>Ga0182738_1005221_pt1 | contig 13994 bp, 5 predicted proteins | sample eDN5th30CBELigMG_FD_128876 | JGI IMG/M metagenome (GOLD analysis project Ga0182738, IMG submission 128876) | Enriched Miracle-Growth compost microbial communities from Emeryville, California, USA - eDNA 5th pass 30_C BE-Lig MG (version 2)... ...
AATGTTTTCTGAAGTATTTCAAAAACTATCCTGACCAAGCTCCCAGACTTCTCTCATAAAAATAGGGGTTTAATTAAGGTCAAAGGGGTTTTTTAAAGGAAATTAGTGTTTAAAAAAACATTAATTGGGAAATTTTGCTGTGGGAAATTCATTCAAAAAAAGAAAAGAACTTGAAGTTTGTTATTTCTTTTGAAAATTTCCTTCTCAAAGCCTTTTTTTTGGTTAATTCTGAAGTCAAAAGCAATGGGAAAGATAAAAATTTCCGAGCTCAAGTTTATGATTTCTTTTTCTATTTGGAGAGTTCGAGAATTGAATAGTAAGAGAAGGAAAGGCTCAAAGCATTCGATTCTCTCAAAACACATCACAATCAATAGAAAGTTTCTTCGCTTGATAAAGTTCAAATCAATAGGGCCTAGCAAAAATGAATAAATTAAACATTTAAATCTGTTCAAATATTTACTTTCTGAAAGTCTGGTGTGGAAAGGAAAAGTGAAGAATTTTGTGCTCTTTTTTACCATGAGAGAAAAGTGATTTGAAAGCAAAATTTCGAAGAAGGAATGGCTGTAAATGTGGTCTAGACATCTGTTTTGGAGCAGAAAAAATCCGGTTTTCAATAAAAAAACTCGAATTACTAGGCTTTAAAAAAAGTTCTTCCCATTTTACAACTCTGATTTTATTTTGCCAAAGAAGAATCGTTCAAAAAATAAAAGCACTCTTTTGGAAAAAATTACTCTTTTTGTGGATCATGAATTTTTCCAACCATTCCTGCTTTTTCTAAAGAGAGAATTACATCATTTTAAAATTCAAAGAAGTCATACGATTGGGAAAAGGTTTTTAAAGATGAAACTAATTATTTATACAACGACGAAATTATGAAAAGTTGAAAAGTTTTTAGCTGCTAGAGATCTTTTAAAAAATTTTCTCAAGAGATAAGCAAACCTCCAGGCTTGAGTTATCAATTTTATGTATACATAGAATGGAATTCTAGCTCAGCTCATATCCACCACAACAAGTACCTAACATTATAAATACACTCCTACTCCTGCTATGGCTTGAATTCTTGGCTGAAAAGTAAATTTTTCACACAAGATCTGCATTCTTCAAACACAAAAGGTTTTCTAAAGAAATATGATGCCTTGATGTCTCCTTCAGGATCCAAACAATAATTCTTTTCCATCTCTGTACAGTTTCCTGTCACCATTATGATCGGTATTCGGTCTTCCGCCGCCACGTTTTTCCTCATTTCATATCTCCTGATCTTCTTGCTTGCTGTCATTCCATCCATTACAGGCATTTGAATATCCATGAAAATACATGAATAATACCCAAATCCTTTTTCTCTAAACTTCTTCACAGCTTCTTCTCCATTGTTTGCTACATCAGCCTCGATATTCATTTTCTTCAAATATTCAGTCATCAAAGTTTGATTTAGTGAAATGTCTTCAACAACCAATGCCCTGGTAATATGATTTTCGGTCCTTTTCTTGATAGTTGGAGTAGTCTCTTTCGTCGTACTAGCAACAATGTTAACTGCTCCTTCTTTATCATCATCAATATCTTGAGCAGTTGCTGATTGAGTGGGAATCAAAATACAGAAATTCGTTCCACAGTGTTCTTCACTATAAGCGTACATTTTGCCTCCCATTTTATTAACAAGTTGCTTCGAAATATAAAGGCCAAGTCCAGTGCCTCCAAATCTTCTCGTAATCGACGAGTCTGCCTGAGTAAATGGCTGAAAAATCCTCTCCAAAGCTGAAGGAGAAATTCCACATCCAGTGTCAATGACTTCAATTTTCAGAATTCCAGGCTGTTTCCTGGGACTTTCACCACCACTTTTGAAGTGATTATGTGACCTTGCTTCAATATGCTTCTCATTCTCTGAGAGGATAATCTGATTGGCGCTGTCATTCACATCCGAAAGAGTTTTTGCGACAAACGTTCTTTTGGCGAGATCACGGTCCATTTCATTTCTAAAAGATCTTGCTCGAGTTTCTCTTGGAGGTCGAAGATAATTACTTGTGCAATCTCTCAAACCATCAAGCAAACCTTCAGAACTCTCTTCCACAATTTTTAATGGCGATGACTTTTCTCTTTGAATTCTGCTGTAACTTAAAAATTCATAGTTTGGCTCTCCGAGTTCTTCCAAATCTACTCCATTATGCCATGATATTATCACCTTCACAAATCCATTATTCGTAAATTTCGTAGCGTTTCCAATCACATTGAGCAAGATCTGATTCAATCTATGAGAATCCACTTCTAAATATTGAGGCAAGTTGCCTGACAAATTTAAATGCCCTTTCAATCCCTTCTCTCTCATCTTTATTGCAGATACGCTCCAAACCTTCTCTATCAATATATAGAAACTCACTGGCTGAATACTCAATTCAAGCTTCTCGGCGTTAATTTTAGCCACGTCTAGGACATTGTTCATCAGCCCTAAAATCACATCTCCACAGATCTTGCATGTATTCAGCATCTCCTTCCATTTTGGGTCCTTTATTTCTAAAGACAATAGCTCAATATTTCCCATCATTGAGTTAAGAGGGTTTCTAAACTCATGACTCACTCCCGCTATAAACAATTCTCTTGTTTTGATTGCTGCATTTAATTCCCTGTTCTTCTCTTCCAACAAAGAGAGAGTATTTTTGAGCTTTTGGTTCATCTCATTCAGCTCCCGATTACTCTTTTCAAGGTTTTTGTAGGCTTCTTTGGTTTGTTCGAGAGCCTTTGCGTAATTCTTGGCAAAATGCATGGAGCAAAATTGGTTGAATAGATACAAAGGAGCCCATGCATATTGAAGCTTCTTGACAATTTCCAAGATCTTCGTGATGTTATTGTCTTCAATTAGAATCCTTAGATGGTCCTGGGCATGATAGACAATCACCAGACTCACAATTATGCAGACAGGCTTGAAGATCTTGTTGTTGTACATCATAAAAGAGTGGTTGTGTTGAATAAGAGCAAGGCCAATTAGCTTTAGAACATTGGCAGGATTCAAAGAAGCAACGTACAAACCAAACATATAGGTGAATAAGAAGAATGTCATGATGAATTTATAGCTTTTGATTTTTATGATGAGGAAATTGAAGGACCAGAGCACAAAATGAAAGGCTAAAGTCTTGAGTGAGGCATAAGGACTGATGAGAGGAAGTAATGAGAAATAGGCCATAAGAATAGTGAAGTGATAAATCATGATTTTCTTTTTGACCTTGACATCATAATCTTCTTCATTACGAGTGAGAAAGTCTTCGAACTTGGTGTACAAATTCTCCATAGACTTGATACATTGTTGAATGATTGTATAGAGAAGCATAGAATGTTGAAAAAAAAATGTTTTTGCTTAATATTCTGTTATTAGGAAATTTAAACAATTCGCCTACTTGATCCCGAGGGCTTATATATCGCGTTAAATATTTTTATGACGTGAATTTTTTAATTTTAACTCGATTTCCATTGATAAAAAAGAAAATTGGCTTACATTTTAGAATCACCAGGCCTTTAGATAATGATTTCTCTTTCTTTTGATTGCCTTGACTTGAACAGTGAGGACAGGATCAGGAAAGTAGCATTTTGATGAGGTAAAAACGAGAACATCAAGTTTGATTTATTGAAAATTAAAAGCTATATCTCACAAAAGGAAAAGTCTTTTGAATCTGAAAATCAGTAAAAAATTTAACAGATCAAATTTATTCGTTGGGCCACTTTTAACAATCGAACCCAATAATTTTAAATATTTCCTTCTTCTTGCTTCCTTAATCCTCCTTTATTCTCCTTTATCTCAGTTTATAATAACCAGAAGGAGGGAACTAAATCCTTTTCTATCATTTTCGCCTTCAGGCTCCAGAGATCGAGAGAAATTTCTTTGAGCTTTCTTCTCTTCACAACATCCTTTTTGAACAGGATAAAGATTCAAACATTATTTTGATGCGCTTTCTTGAAAAGGCAAGAAAACGGTCAAGAAGTTTCAACATTCTTGTGATCTTCTTGAAAATAACAATTTTTCCCTCTGCTTGCAAGGTGTTCAGAATTTCCTCGAAAAAACTTTTTTTTAATTCTGCATTAGACGATCTTCTCTTCGGCAATCTAATTAAACTATTTTTGACCCAATTTAACACTAAAATCGCGCAAAAGAGATTCTAAAAAACATTCTTCTCGAAATAGAAGCTTCTGTCTCTAATAAAAATTGATGAAGCCAAAACCAAAAGTATTTTTTCAAGGTCAAAGTTGTTCTCTTAACCGGCATCTATGGTCTCCATCTTGGCTTTAATACTCTTCAGAAAGAACAGAATTATTCTACAGAAACGGAGCCCCATAGAAAAAATGAATTAAGAGAAACTTCTTTGAAGTTTGAATGTTCGAGAAATACAAATCTATCTTTTTAAACTTCAATTAATGTTGGATTAAAAATCCTTCATTGATCATCATTGAAACAGCTGCCGTTTGTTTAATACAAGGATTGGCAGTTTTGAGTTAGAAATAAAAGGAGTGATAATTGGATTATTGAATATGTGAGAGGTTATTTTCAAACGTCCCTACAATCAAAATTCTCAGATCGGAACTTTTTGGTTACAGGGTTCCCTCCATTCAATGTACATTTTATCTAGGGGCCAAGGGACGGTGGTGTAACCTGATCAATCATCATTTTATTTTCTTAATACAGATATGTATTTATTGATAAAGCATGGGATCCATGTTAAATTCACAATGATTTCAAAATTTTATGCGATTTTTAAACATTTTTGGGCTTGAATTTCCATCTTGGGAATTTAATTTAAGAAAAAAATTTTTTTCTTTGGAAACTACATCTATTTCATTTCTAAATATTTTCGTTTAGATGTTAATAAAGAATATCAATTGATTTAGAAATATAAATTGAACTTCAAGGTTTTTAAAGTTCTCTCATGTGAACAACTCTAATTGAAATAAACATCTTAAACACTTTTTGGCGAAGAAACTTGAAATGCTATGACTGGAAGAATTTTATGAAATCCAAATTTTTCTATGCCTTGGAGCGCAAAAAACACTCCAAAAAGTCTAAATGAGCGTAGACAAGAGTTTGTATTTTTCAAGGATTTTCTTGAAAAGAAGAGTAAAGAATCTATTCATCAGAATTGTGAAATAATTGAGATGATTGTGAATGAGAAAAAAGTTGCCATGAAAAGTATCATGATTAAATTTATGAAACATGATGAATAAGTTTTATCAGTTTTCAAAGCAGGTTACTGGGGGTCCCTTGAGACCCTTAGTATTTTATATGAAAATGGAGGGAAGGGCAGTAACTCGAGAATTTTCTTGAGCCGTGAGTCAAGGCTTTATTGAGCCATTCAAATGAAAAATTCCATAAGTTCATAAGAAGAAACGGAAAATGGGACCATCAAAAAATTTATTTGAAAGGAGGAGATAAAAAAGTTTTCAAAACAATATGAGACGAGAAAAAAATCGTATGAAGATGGATCAAGGTGAGCAAAAAATTCACCCAAAAGGACTCAATTTACAAAAAAGAACTGAGGAAATTTTATCTTTTTCCTTGAGTTGACAAGATGGTCTTTACACAAGATTTACATTCTTCAAACACAAAGGGCTTTCTAAAGAAATATGAAGCTTTAATATCTCCTTCAGGATCCAAGCATTGGTTCTTTTCCATCTCTGTACAATTTCCTGTCACCATTATTATCGGTATGCGATTCTCGGCGGCCAAATTTCTCTTCATTTCATACTCTCTGACCCTCTTACTTGCCGTCAGTCCATCCATGATGGGCATCTGAATATCCATACTAATCAGAGAATAATATCCAAAGCCTTTTTCTTTAAACATTTCAACAGCTTCTTTCCCGTTATTTGCTACATCCGCTTCAATATTCATTTTCTTCATATATTGTGACATTAAAGTCTGATTTAATGGAATATCATCGACCACTAATGCTCTTAGCCTCTCATTTTCAACTCCTATTCCTGTAGTTGGGGTATCTTTTGTCGTAGCTGTCTCCACTCTCCCATTATTATCATCAAGGTCTTGAGCAGTAGCTGATTGGGTTGGAATTAGAATACAAAAATTAGCTCCACAATGTTCTTCGCTATAAGCATACACCTGGCCTCCCATTTTCTGAACAAGCTGCTTGGAAATGTAAAGCCCTAAGCCAGTGCCACCAAACCTTCTTGTAATTGAGGAGTCAGCTTGAGTAAAGGGCTGAAAAAGCTTTTCTAATGCACAGGAAGAAATGCCACATCCTGTATCGAAAACCTCGATTTTCAAAATTCCTGATTGCTTCTTATAGTGTTCAGTTTTGACTGGTTCTTTGGCCTCGATATGTTTGTCATTTTCTGTGAGAATAATCTGATTTGTCTTCCCAATTATATGAGAAAGAGTTTTTGCTGAAAACATCCTTGTGGGATTCCGATTTGTATATTTTCTGTCAGCTTCCGGGATTTCTTTTGGAGTTCGAATACAATTGTTTGAAGCATCTTCCCAAGTCTCCAGACGACTCTCACAAGTTTCTTCTTTCAGAGTGTTTTTACTTGGGAAGGGTTTTTCTCTTTGAAGTTGACTCAAAAATTCATAATTTGGCTCTCCAAGTTTCTCCAGCTTCACCCCATGATGCCATGATATTACTACCTTTACAGATCCTATGCTTGTAAACTTTGTTGCATTTCCTATGATATTTAACAAGATCTGATTCAGCCTGTGAGAATCCAGCTCTAAATACTGAGGCAAGTTTCCTAATAAAGTCAACTGTCCCTTCAGTCCCTTCTCCCTCATTTTTATTGCCGATACATTCCATACCTTTTCTATCAATGTATGGAAATTTACTGGATGAACACTCAATTCAAGCTTTTCAGCATTAATTTTTGCCACATCCAAGACATTATTCATGAGCCCAAGCAAAACCTCTCCACAAATCTTGCATGTATTCAGCATCTCCTTCCATTTTGGGTCCTTTATTTCTAAAGACAATAGCTCAATATTTCCCATCATTGAGTTCAGAGGGTTTCTAAACTCATGACTCACTCCTGCAATAAACAATTCTCTTGTTTTTATCGCTGCATTTAATTCCCTGTTCTTCTCTTCCAGCAAAGATAAAGTATCCTTGAGCCTCAGGTTCATCTCATTCAGTTCTTGATTACTCTTCTTCAGATCTTTATAGGCTCCTTTGGTTTGCTCGAGAGCCTTAGCATAGTTCTTTGCAAAATCCATCGCACAGAACTGATTGAAAATATACAAGGGAGCCCATGCATATTGGAGTCTTTTGACAATCTCTAAGATTTTTGTGATGTTATTGTCTTCAATTAGCGCTCTAAGATGCTCTTGAGCATTATAGACAATGATCAAGCTGATGATTATGCAGATAGGTTTAAAGATCTTGTGATTATACATCATGAAAGAGTGGTTGTGTTGGACAAGAGCAAGTGCGATCAGCTTCAAAGCATTTACAGGGTTCAAAGAAGCAACGTACAACCCGAACATATAGCTAGCTAAAAAGAAGATCATGATGAATTGATAGCTTGTGATTTTTATGATGAGGAAATTGAAGGACCAGAGCGCAAAATGAAAGGCTAAAGTCTTGAATGAGGCTTAAGGACTGATAAAAGGAAGAAGTGCAAAGTAGGCCAGAAGGACTGTGAAATGATGAATTATAATCTTCTTCTTGACTTTAATATCAGCATTTTCTTCATTTCGAACCAGAAAGTCTTCAAATTTGGCGTACACGTTCTCGACAGACTTGAAACATTGATGAGCGATTGAATAGAAAATCATTGAATGTTGGAGAAGTCTCTTTACTGAATATTAAGTTTTAAGAAAATCTAAATAAATTCGCTGGTTTAATCGGAGGGGCTTAAATACTGTGTTTAAAGTAGAGATTTTTGGAGGGCATTGATTTTTAATTCTCACAAAAAAAATGGAATTGCCTCCGAAAATTGTCCACCCCACTATCAAATCGTTCGTTGTGTCTCTCTCTTTCTCTTGGTTCAGACTGAGAGAAAGTAAGAAAATATTAGTTAGCTCACTGAAGAATGTCAAAAACCTAGTTTGATTTCCTGAAGGTTAATTCAATGAAGGTGAATTTTTAATTCGAAAAATCAGTAGAGATTTTAATTGTTCAAAATCTGTTCATCATGCTAATTTTAGTATCCAAAGAAAGTCATTTTTTAAATTCTTTGCTTGTTTTTCTCGTCCGAGCATCCGTCCCTATCCCCCTTGTGCTTTCATGTACGTTTCTATCACATCATACTTTTCTTGTTTTTAGAGTTTAAAATCAATAAAAGTTTGTTCACTCTATTCAAAACTCTCTCGAAATTCCAAGAAAGACATCAGGAAGTGTGACCACATATTTGGATTTCTCTTGAAGTTTCTACTGAATTAAGATTTTAGAAACAACATTCCTTCTTAGCGGACTCAATTTTTTTGTTGAGATCCAGTAAAAACTCAGTTTTTGATAGAATTTAACCCGAAGGTTTCCCGGGAAAGATTGTAAACCCCTCTTTTTTTTAATGAAAATCTTTGACAAGTTTTTTGGAGTCAAATCTCAGGAGACATATGCCTAAAGATATGCCGATATCTTCAAGGGAAAAGCTGTTGAATTTTCTATATATCTCTTCGTATCAGCTCCAGAAGCCCAACAGAAACTAAATTATTCTCGACAGAATCGAATTTAAGGGAAACTTCTTTGAGAGTTCGAAATTCTAGAGGGTGATTTTCAAATCTAAATCTATTACTTTAAACTCCAATTAACGCTGTCTCATAAATCCCGAATTAACAACATCTCTCATTTACGGAAGCAAGTTTTTCAATTGAAAACGAAGAAAGAGGGAATCTCTAATGATGAGTGATTTGGGAATTGAGCTTTTTGTGTTTAATAGAGTACTACTGATTTTTATTAATTAATTTATTCAGCCAGTAACTCTAATTCAGAGTGATTATTTTCTCAAAAAGAAGTTCTTCAACAATAGCTAATTTCAAAGAAGAGATATCTATATCAACAAAAAGATCAACTCATGTACAATAATAACAGATAAATAAAAGAAGATCTTTCTTACCTTATCTTCTTCCTTGACTTGCCAAAATACTTTTTACACAAGATTTACATTCTTCAAACACGAACGGTTTCCTAAAGAAATAAGAAGCCTTGATCTCTCCTTCGGGATCCAAACAATAGTTCTTTTCCATCTCTGTACAATTTCCTGTCACCATTATTATTGGTATTCTCTCCGTGACATCATGCCTCGCTTCAGACTCTCTGATCTTTTTACTTGCGGTCATTCCATCCATTACAGGCATTTGGATATCCATGAAAATACATGAATAATACCCAAATCCTTTTTCTCTAAACTTCTCCACAGCCTCCGCTCCATTATTAGCGATATCTGCCTCAATATTCAATTTCCTCATATATTGTGACATAAAAGTTTGATTCAATGGTATGTCGTCAACTATCAAAGCCCTTATGGTATCAATCCTTCTATCACATGCATTAGCTTCCCTAGCGCAAACTTCATCGATTTCTTGAGCAGTAGCTGATTTACTTGGTATTAGAATGCAAAAATTAGTTCCGCAATTTTCTTCGCTATAAGCATACATCTGACCTCCCATTTTCTGAACAAGCTGCTTGGAAATGTAAAGCCCTAAGCCAGTGCCACCAAATCTTCGCGTAATTGAAGAGTCAGCTTGAGTGAACGGCTGAAAAATTTTCTCTAAAGCCGAAGGAGAAATTCCACATCCAGTGTCAATTACCTCAATCTTCAAAATTCCTGATCGTTTCCTCGGATTTTCAAAACCTTTGAATTGATTATATGACCTCATGTCCTCAATATGTTTATCGTTCTCTGTGAAGACAATCTGATCCAGAGAGGATCTGACATCAGAAAGAGTTTTTGTTGAGAATATCCTTTTTAAGATTTGGCGATTAGGGCTTGTAAAGTTTGAACCAGTCATCCCATTTGATGCCGAGTTATCAGAACCAGAGCTTGGGCATTCCTGGAAAACATCCAAGCAAGATTGATAATTCCTTGAGTCACTTGGAATGTGATTATTGGAGATCCCTGGAAGATCAGAAACAAGAGAAGTGCCAGTTTTTCTAGCGATATAATTCAAATATTCGTGATTTGGTTCTTTAAGATCTTCGATTTTTTCATTCTTATGCCATGAGATAATCACCTTAACAAATCCATTGCTTGTAAACTTTGTTGCATTTCCAATCACATTCAACAAAATCTGATTAAGTCTGTGGGAATCAACCTCTAGATATTGGGGCAAATTTCCTGCTAAACTCAACTGTCCTTTCAATCCCTTCTCTCTCATCTTTATTGCAGAAACATTCCAGACTGTTTCAATCAATCTGTAAAAATTCACAGACTGAATGCTGAGCTCAAGCTTCTCAGCATTAATTTTTGCCACGTCAAGAATGTTATTCATCAATCCCAACAGAACATCACCACAAATCTTGCAAGTAGCCAACATCTCCTTCCACTTAGGATTTTTGATCTCCAATGATAACAGCTCGATGTTCCCCAACAAAGAATTTAGAGGGTTTCTAAACTCATGACTCACTCCTGCTATAAACAATTCTCTTGTCTTAATAGCTGCGTTCAGCTCCTTATTCTTCTCTTCCAACAAAGATAGAGTGTTCTTGAGCCTCTGGTTCATCTCATTCAGCTCTTGGTTACTCTTTTCAACGCCTCTATATGCTTCTTTGATCTGTTCAAGAGCTTTAGCATAATTCCGGGCAAAATGCATGGCGCAAAACTGGTTGAACAAATACAAAGGACCCCATGTATATTGCAGTCTTTTGATCGTGTCCAAGATCTTTGGAATGTTATTATCATCAATGAAGGCCGTAAGGTGATTTTGAGCCTGATAAACAATCACAAGACTGATTATGATGACGAAGGGTTTGAAATATTTGTTATTATACATCATGAATGAATGATTATGTTGCACAAGAGCCAACCCAATCACCTTGAGAGCGTTTTCATGTCTGAGAGAAACGACATAAAGCCCCAACATGTAACTGATCAAGAAAAATGTCATGATGAATTTGAAACTTCTGGTTTTGATGATGGTGAAATTACAGACCCACAGTGTATAGTGAAACAGAACCAACTTGTACGACGCGTAAGGGCTGACAAAAGGCAAAAGTGCAAAGTGAGCAAGTAAAATTGTGAAATGATAAATCATGATCTTTTTCTTGACCTTTACATCGGCATCTTCTTCGTTTTTAGTCAAGAAATCTTCAAACTTGGTATACAAGTTGCCGACAAATTTTATAGATTCATCAATAAGTGTATAAGGATTCAAATAAGTCATTGTTTGTTTAAGGAACCTTCACCAGAACGTTTTTTTTTCGAATTTGATTACTGAATTATGCTGTGGAACTTTGAAGGTCCAATTATGCTTTAGTTTTTTTAATTTTGGCTTAATTTTCTGTTAATTAATTCAACGAACTGACACTTGACACTTATCGAACATTCGATCTTCAAGTACTAAAAATTTCTAAGTCTGATCACTTCGAGCTCAAGAGTTTGAGTTTATAAGGCTAGAAATGGTGAATAGTTCGAAAATAGAAGCATAAAGTTTGATGATATGAAAATGCAAAGCTCTCTCGAGGGTTTAGAAAACTCTCGAATGAATTGAAAAATCAGGAATGATTATCGAACAGAGATTTTCACAAAGAGCTTTAATTAATTCACCCTTCTAGAAATTCAGACCTGCTTCCACTATTTTCTTTCCTTTTTATTTCATCTCTCAGATCTCTATCTTTGAGGTCAAGAACCCCTCTTCCCACTCAAGCTTTTTTGAAAATCGCAAGAGCACAAGGTTCTCTTTTATCTCCTCAAAATTCATGGTTTAATCACCTAAAAACCAGCATCTAAATATGTGGTCAAAAAACCCTTGATCCTTTCCAATGTAATTCTCTTTTCCTTTGAAATCTCAACATCTTGGCAAAGGATTGCTTTAATAAAAAAATCAGTCACCCGTCTTCCAATATTTTGAAACCTCCAAAGCATGTCTCTCTTGGCTGAATACATTTTGATTTGGTTGAGCTTGACGAATTCAGAAGATTCTATATGTTTCGAGTTCTTCGATAAGCTTATTTTTATCGAAAAACAAACACAAATATATTCAGTAGTGCGTGCTTTTTGTACTAATTCAACCTTTGAATAATAAAAAAAAAACTCAACAAAGACCTGAAACTCAAACCCATATTATCAAGTCTTTTCCTCAAACGCTTTTCAGCAAATCTAAAGGTGTCGACATTTTCCCATTTGAGAGAAAACAAATTGGGATTCATATTGAAAGAGATGGAAAACAACTCAAATGAATAACGAGATCCAGTGTCATCTGTTGTTCAATTTTACTGAAATTTTCTGAGAAGAAAAAGTTGTCAGAGAATTTTGGAAGATTCATTTTTGAAATGAATGTTTTCCTTTTTAATGAAAAAAAATACAAACTTGAAAAAAAATCATACAAAAAAAAAAGTTTTTTCATCTTTTAAACTCAGGGAGAGAAAAAATGCGGTGGTACGAATCTTTGTCCTGGAACTGTCCGTCCTGGGCGTGTTAAGGACGAAAACTTTCCTCTAAAAAAACCAAAATTTTCACAAGAGAGTCTCAGACAATTTTATTTGGCCAGGGCAGGCCCAGGACGGATTGTTCCAGGGCAAAAAATCGCATCCCCAAAAAAAATTCCCAAAAGGGTCTGAGATCCCAGATTTTAGGGGTCAAATCCCAGGAAAAAAAATCTGGACTATACCATATCTTAAGAATTCTAATGTAAAAGGAGATGATTTTTTACAAAAAAAAGGGAGTAAATTTCCATTATCGTCTGGTGATGAAGAAATTTCCCTCCCAAGACTTTTTCCACCACTGGAACTCAGCAAAAAACCAATTTCTCCAGTTCACTCCCAATGATTAAAAATTATGCTTCTCTCTTGTGTTCTCTTCAACTCTTCTTTTTCTTTTGACTAGTTCAAGTTCATCAATTACCATATTTCCCTGTTCGATGGTTCGAGTCTGATGTACGAGGACCCCGAAAAATGCCCCCAAAAGTGCACGAAAACGAGGAATTTTCGTTCGATTCGTACGAGTTAAAGAGGAATCCTATCTGTATTTTTTTTCAATAGGAGCAAATTGACCAAAATCCGTAAAAGAGGTCATAAAATTTTTTCGTTTTTTGAAAAATTGAAAAAACGATTTTGTTTGACTTTTTGCAGAAATTGAACTTGATTTCTCACTTTTGTGTCATTTTAAAATTTCTTCTGATTTATGCTGTAAAACTTCAAGAAAAATTGTTTTTCTAGCTTGTTGAGCAAAACTTTCAAAAGTTAAAAAAAAAATTTTGAAAAAAATTTGGGTTCGGTCAATTTGCTCCTCTTGAAAAAAATTATTACATTTATCATTTATATCTGATTATTTCGTTATGAACAGTGCTTTTCCTAAGAATTTCAAAAATTCCGACCTTGTCGGATGGGTTTTCTTGAGAAAGCGACAGATCAACTTGGAAAACCGACACTCGCTAGTAAAGTATCCGACAATAGAAAAAAAATTTAGGGAAGTTTTTCACTTTTATTGTGATACAGTTCTGAATACTATGATCTGATTTAAACATAGGTTTTTGCCGTCCACCAAAATATTCACCATAAACTTCGGAAAGGTTTAGTCATGTTAATCTCAACATTCTAATTATTGCTTGAAACGTTATGGTCAAGTTCATCTCTAATGAGTGAGACCTTCAAGAAGAAGAAAATATATTTTACACACCAGCTCGAGCTATCCGCATCCCTCTTTCTAAATTTCCTTCATCTAGATAACTTCAGTCAAGAGAATAAAATAATATGATCATATGGTGATTTCGAAATCATTTTTAATATAATTTTAGGCAGAAAAATTTTTTCTGTCTCTCCTTTGAAATTGAAAAAGCAAGCTCAATCATTGATAATTTGAGTACACTCGGAGAAATTTCTTGTTGATTATTTATTTCTGTTAATGGTTTCGACAAG
>Ga0182738_1005222_pt1 | contig 13994 bp, 5 predicted proteins | sample eDN5th30CBELigMG_FD_128876 | JGI IMG/M metagenome (GOLD analysis project Ga0182738, IMG submission 128876) | Enriched Miracle-Growth compost microbial communities from Emeryville, California, USA - eDNA 5th pass 30_C BE-Lig MG (version 2)... ...
AAAAGCGAATCAGATCGACTTTATATCGACAAGATCACAGACCCTGCAGGAGAACAATTACTTGCAAGTTCATAAAATTATCTTGAAGAGTTTACAGTATAAATTTATGTTAATATAAACTAAATATTTGATTATGATCTGTAAACAATGAATTGCTTTCAAATCTTTTACTTTCTATCACTTCTCCAATAAAATTTGCTCAACATCATTTCAGACAAATCAGGGGTTTTCCAAAAAAAGGGTGGTTCGGAACGAGGGGGCAGGTCGAATCTCAAAAAAAAAAAAATCCGGAATATGTTAACAAAAATATCCAGATTCTCCGTATTTCGCATATATCTTTGAATTTTTCCATCAGACCTTCAGATAATTCGATTCTAGTCTTTCTTTCCAACTCAAAACCGGAGATTCCTAATCTAATTAAGGAGATGATTTTTTAAAATATTTTCTGGGTCAAGTTATTGGTCGGAAATCTTTCTATTATGGAATTTCAGTATCCGCTAGGTCATATTAGAGTGTCAAGTAGCTTGGTTGAGAAGTTTGAATTTCTGTGATTATTCTTCCCAATAGAAAAAGAAGAAGATTTCTTTGTCAGAAGAGAGATTCCTGTCTTTTTCGAAAAAATTTTTTTTCAATTCTTTTGTATCTTTTCGAATAAATTCTCGGAGTTTTGTAGGAGAAGAAAAAAATTTTGGAAAATCCCGATGATTCAAAATCTTGTTCCAGAAGCCAAAAAGTTTCATAAAATAAATTTTGGCTAAAATTTTTCTGAACTTCTAGTCAAAATTAAAAAAGTCTCAGTTTTTATTGAATGAGCTTTTTTAAAAACAAAAAATATTTCATTTTTTTTTTAAATTTTCGTTGTATTTTAAAAAAGAATGGCTTCTAACAGCCATCATTCTTAGATCCAATTCAATCACCATCACAAAATTTACTCTCAACCTTTTGTCTTCTCCCTGGACAAAAAAACTCAGAAAAAAATTTCGTTGAAAAAAAACTTTTCACGTTTCACATTTCTGATTCTCTTTCTCATTAAAAAAATTATTTCTCAGATCATTTCCTTCTAATTTCTTCCCCGCAGGTTCTCATTCAAGAGAGATTTTTTAAATGATGAGAATTTTTCATGAAACTGTTTCCAGATTATATTGATAATATATATTAGGTTATGTTATTGAGATTAGATAATAGTTATATGGAATTTTATGGAACTTTTCTGATTAGATATTTATGTAGTTTATGGAGAGATTAGATATGAAGTAATGTTGAGTAACGAAGTGGTAAACTTTATGAGCAAGCTAGTCACATAAGGCATACCATGATTCATTACTCACCATTTTATAAGTTAATAATTTTTTTCAACCTTCTTTATTTCTTTCCTTTGCGAAGTCAGAGAAAGAATAGTAGTCATTCCTTATTGTGTTCTGCTTTGTTCAGCTTCAGCTTCGGCTTCGGCATCATCAGCAAAATCGAGGGTCACATGTTTACCAAAACCTCTTTCTTCTACTTGGACCTTGATCACATCAACAACTCTAGCATCTTCAATTGTGGGAGGAATTTCAGGACGTTCTCCATTGGTCACATTTCTCAAGACTTTTCTCACAATCTTTCCACTTCTTGTCTTTGGCAATCTGTCGACCACCAAGCAGTATTTAAAGCTAGCAACAGCACCAAGTTCTTTTCTCATTTTTTGGATGCACTCCTTCTCAACCTCCTTAGCATCTCTCTTGAGTCCGTCCTTCAAGACAACAAATCCAACGGGAATTTCTCCCTTCATTTCATCCTTGGCTGCAATCACAGCAGCTTCAACGATATCGGGGTGGTGAGTCAAAATCTCTTCCATTTGAGAAGTACTGAGTCTGTGACCAGCAGTGTTGATGACATCGTCAACTCTAGAGACGATGTGGAGGTTACCGTCAGCATCCTTGTAGCCAACATCACCAGTAAAGTAGTAGCCTGGGTATTCGCTGAGGTATTTCTTCACGAAGCCTTCATCATTATTGTACAAGGTCGAAGCAAAATTAGGAGCTGTGGGGAACTTTAAGCAGATAGCTCCAATCTTTCCGGAAGGTCTTTCAGCGCAATCCTTATCGAGGATCATAAGATTTTGTCCTGGAGCGGGCTTGCCTGCTGAACCAGGCTTCACGTTGAAAGTATGGAGGTTTCTGTAGTTAGCAGTAATTGACCAGCCAGTCTCAGTCTGCCAGTAGTTATCGATACAAAGTGTATCCTTAGGTAAGCAGCTTTGAAGCCATTGGAAAGCAGGGACGTCCATTCTCTCACCAGCGAAGCAAACAGTGTTGAGTTTGCTGAGGTCAGCCTTCTTGATGTGAGCACCCTCGGGATCTTCTCTTCTCAGAGCTCTGACAGCAGTAGGAGCAGTGTAAAGACCTTTAACTCCGTACTTCTCGCAGATTCTCCAGATAATTCCTGCATCAGGGGTTCCGACTGGTTTTCCTTCAAAAAGGACACTGGTGGCTCCCACAAGTAATGGAGCATAAGTACCGTAAGAGTGTCCGACAGCCCAACCGATATCAGCAGCAGAGAAGTAGATATCGCCTCTGTTGATGTTGAGTTGGTGCTTCATTGCGTAGCTTAAAGCGACAGCATTACCACCATTGTCTCTGACAACACCCTTGGGAGTACCTGTTGTTCCAGAAGTATATAATACATAGAGGTAATCTGTGGCATCGACAGGGACAGGAGCGGTGGCTTTTGCTCTGGCGAGCTCATCATAAAAATCCAACTCGCATTTTTTAGTGAAAAGCATACGTTGTACATCTCTCTGCACAACAATTCTTGGCATGTCTGGCTTACCAACGATCTGGACAGCCTCGTCAATCATTGGCTTGTAATCAATGATCCTGTTGGGCTCAATACCGCAGGAAGCAGTAACAATAAGTTTAGCGCCGCAATCCTTGATTCTGCTGGCAAGTTCGGGTCCAGCAAAGCCTCCGAACACGACAGAGTGAACAGCACCAATTCTGTTGCAAGCATGTTGAGCAATGATGGCTTCAGGGATCATGGGCATGTAAACGATGACTCGATCGCCTTTTTGAACTCCATGTTTTTGTAAAACATTGGCAAATCGGGACACCAAGTCAGTCAGTTCTCCATAGCTGTACACTTTCGTAGTATTAGAGACTGGAGACTCAAAAATTAGGGCGGGTTGCTCAGCCAAACCACTTTGTACGTGACGGTCAAGACAATTGTAAGAGGTATTAAGTTGTCCTCCCTTGAACCATCTAAAGAAGGGTGGGTTAGATTGGTCAAGGATGGTCTCAGGCTCCTTGAACCAGTCAATGCCTTTGGCCTGCTCTCTCCAAAAGTCTTCCAAGTGGGCTGGGCTTGCAGCCTTGAAAAAGTGTTCTTCATATCTGTTAGCAAAGGAAGTAAGAGGAGGACTTTGGGAGGTCTCTGTCGCAAGGGAGCTTGCGTTGGCAGAGAGCAAGAGCTGGACGCGCTTCACAGCGCATTTGTTGAGGACTCGACTGAGCATTGGTCGCAGACAATAAATCTTGATAAAATTATTTTAATATAATTTCTTCCGAGATTTCGATGCTTATATAGCAAAAGAGTCGAAATTTAACTCTTTATATTCGAGTTTATCTTCTATATAAATAAATTCTATTAATAGCTTCCTCTTTTTTCGTTTATTGCACTGTCAAAGATTCTCACAGGTTATCTACCAGTATTTTAATTGTACTAGCTGTTTCCTCGTTAATTGTTTAGCAAATCCCAGACAATTTTTGGAACAAAATCTCCCTTCTCTCCCGTGAAGACGGACCTCATTCCAGAGGAATTCTAATGTCTTGAAAGGTCTTGTCCAAAACTTGCATAAAAATTAAAAAGTGTTATTTTCATTGCTTGGCAAATAAAATTCAAAACATTAAAGGCCTCGCCAATCAAAATATATAAACCATAGGTTTGAACCAGCTCTGTATTAAATTTAGGCAAGCCGTCCGTTTAACTTGCTTCAAACAAAATATAATTTTGGACTGCAACAATACACGAAATAGGTTTTAAAATTCGACAAATTCAGAAAAGCGCTCAGAACCTGGAGAACATTTTTTGTTCTCGTCATCGAGACTCTCTCTTCGAGCGCAAATAACTCTTCTCTCTCTTGTCGAACACTTCAATCGGGCAAACCCTAAGAATAATTTCTTGAAAATTTTGAATTTACATTAGTATTTTGAATTTTATGATACATTTATTTTCGTTTCCTTCTTGCTTGAAAACATCAAGACCTCCTTCCTTCCTAAAGTTCTAAAGAGGTTGGTTTCTTGAGCACTATTCAACAAACTAGACAACTAGTTTTGTATCAAAGTTGAGAAAATAAGTTATTTCAAAAAGAAATTTGAATCTCGGAGGAAGTTAAAAAACTTGAGTTGAGCTTGAACAAAGGCTTGAAATATTCCTCTACCAAAGGCCGTGTAAAAAGGGACTAACGTACACTTCTCTCCTTTCAACATTTTACTGAGACAACCTTATCAAATATCTCATCCTCAGAGAACTTTCTAAGGTCGTCAAAAGAAAATTTACCGATATTAAGCAAAACTAAGAAATTTTGAATACTAGCAAGCCATGAACTAAGAAAAACATCTTTGCTCATGTTTTGACGAAGAAATAACCTCAAACAACAAAGATAAAAGATCAACAGAGTTTATAATGATTTTTCAAAGACAAGTTGAATTTTTCATAAACAAGCAAATTGTAAATAACTAAAATTATGAAATTATACAAAGTGATTACGTATTTTCAAATTTTGCTGCGCCTTCACTCTTATAATAAATATTGCCCCTTAACCATTCACTTTGTTGATTGGATGCGACCTTCTTTACCTCCACTAGATGAAAATAATATTTCCTCTCTTGCCTTTAAATTAAAAGCATTCTCTATTTTTCAAGCCCCCAATCTCAACTAATCTTACTAAAATAGCTGTAAATCCTTTCTGAGTGCAAGGAGCAGGCCAAAAACTATTCGAAACATCTTCTAGCTAAAGGCTCTTTTCATTTTTTGAAAACATCACTTTGAGCTGATTTTGTAAATTCGCTAATGAAAAGTTTAATTTCAATTAAAATTTGCAGGTGAGTTGAATCTCCCAAAAAAGTCGTTTATTAAATATTATTCTCTTGTCCAAAAGACGGACAAATAGAAGTCTTCTCAATGAGTCATACGAGGATAAAAGGGCTTAATGTACCCTGATAAAACTCTTTTTACATTCTAAGCACATACGTCATGCTCCTTTCAGACCTCCCTCTCAAACTAAAATGCACAAATCGCGAAATATCTATAGAAATCACCTCTTTTTCTCTTCAATTCCTCGATACAAACTTACTTTGATTGAATAGACTGATTTTCTTTCAAACTCTCGAGATTCCCTCCAAAATCTTGAAATCAACAAAACTCAAGAACCTTTCAAGTCCAGCTTTTCAATCTTTGCTCATCATGAGATCATTGAATGCTGTTTGAGTGAACATTCTGGACCTAGAATTTGAGTCGAATATTGAGAATAGAATCCCTTATGTTCGATTATCCTCAGAAAATTATGGAATTCGGCAGCCTCAAATGAAAAAGACAGACCAATCATCTTGGCAAAAAGACATTTTCCATATAGAAAGTTCCTTTGTAAAAAATCATTGTTCTTTCGAAATTTCATCTTGTAACCTTATCAAGAGGGTAAATCACTACATTTCAATCGAAACTCCTTTTTTTATTCCTTTTCAAAAAATGTATTTCAGAAAAATATAAAACTTGTAAAGTATAAAAAATTCTTTTGTTTTCATGAGTCTCAAGCATGTTCTCAATCTTTATTTGACCTACAATTGCCCCATCCTCAGGGCACCCTGACTACTTTATTCGATAGAGTCTCTAGTTCTCAAAAAAATCCGAAGAAGCTTTATAATGTTAAAGTTGATCTCCTCTTTTCTTAGTTAAATTTTATTAATGCACTTTGTTAGAACCCTAAAAACATACAAATTAATTTATTTATTATAATTAGAAATGCTTGTATTAAACCCACAAAACCCACAAAGTACCAATCTCATTTTCATATTCTCAACAACCATTGACCATTCCCATCGATCCTGAGGCTCGATAGTCACAGACGAGCTTGTACTTTGCATAAAACTCAAGGGAAAGAGTAACAAAATTTTTGGCGGGTGTTTCATATATTTTGCTTTTTCCCTCTTCTCTTACTTCAGTTCCTCTATGATTTATTCTCCTGAGTTTTGTGAAACAGGGCCAAATGGTCTTGTTTCAGAAGGGAGCAGAATATAATCATATGGATTCAAGTTTTTTGCGACTTTTATCATCTCCTTCTTGAATTGATTCGTGAGCCTTCTCAAAGGAATTTGTCAAAATAAGTCTTCTCATTTTCATTCTCTTCTCAGCTTTGGAAAAGAGTTCTCTCTCTCTCTCTGGTCTCTTTAAATCTCTGATTCATATTCAAAAGCCAAGTAAAATCCTTATTATCTGATCATTTTGTTTATAAAAAAATTTTTGGTGGCTGGTGGCAATTAATTGGCTCGTTTCCCTTCGAGAAAGATCGTTTTGTTTCAAGGTGTGAAGAGTTTTCAGACCTCAAGAAGAAAAGATGACTATTAAAATCCTTCTGTGAGTTCAATGTCGCTTCGCTTTCCAAAGCCATGTTGTTCAGAAGAAATTGCCGAATTTCCACAGCATTCTCTTGATTATAATAAAATAAATTCCGCAATGGGTTTTATAAATTTGGAAAATTCTCACTTAGAAGAGCCTTTTTTATATTTGCTATGAAAAACTCTGTCCAAAGCTCAAAATTCATAATATTCGTCTAATCAACTCTTCCCATCACTTCGAAAGCAATTGTGATGATATTTTCACCAACCTTTACATTTTCCTTGTGATTCTTTCCTCATCATTATTTTGTCCTTTATTCCAGAAAATTCTTTCTGAGAGTCTTGATAATCTCATAGGCCTACTCTTGTCAAGTTGGTTCCAATGTCATACACAGTTTTATTGCCTCTTCAGCTCAAGTAATCAATCTTTGAAAGATTTAGTGGATTTATTTTTTTCAATCCTCACATAAAAAGTCTTTTTGAAGGTTCCACCGGAACAAAAGAAAGATATGTGAGGAGTTTTGACCTGAATAAGAGGCTCTTTGAATTCTCTGAAAAGTGTTTCTCCAAGACACACTTAATCCATCATAACATCTTCAAGATCTCTTGATAAGTTTTTAGAATTTCGGGGTTGAATATAAGATCTCAAGTTCCCTTGTTTCACTTTCTAAAGCAGTTTTCTCCTTTCAAAACCATCCATTTTCTGTAATCACTTCAAATGTCATCCTGATAGGATCTAAAGGGGGAAAGATGTTTGGAGCTTGATTGTCTGTCAAACACCTTGATTATCTTTGGTCATTCTTCTTTTTTGAAGCTTGAGGGCTAGTCAAAGTTTGAAAAGAAATAAAACAAATGAAGAAATAAAAAGATTTGGTAATTTACAAATATCCAATATCAGGTTATTGGTATTTTTAAAGAGAGCTCGCCAGGCAAAAAAACTGACATCAATCGCATTCAAAATCTGGACTCGAACTCAGGCTCAAAATCTTGTTTTCAATCAAAGCTCGAGTTAATAAGAATGCTTTATCAAGGTTTGAAGAACGAAAAAATTTTTAATGTCACCTCATGTTTTTCTCTCTCTCTCCGCGTTTCAAAGAATTATTTTTTCTTATCGAACCCTTCAGATTTATTTGACCAAAGTGACCATCCTGACAGAAAAGACTTGCAACTTCTTTTCAAAATCTTTTCCGCAAAATTCAAAAGAAAAATTTGAAAATAGAAAAATTCTCATGAAAATGCACCTGAGATTTTATTCAAAAATTTTTTGGGGTAAATTTTACCTGAAAAGATTACAATTATTGCATTTTTTAATGGAAAGAATTCGCCAATTTGTGATGCACATGCTTGATCTGTGTTTTCTGCGCTGTAATAGCTCTTAGATATATATATTTGGTAAAAGTGTCCCCACAAATAAGAATAATAATAAAATAAAGACTATAATATTTTTTTTTCACTGAATTGTCCAAACTTTACAACAAGAGTATATTATATTTTCTTGATGTCATCAACATAAGACCAAGTCAAATCTTTTAGTGATGTAAGACACGACGTTGAATATTATAAAAGCCAAGGAATCCAATACGCTTAAATTTCTTCATCATAAAATTCATGACCGCGGTCCTGTCATTTTTCGAGATCATTGGAACATAGAGCTTGAAAGATTTCAATTTCTGTAAAGCACAAACTGAATTTATTAATTCAACAAGAGGATCAGAAGTCAGTGCTTCACTATCAATGCATATACTAATGACAAGATTCTCCAGTGATTCTAGTTGAGCTAAACTTTCTCCCATTTTTTCAAAGTTCTCATATATTTTCTTCAAAGTCTTTTCTGCCTTCTTTCCTAAAGATTCCATGAATTCAAACCTCATATTTGCATCCACAACAAACTCAAAACTCTTTAAACTTTGCAATTTTGAGACAGCTTCAAAGAATCCTTCATCGCCATCTACAATCACTCTAAAAGCGTCTATTCCCAACATACAAACACTCAAGTCTTCAAGACCAGCCATGTTAGGCAAACACTGTGATAATCGACTCACCACACTATCTTTTGTTATCTTTGTAAAAAATTTATTCATGAGTCCTTGATCCTTTTTCACTTCCATTGGAATGCTCAGCTTCAATCTTCTTAATTCTTTGAGTTTGCAAATTGATTCTACCAAGCCAATTGAGTTTTCAAGTTGGCCTTCTGTAAAAATCTCAAAAACGAGACTTTTCAGTGACGTCAAGGTTTCCAAAGAAGACCCAAGCATTCCACTCATTTTTTCAGTGATTATTGACTGCTTATCTCCAAAGAAAAGGATCTCTAGAGAATTCAGATTCCCCAAAAATCTGATGGACTGTGCAAACATCTCCATATGGAAAAAGCTAGATTCTGAACATAGGCCAATTGTGAATCCAATAGATAAAGCTTTCAAAGAGCTAATCTGCAATTGATACTCTGTGTTCTTTTGCATTAAACTGTAATAAGGCAGTTTCACCAATGCTCCCAAAGGATTCACATTTTGTTCAAATTGCTTTTTCCTAAAGTCTAGACAGAGCCTCTTGAGCTGAATCAATTTACCAAGCCCTGCTTCAAATGCTTCAATATGTTTGTTTGAGATTGATATTCCACGAAGCTTCAAATTTAGATATTCTAAATATCTCATTTTGAGTATAGTCTTGAAAAGTGTTCTTGATTTTAAGCTTGAATCAAACGCATTCAAGCTGTCCAGTCCAAACATGAAACTTTTGAGTTTTCGAAACCTTTTTATACATTTTACAAGTCTTGATATCCCTTTGGTGGTCAATGTTGGAATATTCTTTTGGTATTCCTTTCTTGTTAAGTGTGAGATCTCCAAGATATTCAGCCCTTTTAAACGCGATAGAGATTTGCTCATAGATTTTGCTAGACGATCATCAACGCCAAGACAGCTTGTAAATTGTAACTTGAAGCTTCTTAATCGTTTGAGACTGGAAACTGATTTGAATAATAAAGCGAGTCCATTGTCTCGTGGAATGAGAAGATTCTGAAATTCTATATCGAATCCCTCAAGATTTTTAAATCTTTTCAGAGTCCTAGCAAGAAGCAAAATACTAGCAAGGTCCATTTTCGCTCCTTTTGGGTCAAGGACCTCTTCAATTCCAATCGTAATTTTGAATGAAGTTATTTTCAAGAGGCTTTCTTTGAATGTCTTTGGATGAGTTTTGTGGAAAAAAGGTTGGAGACTAGCAAACTCTACTTTCTTCTTTGAAGCTTTAAGCCGTGAGGTTCGAAAGAGTTTTCCATCAACTATAGAAAGATTGACTGCAGCGGGCGTATTTGACATTCTGATGATGGGATCAAAGACAATAAGACAATAACGTTTTGGAAGATTTGATACTGTTGATATGACTGACAATAATTAAATCGATAATGTAATTAAATTAACATGAATTGGAAATTGAATTTTAGGAAAGTACAAAACTGAATTTCTCCTCAAAAATTGATTCGCTTCGTTGCAACAAAAAATTCTTTCAGGTGTGAAAACAATTCTCAAGGTTCTCGTCTCATAAAAAATTAATTTTACAAATTTTGCTTACAAAGGAGCAAAAAAAAGAGTCAATATATTTCTTTGATAGTTACAATACCAAATATCATTTTCTCAACACAAAATTATATCTTCAATGATCTCATAAAGCGCCCTTTCACTCCTTTTAATGATGCAATCTAAAATGTGTTCTTCTGAAAACTCCAACAAATTCCAAATGGAAGAGATTCTCTTTGACAAAATCCAGGCTTTTCTCCGTGATCAGACGAGCAGAAATAGGGAAATAGAGTTTGAAACTTCTCAACTTAGTCAACATGCAAAGCGAATTTCCAAATTCTATGAGATCCTTATCACTTATAGATGGGTCCACTCCGTTCAGATCTAATGTTAAATCCTCAAGCTCTGTTAGCTTTTCCAATTGTCTGCCTATCTCTACAATACTCTTTCCTCTTATATTTGCTTCTGTTTCAAACTTAAGAGCCTTCAAATTCTTCAGCTTTGATATTGGACGGAAAAGCGCAGCGATTTCACCATGCCCCATCTCAAGTACAGATCCATAAACATGGAAATTGATCGTTAACTCTTCAAGATTCACTAAACTTATCAGACATTGCCCAAGTTTCTTTGCAAGAGAGCCTCCTGTTAAATTCAAGTAGAATCCATCCACAAAAACAGCATTCTGGTCCTTTTTCAAGGGAAAATGAACCTTTAAACTTTTCAAGTTGACCAGCTTCGAAATAGATTCTACCAATAAAGCCTGACCACTGAAAGTCCCGCTAAATGGCGTGTACATCTCGAGAACAAGCCTTTCGAGGGAATCTAAATGCGGTAGTGATTCTCCCAATGTTGTCAGCATTTTTTCTGGAACAGCTATCGTATTATTCCCAAATAACAAAATCTCGAGATCCTTCAATCCGTTCAAAAATTTCACAGATTGAGCAAATTTATACATCTGAAAGTGCGTCGCCTCAGTTTCATTATCCATTGTAAATCCAACTGATAAAGCTTTCAGCGTAATTTTTTCTTTGTCCTCAACACTCATCAGTCTTCTTGGAATTTTCACTAAAGCCAACAATAAGTTTTCATTCCTTGCAAAGGTTCTCTTTCTAAAATCAAGGCCAAGGCTCTTGAGCTTCTTCAACTTTTTCAATCTAAAGCCAAATTCATTCACATTTTCATCCGCAACATGCATGCCCCGCAGCTTCAATGAGAGCTTCTCCAAATCTGCCATCTTCAATATGACGCTCAATAGTGAATTATTTTTCAAACTTGTATTCAAAACATTTCGACTTTCTAATCCAAATGTCAAACTTTTCAATCTTCGAAGCCTTGCCAAACTTTTATAAAATTTCTCCAATGACCAATTCGTAAACCGATTATAGTCACTGCTTTCAAAGGGAGTCTGCCCAATAAATGATATATCCAAATGCTCTAACCTTCTTAAAAAGCAGAGATTGTTGCTGAGGCTGAGAATTGTCGAGTTTGTCAAGCCATAGCAGCTGTTGAATTTGAGAGAAAGCTTCCTTAGATATTTGAGTTTGGCAATACAACTGAACAAGTAAAACATTTGTTTTTCTCGTGTAATATTAACATTTGTAAATTGAAGCTCAAGTTCTTCAAGATTTTTCAATGAAACAATTGCATTGGCGAGTAAAGTGATAGTACTTCCTTCAATTTCATGGACTTTAGGCCAAAACATTTCACCCTCTCCAATTGTACTCTTGAAAGATCTGATCCTTAAAGGATGATCCTTATTATTCAAAACTCTTGCGTTATTGGTAGGCGTAATCATATTCAAATGTTCCAATTTGAGGACGCTTTTTTTTGTGTAAGGACCTTGGATTGCCTTTCCCCTCATCATAACAAAATTAATTTCTGAAGGAATAGGCCTGGGTCTTTGTGGGTTGTTCCCCATTGTCTTTGTCTATCGAGCAATAATTAGTTAATTAATCAATCACCTGTTTTAATTCAGCCTCAGGAAAAGAAAGGATTAATCAAAATTGTCCTTAAAAAATATCGCACCCTCAACTAACGAATTAATGACTTCATGACTTGAGAATTGATTTTATCAGAAATTCTTTATTTAGTATAATCTTGTTTAAAAAAATTCATTCAGAGAAATCATTCGTTTTCTGATAGGAAATTCCATAATTTTTCTTCAGAATTATTTTTTTCTCAAAAATTTTCCTGAAGGATAAAAGATAGATTTTTTTTAATGTTGCTTTCAATTCATAATACGAGACATAAAATTTACTGTATATAAAGAGATGCCACATGATCTAAAAACTTTTTATCTGGTCCTAAAGATTAAATCACAATTCACATATTAAAGAGCATCTTCAAGTTTCTTGTTTTCTTCAATATGTTGGAACTCAAGCTCAGCATCAGCGCTAGGGGCTCTATGAGCAGTGATATGCACATAATCGCCCTCATTTACTTTGATCTTCAGCTTGTAGTTAAGACCATTTACGACTTGAGTTGTGTATTTCTCGAGCTGAAATGTTGTGTAAACTTTGTTTTTTCGGCTCTCAACTTGATGTTTGAGCTTATCAACAAGAGCTTGGAGTTCGGGAGTAGCATCGTGAGCTTCAGAGTGACCACCGAGCATTGTTTTAAGAGATTGATATATCAAATTTTTCCGTATTAAGAAAAAGAATATAAATAAGAAGGAAGAGAATAGCTTAAATAATATTTTGATGTTGGTTAAGAAAGAAAAAGTTTTCGAAAACAAGGACTTTTTTATCAATATCAATTTATATTTTTATTAATTCATAGGGCCAATATTGTGATTTATCCCCATACCTTATTAATCATCACAAGAGCTGATTAAAAAGCCAAAAAAGGGAAAAACATTATTCCTATTTTCATATTTCTTTCTCCATCAAAGCAAAGTTATTTTTCAAATGTCATTCGGTGCGGTATTCTTTAGCTAGATCAGATGGACAGAAGTTTCTTTTGTACTTTCTCGAAAATAGAATAAGATCGAAGCCTAAAAATACTGTCTTCGCACATTATTAAACCTTATATAAAGATTCTTATAATTTTGACTTTCTTACTTCTGTAAATTTTTAACTCTAATTCTCAAACTGTTTTCTTTTTTAGATATTCAATCGGCATTTAACTCCTTAGAATGGGAAACAAGAGATTTTTTCTTGAACTTTTTTTACATTGCTTTCTAATCATATCAAATAAAAATATTACTGTATATAAAGACAAGGCAGAAAGACTAGAAAATTTTTACAGACTTTTCAATATCAATGAATAAATTATATTTTAAAGAGCGTCTGGAAGTGCTTCGTTTTCTTTAATATCTTTGAAGGCGAGTTCAGTATTACCACGAGAAGCTCTTTGAGCCGTGATATACACGTAATCATCATGAATCATCATCATTTTCTTTGATCTCCAACCGGCAGTTTGTCTCGCCGAAAAGCTATGTCGATCTTCTGGCTTTCAACTTGAGATCTGACTGAATCAACAACAATTTAGACTTTAAAAGTGCCTTTGAAAGCTTCAGAGTGACTTCCGAGAATTGTTGGAGACATTGGTAAATCAGCTTTGTTCTTGTTAAGAATTAGAATATTAATGAAAAAGAAGAGAACAGCTTAAATACAATTTTTACATTGATTAATTTACAAAAAGAAGCTATCGGGAAACAATAACTTTTGGTCAAAATAAATTAACATATGGATTAATTAATTCATAGAGTCAATGTTGTACTCAAGATAAATACCTTATTAATTACGACAAGAATCGATCCAAAAAGTCAAAAAGTGAATAAATATGATGATTTGCATACTACTTTGCTCATCAGGTCAAATTCTTTTTCAAACGTCTTTCATTGTGAATCTTCTTTTTTAGTTTCATCAAAAAGATGAGAAATTTCTTTTTCATT
>Ga0182738_1005223_pt1 | contig 13990 bp, 13 predicted proteins | sample eDN5th30CBELigMG_FD_128876 | JGI IMG/M metagenome (GOLD analysis project Ga0182738, IMG submission 128876) | Enriched Miracle-Growth compost microbial communities from Emeryville, California, USA - eDNA 5th pass 30_C BE-Lig MG (version 2)... ...
AATAAAAACTAGAGTTCCCTAAACGCTGCCCGTGCCGGCCGCAGCGAACCAAAATACGTGCCGGTCCAACGCTCGACCTTCTCAGGCAAGAACACGAAGCTCTGGACTTTGAAGACCAGGCCCTTGTCCATCACCGTCTGGTCCTTGACTGGTATGGCGTTGGCCGGAAGGAAATAAGCGCAGGTTTGCTTGCCGGCGGCTTTGTTGACGACGTTTGCAGCGATCTCTTCCGTATCGCCCTCCGCCAATCTCTGCAGATATGCGATCTGCTCCGTCTTGGCGCCGCAGAAATATCCCGAGACCCGCTCTGGTCCATTGGAATAAGCTGCGCTCGATCCACCGGTCGCCATAGCGAGCGCAAGAAACATTGCGAGAGGAAGAACTGGCCGCTGCACGGTTGCCTCCGATCGTTGACGAGGTCAATTGAGCCGCCGCTTGAACGTCCTCCGGAGAGATCTCCTCTTTCATAAATTTGCCGGGAGATTCGGCAGACATCAATCAGAGGAAATCACCGCACTGCTGGAAACACGAGCGAACGCGTGGCTCTTAAATTCACCTGTGTTCCCAGCAGCGCAGTTCCGAGAACCTATTCTACGAGCAGCAGGAAAGCTTTCCCGGCTTCAGATGAAAGCTCCTTGTCGTCGAGCGTACCGTCGTTGTCCGGATTTGCAGCGTTGAAGCGCTCCACGACAACGGCATCGTATTCCTTCTGATCCAGCGTACCGTCGTTGTCGGGATCGGCAGCTTTCAGACCGGCTTCATCGATGCGCCCTTCCAATTCCTTGGCGTCGAGCGTCCCATCCTTGTCAGGGTCGAGTTTGACGAACAGCTTGGCGGCCGCAGCCTTCGCCTCAGGGATATCCACTGTGCCATCGTTGTCGGGATCCAGCGCCGTGAGCGATGCAGAAGCGGCCTTGGCCGTTTCCATATGCGTCAACACACCCAGGCCCAACAGCGAGGCCAACGCCACCGCACCGAGCAATTTGATCTTCATCCGTGTTCAACTCCGCATTGTAAGGTCGCCGAAAGCGACGCTTGCCAGTCTTGCCATGTTCGCCTGAGATTATTTCCCGGCCAACAAGACATAAAAGACCATACATGCGGATAAGTTCCCACATTAAGGTGAACTTTAGGAACGAAAATCGGGAAAAATTTCCTGCCTGACACCGACAGCCGCATCAAGGCGGGGAAGCGTTCCAACGTCAAATCTCGCGTGTTCAGCGCCGGGCGACAACCTGAAACAACCGTCAATCTGCTTCGAGCATAGACCCTAATCAGGGAAATAAAAAAGAAAGCGGCGGATTGTTATCCGCCGCTCCCAAGTCGTACGGGTAGAAGATCAGGAAGTCTTAGAAACGAACCTTGATGCCGCCATACGCCGCGAACGGCATGGATGGCGTGATGGACCGCGGATTGTTGAACGAGATTTCGCCAAGCGAAACGTCCGAAGCCTCCTCGGTATCAAAGTACGTGCCGTACGTGCCGAAACGCGTATCGAACAGGTTGTCGATCAATCCATAGATCTGAATATGATCGGTCACATCGTACGAGGTGTGAAGGTTCACCTTCGCATATCCGGCAAGCGGCGAGTTCTGGTTGCTTTCATCGCCATAGAAGTACTGGCTGCTCGCAGCGATGAGATCTGCGCCGAACTTCCACTTGTGCGTCAACCAATAATCGAATCCTGCCTTGAACAGATGCTGCGGAACACCGGGAATTCTATTTCCCTTGTGAACTTGCAGGCAGACATCCGTTTCATCATCGTCGACAGGCTCTACGCACTCACCCGACGACGGATTGTTCGGCGAGAACGCCTCCCAAGGCTTGTTATAGGTCGCGTCGGTGAATGTGTAGCTGGCATACACACGGTAACGTTCCGTGTTGTACTGCATGGCAGCTTCAATACCCTGCCGAAGCGTGTCGGTCGCGTTAATGAAGTATCCGCGCGTGCCACCCTCGGCAATTTGGGTGACGATGTCATTGGTATTCAAGGTACGGAAAAATCCGAGGTTCCACTGGAAGCGCTCACGAGGATTTCCGTAATCGCCCCTGAAGCCTGCCTCCCAAGTATGTGAAACCACTTGCCCCAGCGGCGGATCGGCGGTCAAGAAACTTTCGATGAGACAGGGCCGCTCCGGATCGGCGCACGCACTTTCACCCGGCGTCGGTGCACGGTTCGCTTCCGAGTAGCCGCCATAAACCGACAGTCCTGGCAGCAGCTTATAGGTTAAGCCAGCGGCTGGATTGAACCTCTGATAGATGCCGGTCGTATTGAGAAGCGGATCCGTCGGATCGTTGAGATTCTCAAGCGAAATCGCAGCGTAGTTATAGCGACCGCCGACGGTGAGCGCCAGTTTGTCCGTCAGGTCCGTCGTATTGGTGAAGTAGACGCCGACATAGTCATTGATCGTCGCAAGATTGCGCGGCCCGTCGTCATCACCTCCGACGATATTGCCGGTGCCCTGCACGACGAAGTGCGGCAGGAAGGATCCAACTTCGCTATTGGCCGTGTAATTAACATGCCCATGATCAAAGCTGGTGCCGATCAGGAACTGGTTCTTATAGCCAAACAGTCTGGATTTATTGACCGCCTGCAAGGAGAAGCCGTAGCTATCTGCGTTCTGCGATGTGCTGTCGATCGAACCGAGCTCGCCGCCAGGATTGGGAATGGGGTCGCCGTTGATATTTTCCAGCTCCTCACCATCCTCGTCGCAGAGAAACGCACCGCAGGCTTCGAATTCGGCGATGTTGCCGTCCTGGTGCGTCTGCTTGAAATGACGATAGTATGCGACACCGGACACGGTGGTGTTCGGCGTCACGACAACCGAGCCGTTCACCGAAACCATTTGCATCTGGTTGTCGGTCGACTGGGGCGACGTGAAGGTGCGATCCCACCCTCGAGCCAGTAGCTCTTCCGGCGCGGCAGCGGTTATGCCGTAGGAGTTATCGGCGCCGCTGAAGTTGATGTGGAACTCGGATCCGTCACCTTTGACACCCAAATCGGCGAACATGCGATTGATTGTCGTCGGCGAAAATTCACGCCAGCCGTCGTCATTGATATTCTGCAACGCAATGTACGCCGCATAGTTGCCGACTTGCAGGCCGCCCTGAGCCGATTCTTGAATCCGGCCGTAAGATCCTGCGCGGACATCAAACTCCGCGCCCTGGTAATTGAAGCCATCCTGCATATCGAAGGAAATGGCGCCGCCGAGGGCGTTCAAACCAAAGACCGGATTGCCCGTCATCACCGTGACGTTGCGGATCGCCATGTCGGGGATGAAGTCATAGTTGACGATATCGCCGAAGGATTCATTGATCCGGACGCCGTTCTGATAAACGGCAAGGCCTTGGGCGACACCGTTGACGGGTGAAGACTCAAAACCGCGGAACTGTACGTCCGTTTGAAAGCCGTTCCCCTGGAGATCGCCGACGGTGATGCCCGGAACATGCTGCGCGAGAAAGTCCTGCGGCACGACCGAACCCGTCGATGCGATGTCGGCAGCCGTCACCGTGCTCACTGTGCTCGGGATCTTGGCAATCGGAATTTCACTGCCTCTCACCGGAGACATTTTGGCGACGTCAGGCGGAACAAAGCTCATTCCCCCAGTGTTCGCTTCCGCTTCGACTGGCAGCTCAGCCGGAGGCGGTGTCGCAACGACAGCCGGTGCGGCCTTCTTAGGCTGTTTTTTTACCTGCTTGACTGGCTTCGGCTTGGCCTTCTTCTGCTGCTGAATGACCTGAACTTCAGGGAGGCTTTCATTCGCTGTTGGAGCTTGCGTCGTTTGATCTGCCGGTGCTCCCCCTGCATCCTGGGCGAATGCAAGTTCAGCCCCTCCCAACGTTGCAAATAAGGCTACGACTGCCGTCGAAGCCAACAAATGACGCCCCATCCCCAAAACCCCCATCTGGTCGCCTCTTGGTTCCCGTCCCGAAAATCCAAGAGCCCGCTATTGTTGTTTTGCCGACGATTTCGATTCTTGACCGCCGGTAGCCAAGGAAAGTGTGCATTCGACAAGAGGGTCAATCCAAGGAAACGACAGAATATTTCCTAACTGGGTATTTCGATCCATGAAGTTGCGGGTAAGTCACAAATTGAACCGTGCAAGGAATAATGAGGTAATTAAATCGGGAACTTTTTCCCGACCGCTTTGAACGCCAATACCAGCGAGGCTGGAGTGTAGTGTCGGCAGAAATGCGCCCGATGAGCAGTCCAGTGCGAGTACTGCAGATCGATGGCGCTAAGGCCAATCGGCGGAATGCAATCAAATCAACGTCCGATTCGTTCGGAACGGCTGTGCAAATGGCGATCGCTCACACGAGCTTCAACTCGACCGCGATTCTCACCATTTCGGACGATGTACGTGCACCAAGTTTCGTCCTCAGAGTGGCGCAGTCGGCGGCGACCGTTTTGTAGGAAACAGAAATATCGCCGGCGATTTCTGCCATGCTGCGGCCCCGTGCCAGCATTCTTAGAATGAGATGCTCACGGTCGCTCAGTAGCGAGGTCGGTCCTCGGGCGTTGGCGCGCAGCAGCGCAATCTCTTGAACGAAGTCCTCGGAAATCCACGATTCGCCGCGCGCCACCGCGAGGACGGCATCACGCAAATCGAATGGATTTCCGTTTTTGCTGACATAGCTTTTCGCCCCGCACTCGATCGCTTGAATCGCGAGCATTGGAGTATCGCTCATCGAAAAAACGACGATCTTTGCCGCCGGATCCTGCGCGATAAACTCGCGCGTAAGCTCCAACCCGGAAGCATCGGGAAGATTGATATCGATCACCGACACATCCGGAGCCTCTGACTTCAAAGCGGCTCGCGCGGCGGATGCCGATCGTGCTTCGATCATCGTCACGCCGTGGTCATCCGAAAAGAGCGCCTTGCACCCGGAGATGACGATCGGATGATCCTCGACAACGAGGAGTTTCACAGCTGCCCGCGGCCTCACTTTGACGTCCCCCAGCTATTTGGTTCTAACCGGGCAAGCTCGAATATCAACGGCGATTTATCAGGGATTTTTTCCCACATGCCCTGAAGGCATGTGACGTCAATTACGCAGCGTGCTGATCTAATGATCTCTGCGTTGCTTGTGTGGGTCTCGGCACACCGGCGCCGGAGGCCATGAAGCCCATTCATGACCGCCGGATTATCAACGGAAACCTCGCGACCTCTACCGCCTTAGTTAGGGACGATGCTAGACGGCGCTTTGATATCCAGATCCTTCATCACCGTAAACGTCCCGTCGAAAAGCCGGTTTTTCGGATCGGTAACCGGCGTGACGATATTGCGAACAGGCAGGCCTGTTGTCTTATCGACATAGACGCTCTGTTGCTTCGGCGCGCTCACCGCCGACACGCGCGGGCCCTTCTCCTTGGCGTCAGCCGGCAGCGGCATCGCGAGAACGCCCTGATAAAGCGCGTACGTCTTACCCTCGAATTCGGTGTCGCCGGCGCACTTGTATTCCGTCGAAACCTTCGGCGCATTGGCCACCGATTCCTGGATCTGGATCGCAACTGTGTTGGCAAACTGATCCGGAAGCACGACCCAGCCGTTACCCTGATTGGACCATGCCTTTTTGCCGACGACGATCATTTGCATCGCCGGGCCTTCGCCGCCCAGAGTGACCGTTTGGTGCATCCGATCGGGAAGCACATACTCGGCCTCCATTTTCAGCGTCCCGTCCTTGTTGGTGATCGTCGTATTCAGACGGAATTTCTTGGCGTCGCGCAGCTTCGCAAACGCATTGTCCACCTGCTCCTTGCAGCTAAGCTCGGCCAGTGCTGGTCCAGAAAGAAGGGAAAGAAACAGGGCAATCAAAAGAGCACGCATCGGCAGGCCACCACGGATTGAGTTGACGGAGCCTCTGAGATCGCGCGAAAGCGATTTCCAAGTCATGGCATTTTTGATTGCCAAATGTTCCCAAAATGCCTGACGGCATCCCGATCACTTGGCGCGTTGTCCTGCCATCTCCGGCAGATGATCGATGGCGATGCGCATCAACTCGGGCAGTGACTTCACGCCAAGTTTGGCTTTGATTTGAGAGCAGGTGTTGGCAATCGTTTTATAGCTGACGTGCAGCTCGTCGGCGATCGCCGCATACTGCTTGCCTTGCGCGATGAGTTCGAGCGTCTGCAATTCTCTCAAAGTCATTCCGCTCAGTGGATTGCTTCGCCCCTTCGTCTCCATTACGGCGATCGCCGAAGCCACCGCATGACTTAGGAACGGCCTGCCCTGGCGAACCGCCTGAAGGGCCTTGACGATGTCGACCGAAGACGTGTCCTTGAGAATGTAACCGTTGGCGCCGAGACGAAGCGATTGGCTGGCAATCATCGGATCCTCGTGCATTGTCAGGACGAGTATGGGCGTATGCTTATCGTGCACGCGCAAACGCCTTATGAAGGTCAATCCGACCAGAATGCCCTTCTTGATCGCGAGATCGATGATAATCACGTCCGGCCGTTCACTGCGATACGCGCGAAAGCCGTCGATCAGATTTGAAGCGAGCGTAATATCCGCGATGCCCGCATCTTCAAGAACACGACGACACCCCTGCAGGACAACAGGGTGATCGTCGATAACCAGAATTTTTGTCATGATGTTATCCGAGTGGGCTCGCTTACGAACGAGCGCTTGGGTTCATTAGGCTGCGCCGGTATCTTGACGGAGACCGCTGTTCCACGCGGCTTCAGCGCCTCGATAACGAGACTGCCATCGGCGGAAAGCACACGCTCACGCATCGCCGATAATCCGAATCCAGCACGCACGCCGGGCTTCAAACCGACGCCGTCGTCGCTGACTCTAAGGCTGATCAAAATTCCGGGTTCATCTGCCGTCGATTTATCGTGGCATAGTTCCTCATCGAGCTCGACGGTGATACGCATCGCTTGCCCATGCCGGATGGCGTTCGTCAGCGCTTCCTGTGCCGAACGATAAACCGTGAGATCGACCTTCTCGCCATAGACACGAACGAACGAGCCGAACTTCGAAACGATCTCGACGTCCGGGTGACGGCGCTCGAAATCGTAGATCAGATCCTTAATCAAGGCAGTCAACGGCACTTTGCCGATTGAAACCGGATGCAACCGCTTGAGCAACGCGCGGTTCATCAGCTTCAGCCGATCGGTGACCGACAAAATTTCGTCGATGCGCTTGTTGATGCGCTGCCCATCCTCTAACGGCAGGTTTCTCGTCAGAGTCTTGACCGACTCGGCGCTGACGGTAATGCCGAAAAGGCACGGTCCCGCTTCGTCGTGAAGCTCGCGCGCAACCTCCCGCCGTTCGTCCTCCTGCACCGATTGAATTTGCCTGTAAAGATCGCCATTTTCGGCGCGTGTCTGATCGAGAGACGCCGCGAGAGAATTGAATTTCCGGGAGATGTCTGCGACGTCCTCCACCCTCGGTATGTCAAGTCGCTGCGAACGCTCTCCTGCCTCCAGAGCAACGAGCCCCCGCGCCAGCGCCGCCAACGGATTGAGTATCCAGCCAAGCACGAAATAGAACACCGCCACGAGCACAAAAATCGAGATGAGCGCAACGACGGCGAGCCCGGAGAACTCATTCCATTTTTCCGCGATCTCATCGTCGGGATCGCCCCTCAGAATAACAACGCGCGTCCCATTCGGCACCGGTATGATCCTCGAATGATCGTTGCCGCCCGCGGGCATCATCAACCGCTCAAACCAATCCGGCGTATCATTCAGCGGGGATTGCGCCGCCGAATGTTTTGATGCTCGAAGAAGCCGCGGCGGAGAGTCCGCATCCTGAACATACACGCGCGCATGCCGCAGATGCGCGACCTCGTGCGATACGATCGAGTCGAGATCTGCGAGACCATGTTCCGCGGCAATGCGCCGAACGAGTTCTTGAATGTAGCCCTCGGCGAAATCCATCGAGGCTTCGATCTCGACGTCGACGGATTGGCGTCCGTTGAGGACCGCCATCGTTCCTGCCACCAATGCCGCAACGAGAAGCATGACGGAAATGGCGAGCATGGCCTGGACCCGTATCGAACGGCCGAACCATCCGATGCCTGAAGGCACGCTACGCCAACGATTATGAGCGACACTATGCATTTATCAGCCGGGAGATCCGTAACGTCTCGTAAGGTCGTCGATCGCCTCTTGCCCACTCAATCCCGCTTTGCGCAGGTTGTAGTATTGTTGCCCAAGCGCGCCAAAACCTTCCGCACGTCCTGTTTCGTGGACGACGTCCGTAATACGGCCAACAAGCTGAGCTGCAGACTCGCTCGCGTCTTCCGGATTAAGCATCGTTTCGAGCTGAACGGCTCGGTTCGCAATCATTCGAGGATCTTCCTTAAACCGTTCTGCTGCCTTTGCGAGCGATTGACGAAGTTGATCCGCGTCATCCGCACTCAAATCACGACCGAGAGACTTCTCACGTTCGATGAGCCACGCAACTGGATCGACCCGTGACGTCGCATCGATCCACTTCGGCGGATTGCCATTGCCAGTCAGCCCTGAGTGCATCTCTGAGCTTTGGTGCTCCGCCTGCTGATTGGAAGCCGGCTCATCGCTGCATCCTGCTGCAAACAGAGCGCACGCGGCTAAGACACGAAAAATGCGAAGCGTCATGTCAAGTCACAAGTCATTGAAAAGGCGCCGAACGCACCATGCGTCGGACTTATCGATGACCTATGGCAGACACCGCGTTGAAGTCCAGGGACAACCTCTGCATCGTTCTTTGCCATTTCTTCCCGGCGCGATTTGCCGATCGGTCTGAAGACGTGCCGCTGGTTACGTTGTTACGGTCCCGCCTGTGCTGAACGCGAAGTCATCGGAGCACCCAGTGATCCGAGCGCGCGGTACGCCTTCGAAGAGCGGTGAGATGGGCGAAACAATCGTCCGGATTTCCCTCAAACGAAAGAACGGACGATGTGGTGCGGATTTCCGTCCCGCGTCACTCGCCCGTGACCAGAACAAATAGCTGGGATTGGAAACGCGAGGTTAAATTGGCATGAAAAGACTCGTTAGCACATCGATGCTGATGTCAGCGTCCTGCATGGCGATAGCTGCCGCTATGCAAATGGGCGTTGCCACCAGCGCGCTTGCGAATGACAAGCTCATCGAGCTGTCAAACAGCAACGAAAACTGGGTTATGCCGGGCAAAAACTACGATTCGAACAACTACAGCCCGATGACGCAGATCAACGCCGAGAATGTTAAGCAGCTCAAGCATGCTTGGTCGTTCTCGACCGGCGAGTTGCACGGCCATGAAGGTGCGCCGCTCGTTATTGACGGTGTGATGTACGTTCACACATCTTTCCCGAACAAGACCTTTGCTCTCGATTTGAACGATCCCGGTCACATCCTTTGGCAGCACAGCCCAAAGCAGGATCCGGCTGCCCGTTCGGTCGCTTGCTGCGACCTCGTGAACCGCGGCTTGGCTTACTGGCCGGGTGACGGAAAAGTTCCCGCGCTAATCATCAAGACCTTGCTCGACGGCCATCTCGTCGCCCTGAACGCTAAGACAGGCGAAGAATACTGGAAGGTCGAGAACGGCGACATCAAAGTCGGTCAAACGCTGACGCAGGCACCGTATGTCGTTAAGGACATCGCCATCGTCGGTTCATCCGGTGCTGAACTCGGTGTTCGCGGCCACACGACCGCCTACAACGTCAAAACGGGTGAAATGATCTGGCGTAAGTACGCCACCGGTCCGGACGCCGAAGTCGGCATCGGCGACGACTTCAACAGCGCCAACCCGCACTATGGCCAGAAGGGCCTCGGCACGGCGACTTGGGAAGGCGATGCCTGGAAGATCGGCGGCGGCACCAACTGGGGCTGGTACGCTTATGATCCCAAGGCCAATCTCGTTTACTACGGATCGGGCAACCCGTCGCCGTGGAACGAAACGATGCGCCCGGGCGACAACAAGTGGACCATGACGATCATGGCCCGCGATGCCGACACCGGCATGCTGAAGTTTGGCTACCAGAAGACCCCGCACGACGAGTGGGACTTCGCTGGCGTCAACGTCATGATGCTCTCCGAGCAGAAGGACAAGACGGGCAAGATGCGTAAGCTCCTTACGCATCCGGATCGTAACGGCATCATCTACACGCTCGACCGCGAGAACGGCGACCTGATTTCGGCTGACAAGCTCGATGATACGGTCAACGTCTTCAAGCATGTCGATCTGAAGACCGGTCTTCCGGTTCGCGATCCCGAATACGGGACCCGTATGGATCACAAGGCGACCGAAGTCTGCCCGTCGGCCATGGGCTACCACAACCAGGGTCACGATTCCTACGATCCCAAGAAGCAGCTGTTCTTCCTGGGCATCAACCACATCTGCATGGATTGGGAGCCATTCATGCTTCCCTATCGTGCCGGTCAGTTCTTCGTCGGCGCCACGCTGTGGATGTATCCCGGCCCGAAGGGCGATCGTCAGAACTACCTCGGTCTTGGTCAAATCAAGGCCTACAACGCGATCACCAACGAATACAAGTGGCAGCACATGGAACGCTTCTCTGTTTGGGGCGGCACCACGGCTACCGCAGGTAACCTCGTGTTGTACGGAACGCTTGATGGCTTCCTGAAGGCCCGTAACTCCGACACCGGCGAACTGCTTTGGAAGCACAAGCTGCCGTCCGGCATCATCGGCTATCCGATGACCTACGAGCACAAGGGCATCCAGTACATCGCCGTTATGTCGGGCGTTGGTGGCTGGCCGGGCGTTGGCTTGGTGTTCGACCTGCAGGATCCGACCGCTGGTCTCGGTGCTGTCGGCGCCTTCAAGAACCTGGCGAACTACACGCAGATGGGCGGCAGCGTCGAAGTGTTCTCGCTTGATGGCAAGAACCCCTACGACGACGTCAACGTCGGCGAGTACGAGAAGGGCTGATAAGTCCGCGGACCGCGGCCCGATGGAAAACATCGCGCCGCGGTCCCTCTCTCACGCTTGACGTCTGAAAGGACGTTGGGCCGCGTGGCGGCAGCCGATTTCGCTTCACTACGCGGCGCGCCGCCTCGCGGATGATTTCGACGGCCATACCGCCGGCTGCGAAACAGAGCTTACGAAATCACCGTCAGGAAGCTTCCAGAAAGCTCAAGGACAAGTTTGAAAAGGTGTTCCGCGCATGGCGCTTAATTCCTACACAGAGCGACACATGGACCGGGCAGCGAAGGTCCTCGGACCGGCGCTAGCTTTCGGACTTTCCTTCCTCGCCTGGTTTTCGACCAGTCCGTCCGTTGCCGAGGACGCTCCCAAAGCATCTGACAATTCGATACTTCGCGTTTGTGCGGCGGCAAACGAGGCCCCGTATTCCAAACAGGATGAGAGCGGCTTCGAAAACAAGATTGCCAAGGTTCTCGCCGAAAGCATGAACCGAAAAGTGGAATTCGTTTGGTCGCCAAAGGCTGCGATCTACGCCGTGCGCGACCAGCTCGACAAAAATCTATGTGACATCGTCATCGGTCTGGATACCGGCGATCCGCGCGTGCTGACATCCAAGCCGTACTACCGCGCGTCCTATGTCTTCGTCATCCGCAAGGATTCGCCGCTGAAGGTCGAAAACTTCAATAGCCCCGATCTCGCAAAGGCCGGCAAAATCGGCTTCGTCCCCGGCACGCCGGCGTCCGTCATGATGGAGACGATGGATCTCTATAACGACAGCATCAACTACGCGTCGTCTCTAACGAACTTCAAAGACCGCCGGAATGCCTACACGCGCATCCCGCCAGAGCGAATGATCAACGAGGTCTCCGACAAGACCGCCGGCCTTGCCGTGGCGTTCGCACCGGAAGTATCGCGCTACGTGAAGGCCAATGACGATTTGAAAATGATTGTCATCCCAGACAACAACGTGCGTTCGGACGGCAAGAAAGTTCCGCTTCATTTCGATCAGTCATTCGGCGTTCGCAAGGACGACAACGCATTGCTATCGGCGATCAATGAAGCGCTTCCGAAGGTGCAATCCAAAATAGAAGACGTGCTGAAGGACGAAGGCATTCCCTTCGTTCCACCGGAATCGAAATCATAACTGCCGGCCTGGGCCGGTTCATTCGAGGAAAGTAGAAGTGAAATCTAAGACGCAAATGAAATTCGCGATTATGGCAGCGGGGTTAGCCTTTTGCGCGCTGGCCGTGAGCGCCCCTGAAGCTCGCGCGCAGGAAGTCTTTAGAAATACGGTCACCGGTGAAGTTCTGGACATCGACGGGATTGCGCCCAAGGAAGGCCGAGATACCCCGGCCGTGAAGCAGTTTTTGAAGACCGGTGTCGATCCCTACGTCGAAGTCCAGGGATGCCTTCCGAAGGGTGAGGAAGTCTATCTGGAATCCTGCTCCGGATGCCACGGCCATATTGGCGAAGGCAAAGTCGGCCCCGGTTTGAACGACTCCTATTGGACCTATCCGAAGAACACGACCGACAAGGGCTTGTTCGAGACCGCTTTCGGCGGCGCCAACGGCATGATGGGTCCTCACGGTCAGGACATCGAACTCGACAACATGCTGAAGCTGATCGCTTGGATCCGCCACATGCAGAAAGACGATGTCAAGGACGCCGAATGGCTGACGCCGGAGCAGAAGAAAAATTTCAAGCCCTTCGATATCCACGAATGGGAAAAGACGGGCAAAGCCGCTGCCGAAAAGCAGCAGTGCAAGATTTCCGGAAACTAGCCTGATCGCCTGATGCGGTTCGCCGCTCGGGAGCGAGCTAGGACGGAACAACAAGAGCGGCCTGGCCGCTCAAAACTGAGTAGAAAATGGAGGAAAGCCTATGAAGAAGATTTCACTCCCCATCCTGGCGGGTGCTGCACTCGTCACCGCTGGTCTTGTCGGTGCGACGGCGTCGGCAGCGCTGGCTTACGACGGTACGCACTGCAAGGCTCCTGGCAACTGCTGGGAACCGAAGCCCGGCTTCCCAGAGAAGATCAAGGGCACAAAGTACGACCCCAAGCATGATGCCAAGGAGCTTGCGAAGCAGGGCAACTCGATGCACGCCGCCGAAGAGCGGAACAAGAAGCGCGCGGACAACTTCAAGAAGACCGGAAAGTGGGTCTACGACGTCTCTAAAATTCAATAAGACGCGCATCCCCATCTACCTCCTCGGATCTTGCCACGCAGACAAGACTTTCTTTCCGGGGCCACTGGGGTGCTGCGTACGCGGCACCCCATTTTTATCCGGCATGGCGCCCGCGGATGGTTGCGTTCGCTGGGTCGAGCACTTGCGTGGAATTGCAGAATGAATCGCCCTCTCGCTAGCACTGAGCCAGAACGAGCAGACATCGACCATATGAATCTCGCAGACTGGCGCCAGCGCGCACTGGAACTCGAAAGCGAGGTCGCGAAAGCTGTCATCGGTCAGGAGCGCGCCATTCGCCTGCTCGTCATCGCGGTGTTTGCCCGCGGGCATGTCCTGCTTGAGGGTGACGTTGGCGTCGGCAAGACCACTCTCTTGCGAGCAGTCGCACGATCTCTCGGCGGCGCCTACGAGCGCGTCGAAGGCACAATCGATCTGATGCCATCGGATATGATTTATTACACGTTCCTCAACGAAGAGGGGAAGCCGCGAGTGGAACCGGGACCGGTTCTGCGTCACGGAAGCGATCTCTCCATCTTCTTCTTCAACGAAATCAACCGCGCGCGCCCCCAGGTCCACTCCTTGCTTCTTCGCCTGATGGCCGAGCGCAGCATTACTGCTTTCAATACTGAGCACACATTTCCGCATCTGCTGGTTTTCGCTGATCGTAACCGCATCGAGCGCGAAGAAACATTCGAGCTTCCCGCGGCAGCACGCGATCGCTTCCTGATGGAGGTTGCCATCGCAGCCCCGACGGATGAAACCTCGCGCCGCCAACTTCTTTTCGAAACCCGCTTTCACGATGTCGATACGCTCATCGGCGCATTGAAAGAAGGCGTTGTCGATTACCGTCAACTCAACGCGCTAGCGAAGACCATTCAATCGAGCATCACCGTCAGCCCATCAATCGAGAAATATACGCTCGATCTATGGAACGCGGTGCGCAATCC
>Ga0182738_1005224_pt1 | contig 13989 bp, 11 predicted proteins | sample eDN5th30CBELigMG_FD_128876 | JGI IMG/M metagenome (GOLD analysis project Ga0182738, IMG submission 128876) | Enriched Miracle-Growth compost microbial communities from Emeryville, California, USA - eDNA 5th pass 30_C BE-Lig MG (version 2)... ...
ACCGGTGAGAAATATAGACGATGGTCAGGCCCTCCGCCTTAAAGCGGCGGATGAGATCGAAAAGCAGCTCACTCTCACGGCCAGACAGTCTCGCCGTCGGTTCGTCAAGAATGATCAACCGAAATTTGCGATGAAACAGCGTCGCCAGTGTCAGCATCTGCATTTGAGCGGCGGTGAGAGAGCTGGCCCGCGCCGCCGGGTCGATATCGAGTCCGATGCGACCGAGAATATCCTTGGCCCGCCGTTCCAGTGCGCGCCGGTTCACCCAGCGGCCTTCTTCGCCCAGCAACAAATTTTCGGCGACGCTCATGTTCCAGGCAAGTTCAGCATCCTGATAAACTGCGCCAAGTCCGGCCTCATTCGCGGCTTTGGGTGAATGCCCCTGAAAGGGCTGGCCATCAATGAGAATATCGCCAGAAGAGGATGAATAGACCCCCGTCATTATCTTGATGAGCGTCGACTTTCCGGCTCCATTCTCGCCAAGGAGAGCGTGGATTTCCCCCCGTTCGAAAGCGAGGTCGATCCCCTTCAGCACCTGCACACCTGAAAAGTCCTTGTGCAGGTCTTTGATCGCAACAAAAGGTGTTTCTGACATCGGTCCCACCTCAGATGAACTTCAGATGCAGTTCTTCGCGGTTGAGGAAGGCGTTGGCGCCAACCGCAATGAGCAGTACGAAACCGTTGAAAAGCTTGCGTGCCGAACTATCGATGCCGAACTGCGTCATGCCGTTCGAGACCATGTAGAGAAAAAAGACACCAAGCAGGGTGCCGAGCACATGCGGTTTGCCTTTGCCCAGAATTGTAGCCCCCAGGAAAACCGCCGCGAAAGCTTCCAGCAGATAACCAGCGCCTCCGGTGGGTTGCGCAGAGGAAGAAGTCGCAGCGAGGAAAATGCCGGCAACGCCGCAGAAGAATGAACACAGCACGAAGCTGACAATGACCCAGCGATAGACCGGAATACCGGAATAGAACGCGGCCAGCGGATTATCGCCAACGGCGCTGATGTAATGGCCAGTCCTCAGCTTGTTGGCGATGACGTAAGCAAGTGCAAAGAACACCAGCAGGAAAATGGATTTGACGGCAATCATATCCACGCGGCCCTGACCGAGCCAACGGAAGAACGTTTCTTCATAACCAATCGCGATCTGATAGCCGCCCGTCAGATACTGGTTCAGCCCTTCAAGCAGGAACATCACGCCGATCGTGCCTACAATCCCTGATATGCGAAACCATGTGACCAAAAGCCCGTTCACCAGGCCAATCGCCATGGATGCGAGCAGAGCCAGAATGATGGCGACCGGCGCGCCCGTGACCGGTATGAGCATGGCGCAGACAATCGAGGCGGTCGTCACCGTGGTGCCGATTGCCAGATCGAAACTTCCTGCCGCCACCACATAGGTCAGACCAATCGACAGCAGCGCGCAGGTGAACATCGAGAACACGATATTGTTGAGGTTCGAAACGGTCAGAAAATAAGGCGATGCAATCGAGAAGCCTATTCCCACCGCCAGGATCACGAGGATCGTGCCCCAAACACGCAGGAAGCGGATGAATGGATGGGTTTTGTCCTGCCCTGCGGCTTCGGACCTGCTTGGCGTTGCTGGCGTGGCGGCTGTCATTGGGTAATCCCCTAAAGCAAAAGCATCCCCCGCCACCCTCACCCGATGGTCGGGTGGCAGGCAGATGCCACTTTTGAAGTGAAAGATAGAGGCGCGAAAAACGCCCGATCAGATACTAACCACCGAACTGCTTCAGATAGGCGATTGCGGACTGATCCATTGCGCGGATTTCCTCCAGCACTTTTCCAGCCTGTTCGGGCAGAATGGTGACGACAGGCGCGCGATGGCTGACTTTGGGTACATCCTCGCCGCGACCAAGCGCGAGTGCGATTTTCCCGACCTCTTCACCAATCGTGTGATATGGCACGTCGGTGGAATAGGCGATCGTCGTATTGCCAGAAGCCATTTCACCCAAAAGCTGGTCGGAGGTGAAATGGTTGAAAAGCTTCACCTCATTGCGGCCGGTCTGCTGGATCGCCTGGGAAGCACCGATTGTCAACGGCCACCACCATGACATGAAACCTGCGATAGAGCCGGGCTCAGGGTTGGCCTGCAGAAGCGCCAGCATATTCTCGCGGCCCTTCGATATCTGGTCGTCGGTCGACGTGGAGCCGGAAATAAACGGCAGCATTTCCATGCGCGGCTCGAAAGACGTCATCAGCTTCAGCATATCGGACTGCATATCGAACGGCGTATAGAAGCCGCGCGATTCCGCCGTCTGTGCGATACGACCCTGTCGGCCAAGCGCATTCTGGATGAAATGCCCCATGGCAATGGCAGTGCCCCAGGTATCTTCGAGAACGGCGGGCGAATCCTTCACATTGACGCAGAAACCTACCGTCTTGATACCGCGCTTATGCGCCTCATCGGCAATGAAGGCCGTCTCGGATTCCAGTGAGTAAATCCCGAGAACGAGCACGTGGATATCGCGATCAAGCAATGCCAGCGCAGCATCCTGCTCCGATTGCTTGGACGGTTCGCCACGAACGGCAACCAGCTCGCCGCCACCTTCGACGACAGTTTGCGCGATCTTCCAGCAACCGCGACGCCAAGGCTGGTTGAAAGGACCATAATTCAATCCAATACCCACGCGCACAGGCTTTCCCTGTGCCCGCACGATGGACGGCGCGAAAACAGATGCCGCCGCGACAGCCGCGGCTCCACCCAAAACCTGGCGGCGCGAGAGCTTCGCGGCTGACAAGACATCGGCAAGCTTTTTATCGGTCGTGAAATCCATTCATTCCTCCCTTGTGAATGCGCCGTCGAGGTCTCCTCTCCGCCCGGCATTTTTGCTCAATTACAGATTATCGATGATTTCGTCCATAATTATTTTGTTAATCTGATCGATTATTTTAGTTTGACAGAACAGCTCCTGCTCGCTAACGCTGCAGCTAAAGGAGGGCATGATGCCAAGCACTCGAAAGGCGCCGATGGCGACTGAGACAATACCCGACGCACACAAGCCACATATGGCTGAGGTGATCTATCAAGCTCTACGTCACGACATCGCTTTTGGACGACTGATGCCCCGGCAACGTCTGGTGGAAAGCGATCTCTGCGTGCGGTTCGGAACCACAAATCACAATGTCCGGCTGGCGTTTGAGCTACTGGATCGCGTGGGTCTTATTGAGCGCAAAGCCAATCGGGGCGTCGAAGTGAAGGCGCTCAGTGCGCAGGAACTCATGAATCTTTACGAGGTGCGCGTCATGCTGCAACGTGAAGGCGCCCGTTCACTGGATATGAGCCGCAGAGAGGAACTCGTTGCACAGTTATCTGCGATCAATGCCGATTACGAGAAAGCTCTTGATGAGGACAGACTTGAAGCCGCAGCAGAAGCAAACGACGCTTTCCATGCGCTTCTCTTCGATTATTGCCGCAATGCCGAACTTGCAAAATTGCAGCGTAGCTACTGGCTGAACGCCTCTGCAATTATTTCGCGCGCATTGACTGACAGAAGCCTTTCGCAAAATTCGCGAAAAGACCACCACGAAATCATCGCCGCTATTTCTGCCGGCGATGTCGAACGACTGATCGAAGTGACGGTGGGCCATATCCGCCCGGCTGTCGATGTTTACAGACGGCTTTACGGGCTGTTCTGAGGAGATACAAATGTCTTTGGGAGGAGAAATCCCCGACTACATCGTGGTCGGGGCAGGGTCGGCTGGTGCCGTTTTGGCGGCGCGGCTGACAGAAAATCCGGATGTCCGCGTTGCATTGATCGAAGCAGGCGGCGAAGACCGCAATCCTTGGATCCATGTTCCGCTGGGCTACGGCAAACTGTTCCGCGATCCCTCGGTAAACTGGATGTATTCCGGTGTCGCTGAGCCGGGACTGAATGATCGCGTCATCTATCACCCGCGTGGCAAAGTTGTGGGCGGCTCCAGCTCGATCAATGGTCTGCTTTATGTTCGCGGACAGGCTGCAGATTTTGACCAGTGGGCGCAGATGGGATGCACCGGCTGGAGTTTCGACGGCGTTCTTCCTTATTTCCGCCGCGCCGAACGCCGCATCGCAGGCGGCAACGAACTGCGCGGTCATGATGGCCCACAGCCCATTTCGCCTCCAACCATCGGCCACGAGTTGTGCGACGCCTATATCGAAGCCTGCGTGCAATCCGGCTTGCCCTTGAACCCCGACTTCAATGGCGAGCGCCAGGAAGGAACGGGCTATTACGAATCCACTCACTTGAATGGCATTCGCTGGTCCACAGCCAAGAGCTATTTGCGTGAAGCGCGCAAACGGCCAAACTTGCGAACGATCCTGAACGCCAGAGTGCTCCGTATCAATTTCGAGGGTAAACGGGCGACAAGCGTCGTTTATGAACAAGACGGTCGCGAGATTACCCTGCCGGCCAGACGTGAAATCATCATCAGCGCGGGCTCCATTGCCACACCACAGCTTCTGGAACTTTCAGGGCTTGGCGATGGAGAACGGCTGAGAAACCTCGGCATAGACGTCGTGCATCATTCGCCTCAGATTGGCGAGCGCCTGCAGGACCATCTTCAGGTGCGCTGCGTTTATGAAGCCAAATCCGGCAATACACTGAATGCGCGCTACAACAATCTGCTGAGACGCTTGGGCATCGGCCTGGAGTTTATGTTCGGACGCAAGGGACCGTTGACCGTCTCGGCGGGCTATGCCGGGTCGTTCTTCCGCACTTCGGATCTGCTACAAGAGCCCGATATTCAAAGCCTGTTCCTGATATTTTCGCTGCGGAAAATGGGCGACGCTTTCGATGCTTTTTCAGGCTTCACAGCCTCCTATTACCAATTGCGTCCTGAAAGTCGCGGACATGTTCATGCTGTTACACCGGACATCCGGCAGCATCCGGCAATCTTTGCGAATTATCTTGCGACCGAAACAGACCGCCGCGTCAATATTGCGGGTCTCAGGCGCCTACGCGAAATCATGCGCGCACCGGCAATGGCAGCACAGGTCAAAAAAGAGATCGAACCATCGCCTTCGGCAACAAGCGACGAAGAATTGCTCGCTTATATACGCGCCACCGCCTCGACGGTCTACCATCCGTCCTCGACCTGCGCCATGGGACCGAACGACAACGACCCCTGCGCCCCAGACCTGCGATTGCGCGGTGTCGAGGGCCTGCGGGTTTGCGATTGCTCGGTCATGCCCACCATGACCTCGGGCAACCTTAACGCCGTCGCCATCATGATTGGCGAAAAGGGCGCTGACCTGATCCGCAACCAAATCTGACATCAATCGGAGGAGACCAATGCCAGACGATATTAAACTCTATTTCTTCCAAACCGGCCAAATTCGCCAAAAGGAAGTCAACATCAAGCTTGGTGCAGGCCAAGGCGAATTCTTCACACCCATTCCATGGTTTCTGATCACGCACCCGCGTGGAAACATCGTAATCGACGGCGGCATTGCCGTTGAAGCGGCACATGATCCAAAGAAACATTGGGGCCCGGTGGCAGATGTTTACTGGCCCGTGATGAAACCTGAAGATGGTTGTGTGAACAGGCTGAAAGAGGCGGGCTTCGACCCGGCTGACGTGAAATATGTCATCCACTCGCATCTGCATCTTGACCATACCGGGGCCTGCGGCAATTTCCCCAACGCGACCCACATCGTGCAAAAGCGTGAATATGAGTATGCCTTCAGTGCCGACTGGTTTGCTGCGGGCGGCTATATCATGAATGACATCACCAAACCCGGCATCCAGTGGGAACTGATCGACGAAGATGGCCTGGACATTTACGGCGATGGCGTTGTCCAGCTCTACAACTCGCCCGGCCATTCGCCAGGTCACCAGTCGATCATGGTTCGCTTGCCCAATACGGGGCCCGTACTGCTCGCAATCGACGCGGCCTACACATTCGACCATTGGGATAATAAATGCCTTCCGGGCTTCCTTACGTCAGCAGTTGAGACCGCTTCGTCCGTTGCAAAGCTCCGCCGGCTGGCCGAGCGAGAACAGGCAATGGTCGTGACAGGCCACGATCCCGATGCTTGGCCGAGCTTCCGCAAAGCACCAGAATTCTACGACTAAGGTCATCGACTGGAGGAGGGAGAAACCTCCCTCCTCCACACTTTTGCCCGCGATCAACTCGCAGCAAGACAAATTCAGGGGCGCGTAGCTCACTGCACGTTCTCCACCACACGACCCGGAGCGTCTCATCCCATGAATGAAATTTTCGATTATATCATCCTTGGAGGCGGCACTGCCGGTTGCGTTCTTGCGAACCGGTTGACTGAAAGCGGACGCAATAAGGTACTCCTGGTGGAAGGCGGTGGCGAACCACGCAGTATGTGGATCGATATCCCAGCCGGCTTTGCAAAACTGCTGGTCGATCCCGTCTATAATTGGCGCTTTGTCTCAGCGCCCGAAGCTGCAACCTACAATCGTGAGATATCGATACCCCGCGGCAAAGGGCTTGGTGGCTCTACACTAATCAATGGTATGATCTGGGTACGTGGTCAAGCACAAGACTTCAATCAATGGGCACAAATGGGAGCGCGCGGCTGGAGCTTTGCCGACGTTCTACCCTATTTTCGCAAAATAGAAGATTTCGCCGGCTCAAACGGAAAAACGCGCCACAAAGGCGGACCTCTGCCAATAACGGAGGTCTCTCTACGTCCAGAACTAGCGGAAGCATTTATTGAAGCTGCTGGCCAAGCTGGACACCGACGCAATCCCGACTACAACGACGGGCTTCAGGAAGGCTTTGGCTATTATCAGGTGAACCAGCGCAATGGTCGCCGCGTTTCGGCGGAGAAAGCCTATCTTGCTCCTGCGCGGAAAAGATCCAATCTAAGGGTGGAAACTGACGCTCATATCCTTAAGCTTGAGATGGAAGGAAACCGGGTCACTGGCGCCACCTGGCGCAAGAACGGGCGTCACGTCACCATGAGCGCCGCAAGGGAGGTTATCCTTTGTACCGGTGCGGTTCAAACGCCGCAGATACTTGAACTTTCCGGTATTGGTAATCCCGACATACTCGCCCGCTTCAATATCACCACAAGACACGCCCTTCCCGGCGTCGGAGAAAACTACCAGGATCATTTTTGCACTCGCATGAATTGGCGCGTTACAAAGCCAATCACGTTGAACGAACAAACACGCGGCCTGTCGCTAACAAAATCCGTGCTGCAATATTTCGCCACTCGAAAAGGCATACTCACGCTTGGCACCGGAATGGCCAGCGGCTTCGTCAAGACTCGACCGGAATTGGAAGACGCAGACGTCCAGTATTTCTTCATGCACGCGAGCTATGCCGATGCAGCAAAGCGCCTGCTTGATCACCAGCCGGGCATGACTATTGGTGTTACGCAACTGCGTCCAGAAAGCGTGGGGTCAATTCATATCCAATCACCAAACCCTGACCAGCAACCCACGATAGCGCCAAATTTTCTGTCGACCGCAAACGATTTGATGACAATGCGGCGCGGAATGCAAATTGCTCGCGAGATTGTCGAGCGGCCCGCCCTAAAACCTTATATTTCTCATGAGATGAACCCCGGCCCCGATTGCAGGACCGATGCTGACTGGGATGAGTTCAGCCGTCGCAATGGCCAAACCATCTATCATAATTGCGGTACCGCCAAAATGGGCGGCGATACGAAAGCCGTCGTGGGCCCAGACCTCAAGGTGCATGGCCTTTCAGGTTTACGCATCGCGGACGCGTCTGTCATGCCAACTATAGTGGCCGGCAACACGCAAGCTGCTGTTTTCATGATAGCTGAAAAAGCGGCTGATCTTATCCTGAACAAGCAGTGATATCTTATGAGCAGTCACGTCACTCTCCAAAATTTGGAGAACCTCAAGTCTGCCGTCGTCCGTAATTCTGATTGATGTTAGCATATTCTTTCTCCATGTGTCGGATTAGAATGTAAACGTCATACCGATGCCCGGTAGTCGTTCACCATGCAGAACATTGGTGCATAGATTGCATCGAAAGTTGCTTGTGATCGCAATTACTTGTATTTCGGCACCGATGCTCTTTTGTTCGCAGCACGGGGGCCGAGCATAGTCGCTGACAGTTGAGCTTTATTCGGGAAGCGAGCATTCAAGGCATCCTCTTTGTCTTGAGCTAGACGCTATAGGATCGAAAGTAAACGATTTTTGAAGCAGGCTCAGAAAGTTTTATAGGTGGCCCAAGCGCCGGTACTTATCGGACCATCACAAAAACCCCGCGAGTCACCACTACTCTCGGTACGGAAAAAGGGCCAAGGCGCTCTAACACGCAGGGGCCAGCTGCTGTTTTTCAGCGGAGCGTATCCGGTAACGCCCAACCTCCGATTATTGTGTACCAGTGATTGGAATCAAAGCCGGCCGCTTCAATCGCGAGTCGAGCGTGCGGTCGCGGCTTCAGATTGCCAGTCAAGAAAGCGAGACGCAAGCGGCTCGCGATCTACTAAGAGCAATCTAGTAAAACTGTCCCAAGTCGTTTGCTTTTCTGATCTGGGGTTTTCATTCCAACCCTTACCAAAAAATTGGGCACCACGTTACTTTTTTGTCCCCTCTGCCAGCATTGAACTATTAACATCGACAAATGCGGGAGAATAACAACTCGTACTTCCGAGACGAAGACTTTCTTCAATATCGCCGACGAATGAAAAGCCCCGCGAGCACAGATATCGTCACCGTGACTGTCAACAAGATGAAAGCCAAAGCCGCCCCGAGTGGCCAGTTCGACTGGTTCAGAATTTCGGTAACGATCATAGGCGACATCATCCGGAATGATGAGCCGCCCAGAAGAACAGGGGTCGCATAAGCATTCATCGTAAGGATAAAAGACAGAACCGAGGCTGCGAGAAGACCCGGCATAATTTGAGGCATGCGAACAAGCATAAACGTTTGCAGCGGCGTTGCTCCGAGGCTTGCAGATGCATAATCGATATTTTCGTCCAGCCCTTCGAATACACTCTGCAGCGTTAAAACGACATAAGGAACATTGACGGCAGTAATGCCTATGAACACCGCAAGCGGTGTCTGCATGATGGTCAGAGGTTGCGCTATTAATCCAATCTTCAACAGCAAGTAATTCAGCACGCCTGTTTGTCCGAAAGCGACCATCCAGCCTGCAGCGCGCACGGCATTCGATATAAACAACGGGAGGATCACGGCCATAAGCAACAAGGTCTTCAGGTTCCCTCTCTGGCGCGACATCCAGTTTGCAAGTGGCAGGCTAAGCAGAATACATACAACCGTCACCAGGCTCGCCATAATCAACGTCGTAGCCATACCCTTGAGGTAATAGGCGTCCGAAAAGAATGTGATGAAGTTCGCAAATGTGAAGCCGTTCACCATGAATTCGCCGGGAACGAAATCATTGAAGCTGTATCGCAACAAATATAGAAGGGGCATAGCCATAAACACTACGACCAGCAAAGTCGATGGCATAAGAAGTGCTGCTGCGGATAATGAACTTTTTTTCATGGCGCTACCGGAATTGTTCGAGCTGGTCCTGTCCGACAACATCGGACAGGATTGTTTGCGATGGTTCAGGCTCGGAATTCTTTATTCCACCAATTCTGAAGATCGGCATCAGCTTTGGCGACATATTCCAGATCGGGCAGGAGAAACTGATCCCGCTGTTTTTCAGAATAGTCGACAGCTGCCGCCAGCTCAGCAGGGAGCGTTACTTCAGAGTTGGTCGGCGCATATCCCATCTGCTCGGCAAAGGCTGCCTGCGGCTGATTTTCCAACATGGCATTTATATACTGGTAGGCAGCTTCCTTGTTTCGCGCGTTTTTAGGAACGACCATATCCGACAGATAAAGAGAAATGCCTTCCTTCGGGATAGCTATCTCGATATCGATCCCGGCCTTCTTCCACATGTAGCCACGCGCATTCCACATGATGCACATAACGATTTCACCAGATTTCAGCGCCTGTGCGAGGGCTTCATTGGTAGGATAGATTTTCACACCCTGCTTCTTCAGCTCCATAAGCTTTGCTTTGCCTGGCTCGTAGTTCGACGCGCCGCCACCCGCAATCATGGCTGCTGATTCAATTGTGGTCTGGTATTGCAGATCTATTACGCCGATACGTCCCGCATACTTGGGATCCCATAGGTCAGCATACGACGTTGGAGCAGGACTTACCTGTTTGGGGTTATAAAGGATCACTCGACCAGTGTAGATATGAGGGACGGCATAGGGAGCTCGAATGAACGATTGAACTTTTCTCAGATTGGGAATTTTGGTCTCGTCTAATTCTTCAATCAGTCCGTTTGTATACATCTCGTAGCTGCCTTGTCGGGTAAGGCAGGATATGTCCATCGATCCACGCGGCAAACGCCGTTCTGCAAGCATTTTTGATCGGCGTACCGTATCAGCAGCTGGATCATAAATTACCTGAGTACCACTGTCCTTAAGAACAGCGTCCGTAATGTGAATCTGTTGTAGATTTTGATAATCACCGCCCCATGTTCCGACTACAATCCGCCCTGCGGCGGAGGCAAGGGATGGCATCATTCCTGATGCCAGAAGGCCGCCAGAAAGAATGCCAAAAGTTCTTCTAGTCATTTTAGTCATTGCATTTTCCCCTTTTTATCATGAGTAAGAAATGATGAAGATCTATCGTCTCGCTTATGGTGAAAGGCTACAGTGGCACGACGTCCTCCGGCGCGACGCTAATTGTGATGGCGCTTTCAGGGATAAGATCGATACCAGCCTCGTTTACTTCACGAGGTGAAGCGATGGCCGTCAGATGTTGTCCGTCACTAAGTTCGATGTCGATTTCAATCATCCCTCCAAGAAAGACGTGTTTTTTAATACGAGCTGTCTGATTGTTCTTGAGAGAGGGAGCCGATGAACGGCTCAACCGCAACGCTTCAGGACGAATAAGTACTTCCTTTGCCTTCGCAGATGGGATCGCCGTAAGCAATCGAACCCCACCGTTTGTGGTAAAAGTTCCACCATCTGACGGCGTTCCGGCTAGAAAATTGGCTCGTCCAATAAAGTCAGCTACGAAACGGCTGGCTGGTTTTTGATATAATTGCTCGGCTGATCCGATTTGCTCAATAAGACCTGCCCGCATCAGAACAAGCCTATCACCGACTGACATCGCCTCCTCTTGGTCGTGGGTCACCATGATGGTGGTGATACCGAGCGACTTTTGCAGGTTGCGCAGTTCGTCGCGAACCTGAAGGCGCAGTCGGGCATCAAGATTGGACAAAGGTTCATCGAAAAGAAGGATGTCCGGACGGATGGCGATGGCCCGAGCTATGGCCACGCGCTGCTGTTGGCCGCCTGAAAGTTGCCTGGGTAACCGATCCACCAAGTGTGAAAGGTCGACCAACTCCAGTGCATGCGTTACACGGCTTTTCAGTTCGGGTTCCGGCACTTTTCGGCGACGTAAACCGAAAGCCACATTCTCAAATATAGTGAGATGGGGGAAAAGCGCATAATTTTGGAAGACTAGTCCGATGTTACGACGATGTGGTGGCTCCTGGCTAATCTCTCTATTTCCGAGGCGTATGGAACCTGCGTCCGGTTCAATAAATCCGGCCAGCATGCGCAAGGTCGTTGTTTTTCCACAACCCGACGGGCCAAGAAATATAAGAAATTCGCCTTCCTGGACATCAAGTGTCATGTCTGACACTGCAGTGAATGCCCCATAGGTTTTCGTCAGGCCCTTAATTTGAACATCAGCCATTAAACCATCCTCGAAATATTTACAAAGCGGTTTGAAATCACCAGCATCAGTGCCACAAAGAGTACTTGCAGGACGGAAACAGCCGCAATGGTTGGGTCAATCTTCCATTCAAGATATTGCATCACGGCCACGGGAAGCGTGACCTGTCCCGGTCCCGATAAGAAAATCGACACTTCCAGATTTCCGAAACTAACGACGAACGAAAATACAGCGGCCGCAAAGATGCCTGGCTTGATAAGGGGTAACGTTACTAAACGAATGACCGTTGCTGGCTTTGCACCCAGTGATGCCGCCGCTTCTTCCACAGACAGATTGGCACCTTCAAGTGAAGCAAGAAGTAGTCGAAGACACCACGGGATTGTGAGAAGAACATGACCCGCTACAAAGACACCTGTCGACCCGACGAGTGGCATTCCGGATGCAATCTCAATTTCCACAACGGCGATATAGAGCGCTGCGCCAATCACAATTGCTGGGACTGTTAGGGGCGACATAAGAAGCTGAATCAAGGCGCTTCGCCCTCGAAAATCACGTCTTACAATTACAATTGCTGCTGGTACCGAAACCAAAAGGCCAGCCAGCATGGCGAAAGTTGCAACTGCGATAGAAAGCAGAAAGCCACTCAGAAACTGAGGTTGTCGAAAGGCCTCAGAAAACCAGTGCAGTGAATATCCCTCCACCGGTAACGACAGTATCTCGTTCGAGATGATCGATAGCCAAAAAACAAGCACCAGGGGCAGAAGCATCAGTACAAGACTGAATGCAATCATTGTCGCCGCTCCCAACCGTCCCAGGCGCTCCGTCAGAGATTTGCCTCGGACCATACGGCTTACTCCGGCAGGTTGTTCTTGTGAAATTTACCGCCTTTCATGATGGCAGTGAGACATTCATCGTGGCGTTCCAGCGTGGTGATGTCTTCGAGAGGATTGCCATCAACAATCAGAAGATCTGCGTAAGCTCCTGGTGCGATAACGCCGATCTCATTCTCCATGCCACACAGCTTCGCTGAAACCCTTGTTGCAGAATGGAGGACTTCGCGGTTTGTGAGTACACTTGCACGTAGAGAGAATTCCATAGACTGGTATTTGTGAAGCTGACCTAAAAGGTCAGATCCAAAGGCCATCGGTAGACCTGCGTCCCGCATGATTGCAAGCGATTCCAGGCCACCACGGCGTACAGTATCGATCTTTGCCTGGGAGTCTTCGTTGAGACCGAAATTTGCGCCTTCCAGTGCCAGTCCCTCATAGGCAACAAGTGTGGGGCAGGCAATGGCACCTGCCTCAGCGGCCATTCGGGCGGTCTCGGGAGTGATGAGATTGCAGTGTTCCAGTGACTTCACACCGCATTCAACCGCCCTGCGAATGGAGGCATCTGAATAGGTGTGTGCGGCAACATATAGCCCATAATTCTCGGCTTCTTCCACGATTGCGCGGATTTCGTCGTTGGAATATTGCAGCACGTGGATTGGGTCGTTGGGGGAAGCAACCCCGCCATTCGCCATAATCTTGATGAACTGAGCGCCGTTCTTGATTTCTTCACGAGACGCACGGCGCACTTCATCTACACCGTCAGCGATCCGACCAAGACTACCAAGTCGCGCTTCATGCAATGGACGATTGTCATAACGAGCTCGATAATCGCCATGCCCAACAGTTTGGCTTAATGCCTTGCCGCAAATTACCAGTCTTGGGGCTTCTATGGCGCCTTCATCGACCGCGAGCTTCAAACCGAGATCCGCTCCCGCCAGATCACGCAGGGTCGTAAAACCTCGCATCAGCATGTCCCGCATAATTTTCGCGCTTCGTAACGCAATGAGCGAGCTGGGTAGCGCCGCGTTTTCCGCCAGATCCACGAGGGTAGCCGCGACGTGAACATGGGCATCAACAAGTCCAGGCATAAGCGTACGTCCGCCCAGATTGATCCTTTCTGCTCCTGCTTCCGTGATTGGCTGTTCACTGACTTTCACGATCCGGTCGTTTTCGACCAATACCTCAACACCGGATTTCAGAACACCTTGATCAACATCCAGAACCTGGCCACCGCAAAGGACATAACTCGTCATAATTATTTCCCCATTTGTTTTTGTCGTGCATACACGAAGTATATTCCCACCAATCTTACACGCCATGGCATGAGTGTCCAGTTAAAAACGGGCTGACTTGTTTTTTTGTTACACTCAGTGGTATACGGCATTGAAACGACTGTCTTTTTTAACAACATTGAAAAGATATGGGATTAGGAGGATCAAGCGAAGATGACGTTCGTTACCAGTGGCGGAGCAGTGCTATGATTGAAAAGTCA
>Ga0182738_1005227_pt1 | contig 13985 bp, 16 predicted proteins | sample eDN5th30CBELigMG_FD_128876 | JGI IMG/M metagenome (GOLD analysis project Ga0182738, IMG submission 128876) | Enriched Miracle-Growth compost microbial communities from Emeryville, California, USA - eDNA 5th pass 30_C BE-Lig MG (version 2)... ...
ACAGCTCACGCGCGGCGTGGGTAAGAGAAAAGAAGAGTGAAGCCCTTCAGAGGGGAGGAAAGTGATGAAGTCTCTCAGGACAGTTGCTCTCGCAGCAGCGTCCCTCGCGGCGATCGCCGCGTTCGGGATCACCGGCGCGGTGGCACAGCAGGCGAGCGCCGACGTGAATCACCGGCCCGAGCCCGGCACCAATATCGGGACCGACCGGACGGACAGCGTCGGCCGCGGCGCCCCCGTGCTGCCGATGCCGAACCCGAACGGGCGCCTCAACGCTCGCACGGGCGAAGTGCAGGCTGCGCTGAGCACGACCAACAATCTCAGCGAGGCCGAGATCGCCGCCGGCATTCACGGCGGCCAGGGTGAGATGGGTGGTCCGCCGCCCGAAGGCCACCGGCTGTTGCCGCGCGACATCTTCAACTCCGACGATTTCTACCTGGACATCCAGAGCGGGATCGTAAACGACATCGACTACTACCGCTGCAACTCGAACTCGCAGGTGTCGTATATGTGGGGCGCCGCCGGCCCGGTCCGGCTCGACCCGAACGATCCCTACGGCACGGCGCAGTGGGGCGATTGCGATGTCAGCTATCCGCGCGAGGGCATCGTCAGCCCCTACGACTTCGACACCGCCCAGGAGCACTACGAAGCCCTGATGGCGGAGGCGGAGGCCAATGGCGGCCTCGTGCACTACGACGCCGCCAATCCGCCGCCCGACTGGACCGGTCGCTACAACCGCCTCGGCAACACCGAAGACCTGCCGCAGTGGTACTTCGGCAATATCGTGCAGCCGAACGTGTATCTCACCCTGCTGACGCCGCTCTACCAGCAGCGCATCCTGCAGGAGTGGTACCATGCGGCGTCCAGCGGCATCACGCATTGGCCGTCGCAGTACTGCTGGCCGGAAGGCTTCATGCGCCGCTTCCACGCCTATGCGGTCCGTGACTGGCACTTCTTCATGACGCCTGATGCGTTCCTCACCATCGCGGGCGTGGCCGGCAACTTCCTGACCGAGGTGCTGTTCGACCGCGAGTTCCAGATGGACGGCGCCGTGCCTCGGCTCGGCCAGGACGTGCCCCGCTGGTACGGCAACACCATCGGCTTCTGGGACGGCGACGTCCTCGTCACCTGGACGTCGAACATCCAGGGCTGGATGTCGCACGACCAGTTCGAGCACTCAAACAAGATGCAGTCGGTCGAGATCTACACGCCCGCCTATGGGGAGGACGGCGAGGTCGCGAGCGTCACCCGCGAGGCGGTGCTCTACGATCCCGACGCGCTGGCAGAGCCGATCCGGATCGTGCAGCAGTTCAACAAGGCTGCCGACGTCAACGACCCCGACACGGATCCTTACGTCTTCATCGAGTGCGTGCAGACGATCTACCCGATCGACGGTCGCGCCCAGCCGCTGGCACCGGGCGCTATCATCGAGAACTACGAGGTTCCGGACATCTTCGGTCGCCCGTGGGACCACCTGTTCCAGATCTACGAACAGGACATGCAGCGGCCGGACGAAAGCGCCCTGTTCGGGTTCTGAGTCCGATTTCAAGTTCGCGGGGCGCCTTCGGGCGCCCCGCTGCCGTTGGGGGCTCGATCTGGTCCGGTCCAGTCTGGGTTGGCCGGCGCGGGTCCAGCAGACACCCGTCGTGGACCCGCCGCGTGGTCGCGATTTTGCGTTTGGAGTCGCCGTCTCAGCGCGAGGGGCGATGCTCTCGGCGGCCCCGTCCGACACCCCTGGGGGTGGGGACTGCTACCTTTCGAGCCGGATTATGCGGCAGGGCGAGCCGGCGGCCGCGACGGGGGCGTGTGGCGGGCGGACGATCAGGCAGTCGGCGCGGGCGAGCGGGGCGAGCATCGACGAGTCCTGAACGGGCTGGGGCAGCGCGTCGGGCAACCCGCTGTGCGAATCGGCGAGCGTGGCGCGAACATAGTCCTGCCGGTCGCCGTTGGCGGGCAGGGCGGTCGCGAGCGTCGCGGCGGACTCGACCGGCAACGCATCGGCGCGGCCGGCGAGGGTGCGGACGAGGGGCTGCAGGAACAGCAGGCCGCAGACCAGGGCGGACACCGGATTGCCGGGCAGCCCCAGCACGCGCGTGCCGCCGACCGATCCGAAGATCAGCGGCTTGCCGGGGCGCATCGCGACCTTCCAAAACCCGAGCGCGAACCCGATCCGCTCCAGCGCCTTCTGCACCAGGTCGTGCTCGCCGACCGACGCGCCGCCGAGCGTCGCAAGGCCGTCGAGGCCGAGCGCGAGGCCGCGGCGCAGCGCCGCCTCGATTGCCGCTTCCGAATCCGGCGCGAGGCCGAGGTCGACCGGCTCGCCCCCCGCATCCGCGACCAGACCTGCGACCCCTAACCCGGAGGAGGCGACGATCCGGCCCGGACCGGGCATCGCGCCGGCGGGCACAAGTTCGCTGCCGGTGGCGAGGATGCCGATGCGCGGCCGGCGATGCACGGGCACCTCGGCGTGACCGGCGGCCGCCAGCAGCGCCATGCGCCGGAAATCGAGGCGCCGGCCGTGGGCGAGCACGCTGTCACCGACGGCGAAGTCGAGCCCGGCGCGCCGGACGTGCCGCCCGGCCGGCGTCGGCTCGGTGACCACCACGACATCGCCCTCGCGCTCGGTGTTCTCCTGCGGCACGACCGTGTCCGCGCCGGGAGGAAGCGGCGCCCCGGTGAAGATGCGGGCCGCGGTTCCCGTGCCGACCGTCAAGGCCGGAACGTCGCCCGCGGCGATGCTTCCGACCAGATGCAACCGCGCCGGAGCGGTGGCGACGTCGCCACCCAGCACCGCATAGCCGTCCATGGCCGAGGCCGCGAAGGGCGGCTGGGTGAGGCGTGCTGCCATATCAGCGGCGAGCACGCGGCCGTTCGCGGATGCGAGCGGCACCCGTTCTGCCGGCAGCGGCTTCACTCCGGCGAGCACCCGGGCCTGCGCGTCCGCGACCGGCATCAGCGCCATGGGCCTACTCCGTGGCGGCGCGCCACTCGCCGCTGCGCCCGCCGCTCTTCTCGAGGAGACGTATCCCGCCGATCACCATGCCGCGGTCGAGAGCCTTTGCCATGTCGTAGATCGTGAGGCACGCGACGGTCGCAGCCGTGAGCGCTTCCATCTCCACCCCCGTGGGTCCGGTGACTTTCGCCGTCGCGATCACGCGCAGGCCCGGCAGCGCCTCGTCGGGCTCGATCTCGACGCCGACCTTGGTCAGCGCAAGCGGATGGCAGAGCGGGATCAACTCGTGCGTGCGCTTGGCAGCCATGATGCCGGCAACGCGCGCCACCCCGATCACGTCGCCCTTTTTCGCGTCGCCCGCCAGGACCGCGCGGAGCGTTTCGGGCGCCATCCGCACCGAGCCCTCGGCGGCGGCCGCGCGCATCGTGGCGGCCTTCTCGGTCACGTCGACCATGGCCGCGGCACCGTCGGCGGCGAGGTGCGTCAGCCGCGGCCCGGTCATGGCTCAGCCCGCCGGAACGGGGGCCGGGCGGGCGAGAAGCCGGCGCGTCGCCTCCGCCACGTCCGCCTGCCGCATCAGACTTTCGCCGACGAGGAAGGCGCGGATGCCGACGGCGGCGAGCCGGTCGAGGTCCGCCGGGGCGAACAGGCCGGACTCGCCGACGACGAGCCGATCCTCCGGCACGCGCGGCGCCAGCGTCTCGGAGGTCTCGAGCCGTGTCTCGAACGTGCGGAGATTGCGATTGTTGATGCCGATCAGGGGCGAGGCGAGGGCGAGCGCCCGGTCGAGCTCGGCGCGGTCGTGCACCTCGAGAAGGACGTCCATGCCGAGATTGAAGGCGGCGTCCTCGAGCGCCTTGGCCTCGTCGTCGGTCACGGCGGCGAGGATGACGAGGACGCAGTCCGCGCCCCAGGCCCGTGCCTCCAGCACCTGATAGGGGTCGAACAGGAAATCCTTGCGCAGCGCAGGAAGACGCGAAGCGGCCACGGCGGCTTCGAGGAAGTCGGGGCTGCCCTGGAACGAGGGACCGTCGGTCAGAACCGAGAGGCACGCGGCCCCTCCGTCTTCATAGGACCGGGCGAGGGCGGGCGGATCGAAGTCGGCGCGGATCAGCCCGCGCGACGGGCTCGCCTTCTTGATCTCGGCGATGAGGGCGTAGTCGCCGCGCCGCGTCCGGGCTTCGATCGCGGCGCGGAAGCCGCGCGGCGGCGCCCGATCGCGGATACGGGCGCGCAGTTCGGCGGCGGAAACGCGCGCCCGCGCTGCGGCGATCTCATCGCGCTTATAGGCTTCGATCTGACGCAGCACGTCGGCCATGGCTCACCCGTTGGACACGGCGACGAGCCGTTCGAGCACGCGCGCTGCGGCGCCGCCGTCGAGCGACTCGGCGGCGAGCGCCACCGCCTCCGGCAGGGTCGCGGCCTTGCCGCCGACGACGAGGCCGGCGCCGGCATTCATCAGCACGATGTCGCGATAGGCGCCGCGCGCCCCCCCGAGCAAGGCCCGCAGCGCCTCGGCGTTGTCGGCGGAGTTGCCCCCCCGCAGCGCCTCGGACGGGTGCCGCGACAGCCCGCAGGCTTCCGGCGACACCTCGAAGCGCGCGACCCGGCCGTTCTTGAGCTCGACCACCGCGGAAGGTCCGGTGACGGTGATCTCGTCGAGCCCGTCCGAGCCGTGCACCAGCCAGGCGTGCTCGGAGCCGAGCGCGTCGAGCACGCGGGCGAACGGCTCCAGCCAATCGGCGGCGAACACGCCGATCATATGGTGCTTCACGCCGGCTGGATTCGACAGCGGCCCGACCAGGTTGAAGATCGTCCGCGTGCCGAGCTCGGCGCGCGCCGGGCCGACATGGCGCATGGCGGTGTGGTGCGCCGGCGCGAACATGAAGCCGATGCCGGCTTCCGCGATGCAGGCCGAAATGCGCTCGGGCGGGATCTCGATCTTGACGCCGAGCGCGGCGAGCACGTCGGCGGCGCCGGACTTCGAGGAGAGGGCACGGTTGCCGTGCTTGGCCACGGGCACCCCGGCTCCGGCGATCACGAAGGCGGCGGCGGTGGAGATGTTCAGGCTGCCCGAGGCGTCGCCGCCGGTGCCGACGATGTCGACGGCCCCGCGGGGCGCCTCGACCGGCACCATCTTGGCGCGCATAGTGGAGACGGCTCCGACGAGCTCCTCGACCGTCTCGCCGCGGACGCGCAGCGCCATCAGGAAGGCGCCGATCTGCGCAGGCGTCGTCTCGCCCGACATCATCGCCTCGAACGCCTGGCGCGCGTCTTCCCCGCTGAGGCTTTGCCCGGCCGCGACCCGCGCGATCAGAGCCTTGAACGCACTCATCCCCTGCCTTCTCCGCTACTGCGCCGGCAGGCCGATCGCGGTCGCGAACGCCGCCTCGTTCACGGTCGTGCCGATCTGCGACTGCAGCACCCCCGCATAGCGCTGCACCAGACCGCTCTGGTAGTTGGTTTCCAGGGTCGAGACCAGCGTGGCGGTCGTCTGGTCGTCCTGCGAGAACTCGGGAACGGTGATGCTCGCCACCCGGAGCACGATCTGCGAATCGTCAGGTCCGGAGAGCGCGACCGTATACCCTTCCGGCCCGCCGAAGGCGCCGCGCACGGCGGCCTCGCCGAGCTCGGGGATCGACGCGCCGCGGGTGATCGGCCCGGAGGTCATCAGCTCGAGCCCGAGCGAGGCGGCCGCGGTGTCGAAGGGCACGCCCGCCGCCACCGCGGCGCGGACCTGCTGGGCGCGGGCGGTGAGCCGCTCGGCCGCCTGCTCGGCCTGCCAGGCCGCGACCACGTCGGCGCGGGCCTCCTCGATCGTGCGATCCTGGGCCGCGGTGATGTCCGTCACCTCGTACCAGACATAGCTTCCCGCTGCGGTGGCGACCGGGTCGTTCTCCATGCCGATTTCGGCCTGGAACACGCCGGTGAGCAGGCCTTGGGCGTCGGGCAGTGCCGTCGGCTGGCCCGAAGGGTCGAGGCCGGCCGAACTGACAGTGACCGTCGTCGCAGGAAGGTTGAACTGCATGGCAATGTCGGCCAGCGGCTGGCCGCCGGCTTCGGCGTCGAGAATTTCCTCGTAGAGCGAGGAGATGCCCTCCCGGGCGTCGGCGAGCGCGAGCTGGCGCCGGATTTCGGGAGCGACCTCCTCGAAGGACCGGGTCATGCCGGGCTGCACCTCGGTGACCTCGACGATCGCGGCGCCGAACCGGCCCTCGATCGGCATGCTCACCGTGTTCGGCTCGAGCGCGAACGCTGCGGCAGAGATGGCGGGATCCGCAATCTGGGCGGCGGTGACGAGGCCGAGATCGGCTTCGGCCTCCGTGACGCCGCGCGCTGTGAGCACGTCGGCGAACGAGCCGCCGGCCGTCGCTCGGTCATAGGCCGCCTGGGCTTCTTCGAGGCTGGGGAACAGGACCTGCAGCACGCGGCGGCGCTCGGGCGTCGAGAACGAGTCGATCGCCCTGTCGTAGGCGGCGCGGACCTCCTCGTCGGTGACGGCGTCCAGATCAACCCGCGAATCGGGCGACAGATCGAGCACCGTCACCGTGCGGTATTCCGGCGTCCGAAAATTCGCGGTGTGGGCGTCGTAATAGGCCTGGACCTCTTCGTCGGTCGGCGTCTCGATCGGCTGCACGAGCGCAGGATCGAGGCGGACATAGTCCACCGTCCGCACCTCGTTCTGATACTGCACCATGGCCTCGACCAGCGCCCGGGGCGGCTCGGCATCGCCGAAAAGGCCCTGACGGATCTGCTCGCGGAGCAGATAAGCGCGCCAGTCTGCGACGTAGGTGTCCTCGTTCAGCCCGTTCTGCGCCAGCAGCTGGCGAAAATAGGCCGCATCGAACTGGCCGGCGATCTGCACGTTGGGATCGTTGGCGATGCTCTGCGCGACGGTATCGTCCGAGATGCCGACGCCCATGCGCCGCATCTTCTCGTTCAGCGCGGCATCGGAGACGAGCGCGGCGAGGATCGATTGCGGAAAGCCGAACTGCACCGCCATCTCGGGCGTGATCGAGGTGCTGAGCTGCTGCGATAGGCCGGCGAGCTGGGAGGTGTAGATGCGCGAGAACGTGTCGGTGTCCACTTCCGTTTCGCCCACTTGCGCGACGGCGTCCGTGCTGGCTCCACTGAGGAAGAAGTCGCTGACGCCCCAAAGACCGAAGCTGAGGATGAGAACGGCGAGCAGCGCCTTCGCCGCCCAGGTGTTCGCGCCGCGGCGCAGCGTGTCCAGCATTTCTGTGAGGTCTCTTCTTCGCTCGCCTGGGGCCTGCCGGCGCGACGGGAGAGGCGCATTTCGCGCCCGCTTCCCGCGCGGCGCGGATCATAGGGAGAGGTTGGCGCTGCCGCAAGGCGCGCGGGCGGGGGCGCCCAGGAGCGTTTCGGGCGCCTGACGAACGGAAGGAGCCCCCACGACAGCGGGAAGGCCTTGCAGGCGTCCTGGGGCGTCGCTATAAGCGCCCGCACCGGCGACGGAGTGTAGCGCAGCCTGGTAGCGCACCTGCTTCGGGAGCAGGGGGTCGCAGGTTCAAATCCTGCCACTCCGACCATCGCGGCTTGGGCACGAGGCCCTGGGGGCGACGTCTTGGCCGGGGCGTTGGCGTGATGCCGGCATCCGGGCAGGTCGGTCCGATGTCGCGGCAGGTCGGACCGGTTTCCGGCCGACCCGCGGGTCGGCGCGACGACGCGAGAAGACCCGCCGGTGGGCGCCAGCAGGCCCTTTGCTGACAATCGGTAGGATGGCGCGTTCAGCCCCGCTTGGGATCCTTCTGCTCGCGCAGGCTGTCCTTGATGCCGCCCACGGCATTCTGCACCTTGCCGGCGACCTTGTCGGCCGCGCCTTCGGCCTGGAGCTTGGAATCGCCGGTCAACTTGCCCACGGCTTCCTTCGCCGCGCCCTTGATCTGCTTGCCGGCGCCTTCGATCCGATCCTTGTCCATTTCGACCCTCCCAGGCTGTCGCCAAAAGTGTTGGCCACCAATCAACCCGGACAGATCCTCGCTGGTTCCCTCGCGTCCGGTCGGGGCGTGCGTCAGATCTGCCCGCGCGTGTCATTGTTGTAGATGTTGTGGACCGCCTCGTCGGTGTGCTCGGTGGTGACCGGGCGGCGGCGATAGTGCATGATGCCGAAGATCAGCGCGGCACCTAGAATAACGACGGCGACCACGTCGATGATGATCCAAAGCCAGCCCTGGTCCATCTGTCGCACTCCTCTCTGGGGACGTAGCTTTAGAACTCGCGGCCGCGGCAATCGTTCGCGAGCAATCCGTAAATGGGCGTCGAAGGCTGCGTCGCCGGCTCAGGCGGCCATGCGGCGGCAGCTCTCGGCGCAGGCCCGGCACGCGGCGGCACAGGTGTCCATGCCGCCGATCCGCTCGCAACTCTGCGCACATTCGGTGCAGATTTCCGCGCATTCACGGCAGGTGTGGCGGTGGTGTTCGGTGCCGATCAGCATGAAATGCGCCGATGTTCGACAGATTTCGGCGCAGGCCATCATCAACCTGAAGTGATGCGGCTCGGTGTGCTTGCCGCCCATGTCGAGACAGTGCTGCATCGCGGTGCCGAGGCACGCGCTGTAGCAGCGCAGGCATGCGTCGATGCAGGCCTGCATCTCGGGTGAGATCATCGCCTCGCCTCCCTTCACGGCGCCGGCAGCGCCGGCCGACGAGGGGCGAACCGGTGAAGGGGGCGCGATGTTCCCGGTGCGCCCGGACCGGGCTCAGGCCGCGCGCAGCCGCTCGAGCGCCTCCCGCACCGGAGCGAAGGAGCGCCGGTGCAGCGGGCAAGGTCCCAAACGCTCGAGCGCGCTCTGATGCTCGGGCGTGGCGTAGCCGACATGGCGCTCGAAGCCGTAGCCGGGATAGAGGCCGGCCTGCCGGCGCATCAGCCGGTCGCGCACCACCTTGGCCACGATCGAGGCGGCCGCGATCGCAGGCACGCGGGCGTCGCCTTTGACGATGGCGAGGCCGCGGCAGGGGAGGTTCGGCGGCACGTCCTTGCCGTCCACGAGCACGCCCTGCGGGGGCCGGCACAGGCCGGCGACGGCCCGGCGCATCGCCCACAGCGTCGCGCCGCGGATGTTGTCGCGATCGATCCGGTCCACGGCGGCGGCGGCGAAGGCGACGCGGTGGTGTGCGGTGATCGCCGCGAACAGCTCCTCGCGGAACTCGGCGGTAAGGGCCTTCGAATCATCGAGGCCGTCGGGAATGCGGGCGGGATCGAGAATGACGGCAGCGGCGACCACCGGGCCGGCGAGGGGCCCGCGACCGGCCTCGTCGACGCCGGCGACAGGCCCGCCCCAGCGCCGCCGCGCGTCTTCCTCGATCGCCGGATCGAGCTCGAACAGCAGAGGCTGGTCCACGGCTTTGGGGCGCGAATCGGAGCGACGCATGGGACGAATCCTGCCCGCTTCGCGCCCGCCCGCACAAGGCCGCCGCAGCCGGACAACGGAAAGACCGGCTCAGAACAGGGAGAGCTGGACGCCGCTCGCCCGCGTCGGCGGGGCGAACAGGTCCGTGCGCAGCTTCGACCGCGCCTTGTTGAGGCCGAGGCGCTTGGCGGCGAGCTCGAAGCGGCGGCCGATGGTCCAGGCATAGGGGCCGGTGCCGCGCATCCGCATGCCCCATTCGGCATCGTAATCCTTGCCGCCCCGCATGCTGCGCAGCACGTTCATCACGTGCTGGAAGCGCTCGGGGTAGTGGCGGAGCAGCCAGTCGCGGAAGAGGTCGGAAACCTCGTGCGGCAGGCGCAGCAGCACGAATCCCGCTTCGCGCGCCCCCGCCGCCGCGGCGGCGTCGAGGATGCGCTCGATTTCGCTGTCGGTGAGCGCCGGGATGATCGGGGCCACCATCGCCCCGACCGGCACGCCCGCCTCGGCGAGCGCCCGGATCGTGTCGAGCCGACGATGCGGCGCCGCGGCGCGCGGCTCCATGCGGCGGGCGAGCACGGGATCGAGCGTCGTCACCGAAAGCGCCACCTTGGCGAGGCCCTTCGCGGCCAGCGGGGCGAGAATGTCGAGATCGCGCAGCACCAGCGCCGACTTGGTGACGATCCCGACCGGATGGTTCGCTGCCGCGAGCACCTCGAGAATCGAGCGCATGATCCGCCGCTCGCGCTCGATCGGCTGGTAGGGATCGGTGTTGGTTCCGATGGCGATGACGCGGGGCTGATAGCCGTCCGCCGCGAGCTCGCGCTCGAGCAGGGCGGCGGCGTTGGGCTTGGCGAACAGGCGCGTCTCAAAGTCGAGACCGGCCGACAGGCCCATGAAGGCATGGGTCGGCCGCGCAAAGCAGTAGACGCAGCCGTGCTCGCAGCCGCGATAGGGATTGATCGAGCGGTCGAACGAGATGTCGGGCGACTCGTTGCGCGTGATGATCTTCCGCGCCCGCTCCTCGGTCACCGTCGTCTTCACGGCCGGGAGCTCGTCGGCCGATCCCCAGCCGTCGTCGAAACCGACCCGCGCCTCCGGCTCGAATCGGCCTGACGGGTTGAGCCCGGCGCCGCGGCCGCGACGCCGGTCGGGCGCGACTGCGGTGGCGGCGTCCGAGCGGGTGTCCGAGTCGATCTGCTTCCTGAGCGCGCCCATCGGCTTCCTCCTGATTCGCGAGGATAGCGCATGATCTGAACAAATCAAGAACACTAGGTTTCGAACGCGTCATGGTAAGAGAGGCGATGCTCAGCGTCGTGACCCCGACATGCAATTCGGAGGAGCCTCTTGCCCGGTTGCTCGCCTCGCTGGTGCCCGGCGCGGCCGATGGTGTGGTGCGCGAGGTGATCGTGGCGGATAGGGGATCGACCGACGGCACGCGCGCGGTGGCGGAGGCGGCCGGCTGCCTCGTCCTGGAGGCGAAAGGCCCAACCGGCGTGCAACTTGCTGCGGGGGCGGCGGCCGCGAGCCGGGGGGCGTGGCTGATGTTCGTCGCGCCCGGCATCGTGCTGCCCCCCGGCTGGTTCGCCGAAGTGACGGCCTTCGTGGAGAGTGCCGCGGGGGACGGCGCCGCGGAGGGGCGGGCGGCCGCGTTCGGCCTTCCGACGGACCGCAGGGCCCGGCGGGTCGGTGCGGCGGCTGGGCGGCTGCGCCGCGCGGTCACGGGCATGCCCGACCCGGATCAGGGTCTCGTCATCGCGCGTGCGTTCTACGCAGCGCTCGGCGGCCATGATCCGGGCCACCCACGGCCGGCGGCGGATCTTTATCGGCGGATCGGCCGGCGGCGGCTGGCCGTGCTACGGACCGAGGCGCTGCGGATCGGCGACCCGTCCTAGGCCGAAGGCGTCTGCGCCTTGCCGCGCTTCAGGTGCTCGTCGAGCCGCGGCATGATCTCGACGAAGTTGCAGGGACGGTGGCGGTAATCGAACTGCGGCGAGAGGATGCGGTCCCAGGCGTCGCGGCAGGCGCCGGGGGAGCCGGGGAGGGCGAACACGAAGCAGGTCCCGACGAGGCCGGCGGTGGCGCGCGACTGGATCGTCGAGACGCCGATCGTGTCGAACGACACGCGGTGGAACACTGCGGAGAAGCCGTCCATCCGCTTCGTGAACAGCGGTTCCACCGCTTCTGGTGTCACGTCGCGCCCGGTGAACCCGGTGCCGCCCGTCGTCAGCACCACGTCCACGTCCGGATCGGCGGCGAGGCGGCGCACGGTCTGCCTGATGTGTTCGACGTCGTCCGGGACGATCTCGCGCGCCGCGACGGCATGGCCCGCGCCGGCGATGCGCTCGGCGAGCGTGGCGCCGGAGCGGTCGTCCGCGACGGTCCGCGTGTCCGACACGGTGACGACGGCGAAGCGGACCGGAATGAACGGCCGATCCGGCATCGGTTGCGGCATGGCATCGGCTCCCTTCTCGAGGCGCGAACCGGAACGGCGTCCGCCCGGGCACGTTGTCATGGGGCCAAGACGGAGGCCCGAATGTTGAAATTCATCGGCGGCGCGATCGGTATCATCTTCCTGATCGGCCTCATCGTCGTGATTCTGCTGCTCAAGCTCATCTTCTGAGCCTAGCCGCGCCCCTCCAGCGCGGCCTTCACCTTCATGAGATCCGCCCAGGCGAGCCGCTTCTGCAGGGGTTCCCGCAGCAGATAGGCCGGGTGCAGCGTGGCGATCGCCCGGATCGCGCGGCCCTCGGCCTCATAGCTGCGCCAGCGACCGCGCGCCTTGTGGATGCCGTCCTTCGCGCCGGTCAGCGCCTTCAGCGACTGCGCCCCGAGAAACACGATGATCTCCGGGGCGGCGAGCGCGATCTGGCGTTCGATGAACGGCTTGCAGAGCTCGACCTCGAGGTCGCTCGGCGTGCGGTTCCCCGGCGGCCGCCACGGGATGACATTGGCAATGTAGACATTCGTGCGGTCGAGGCCGATCCCGGCGAGCATGCGGTCGAGCAGCCGGCCGGAGCGCCCGACGAAGGGCAGGCCGGCAACGTCCTCCTCGCGCCCCGGCGCCTCCCCGATCAGCATGACGCGCCCGTTCGGGTTGCCGTCTGCGAAGACGAGGCTCTTGGCCGTCGCCTTGAGGCGGCAGCCTTCGAAGCCGGCGAGCGCGGCGCGGAGCGCGTCCAGCGTCTGTGCTTCGGCGGCCAGCATGCGGGCGCTGGCGATGCCGTCGTTCCCCGGGATGAGGCCGGCGGACGGCGGCTCGGCGAAAGCAGTGGGGACGCGGGGCGGCGCAGGCGGCCGCGGCGCGGGGCGCCCGGCGGGAGAGGCGGCGGCACCGGCGCGGCCTTCGGCGAAGCGGTCCACAGGGGAGTCGCCGAGCACGGCGTCGACGCCCATCGCCTCGTACCAGTCGAGCAGCGCCAGCAGCGCCTCTTGCTCTTCCGCCTCGCTCACCTGCCTCTCCGGGTCGGGCTCCGGACTCAGTTGGCCGCGGCCGGGGTCGCCGGAGCCGGGGCGGCGGTGCCGTCGGCGGATGCCGCGGCGGCCGTGACCGACAGCTCGTAAGCCCCGGACGCGCCCGGCGTGTAGTGCGTTACCGCAATGAGATAGTTGCCGTCGGTGGGAATGGGAATGTCGAACGAGGAGTTGGTATCGTCCGGCGCGATGTCGTCGTTCTGCATCGCCATCGGCACCACGTCGGCGACGGCGGCCTCCTCGCAACTGCTCATGTCGCCGCCGAGCAGATAGGTATCGAAATCGTCCGAGGTGACGGTGACTGTGATGTCGGCGCCGGGCTCGCCGACCAGCATGTAGCAGTCGTAATGCAGGCCGTCGCTGAACGCGTGATCGTCCGCGGTGAGTTCGCCCGTCACGACGTCGCCGACCATGATCGTCGGCAGCTCGCCCGCGCCCTCCGGCTGGCTCATCGCCGGCGAAGCGGCAATCATGGTGAGCGCGGCGGCGGCCAGAAGGCCGATCTTCCTGGAAGCAGACATCGAAGCTCCTCGACTTGAGCGGCCGACCGGACGATCCGCGGGGGCGCGCCCCGATTCCTGTAGCGAATGGCCCGGGAAATACAATCCGCCCGAAAGCGCATACCCGACCCAAGAACGTTGCGGCAGCGTGAACGCGCTCGGGATGTTTTTTGTCGGGCGGGACGCGTGACGCGGGGCTGGAGGACGCGATGGCGAAGGACGACGAGCTAGCCGCGGCAATTGCGCATCTTCAAGCTGCGCCGGCGCTCCTGCGGGGCAGGTGGAACCAGGCGGTGACGGCGCATTTCGTCGAGCTGGCGCTGGTCGAGCTCGGCCGGCCGCGCCCGGACGGGCACGGCCTCGAAGCCTCGCCTGATTGAGCCAGCCTATTCCGCGCTCGGGTCAGGCGGCGGGGGCGAGCCGATCGGCGGCACGTACACGTCGACAGTTACCGGGCGGTGGTCCGAGCCGAGATCGGGTCCGACCAAGGCGGCGTCCCAGCCGACGGCGGTCGAAACCAGCACGTGGTCGATGGGCGAGCCGGTGCCGGGCGGCAGCCAGCTGCGCTCGACGAGGCGCGTGTTGTGCGGGATGAGGCGCCCGTAGGTCATCGACAGCCGTCCCTCCAGCATCATGCGGGTGAGGCGGGGGGACCAGGGCGGCGTGTTGAGATCGCCCACCACCAGATAGGGCT
>Ga0182738_1005229_pt1 | contig 13982 bp, 8 predicted proteins | sample eDN5th30CBELigMG_FD_128876 | JGI IMG/M metagenome (GOLD analysis project Ga0182738, IMG submission 128876) | Enriched Miracle-Growth compost microbial communities from Emeryville, California, USA - eDNA 5th pass 30_C BE-Lig MG (version 2)... ...
ACGGAAGTTTTGAACGCAATTAATATTTGATTGCCATGGGGCAAGATATCGAATAAAAAGAGACAGCATACAAAAGTACTTTTGTATGCTGTCTCTTTTTATTTTTAGAAATAGCCCGTAGGGCTAATGCATGTCCATATTTTACAGTCCTTTGCTGGCCTTATTTTGAATTACCCATCATAAAACCCACCTTGCAAACAAACGCTTCTACGTTTGTTTGCAAGGTGATCCTGCTATTTGAGGTGCTTTGGTGTAGTCGGCGCGGTCAGCACCGCAAGATCATCAACTTATAAAAACCAGCACAATGTTTCATTAACTCACACATTGAATTATTCCGCCGGCGATCATTGCTTCCAACTGATTTTCGAAAGTAACGGGAACATTACCGCCGTACACGAGTATTCCCGCTTCGATGTTCAGGAGCAGCGCATGGCCGGAAAGGTTGGCACTGGAAACCAGCGCTATCTTGCCATCGGCGATGGCCATTTTTGCATGCAAGGCGCCGTGCTTGCCGGACTCGTTTTTCATCCTGTTTTCCAAAGGCCAGATATAGATTTTTACCTTGCCGGGCAAATGCTGGCGGAGAGAATTCACTCCGCCACTGGTTAAAGCTTCGTTTTCCGTAGAAGATTCACCGATGAAATTGACTGCAACGCCACGCGCGGCGGCCCGCTTCAATGCCTGCATCACTGGCTTCACGTTGTACGCAGCAAATGTGACAATCCATAAGCGTTCTCTTGCCGCATCAATTACTTCCATCAATGCCGCATCCGTGCGTCGTAAATTTTCTATGCAAACAGGTCCCGTCCAGACTGTTTCCACCTGTTGTTCCTGATTACGCCATTTATCCGCATTGCTGGCGGCGCGCAACATTAACGCCAATGACTCTGCGGAGATATTCCTTGCTTCCGTTCGCCAAATAGCCAATAGCCGCGTTGCCTCGGATCGCGCCTTGATATCTACTAACGCTTCGAGGCTTTGCAAAATATCATCTTCCGGCGTTCCAGATGGTAGCAATTCCAATTTTTCGCACAGTTGTTCCAGGGCATGATCCGATAGGCGGCGCGCCAGATGCGCCACTGCATCCAACAGGTTTTTTTGCGCAGCCATGCCGATCACGCTCCCTCACTGAAGGTAAAAAAGGGATAGCGCCATTTGCCCAATGTTTGCACCAGCGCGCTGCGGTCAAGATAGCGATTGCCCCGCTCGCAGGCGGTTTCAGGTGAAAAGAGGCAGGCGTGACAGGCGGCGCCATGCAGAGAATCGCCGTCACTGGTGGGATGGTGTTCCGCGCAGAGCGGATCGCTGGCGCAGATTTCCATCGCGCCCAACGCCGCCCTCAGGTGTCTGCCCAAAACATTGGGCTGGCCAATGCTCACCAATCCGCCCAGGGTTCCCTGCGAATCCGGCGCGGATGTGTAAATGAGAATGCCCGCCATCGGGCCGCCGTGATCTTGCGCTTCACGGGCATAGATGCGTTCCCGGATGCCAGCAGCGCCATATCCACATTCCAGACAAATCTGCCGCATCAACGCATGCGATAATGAATGCAAAAGGATATAGCGCAAATGAGGATACCCGGCTTCTGGCATAACGACATTACGCCGTGCCCTCCATGCGGTATGCGCAAGAAAAAAATCCTCATCCATCTTCGCATGTTGACTTAGCCAATCGAGCAGTTTATTCTCCCGTAAGCGGAGAAAAATTCCTTCGCCGCGCACCTCAGAAGCTGGCAACCAGGTGGGCGCGCCCTGGGTGAGCGGCGTGATGCGTTCCGCGGGCAGATCGGTGACATCTCCCCAGTCATTAGGAGAATCAATGCGGGTAAATCCCACTAACGCATGCACCTCACGGAGACGTTCCACCAAAACAGTTTCTTCAAACCATTCTTCAAAACCACTGGGCGGCGCGGTTGTTTTTAATTGAAAATCCCGCGAGTTCTTTGCCTGGTCAGGATGTGAAAGCGCTTCCCACTCGGGGAGTTTCAGATCGTTTCCCATACTAATATCATCCGCGCTTTCGGTATTCTCCCGTTTTGCGCAAATGGCGGTAAATAGCGTTTCATCGTTATATTCCGTGAATGCTTGAAGCTGGCCTATGGCACGGAATGCTTTTAGGGTTTCCAGTGAATTTGCATTTTGCAGAGTAGCCCACTCTTCTTCCACCAACTGTGCCAATACATTATCTTCCGCGGGAACGGAGAAGGTGGAAAAGACCACGGGAAACCAGCTATTGCTGGCGCCCAGCAGGATAGCCCGTTGTTTTTCTTCACACTCTTCGCCGTGAAGATGCAGGTGGGGATGCCGCCCGGTGCACTGTTTTGCGACATCGCTCTCGCGGCCAAAAGCATCGGCCATGGAGCGGCTCTTGCCACAGCTTTCGCATTTGACTTGTACGCCGGAAGCCTCCCCAGAAACGCCTGTTTCAAAAAGCGTAAACGTGGGGGTCCCTTTTTCGCATGCACCACCTCTGTGGACAAAATTATCCCAGGGAAAATCATCCATGTGACCGGCCGGACAGGCTACTAAAAACCTCGCCGGCACGACCGTGGGGGAAGTGAATTTGGAACAATTTTCATGGATATAACGCGAGCGTTCTGGGCGCGCTATATCTGTTTTCAGTTTAAAAAGCCCTGACGAAATTGAAGCCAGACGATTACATTTCGGACAGCGCAACCAATGCGGAAAAGACGTCACCGGCACCCCGGTCTTGCGTACACCCGGTTGTTTTTCCGATGTGTCCGCGGGAGCCACGTAAAGCCGTTCCACCTGTGCGCCCAGTTTGCCGCGCACGGCGGCCAACAACCGTTCTTCGGTAATTTGAAATCCTTGCAGATCCGCCTCGTTCCAAAAATTAAGTCCCAACACCATGACCGACAAATGCGGCAGATCAATGCCTGCCCCAACGCCAAAAGAAAACATTAACTGGCTGGGACGCACTTCACCGACAGTAGGAAAAAATTCAGGCATAAGAAATCAGTTTGATATAAATTTGGCAACGCCAGGTGATAAAAGTACTTTTCTCCGAAACGCCCGGCTTGCGGGCATTGATACTACTAATCATTGCCGCTCTGTTCCTCCATCAGCAGCAGGTTAGCCGTGGGCTCCACATCCCGCAGTGAATTTAAGCAGGTGAACAATTCCCATGTCTTGCCTTCAGGTTTTTGCAGCAAGGCGCGCAGGTCATTTGCGCCTTGATATCCCAGGATAGAGCCTTCTCCAGAGTGCATGGCATCCGAATGCCACCCATCGAGCCGGCGTTTGACGGCGGCTTTCACCTGTTCCGAAACCTCTTTCGATTCCGTGACGTCGCCGGCACGTTGTATGATGCGTTCCAGGGCATGTTCCGCCAGCGGCGCATTGGGATTCATCTCCTGCGCCTTTTCGTTCGCATTTAGTTCTTCGCTCACCAACCGCAACAGCGCGACCAATATACCCGACAAACCGCGATCCAATGCCCGCGCCGCGAATGGCGTTACCGAAAGCGACTCCACCTGCTTATAGAAAGTGGCGTGATAATGTTCGAATTGTTCGTAGTGCGAAAGATCGCGCGGACGTGCCCAATTGTAAACCGTGCAAACCACGCCGGGCGTGGCGCGTCCCACGCGGCTGGTGGCCTGGATATATTCACTGCTTGATTTGGGCTGGCCCGAGACCACCATCAATCCCAGGCGGCGCACATCAACTCCCACAGAGATCATGTTGGTTGCCAGCAACACATCGTATGGCAGGGGATGCTGCTGGAGATACTTGCGATTTTTGGCTTTTCTCGCTGCTTCAATCTGTGCCAGGTAGACAGGATCAAAAGCCACTTCCAGGCGGTCGAGAATTTCCGGAATCTGCGTGGCCGAAAGCCGCGAGGTTAGTTCCTGCGGTTGATTCAAATGACGCTTTTCCAATCCGCGCCGCGTGATCTTTTTGAGACGCGATGTCACGTCATCATCCACCAGACGCCGCATGCCACCCAGTTCGCGCATCGAACTGAAGTATCCCACCAATGTCATCCACGGATCAGCCGCTTTTCCATACTTCGCATACAATGCCTGAGCCGCGCCCAGATGTGCCAGATAAACGCGGATCAACGTGGCCTTCAGCCGTTTGCCCGGGGCGCAGATTCCAAAATATAACCTCCCCGGGTTTTCTTCCGTGGATGGTTTTTGGATGGAAAAAAAGTTATCCCGCACATCGCTTGCCTGCGGCGGAAATATCTCCACTTTGCGCAAAAACAGCGCATGCATCTGCCGCCGGGCATTGCGGATGGTCGCTGTGGAAGCGATCACTTTGGGCCGCACGCGCTGGCCATCCACGTCCCACGAACACAATTCATCCACCGCGGTTTCATACAAACCGACCAGCGAACCGAGCGGCCCGGAAATCAGATGCAATTCGTCCTGGATAATCAGGTCGGGCGGGCGCAGGGGCGTTCTGGGTTGGGTTCTGACCGCGGGAAGTCCCTTCGTTGCCGTGTGTGAATCCGCATCGTCCACTTCCGGTGAGCGGAAGCCGTGGCGCGGGCAATATCCATTAACGCGGCCAAACAACATCTGGGTTCTGCCGTTCCAGGGCATTTGCGCCCATTTGTCCACAGTGGAAATAAGCAGGCTCGGCAAACGGCCATAAATTTCATCATCCACCACCAGCGCCGGCAATCCTTCGCCATCACTCTGCTTGCGTGAATACAAACATTTGCCCATGGGATCGCCGCAATACGTAATGGTGCGCCGGCGCTGCTGATCCACTTCGATATGCTTGCCGGGAATAATGGCGGAGCCGCACCACGGGCACGACGAAAACTGCACCGGGCTGGAACCGCCGCCGCCGTCCTGATTGCGCAAATGAATCACGGATTCCGCCGCGTCTTTGGTGGAGTTGGGGGTTGTTTTAGCGCCCACCCACAGGCCCAGGCGGAAAGGTTCGTTTCCCCAGCGCAAATCATTGTTGGCGATGGCCTGGCGCCGGATCGCTTCACAGGCGCAGATCAGCGCCGTGGCGCGTTGGAATTGTTGCAGCGTCAAAAGCCGCAAGGTGTAACGCATAATAACGGTGACTCCGGCGGAGCCATCGCGGTCTCCCACCACGCCCTGCAGCCGCCGGATGCCCAGCGCGAAAGCGGTCAATCCCAGATAGGCTTCGGTTTTTCCGCCGCCTGTCGGGAAGAACAAAAGATCGGCCAGTGCTTCGGGCGAATCTTGCCGGTCAGGATGATGCACATCGGCGAGCGAAGGCAAATTCAGCAGGAAGAACGCCACCTGGAAGGGCCGCCAGGTGCGGTTTTTTGGGATGTCCACGTCCTCCGGTTTTTGAGGTTTGCCGCGCCGTGTGCTTTCCGCGGCCAGCGAATGGATGCGCTGCAAATGCATGGCGCGATTGGCAAAACGCCACGCCTCCAGCGCTTCCTTGCTGGTTTGCAACACCTCGACGCCCTGGCGTATGCGGCGCAACGCGCGCTCGCTATTGGCGATGGCTTTTTCCGCCGCCTCTTTGTGCTGCGTCAGGTCGCGTTCGTTGTGTTGCAGTTTTTGTTTTTCGCCATCGATCCAGTTCTCATAGGCATCGCAGAGTTTTTGCAGCGAGTCAAAAAGTACTTTTTCCTCACACTCGGCCAGCGTTTTCATGTCGAGCTGCACCGCCGCCAGTGCCGGATTTTCCTGCGCTGTCGGTGCGATGGTGGGATCGACTTCAAACTCGGGAATGGCGCGGGTGCGAATTTCCACGGCGCGGTTGCTATCCGTGGGATCGCATTCGGCATGCACCGAAATGCCATGCCCCGACGCAAACTTGCTGCAATGCCGGTAAGCCATATTCAGCGCGTCGTTTTCCTTTTTCCATTCTCCGTCCAGATCGCGCGATTCGTTTTTGATCAGCGTGGGATTGAAAACCGCTTTGTCATCGGGCGAGCGTGTCCACATCTCGGCCTGAAATAGCCACGAGCTATCGCGCGAACCTTCCTCCGGCTCCGGCTGTCCGTTCACCAGGAAAAAGGAAACCACCCATTGATCGCGCAGTTTGCGGGCATGGCCCTGCACCCACACTTCGGGCTGCTCTTCGCAGGGATGCCAGCGCGGACGCAGTTTCGCAATTGCGCCCCAGGTGGCCTCCCATTGCAACTCGCCCTCCTCCAGCATCACCGGGCGCGACAACGCTTCACGCGGCGCGCGTTTCCAGATGGTTTTGGGATTGCCGGCATCGTTCAACAGCGTTTCGCTTTTCTGGCGGGAATATTGCCCCCAGCTCACGCCCACTTGCAATTCCTTCACATCCAGCGGCACCACGCAGGAAAATCCAAACGACGATGGAAACAGGGTGTTGCCCGCCAGCGACGATTCTTCCTCGCCGCCTTCTTCCTCTTCCCGGGGATCATCGGATGCAAGGCTATCGATTTCCAATGCCTGATGCTGTTTCTTTCCGGCCAGCATTCCCACCAGATAACGTTCGGAAATGTATGCCTCGTCCACTTCTTCTTCCGCACCGTCTTTCGGCCCCAGCAGATCTTGATAAACCAGTGTCACAAGCTCGCGCCGCAATGCAAAAGGCGTGGGAATAAGCGCTTCTAACGGCGGCTGGACAGCAGATGAAAAAGATGATTTCGCAGGCATAATAATTTCTATTTTCTCTGCGATATCTTACCTCTTTCCGGCCGCCATAGCCAATTTTCGCCGGTGTGTTGTTCGAGATGGGCAAGGTAGGAATTCAGGCTTTCGAATGCGTTTGCTTCTTGAGTCTTCGTTCCAGCGCCAAACACTACTTGCATCGATTTGTCACAACTGCGAGCTGGCGCCACTTGATCGCAAACTCTATCAAAACCTAAAGCACTGATCTGTAAATAAATCGCCGCTTCCAAACAGAGGACACGCCGGCGAAGGGCCTTGTGAACCTCCATTGCTCCCGGATGGAGATGCCGGTGATGGCCCAGAGCCATTAAGGATTTTTTATCGCCGGTGAGAATGTGGGAAAGGGGATGATGAAATGCGTGGGAAAAGAGAATCAGTTCCCCCGCATCAATACGGCAAATCGCACCGTCATCATCTTCATATTCAGCACCCACCAATGCATCCACGACATCACTTTCGGCTGCTTCTGTGAGCGGCGTGGCGGCTTCCGTCCATTCCAATGCCGCGGCGATCACTGCGGGAGAATATGTTTTTCTGGTTTGCCTGCCAGGTTTGCGAAGGCGATGGCGAGCAGTGTCCAAGACAAATACTTCCTCACCAGAAAGTACTTTTATGGTCTCTTCCAATAAGCCGAAGGCGGCTAATTTGAGAACGATATCGTTATCCGCCAGTAACACCATAACTCAGGAAAGTGCCGTTGCAAAATTACTTGTCAACCGCTCGAAAAAAACCGCTTCATCATCGTTCCACGCTTCATTGTCGAGAATTGACATTTTGTCTGCATATTGACCAAATGCATCCTCACCCTGTTCGATCACCTTTAACGCACCCATTGCGAGCGGCCGCATAGGGGGATTGAGATGGCACAGGTTCATCAGCAAAACTCCCGGATGGATGGAATGCGTTCCACCAAATTGCGTGACTTGTTTGGCTAAAACCTCTGCCTTAGGCCAGGTGCGATTGTAACGGAAGCCACGGATCTTCTCATCAAGCCCAAGGAGCAACTCCACAGCAAATCTGTTTGCCGCAAACTCTTCTTCATCGGTATCAGCGCGTTCTATTTTATCATCGAGAATTTCCCCGTTCGCGCCGACATGCCCCAACACATGATGCCCCAGTTCGTGAGCCACGGTAAAAGCCTGCAATGCAGGGGAATGGTTTCCGTCGAAGGTAATGATCACTGGCCGCCCGTGAGGACACAATGCCATGCCGTCGTGTTTCTTATATCCCTGAGGAAGTGTTGCATGAATCACGGGAATGCCCTGTGCCCAACAAAAATCCAATAGTTCCTTCAGGCCGATCCAGCGTGCGCCGGATTCGAGGATTTTGCCGCGTACATCCTGTGAGGACAATGTACTCAGTGAAAGCCGTTTTTCCGCGGATGATGTGGGCGTGTCCTGGCAAGCCGCCGCAGCGAGCGAGCCTAAACGCGATCCTAAAGCACGCACTAATTTCAGGTTTTCGTCACTGCTGTTGGCATGCCGCTTAAAACGCGCGCGCGGTGCGTCGGCAAATTCCAGCGGAACGTCAGGGTTGCGAAGCGTCGCCAATTCCACGCCCAACATGCGGGAAAGAAATATCTCGATTTCTGAGCGCGCCGATGGCGTCTTCGCTAAATCATCTTCCCACCATTCCGGAAGCACATATAGTTTGAGCCAGTTTTTTTTGAAGCCCAATGCTTTTAGCCGGTCATAAATATCACGCATTGGCGCTGTCTTTTTTGTCGCGCGAGTCGTTGTTGCTGTTGTCATTGTTCTCACCTCCGATGTTACTATGGTAGTCTATATGAAAATATCAGCCGGATACTTTATTTGACTTTCTCTCATGGAAACTGGCGCACGGGCCAGCCCGCAGTGCCGTGATCGTTATATGGGCCGCGATACTTTATAGCGTGAAAGATTAACTGGTAAAAAAGCGCGTTAACCTGTTGCAGGCATTCTCGAAATTTGTCTTCCTGTAAGGAATTGTTTTGATATTCATGCGCGTTTTTGTTGCGTAAGATCGTCCATGCCTTAACGGCTTTGGCCGAGATGATGCCCTGATCTTTGAACAAATTCAATTTATCGCCTGCCCGTGAACTCTTCAAGGAGGAGACGGAACCTTTGATCCGTTGTTTAATCGCGTTATCTCCCTGCCAATCTTTCAAATGTTTTAGCGCCGCATCAACCGTGTCTATCTGTTTTTGAGTTGGCTTTGCGACATTGCCAAATTCGCTGTTTAAGATACTCTCGATTGCAACACACAACGTCAATGCATACGCATCTATAAACGCGCCAGCGCTTGCTTCGTAGACCGCATTTAATTGTGCCCAAAGCGGAGGATGATGGCCTTCGAAATTCAAACCATATTTCAGGTATTGCCGGAATAATTTGTTATATGGCTCCACTGTAATTCTGTTTGTTTTTGAGTCCGTTAATAACCTGATCGCTAATGGCGGCTGATGGCGGGCATTTCTCGCTATCAGGCGGCGGCTGTAGAGTGTGCAGCGTGTCTGATGAAGCGAGCGCTGCGTGATGACAGTGGGATGAATCGGACGTCCCAGGACAAAAAACAATGCTTCCAAAACACGGGTGGAAAGATGATCGGGAAGGGAATGCGCATCAGAGGAAACATGGATATTGAGCCGCTCATTTTCATCGTTGAATAGCAAAAACTGAGATTTAGCCGCCCTAAATTTCCAACAGTTGAGCTTAAATTGACGTTGCCGGTGAAGTCCGGCAATATGCCGGTGCAGGCTGCTCTTTGCATTAATGGGAATATCTATCTTCTCAAAAACGTAACATGACAAATTGCTTCCCGGTGCGGAAACCTTCTGTGGGATTTCTCCTTCGCAAGTGATCTCGTCCAAACGCCCCGACAAAATGTCCATACCATTCATGTGCTGGAAAACTCCGGGTAAGATACGCTCTCCTTTCCAGATCCGGTGATGGACATCGGCCATAGTCAAATCATAATAATCCGTCTCAGGAATGAGCGTGCCGGGAACTCCTGGATTTCGGAGTTTGTTGTCTTCGGTGTTTTCGCTTTTTGTCACATAAATTTTATATCGCACCTGACCTTCTTGATCCTGGCTAAGATGCCCAACGCCACTATAGCAACGGCCGCCTTCACAGCGTTGCTTTAATTCGATACTGCAACAATCTACCGACCACGTAGATTGCGCTAACATGTCGAATTCAGCATCGGAGAATTTCGCACTTCTGGCATTTGTTAATTGGAAATTTTCTTGCATAATACAACTTCCCTCTACAAAAGTACTTTGAAATAGGAATCATGCCAAAACGGTCTGGTAGAAGTTGGAGTGCGGGAGCAAGCTCCCGCACTCCAAAGTTCAGCTTCGTCCCCGTATATGCCGTCGTAATTATGGCAGGAAGGTTAAAAGTACTTTTATCCTACAGTCGTCACATGGAACCAATCTGATAAAGCGTGTCACGGAAAATTTGAAAGCTGGGTGATGTATTCCTGGCAGGATCCATGTGTTTGCAAATATCACGCGCAGCCCTGGTTTTGGCTAATCCATTTTCGTGATATCCGGCATGTTGCAAAACTCGCTGTAACGCTTCCCAGGTGCCGCCGGCGATGGCATCGGGATTGCGAAAACGGCTCTTCTTTGCCAAATTCGGAGAGACTCCCGGATAGGCGGCGCATAGCGCTGGAACATCGCCCAAATACCAGGCTTCCAGCTCTTCGATGCACAGGCGTGTGATCACTTGAAAATTACCGAACAAGTCAGTTTGGCTTTTGGTATGAAAACCTGCCTGGCGTGCCATAGTTTCCGCCTTTGTTTTCTGCTCCTTGCAATCTTGACGGTCTTCATCAAAAAGGATGACAATTCCCCACGATTCCGGAATCCAGGTTTTATATCCCTTCAAGCGTTCCGGTAATTTTTTGAATAAATCCTGCTTGCCCTGAAATGGGTGCAATTTATACGTCAATTTGCCGGGCAACATTTTCGGCAGCAAAATGTGGAGCGCTGCTTCGGCGGAGGGCTCTTCCAAAAGGAATTCCAAATGATCAAAGCTCATTCACGCATCCTCACTTTTCGAAGCAGCCTTTTTGGGTGTTGGCAAAGGACGCCCGGCATTCCGCAGCGGATCGCCTGCGGAGAAATATCCCTCCATCCAAAGTTGCCCCAGCAAGGCGCCATTATCCATAAATTCCTTGATGCCGGGCATATCCGAAGCCCGCATGGCTTGTGTATATCCATTCTCGTCACGGTAAAGAACCAGCAATTCGCTGCTTTGCAAGCCATTCACAAAAAAGGGTGAATGCGTGGTGACCATCAGTTGCGACCGGGCCGCCGCCGCACGGCATTCTTCCGCCAATTCAAGCAGCAAACGCGGGTGCAATTGATTTTCCGGCTCTTCGATGCCAATTAATTGTGGCGGATCGGGATCATACAATAATGTCAAATATGCCAGCATCTTCAAGGTGCCGTCAGAAGCAAATTTCGAAAGCACCGGACGCGCAAACGGCGCATCTTTTATTTGCAACAACAGGCGTCCGTCCGTCATGATCTCCGCGTCCACTTTCTCCAACTGCGGTACGCGATCCGACAAAACCTTCAAGATTTTTTCCAACTGTTCGGGATGCTGTTCCTTGAGATATTGAATGACATTGGGCAAATTGTCACCTGTCGAAGTCAGCCGTTCCTGCGAACCGGCTTCGGGCACGCCGCGCGTGTGATCGGCGGAAAGATACGATAAATACCAGCCGGCAATAAAACGGCGTAATGCGCTCACGCGCGGATGCCGCGCGAACTGTCCCAATGTATTGACGGCCAGCATCTCGCGCGAATCGAGCGTTTCGTCCACGCGCGTGTCTTCTTCATCAGGCATGTCGCCACTCACGGCGCGGCCACTGCCGGAACGGAAATCGAGAAACCGGAAAGGCTGGCCGTGCTTTTTGCCGCGCCGCCATTGCAGCCATTCCTCGGCAACAAACGGCCCTTTGTTATCTTCGTCTATCGCCAGATGATACGTGATGATGGGCGCTTTGGGTTCTTCCCGATATTTCAACTCGAAGATTATTGGTCCTTCCGCGCCACGCGTGCGCAATTCACGAAAACGGCCACGCTTATCCCAGGCACGGCGCAAACCTTCGCCAAAACATTCCGAAAGAAACGCGAAGACATCAAATACGGTGCTTTTGCCGCTGCCGTTTGGCCCCAGAAGCACTGTCAAAGGCTGTAGATTTTCTATTTTTAAATCATGCAGCGCGCGGAAATTCTGCACGCGTAAATACTCAATGCGTGGCACCGCACGTTTTTCTCGAGTTGTTGATCGCTGTGAATTTGGCATAGAAACTCCAAACAGAGTGGATGAAAAATATCAGTCTGATTTTACCGCAATCATCACCCACTGCGTCGAGCAGCACGCTCTACATCTCCAACTCCCGCTGTCCCGAAGGGAAAAGTACTTTTTGGTTTACTGGCGTTTTTTGGGGTTCGCTGGTGTCTGCTTTTTTGGCGCGGGGTTTTGGGGTTTTGCGTTTTGATTTGGTTTTTTTATCGTGCAGGCCGTCTCTCACTTCTGCGGCGTAGCGGTCGTGATTGAGTTGCAGCAGGCGGTCTAAGATTTCGCGGCGGGCGGCTTCGTCGATGGTGAAACGGATGCCTTGAGGCGTGGTGTGGAAACCGTGGTTCAGGTTGAGATCGCTCCAGCCGTAGGCGGCAGCGACGGCTTCGTCCATTTGGCGGTGCAGAGCGCGCAACTGGCGGATGTCGTCAAAGGGCGGCGCGGCATTGCGCACCGGAACGCTGTCGCCCTCTGTTTCGGGATCGTGGAACAGATTGTAGACCTTCGTCAAACCCAACTCGCGGCGGACGCATATCGTGGAGCGTAATTCGTGATAGGCGGCGCCGATGTCGGAAAGTACTTTTGCCTGGGCGGGTTCCGGTGGCGGGAAGGGGAAGGTTTCAAAACCATCAGCCAATGTATAACGTATTCGGGTTTCGAGTGAAGAAACATACTTTCGTACCCAAGCATCATATATAGTTGAATTGTTAATAACAAAGGCAATAATGCTACAATCAGCAAGCACGTTTACTGTAACATCAAAAATTTGTTTACCCGGTATTAACGCGTGCATGACGTATTTTGAAACACGGCATGACACAGAAACTTTTGGCAAATCGGCAATCACTTCATAAAGGTTTTTTGCATCTCCGCCGTAGAGCCACCAATTTTTTGCACGTTTTGTTCCGATTGTATTGCGGCCCATCAAACGTGCGCGTTCCGGTTTCACCAAACGTTCAACAATCTCCAAACAGTCCGGAAAATCAGCCGCCACCGGGCCGGAATAATCCGCTGGTGCGGTTTCGCGATTAAGCGGCCAATCCTTGAAATTAATCACCCAGCGCGACGGGCTTTGATCGGGGCGCGAATTCAAATCTTCGCCGTTGAGATAAGGAAAAAGTACTTTTGCATTGCGCGCGTCTTTTTCTATCAGCGCTTGCGCTTCTTGCGGCGTCATAACAAATCCCATGCCCAGCACAATCGATCCTTGAAAACTCTTTCCGGCATTGGCGGCCAGCCGATATGGATTGCCAACAATCGCGCCGGGCGGCGTGAGAAACGGCGTGATGCCGGAAACGGTTTCATTGCCGAGGATAAAAGTACTTTTCCAATCGCCTTTGCGAATGTGGACAATCGCCACTTCGAGATTGGCTTTGCCCGGCCATTTTTGCGAGGGATTGGCGCGGTAAATGGTTCCCGCATTTTGCGGCGTCCCGGCATTGTGCGGCGTCATCCTGAGGGGAGCTCCGCGACCCGAAGGATCCCCCGAGGATTCTGTCGTACTTGTGGGGGATCCTTCAGTCGCCTGCGGCTCCTTCAGGATGACGTTGTTTTTTTGTGGGGAGGCGGCGCCACATATTTGGTCAAGTCCCACTTCGCGGGTATCGCCCTGCGCGATGGTGTTGGTGGCGATGAGTCCGAAGCAGCCGCCCTCTTTGAGCAAATCAAAAGCGCGCAAATAAAAGTAGGTGACCAAATCGGCGGAGCCTTTGACGCCGCGCGCCAGGCTTTCGATAAGATATTCGCGATAGGGCACGCCGAGATTTCCGGTGATGTGCTGCCCGCCCATGAATGGTGGATTTCCCACGATAGCATCAAAGCCGCCAAAAGTACTTTTATCATCGCCTTCGCGCCAGAACACTTCGGGAAATTGCAATGGCCAGTGAAAAGTACTTTTGCCGTCGAAGATGGCGTCCAGATCGGCGCGCAATGCGTCTTTCAAAGTCTCCGCGTTTTGCGCCACGGCGGCGGCGCGGCGGTGCAAGCCTTCGGCGATTTTGAGACGCGACATGCCGCGCGCTTTGATGTCTTCTTTGGAAAGCAAGGCCGGCGCAACGACGGCATCGGCCAGCAAA
>Ga0182738_1005230_pt1 | contig 13980 bp, 14 predicted proteins | sample eDN5th30CBELigMG_FD_128876 | JGI IMG/M metagenome (GOLD analysis project Ga0182738, IMG submission 128876) | Enriched Miracle-Growth compost microbial communities from Emeryville, California, USA - eDNA 5th pass 30_C BE-Lig MG (version 2)... ...
ATTGCCATTGACTAATGGCACCATTGACTGTTGACTCGGTCACATGATCCTTGGCCGATCGCCCAAACGCAGCCATGGGGCTTCCGCCGTCGTCACCGGCGCCGGAAGCGGCATCGGAGCCGCCTTCGCCATCGAACTCGCCCGCCGCGGCAGCGCCGTGGTCTGCAGTGACATCGACGATGACGCCGCCCAGCGCACCGTCGAGGCCATCGCAGGCGCGGGCGGTCGCGCCACCGCCGTGCGCTGCGACGTCTCGACAATCGGCGAGGTCACCGCGCTGGCCGACGCCGCCCAGTCCTGGTTCGGCCACGCCCCCACCCTGGTGATCAACAACGCCGGCGTCGGCGCCGGCGGGCAGCCGATCGGCGAGATGACGCTGGATGACTGGAACTGGACGCTGGGCATCAACCTGTGGGGCCCGATTCACGGCTGCCACGTCTTCACTCCGATCCTGCGGGAAGCGGGCCCCGAGCAACCCCGCGGCATCATCAACGTCGCCTCCGCCGCATCCTTCGGCGCCGCCCCGGAGATGGCGGCCTACAACGTCAGCAAGGCCGGTGTGTTGTCACTGTCGGAGACCTTGGCGGCCGAGTTGTCCGGTACCGGCATCGGTGTCACCGTGCTGTGCCCCACGTTCGTCAAGACCAACATCGTTGAATCCGGCCGGATCACCACCGAATCCAGTGCGGCGGCGAACCTGTTGATGCGCTGGACCGGGCTCTCCGCCGGGCGCGTCGCCCGCGACTGCCTGGACACCCACGACCGTGGCGGCCTGTATTGCATGCCGCAGCTGGACGCCAAGATCGGTTGGAACATCAAGCGTTTCGCGCCGGAGACGTTCACCCGAACCATCGGGCTGGCATTCCGTGCCAGTGCGGCGTTGCCAGGTCGGTCCGACTGAAGGAGATCACGATGGCTCTCGACATGGACGTCATGCTCACCAAGATCAAAGATCGGCAATGGGCGCTGGCCGATATCGACTGGGACGCACCGGGAGCCGAGCTGGTCCGCCCCGAGATGACGCCCAAGCTCAAGAAGTTCATGGCCGACCTGTGCTGGATCGAGAACATCGGCGCCCGCGGCTTTGCGGCCATGGCGCGCAAGGCGCCCACTGCGACGCTGGCCGAGATCTACCGCTATTTCCATGCCGAGGAACAACGCCACGCCAACGCCGAGCTGGCGCTGATGAAGCGCTGGGGCATGCTCGAAGACGGCGAAATGCCCGAACCCAATGTGAACATCCGGCTGGCGATGCAGTGGCTCGACGACTACTCCGACGACCTGCCGCTATCGGTTCTGGGCACGGTGATCCCGATGCTGGAAGTCGCACTCGACGGCGCATTGCTCAAATTCCTGCTCGACGAGGTCGATGACCCGGTCTGCCACCAGGTGTTCGAGAAGATCAACAACGACGAATCCCGGCACATCGCTGTTGATTTCGAGGTACTGGAGATGATCGGACACGCCGACGCCCGCAAGCTGGCTATCGAGTTCGTCGGCACCGTCGCCTCCCCCTCACTGATCGTCGGCGCGCTGATCTCGATCCCGCTGCTCAACCGGATCCGCAACGAGGTGATCGGCATGGGGCTGGATCCCCAGCGGCTGTACTCGGCACTGATGCGTTTCACGCAATTCGGTGAACGCGGCGAACACACCCGGCGGGTGCCGGCCTACCAGGTGATCAAGCGCTACTCAGGCTGGATGGCCAACCCGGACAGCCCGTATCACCTGCTGGCCAACCCGGCAGTGTGGCTGTCCGGCTTCTATCCCAAGCGCCTACTCAAGCCCATCCCGAGCTGGTTCAAAGAGCTCACCCACGAGCCGGCGGCCTGACGTGGCGGGCGCACACATCTACCAGACGCTGATCGTGGGCGCCGGGTTCACCGGGATCGGCGCGGCGATCAAACTGGCCGAAGCGGGACTGGCCGGCGACGACGAGATCGTCATCCTGGAACGCAGCGACCGGGTCGGCGGCACCTGGCGCGACACTCGCTACCCCGGTGCGGCGTGCGACATTCCGTCACTGCTGTACTCCTTCTCCTTCGTCGCCAACCCCGGCTGGTCGAGGGCCTACCCGTCGGCCGGCGAGATCTGTGCGCACATCGAGGACATGGTCGACCGGTTCGACCTGCGTCGCCACATCCGGTTCGGCACCGAAGTCACGAGGCTGGCCTTCGATGAAGAGGCAGGCATGTGGACAGTAGCGGCCGGGCGCAAGAAGTTTCGGGCCCGCACCGTCGTCCTGGCTTCCGGTCCGCTGCCGGACTCCAGCTTCCCGGCCCTCCGCGGGCTGAACAGCTATACCGGCCACAAGATTCACAGCGCCCGCTGGGATCGCGACTACGACTTCACCGGCAAGAAAGTCGCGGTTATCGGCACCGGCGCCAGCGCGGTGCAGATCATCCCGGAGCTGGTCGAGCAGGCCCGATTCGTCAAGGTCTTTCAGCGCACCCCGGGCTGGGTGATTCCTCGCCTGGACATGGCCATGCCCGCCGCGGTGCAGGAATTGTTCGCCAAAGTCCCTGCCGCCCAACAGCTCGCTCGTCAAGCACTGTTCTGGGGCCACGAGGCCAGCGCCACCGCATTGGTGTGGAACACCCCGCTCAGCGGCCTGGTAGCTCAACTGGGCAAAGCCCACTTGCGCGCGACGGTCAAGGATCCGTGGCTACGCCGCCAGCTCACCCCGGACTTCACCCCAGGCTGCAAGCGCATGCTGATCTCCAGCGACTACTACCCCGCACTCCAGCGCGACAACTGCAAGCTGATCGCCTGGCCGATTGCCACGCTCAGCCCGTCGGGCATCCGCACCAGCGACGGCGTGGAACACCAGCTGGACGCCATTGTGTTCGCGACCGGCTACGACGTGCATCTGACCGGGCCACCGTTTCCGGTCACCGGTCTGGGCGGCCGGTCACTGGCCACGGACTGGAGCGGCGGCGGTCAGGCCTTCAAGAGCATTCAGACCCACGGCTACCCGAACCTGTTCTTCATGACCGGCCCCAACTCCGGGCCGGGGCATAACTCACTGCTGGTTTACGTGGAAGGCCAGATCGACTATGTGGTGCGTGCCGTCGGTGCGATCCGTAGGGGGAGCCTGCGTTATCTGGACGTGCGGGACGATGTGCAACGCCGGCACAACCAGCAGATCCAGCGGCGACTGAGCAAGACGACCTGGATGTCGGGTTGTCGCAGCTGGTACCTGACCGAGGACGGTTTCAACGCGTCGATGTACCCGGGGTTCGCAACGCAGTATCTTCGGCAGATGCGCAGTTTCCGCCTCGCCGACTACCACGCGGTGGCATGACCGCACCGGATCGTTCCGCGAAGCCCGACTCCATCGCCGGGGTACTGGCGAATCTGCGGCGAATCCCCCGCCGGGTGCGGCGCGAGTCTCGCGAGGTGATCGAGGCCGCGGTGACCCAGCTCTTTGAGATCGTGGTTCGCCACCCGGCCGGCAACACGGCATCCCGGGAGTACCGGATCGACGACCTGGCCCGACTGGGCGGCACCACCACCCGCAACGTGCGGGTGTACCGGGACCGGGATCTACTCCCGCCGCCGCGACGGGCCGGGCGGATCGCGTTGTACAACGACACCCACCTGACCCGGCTGCGGCTGATCACCTCGATGCTCGACCGCGGCTACACGATCGCGCACGTCAAGGAGATGATCGGCGCCTGGGAACAGGGCAAGGACCTCGGCGACATTCTGGGACTGGAAAGCGCGATCGCCGGTAGCTGGACCACCGAACGGCCCGAGACCATGCCACGCGCGGAGGCCGAGCAACGAATCGGCGACCCGCCGGCGATGCAGCGGCTGGTGGAGCTCGGGGTGATCCGCCTCAACGAGGCCGACTCGCTAGCCACCATCACCCGGCCCAAGCTGATCGATGCCTTCAACGAGGTCCGCGGCTACGGCATCGCCATCGACAAGCTCATCGACCTCTACGAGCAATCATTGCCGCACATCGACGCGATCAGCCAGATGCTGGTGCGAGCCGGCGCCGAGCACGTCCTGACCCGGATTCAGCCCGGTGCGCCCCTGCCGGCCGACACCGAGATCGCCGAGCTGATCGGCATGCTGGTGCGATTCCGCACCCAGGCCGTCGCATCCGTGACCGCCACCTTGGCCTCGTCGATCGAATCGACCATCGAGTCCATGGTCAGTGGCCTGCTCGCGGAGTCGCTGCTGCACTGACCCCGCGTCGCGCGCGTCGACTCTCCCTAGGCCAGGGCGAGGAACAGCTTCTCGAGCTCGTCCTCGGACAGCGGGGCCTTGCCACCGGCCGACTCACCGGCCAGGCATTCGCGAAGCCCACTCGCGACGATTTTGAAGCCGGCCCGGTCCAGCGCCCGCGAGACCGCGGCAAGCTGGGTGACCACGTCCTTACAGTCGCGGCCGCCCTCGATCATCGCGATCACTCCGGCGAGCTGGCCGTGGGCACGGCGCAGCCGGTTCAATACCGACTTGACGCTGTCTTCGTCATCAAGCACGTGAGGTCCTCTCCCCGAGCCGCCTGTTATACCCTATAGGGTATCTCACCGAGCGGGTGGGGCCGCGGATTCAGCGCTGGGCGATCAGGTACGGCGCCAGAGTGGCCAGCTTCTCGCAGGTTTCCTCGAATTCCCGCTCGGGCCGCGACTCGGCGATGACGCCCGCCCCGGCTCGCAACCAGCAGCGCCCGCCTCCCTCGTAGGCCGCCCGCAGCGTCAACGCGGCGTCGAGACCACCATCGGCCGAGAACATCACCACCGCACCGGAGTACAGACCTCGCGGGCACTCGTCGAGCCGCAGGATGGCGTCGATTCCGGCCGATTTGGGGATCCCTGACGCGGTGACCGCGGGGAACAGCGCTTCGAGGGCATCCATCCGGTCCCGGGCAGGATCCAACCGCCCGCGCACCGTCGACCCCAGGTGCTGCACGCTCCCCCGCTCGCGCACAGTCATGAAGTCGGCAACGACGGCACTGCCGGGCTCGGCGACCTCGGTGATCTCGTCCACCGAGGTGCGGACCGAGATAGCATGCTCCACGATTTCCTTGGCATCGGATTCGAGCTCGGCTCGAACTACCGCGTCGATCGCGGAATCGCCCGTGCGGGCACGCGTCCCGGCCAGCGGCTCGGTGACCACCACACCGTCACCGCGAACCTCCGCGACCAGCTCCGGGCTGTATCCGAGCGCCCGGATCCCGCCCAGCCGCAACAAGAATGACCGAGCCGGCGTGTTGTGCCGCCGGCCCAGTCGGTAAGTCGAAGGGAAGTCCAGCGCGAACGGCACGTCGACGCAGCGCGACAGGATCACCTTGCGGTAGTCGCCGGCGCGGATCTCCTCGACCGCGGTCGCCACCCGACCGCGATAGCCGGCACCGCCCGCGTCGACCACGATCGGCGACGGCTCGTCCAGCACGGGGACCCCGTCGGCCAACAGCCGCTCCAGCACCGCGACGGCGCGGTCACTGTGGCCGAACAACTCGACCTTCTCGGCGGTGAAGACGATGCGGGTCTGCGGCCAGAACACCCGCGCCAGCGCGGTGCCCGGCGCCAACCGTTCCTGCAGCCCGAATCGGTAGGCGCCGAATTCGAAAGCCACCCAGCCGAATACCTCAGTCGCCTCAAGCAGCAACCGGTCCACTGCCTCGCCGAGCACTGCGGCCGGCCGGCCCCGCCAGTGTTCGCGACGAACCACCCCGTCGCGGACCGTGCGCAGTTCGTCACTGTCGAGCTCGACGGTGGCGCGCACGCCGGCGGCCAGGGTCCAACGTCCGCCACGCTCGTAGAGCAGGTACTCCTGACCGTCATGTTCCGGCAGGTCCGCGGCCAGCGCGGCAGCCAGATCAGCTGGTTCGACGCCCGGCGGCAACGGCACCGACAGCGCAGCTTCGGAGACTGTTTCGACACCGACCTCTGGCACGGTTAGTAAATGTAGCCTAACCTACAAAGTGGCGTGCGCCTCGCCCCACAAAGCCGCTCAGAACGCCTTCAGCAGCGCTGTTCGCGCCTTGACATGCAGCTGTTCCAACTTGGAATTGCGCTGCCGCTCCATCTCCGCGGCCATCCGATTGCCCAGCTCCTCCAGCTCGGCGTCCGACAGGTCTACCGGCGCCGGAGGGGGCACTAGGTCACGCTCCTCTTCGTCGGCGTGGGCCTCCAAGACGGTGAGGAAGGAGTTCCACTCGTCCACGTGTCGAGGCGAGCTGGCCGGTGTCCGCAACGCGACCGCGAGCTGGTCGTAGATCTGCCGGTGCTCGGCGTGCGCGATCGCGATCAACTTGCTGGCCGCAGCCAGCGCCGGATAGTAGATATCGTCCTCGATCTTCATGTGGATGGTGAACTCCCTCAGCAGTTCATCGAGGGTTTCCTGCCGCTCGGCCGACCCGACCGGGGCAGCCTTGAATCTGCCACCCAGCCCGCGCAGCACGTTGTGGTGATTCCGCAAAACGGTGTAGGCGTCGCTCACTGGGCGACCTCCTTCGGTTCCGAGATTTCAGGACATTGCAGCGGTTTCGGGTCCAGGTACTTGACCCGGCCCTGGCCAAGCGGTGTCAACGCGCCGTCGCGCAGCTCGACCATTCCGTCGCGCACCCGGGCCTGGTAGCAGGGCAGTGGAGCGGCAGACGGTCCGCGCACCACCGCACCGGTTTCCACATCGAATTGCGAGCCGTGCCACGGGCACACGATCCGGCCGCGGTCGACCCAGCCGTCTTCCATCGGCGCCGCCAGGTGCGGGCACAATCCGGCGAACGCCGAGACGCTGTCGCCGGTGCGGCAGAGCACCACGGCGACGCCGTCGACGTCGATGCGCTTGGGTTTCTTGCCGGCCGGGAGCTCCGCCTCCGGGAGCACCGGCGTCCAGCCGTAGATGCGCAGCCGGTCACCGGACTGGTCGATGCCGATTCCGGAGCCGAATACCAGCGCGCCGCCCAGGAACCCGCTGGCGGAGGTGATGCCGTAGCCGATCGCGCTGGTCACGATGCCCCGCAGCTGCCGCCCCCGGCGGCGGTCCCGCCAGGACTGGATGTACAGACCCGTGGCGACGAGGTTCAGCACGCCGTGCACCAGCCCGATACGCCGATCCTTGTCATGGGTGTGCTGCCAGTCGGTCACCCCGGTGGCCGCGGAGGCGAAGTTGGCCGCAATCCCCAGCCCCAGGGCGCGCTGGGCGAATCGGGACGCGTCAAGCATCTCCGTCGCGGACTTGCTCGGCAGCAGACTCAGTGCATCCAGGGCGACGGTCGTCCCGATGGCACCGGTGGTCAGCGATGCCAACGGCGGATGCACCGGGTGCCCCAGCCACACGCCGTTCAAGAAGTTGGTCACCCGGTTCCGGGCCCCACCCAAGGCGTTGAACCCGAAGCTCAACACATTCTCCAGCCGGTAGCTGGGCCGGTCCATCCACTCCTGTCTTCCCAGAATCTCCAGCACTCGCCCGCCGGCGCCGTGCGCCCGGTCCGCGGCGCCTCGCGCCCGTTGAACTGCCATCCCGTCGGCCCTCCATCTGCCCGGCCATCCCTATTGACCCGCGTTTGCGGAGTTACAACAGGAGCGTATCCGCATCTACGATTTCCTACAAGTAACGGATTACGATATTGCTGTTCGCGTCGGCGGCCAATGCGAACCGCACTGACGCTACAACTCATCTTCACCCGAATCCTGTTATTTAACAATGCCTTCGATGCCTCACCGGACGTCATTCAGAGACCGAGATGACAGATCTTGCAACGTCAAGTGAGAATTGCTGTGAGTATGTTGACAACGAGTTTTTCCAGGCAAATTGCCGACGCGTGAGAGCACCTCATAAACCGCAGGTGCGGTTTCAGACTTGCCCTACACCAGGCCGACGGGACAGTGACGCCGCCCCCCGCGGCTCGATTGCAGTGATGCGTTACGAGCGTTCACGATTCGGTATCAGTCCTCACACAACGGTTGGCAACGCCGAGATCCGCGCGGACTATAGAGTCATGCTAAGTATTCGCAAACTCGTGGGATCGATGTTCGTAGCGACAGCCGCCGCGGCGATCGCGCTCGCCCCGACAGGCGTGATGCTGATGACCGGCTCGGCGGGCACGCCCGGCCAGACCGCGGTCGCCCAACCGCACGGTGCCGGCGGTCCGGACGGCAACGGCGGAGGAGGCGGCTGTGGCCACGACGCCGGTTGGCAGGGCTGTGGCGGCTTTGTTCCCGGCCAGGGCGGTTTCGGCCACGGCTGCTTCAACGGCATCTGCGGCAGCTGGGACGGCAACCGCGGTTGGTTCAGCGGCTAACCTGCTGCTGAACCGAGGGCGGCAACCCGCTAGCCCCATGGCGGCGACCCGCTAGCCCAGCAGCGAGCGCACCACCGCGTCGGCCAGCAGCCGACCGCGATCGGTCAGCACCAGCCGCGCACCATCGGTGTGCAACAGTCCGTCGCCGATCGCGGTGGCGGCGCGCTCGCGCTCCTCGGCATCCAGATCCGCCAGCGCCAGCCCGTCACGCATCCGCAGCCGCAACATCACGTCTTCGGTGTGCCGGTCGACGTCGGAGAGCTCCTCGAAGCCGGCCACCGGCAGTGCGCTCTGCTCCAGCAGCTGCGCGTAGGTGTTGGGGTGCTTGACGTTCCACCAGCGCAGCGCGCCGTCGTAGCTGTGTGCACCCGGGCCCGCACCCCACCATCGGCCGCCGTTCCAGTAGCCCAGGTTGTGCCGGCAGGCCGCGCCGGGCCGGCTCCAGTTGGACACCTCGTACCAGTCCATCCCCGCCGCCCGCAGCCGGCCGTCGACCAGCTCATAGCGATGCGCCGCCACATCGCCCTCGGGAGCGGGTAACTCTCCACGCCGCACCCGACGGGCCAGTGCGGTGCCGTCCTCCACGATCAGGCTGTAGGCCGAGACGTGATCCACACCCGCCTCGAGAGCGGCGTCCACCGAACGCAGCAGATCGTCATCGGTCTCGCCGGGGGTGCCGTAGATCAGGTCGATGTTGAGGTGCTCGAAGCCGGCGGCACGCGCCTCGCGCGCCGCCGCCACCGGCCGGCCCGGCGAATGGATGCGGTCCAGGGTCGCCAGCACGCGCGGCGACACCGACTGCATGCCCAGCGACACCCGGGTGTAGCCGGCGGCAAGGATCGTCTCGAAGAACTCCGGCGACGTCGACTCGGGGTTCGCCTCGGTGGTGACCTCGGCGTCGTCGGCCAGTCCGAAGTGCTTACGCACTTGGGCGAGCACGCGCGCCAGCCGCGGCCCACCCAGCAGCGACGGCGTGCCCCCTCCGACGAATACCGTGTCAGCCGGCTGGCGTCCCAGCCGGGCGGCGGCCAGTTCCAGTTCCTTGTCCAGCGCCGCCACCCAGGCGTCGGGGTTGGCGCCGCCGAGCTCCGCCGGGGTGTAAGTGTTGAAGTCGCAGTAGCCGCACCGGGTGAAACAGAACGGCACATGCACGTACACCCCGAACGGGCCGTCGTGGCCGCGCCGGCCCGGCGCCACGTCGGGCAGCGCCACGGCAGTCGGGGTCGGGGTCATGGGGCCCGATCATCCCACGGCGTCGTGGGCGGCGCTGTTCGTCGCCGCCTCAGTCGGCTGGCGCGCCGGTGCCCGGGGTGTCCTCGTAGAGCGTCGTCACATAGTGGGTCAGCGAGCCGACCGGCGCGGCCGCGGCGGCACCGCTGCGCGCCACGCATCCCGACCAGGCCCCGGGACCCCGGTTGGCCATGATGCGCTTGGCGACAGCGATCTGCTGTTGCTTGGTGGCCTGCGAAGGCAGTCCCACCCCGCCGTTGGTGTTCCAGTCCGCCGCGCTGATCTGCAGCCCGCCGTAGCCGCCGTCGCCGGCGTCGGCGGACCAGTTCCCGCCGGACTCGCACAGGGCGATGGCTTCCCAGTCGATCGGGTCGGCGCTGGCCGCGCCGGAGAATTCGGCGGCTCCGACCAGCAGCACGCCGGCCGTCAGCGCTGTGAACTTCCTCATACCAACTCCACCTTGCTCGCCAGCCAGCTGCCGTCGACCTTGTCCATGGTCATCCGGATCCGGCTGTGGTCGAGCACGGGTTCGGGGTTGTCGGCGTTGCGTACCGCCTGGTCGACCAGCAGCACCACCACGGCGTGGTTGCGGTCGGCGGATTTCAGCACCGCCTCGGCAACGTGCCCGCGCGCCGTCGCCCTGTTGTCGATCAGTTGCTGACGCAACCGCACGCTGGAACGGGTGTGCATGGTCCGTAACTGCCCGGTCGATCCGTCGGTGATGTCGGCGAAATCGCGATCGACGTTGTCGGCGTCGATGTTGCTCAGCCGCAACACGTATGCCTCGGCGGCCTCCAGGGCCTGATCACCGGCGAGGTGGGTTTGGTAATGCTGGACCGCCAGCCAGCCGCCGCAACCAACGGTGGCCGCCAGCGTCGCCACGGCCAGCCAGCGACGCAGCTGAGCACGGCCGCTCGTGCGCGGTGGCGGGTCGGCCACCGGCGGTGGTTCCCACACCGGTTCCCATCCGAAGTCGACACTCACCTATCCCACCCGCCTTCCGATCGGCTGTTCGTCTGCGGTGGCCCGGCGCCGGGCGCATCGCCCCCGAGCCGTTCCGATCCGCTCCCCCGGCCCGACCGCCGTAGCATCGGGCCCCAGATGAGTTTTGCTCACGCTGATCACAACTTTGCGCCGGTAAGGAAGATTTTCGGCATCCATGGCATAATCGGTGCTGTGACCGCCGCCTACTGCACCTCGTCCGGGGTTGCCTTGGTGGCTCGGCGGCATATCGATTTCAAGCGTGTTTGCAGCTGTCGCTGTCTGCCTTGATGTCGTAGAACCGCCCACCTGTATTTTCCAGCTGGCTGCCGGATCTGCGCCGCCGGAGACAGTCGCCGGTGAACTGCGCTCAATCCCGCCGGCTCCTCTTTGAAGGAGAATCGATGACCGCCACTCCGACCGCTCCCCCGAGCAAGGCCAAGCGCAGCGAGGCCCAGTGGGCGCTCGGCGAGACCGAACCGGTCAACCACAACGAGCAGTTCAAGCAGGAAGACCCGGCGCTGAACGTGCAGGCCCGGATCGTCGATGTGTACTCCAAGCAGGGCTTCGACTCCATCACCAAGGACGACCTGCGTGGGCGCTTCCGCTGGATGGGCCTCTATACCCAGCGTGAGCAGGGCTATGACGGCACCTTCACCGGCGACGAGAACGCCGACCTGTTGGAGGCCAAGTACTTCATGATGCGGGTGCGCTGCGACGGCAAAGCGCTGTCGGCCGCCGCGATGCGGACGCTGGGGCAGATCTCGGTCGACTACGCCCGCAACACCGCAGACATCTCCGACCGCAACAACCTGCAGTACCACTGGATCGAGATCGAGAAGGTCCCGGAGATCTGGGAGCAGCTGGACGCGGTCGGGCTGCAGACCATCGAGGCCTGCGGCGACTGCCCGCGTGGCCTGCTCGGGTCGCCGCTGGCCGGCGAATCGCTGGACGAGGTGCTTGACCCGTCCCCCGCGCTCGACGAGATCGTGCGCCGGTACATCGGCAACCCGGAATTCGCGAACCTGCCGCGCAAGTTCAAGACCGCCGTCTCCGGTCTGCCGGACGTCGCCCACGAGATCAATGACATCTCCTTCATCGGCGTCAACCACCCCGAGCACGGCCCCGGCCTGGACCTCTGGGTCGGCGGCGGCCTGTCCACCAACCCGATGCTGGCCCAGCGCCTGGGCGCATGGGTGCCGCTGGACGAGGTGCCCGACGTCTGGGAAGCCGTCACAAGCCTGTTCCGCGACTACGGCTACCGTCGGCTGCGGTCCAAGGCCCGGCTGAAGTTCCTGGTCAAAGACTGGGGCGTCGAAAAATTCCGGGAAGTTCTCGAGACCGAGTACCTCAAGCGCCCGCTGATCGACGGGCCGGCACCCGAGCAGCACACCGCGACCGTCGACCACGTCGGAGTACAGAAGACCCGCAACGGCCACAACGCGGTCGGGGTGGCCCCGATCTCCGGCCGGGTGAACGGCGCCACGCTGCTCAAGGTCGCGGAATTGATGGAGCAGGTCGGTTCCGACCGGGCCCGGTTCACTCCGTACCAGAAGCTGGTCATCCTCGACGTTCCCGACGACAAGGTCGACGGCCTGGTGGCGGAGCTGGATGCGCTGGGCCTGCCGGCCAACCCGTCGCCGTGGCGACGCAACCTGATGGCCTGCACCGGGCTGGAGTTCTGCAAGCTGTCGTTCGTCGAGACCCGGGTGCGCGCCCAGAGCCTGGTCCCCGAACTCGAGCAACGCCTCGACGACCTCAACGCCGTCCTCGACGTGCCGGTCACGGTCAACATCAATGGTTGCCCGAACTCGTGCGCCCGCATCCAAGTGGCCGACCTCGGGTTCAAGGGCCAGATGGTCGACGACGGCAACGGCAATTCGGTCCCCGGCTTCCAGGTGCACCTCGGTGGCAGCCTGGGCGCCGACAGCGGGTTCGGCCGCAAACTGCGCCAGCACAAGGTCTACAGCGACGAACTCGGCGACTACATCGAGCGAGTGGTGCGCAACTTCATCAAACAGCGCAGCGCCGGTGAGCGTTTCGCCCAATGGGCGGTGCGTGCCGAAGAAGACGATCTGCGATGAGGGCCCACAGCGAAGCGGAGTTGCGTGAGCTGGCCGCCAAGGGCGCGGCCGAGCTCGACGGCGCCAGCGCCACCGAGCTGCTGGCGTGGACGGATGCGAACTTCGGTGGGGTGAATGGGCTCGGCGAGTCACGCGGCTCCGCCGACTGCTGCAACTACGTGGTGGCCTCCAACATGGCCGACGCTGTGCTGGTGGACCTGGCGGCCAAGGTCCGCGCGGGGGTTCCGGTGCTGTTCCTCGACACCGGCTACCACTTCGCCGAGACCATCGGCACTCGCGACGCGGTGGAGGCGATGTACGACATCGAGTTGGTCAACGTCACCCCGGAGCAGACCGTGGCGGAGCAGGACGCGGCCCACGGCAAGGACCTGTTCGGATCCAATCCGGCACTGTGCTGCCGACTGCGCAAGGTCGAGCCGCTGTCCCGCACGCTGCGCAACTACTCGGCGTGGGTCACCGGGTTGCGTCGGGTGGAAGCGCCGACGCGTGCCAATGCGCCGCTGATCAGCTTTGACGAGCAGTTCGGTCTGGTGAAGATCAACCCGATCGCGGCGTGGTCCGACGAGGAGTTCGACGCATATATCGTCGCCAACAACGTGCTGGTCAACCCGCTGATCGATGAAGGTTACCCGTCGATCGGCTGCGCGCCGTGCACGATCAAGCCGGCGGCCGGCGCCGATCCACGCAGCGGACGCTGGGCCGGCCTGACCAAGACCGAATGCGGGCTTCACGCCTCGTGACCACCACGCTGATGCTGACCGCGCACGGCAGCCGGGACCCGCGCGCGGCGGCCAACACCTGTGCGATCGCCGGGCACCTGCGCCGAGTGGCGCCGGAATACGCCGTGCGGGTGGCGTTCTGCGAACACAGCACACCGAACCTGCGCGACGTGCTGCGCGAGACCGGTGGCAACGCCGGCGGCGACACCATCGTCGTCCCCCTGCTGTTGGCCAGCGCCTACCACGCCCGCGTCGATATTCCGGCGACGATCGCGGAGGCCGGCGTCGCCGTGCGGGTCGCTCCGACGCTGGGCGAGGACAGCCGCCTGGTGCAGGTTCTCGGTGAACGCCTGTCGAGCGCCGGTGCCTCGCGATTCGACCCCGAGCTGGGCGTGGTGGTGGTCGCGGTGGGCTCGTCGCGTCCGGCGGCCAACGCACAGACCGCCACGATCGCAGCCCCGCTGTCTCGCGGAACACGTTGGGCCGGAGTGGAAGTCGCGTTCGCCACTGAAGGCCCCCAGCCGTCGGTGCCCGAAGCCGTCGAACGGTTGCGCGCACGCGGTGCCACCAAGCTGATGATCGCCCCGTGGTTTTTGGCCCACGGCAGAATCACCGACCGGGTCGCCGCCTACGCCGCACAGGCGGGAATCCCGATGGCCGAGCCGCTCGGCGCGCACCGCCTGGTGGCCGCGACCGTGCTGGACCG
>Ga0182738_1005232_pt1 | contig 13977 bp, 11 predicted proteins | sample eDN5th30CBELigMG_FD_128876 | JGI IMG/M metagenome (GOLD analysis project Ga0182738, IMG submission 128876) | Enriched Miracle-Growth compost microbial communities from Emeryville, California, USA - eDNA 5th pass 30_C BE-Lig MG (version 2)... ...
ACGATGATCGCGTCGCGCCGCTCCAGCAGCGCCTTGGTCGCCGACAGCCGCATCTGCTCGATGTGCTCGTTGATCGAACTGTCCTTGTCGATGAACGTGTCCGACGACGGGATGTACGCCTCGGGCTGGTAGTAGTCGTAATAGCTGACGAAATACTCCACCGCGTTGTGCGGGAAGAACGCCTTGAACTCGCCGTACAGCTGCGCCGCCAGGGTCTTGTTCGGCGCCATCACCAGGGTCGGCTTCTGCACCTGCTCGATCACGTTGGCGATCGTGTAGGTCTTGCCGGAACCGGTCACGCCCAGCAGCGTCTGCTTCGCCAGGCCGTTCTCGAAGCCATCGACCAGCTTCTCGATCGCCTTTGGCTGGTCGCCCGCCGGCTGATAGGGCGAGACGAGCTGGAAGCTGGCCGGATGCAGAGAATCGGGCATAGGTGTCGGGGGGAACGTGGGGGATCGGTCAGTCTAGCGAGTCCACAGACATGGGGCCGCACCACTGGATGGGCAACCGCCTGCCCACGGCAACACCGCACCTGCCTACGGCAGCGCCGGAATCCCGACGCGAATTTCAGGTTTCCCTGACACGAAGCCACCAGCCACGCCGATACCCGGCCACCGGCTCGCCTCCTAACCTGACCGCTCCACTGGCACGGAGCCGAACATGAACCGCAAGGAAGCGGGATTTACCCTGATCGAACTGGTCATCACGATGGCAGTGCTTGCCACCCTGACCGCCATCGCATTCCCCTCCTTCAGCGCGCTGCTGCAGCGGAGCAGCGAATCGGGGGCCTACCACCTGCTCACGACGTCACTGGCTGCTGCGCGCCTGCGTGCGGTCAAGGACAACGCCCCCGTCACCGTTTGCCCCAGCGCCGACGGGCGCACCTGCCGCAGCGACGGCATCTGGAGCGATGGCTGGATCCTTTACCGGGATCCTGGCCGGGATGACCAGCCACCCGCGGTGGACGCAATACTCCAGCGCTTCGACAGGGTGGGCCACGCGCTGCAGCTCAGGAGCACGCCGGGTCGCCACCGCGTACGCTTCCTGCCCAATGGCTGGGCATACGGCAGCAACCTCACCGTCCGACTGTGCCGTCCGGGCAGCGGAGGCTTCCTGGGCAGCGTGGTCGTCAACAACGCCGGCAGGCCGCGGACCGAACGCCAGCCGGCGGGCAGTTCCTGCCCGTTCAGCGTTGAAGCCGGCTGATCCTCGTCCCTGCGTACCGCGCCTCCCAGCCCACGACATTGCTTGACCCGAGCCGCCGACCGCCTAAAATACCCGTCCCCGCCCGAATAGCTCAGCTGGTTAGAGCACTTGACTGTTAATCAGGGGGTCGTTGGTTCGAGTCCAACTTCGGGCGCCATATGCATCATGACTTGGGCCGCGCATCGTCGCGGCCTTCGTTTTTCGTGGGTTCGCAAGAATGCGAAGGCAACCGCGCTGCCATCGCTGAATCGCCCGCTTCGGGTCTTCAGTGCCAACGCACATCCACGTTGATCGAGGAGTCGCCGGACAGCTCCCGCGGGCCATTCTCCTCCGGGATGCGCAACGGGTCGGCAGGACTGCAGGAGACCCGTGGAGATCGATCGCCCACGGATCGCATCCGGACAGAAGACAGCCCTCTCGAGCAACGGGACGCTACAAGAAGATGGCCCCGCTTCCGCGGGGCCTTTCCCTATCCCTTGACGCACACCACCTGCCTCAGCGTGTGGACGACCTCGACCAGGTCGGCCTGCGCCGCCATCACCGCGTCGATGTCCTTGTAGGCCGCGGGCGATTCGTCGATCACGCCCTGGTCCTTCCGGCATTCCACGTGCGCCGTGGCCTCGCGGTGTTGCTTGAGCGTGATGCTGTTGCGGGCCGCGGTCCGGCTCATCACCCTGCCCGCACCGTGGCTGCAGCTGTGGAAGCTGTCGTCGTTGCCCAGGCCCCGGACGATGAAACTCTTCGCGCCCATGCTGCCGGGAATGATGCCGAGCTCGTCCCTGCCCGCCCGCACCGCGCCCTTCCGGGTCACGAGCACCTCCTGCCCGCCGTGCGTTTCCTTCTGCACGTAGTTGTGGTGGCAGTTGACGGCCATGGCCTGCAGCCTGAACTTCGGCAGCTCGCCGCGCATGGCGTGCAGTACCCGCTGCATCATCGCCTCGCGGTTCGTCCGGGCGTAGTCCTGCGCCCAGCCCACGGCTTCCACGTAGTCGTCGAACAGGGCCTCGCCCTCCATGAAGAAAGCCAGGTCCTTGTCCGGGACGTGGAACCCGAGCACCCGCTTGCCCAGCGCTTCCCGGGCCTCCTGGATGAAGTAGCTGCCGATCAGGTTGCCGGTGCCCCGGGAACCGGAGTGCAGCATCACCCACACGACCTGGCTCTCGTCCAGGCAAATCTCGATGAAGTGGTTGCCGCCGCCGAGCGTGCCCAGCTGCTTCTCCATCTTGTCGATCCGGATCCGCGGGTGCCTGGCCTTGATCTGCTCCAGCCGCTGCCACAAACCGGAATCGGCAATGGCCGATTCGACGCTGTCGGGCAGCTTGCGGTGGTCCCCGCCCGGCCCGTTGCCGACCGGGATCGCCCGCTCGATGGCCGACCGCAGCCGCGCCAGCGAATCGGGCAGGTCCCGCGCGTTGAGCGTGGTCCGCACCGCCGCCATGCCGCAGCCGATGTCGACGCCGACCGCGGCAGGGATGATCGCGCCCCGGGTCGGCACCACCGAGCCCACCGTCGCTCCGATGCCCAGGTGCACGTCCGGCATCACCGCCACCCACGGCCCGACGAAGGGCATGGCCGCGATATTCCGCAGCTGCGCATGCGCCCGCTCTTCCAGCTGCACGCCCCGGACCCAGCCCTTGATCGGGGTCTGGCCTTCCAGGTGCAGCCATTCGTAGTTTGAAATGCTCACGTCGTTCTTTCCTTGAAGAACCCGCGCGCCGCGTCCATTCGACGCACGGGGTGTTGCTACTTCAGCGTCACCAGCTGCCTGATGACGCCATCCAGGCCGCCGAACACGGTCAGCTTGTCGATCTTTTCCGTCACCTTTTCCAGAGCCTCCAGCTCCTTCAGGCGCATCAGGACCGGGCTGTCGTCGATCAGCTTGGCGGTGTTGAGCAGCGAGCGCGTGGCGTTCGCCTCCTCGCGGCGGCGGATCACGTTGGCCTGCGCCAGCTTCTCCGCCTGCACGACCCCGTTGAGGATCTCGCGCATCTCGCCCGGCAGGATCACGTCCTTGATGCCCACGCCGAGCACCTCGATGCCCAGCGCCTCCACCCGGCCACGCACGTAGGCGAAGATCTCCGCGTCCAACGTGGCCTTGTCGCCGAGCAGCTCGTCGAGCGTCTTGGCGGCCACGGCCTTGCGCAGGCCGTACTGCAGCTCGCGGTAGACGTAGTCGCCGTACTTGGCCACCCGCGTGCGCGCGGCGACCGGGTCGGTCACGCGCAGCGAAGCGGCCAGGTTCACGCGCAGGCTCACCTTGTCGCGGGTCAGCAGTTCCTGGCCCGAGACTTCCATGGACTGCACGCGCAGCTCGACGGTTTCCACCGCCACGTTCTTCCGGAAGTTCCAGAAGGCGTAACTGCCGGCTTCGACCACCTGCGCCAGCGTGTTGTCGACGAACACCAGGCCCGCCGACTCCGCCGGCACCTCGAGCACCACGGCCACGCGGCCAAGCACGCCCAGCTGGCGCAGGCGTCGCGTCACATCCGGTGCGACGCGCAAGCCCTGTGCAAACGACGCCTTTTCGACCTCGACCTGCACCAGGCCACGCCAGTAAAGCTTGCGCAGGCCGGGCGGCAGCACGTCTTCGAGCTTGCCGTTCTTCGACACCAGGCCGACCTCGTCCATGCCGATGTCGGCCAGCACGAAGGTCTCGCCGAGCTCGGCGCCCAGCGCAGCGATCAGCGTATCGACATCGTTGCCCGCATACTCCGGGTTGCGGATGTCGTGCACGACGACTTCCAGCTGGCCGCGCCATGCGAACAGGCGATACACGCCCGGGGCAAGGACGCGCTCGAAGCGGCGATTGCGATACACCAGGCCGCGCTCAGCGTCACCGATCACGACCCGTTGGGTCCAGAACATCATGGGAATTCTCCTTGTGAATGGCTCTGGTGATCCGGCTCGCTGGTGTGCGGGGAACCGGTTGCCGCCTTGTGCCGGATGCGTCGCGCATCCGGCGGAAGAAGAGGGAACGCCCCTGGCGCGCGCGCAACGGGCGGCCGGTGCTGGCGTTGGCGTCTTTCGTGGCTGTCCGGTTGCGCCCATGCCGGCGCGCATCCGGTTCCCCACGTTGTCTGCCACCGCCAGGACGCGGCGCCGGTTGGGCACCCGCTGCATGGTCCGTTGCGCGCCGCGATCCACTGCAACGCTTGGCGAACCGCGCACGGGGCGGTCCCGGATTGGGCTTGCGCCCGATGAGCCGGATTGTGGCCGGCGATCGTTGGAGCGGGACTCGAACCCGCGACACGTGGTTCACAGGACCACTGCTCTACCCGTCTGAGCTATCCAGAGGTCAACGTGCGGGACTCGAACCCGCAACCGACAGCACCCGAGGCTGTTGCTCTCCCTTTGAGCCAACGTTGTCGCAGTCGCCTCGAACCGGCATCGGCATACGCCACGGCAATGCCGCGCGCACCGGACGGGACGCAAAGCCCGTACCGCTGTCACCGGTTGAGATTCGACTGCGCATTGCCGCCTGTTTCGAAGCGGCAATTCATGCGCGCTGCACCGCGCCACGGCCCGCACCGAGGCACCCAGGCGCCGCGCCGAGTGCGGGCGTGACCCCGCATCGTCGCGTCTTCCGCTTCCCTTGCCACGGGCCGTCAGGCCCGGATGCCTCGGGATCGCACGATGCACGCTTGTTCCGGACTTCCTTTGCGAACGCAGAAACGAAAATGCCCCCGGCGTGGAGTCCGAGGGCATTCGCGGTTCCTCGGAAGATCGGGGTGACCGATCTCCCGGGAAAGGAGTCGATCAGGGTTTGGAACGCAGCCCTTCGTACGCAAATCGCGCGCACAGGCCCGCATCGCGCTTTGGCAGCGATGGCATCAGGCGGTCGGCGATGTGGTTCGGTATCAACATGATCGAAGGGTGGTTCAACTCGAAGGAACGGTCGCGGGTATCCGCGAGGCCGCGTACCCTACTCGCTCGGGCAACTACGTGCAAGCGAAATTTTTGACTTGCGACTGACGGTTGTGTCCGGGGATCGGACGGATTCTCACATGCCCGAGGCCGCCAACAGTCGTTGAGCTCAACGACGCTCCCGAGGCAGACACGAAGAAGGCCGCAACTTGCTGCGGCCTTTCTTCTCTAGTCCGGATGCGCTGCCCACTCTGTCACCAGCACTCGGAAAGCGAAGCAGAACCGGACGCTGTCTTGGCACCGGTATTGCTGATACTCAGATCGCCACAGCGATCTTTTGCTTGGTCTTCCTGGGCGGTGGCGGAGATAACAAACGTGTTCGGCTGGGTTACCAGGCCCAAGGCGTAGCGCGGAGTCGCGCCCGCTTCGCGTGGTGACTGGTTCACCGGCAAATCGAAATCCTCATACGTGTTGTTTACTGAGTGATAGCGCTCCAGCATCTGCGCATACTCCACCAGGTCGGCTTTTGCCTGCCCCCGGCGCGACTTGCGCACCGAGTCGTTGTAGGCAGGCAACGCGATGGAGGCGAGGATCGCGACCACCGCCACCACGATCATCAACTCAATGAGCGTGAAGCCCCTGGGGCGGCGAACCGCCCCTATCGCTACCGACCGACCAATGGTCGCGCTCATTGCAACTGCCTCCAGGACTGCCGCCCGCAGGGATACGGCACGAACATCTCCTCTTCCATGCCTGGAACGGTAATCCGCATCCAGCAGCCGTCATCCGGCGGCGGGGCCTCACCGGGATTCGGCGGGGCAGCACGCGACAGCACCGTGATGCCGACATCCTTCACTGGAGCGGTACCCAGCGTCTCGAGCGACACGGCACCGACACCTTCACCCTGGGTGTCACCAGAAGTCGACCCGAAACGTACGCTGGAGAGTTCCGCCGCACCGGTCCGGGTATTCAGGCCGTATAGCCAGTTCAGGCCGGAAGTCGAGCAGCCGTCCACGATGGCAGGTGCGTATGTCGGAATGAAAAGGACTCCGCTAGCCACCCGAGGGTAGCCAACCGCACGTTCTCCAGTCGGCAGATCAAGGTACCAGCCAGCAGAACTATCGCCCCCACCGGTGACAACCCTGGTTTCCCCATCGGCGGACGTAGTCGAGCTTCTACCTGCCAAATCTGCCCGGGTCCGTGTTCCGCTAAAGCCTGAATCCAGCACGCCATAGATCGTCTGCACACTGTCATCATTGGAATCGCTCACGAAAGAGAAACTGCCAGTTCCGAACAGAAGCATCACACCGCCCCCCCGTCCGGCCGTTACCGACAAGCCACCAGTGATCGGCTGGCGATACTGGCCACCGTCCTCGGTGTGGGATTGCGTCGTAAACAATGGCGTCGTGATCTGCGTCGCGCTATCACGGAGGTCAAAGCGCCAGATCGCTCCCTTCTGGTCAGCCGCATACACGGTATCGCCAAAACCATCGCGGGCGGACCGGGTCAGGCCGCCGGTAGGATCGCCAAGCGGGGGCGCCCAACGGTCCACTACCGCGATGTTTCCGAGCCCGTTGCTGCCGGCAGGCGCAGCCGCCTCGATGGCCTCGATCATCCTCACGGCGCCCGTCGCAATGTCAACCACGAACAGAACCGCCTTGCCGCCCGAACTGTTGTATCCATTGCCAAAAATTGCTTTCCAGGCAACGCCGCTGCCTTCCCGGACAGGCACGATCACGGGCTTTCCGAGAACATGCCCGATGTTGGCTGCAATGGTTGAATTGGCATTCTGATCATCGATCTCCCAAAGCCTGCTACTGGCATTGAAGCTTCCGGGATTGGATACGTTGAGTGCAAACACGCTACGGCCACCTGCGCCCGCAGTTCCGACCAGCACCGTCTTCCATCCGCCACCGTAATACGCATCGGACACTGCGACGGGGCCATCGACAAAATAGCGATGGGCGAACCTCTGGTCATTCTGGTCGGCCGCCACATACGGAAAGAGCAAGTTGCCCATATGGCCAAGAACCGCTCGCGGAACATACGCAAACAATTCTTTGCCACCACTTCCACTATCGACGTCGCCGTCCGCGTTAATACCACCGTGAAAGGCATGCAGCATGCCATCGTTGGCACCCACATACACCATCGCATTCCGGGACTTCTTATCCTCCATGTACTGATTATAGGCTTGCCCGTAATTGACGCCGCCTACCGTACCCAGCGAGCGATAGCCATAATCGTCGGTGGGCGCGCTGACTACTGGCGTCGAGTTGACGATATCGCCCAGCACCGTGGTTCGGCTGCGGAGCTTGCCTCCGGGATTCCGCACTTCCTTCGAGGTGTCGCCAAGGAGATAGTTGACTGCATCACCCGCCGTGATGCCCAGCCGGGTGGTGATGTCCCCTGCCGTGCACCTGGACATGCCAGGTCGCGGGTTGTTGCACAGCATGGCGAGGGTGACGCCGGAAATCTGCGCCGCTCCGGTTCCCGTCCCGTACCAAGTGTGGGATTTCCGGCTCTCATGGGACTGACTGGCAAGCTTGTCGCTTGCTTCCCATATCTGGGTTTCCGATACCACTCGAGTCAGTGGATTGATCTCGAGCTTGAACGCCGCAAGCTTGCTGAACCAGTCCGTTCCTTCGTTGCGGATCTCATACGACGGCTGCACGGCCAATGAGCGCGTATTGATGCGCGATCCGGTCAACGCCAACGTGCCGGATGGTGACGCGCCGGAACTGACCGCACTCAAGATGCGACGCATCGCATCGGTAATGTCGGCCGGCGTCCTGGCACTGATGAACTCACCGCGCGTGTTGGTCGCGGCGTGCCAGATATCGTCAACTGTGCTTCGATCGTCATCCTGACGAGCAGGCCAATTGTTGTAGATGCCCGCATTAGTGAAAGGATTTACTTCGTTATTTGGATCGTACAGATCACCGCGCCCACCCAGGGTGATTCCGTAAAAATTCACATGAAGGTTGGCCTGACAGTCAACCGAAGGATCGTCTGAAGGGCAGACATCAGGAACCGGCACCTGCCCGGCAGGCAGATCCGTTCGCAGCGGTGAATTTCCGTTCGCGTCGTTCAGATAGTAGCGGGTGGCAATGTCGGCCATCGTGTTGCTGTGACCGTCCGCGAACGGAGCCCCCATTCCACTGTCGACATTGCCGACGTTGGGTCCTCCAGTATTACTGAAACCATCGGTGAACAGCATGGCAGCGTTCCGCTGGCAGGCCAAGGCTACTGGCGCTCCGGCATCGGTACGAGTGAACTGCTCGCCTGCAGCACGTACCGCTTGCCGGTTGGGTGTACCTCCGTTTGCCGTCAATGCGATCATCGAATCGTAAAGGGAAACGCGATCCGCAGGAACGGCCATATCGCGCATCGTTACACGCTCATTTGCATTCGTTCGCGGGCTGTCATAGCTCGCGTGGCTATTGATCTTAAAATACCCAACCCTCATGTTGTTAACAGTCGCCATTGACCTGGTCATGCCTGCGATCATGGCGCGATTGCGGTTGCCATAGAACGAGAACCAGTTTGCGAAATTCTGCAGGGCAACCGAATTACTGGAGGCGATTCGATATCTCCAGAGATCACAACCAGTTCCACAAGCATTACGAACACGCTCTCTGGCAACCGAATCATATGCTCCCGACGTCCCTTCCAACTGTGGATAGGGATCAGAATCACTTGAGTATTTGAGGAAGAAGGTGGCAGGCCAGTACTTAACGTACATGTCGCACGTGTCGGTCATGGTATGACCATTGTTGCCAGTGATGGTTCGCCAAGAGCCACCACCACTCAGGCCACCGCAGTTGTTCCCGGTCAGCCTATACTCCGTCCCCTTCGGCAACCACATATCTTCATAAGCGCGGAAGCGCGACCTGTCATTGGCATCCGAATACCAAGAAGCAAGGTTCAGCGTGGGACTGCTATTTCTCGGATCTAGTCTTGTCGCGGCCGTGGATGCCTGTGGATAAGGGGTGCCATCGCTTTCGACCCATGGCTCGTAGCGGATCGTCGGATCAAAATAGGAGGGATTGAAATCAGACGAGCGAGAAAAGCCATAATTGTCTACAGGTGGAATTCCAAGATAGCCAGTGCCAATCCGTGGACCAGTATAGGAATATGCATACCTGCATGTGTCGCCAGAAGTCCGTAGTGCCCCGCTATCGGTGAAGAAGCTGTCGTTGCTCCTACTCCAGCAGGCATAGCCATCATCGCCAGGAAACTGGTGCTGAAATGTCATCGAGCCCGAGTCGTCCACCGCCATGATGAACGCCGGCGGCACCTGAACCTGGTTGTTCAGCGGCGCCTGCGCCAATGCGCCCTGCCCCTGGGCAGCCATGATGGAATAGATGAACCATGTGCTTGCGCCGAGAACGCCGGCTGTGGCGAGAAACATGGCCTTGATGCGTCGGGATGCCATGGCGTTAACCCTCAAAGCTTGAATACAGTGTCGATTGCGGAGGCGCTGCTTGGATTGACGCCGCCTCCGCCGGTGTCACCGGTATCGGTCTGATACACAGTGATCTGGTAGATCGGCAGCAATCCACCGCCGGTTTCCTGTGTCTGTCCCATTGAAATTTCGGCCTCGCCGATGATGCAACCCTCGATCTGGCGGACATTGACGGCCGGCGCGTCGGCAACGGCCAGGCTTTCGACCCAGTCACCCGCATCGAAGCCGTCGTCGCACTGTCGATTCACGTCTGCTCCGTCGAATGCTCCGCATCCCCGGGACACGCCATTCATGGCTTCCAGGCCACACTCTGTGGTGCGTGCGAGCGCCTCTGTGTTCTGGAAGGCCCGGTTCAAGGCCCGGTAACTAGCCGACATGCGCTCCTGCAGCGCTGCCACCTGCATGCCTACGATGCCAAGCAGAGCGAGCAGGATCAGCATGATCAGCGCGACATAGAGAACTGCGCCGCGCTGCCCGTGTCGCGAATGCTGGATCGATTGGCGATGCCGGATATTTCTATTCATGAGTTTCAGTTTCCAAACAGACGGTTGCGCAGCGCCACGGAAACCTCGTAGCTGCTGCGGTAGAATCCGTCATTGGATGCGGGGGGAGCGAAGCGAACGCCGAGCACACGCACCTGCTGATCCTCCCCGGCAGCTTGGGTCGTGGCAGCCCGGTCCGGGCTGCGTACCATCAACCCGACCTGCACCAGCCCCACCCGGCGCCACTCATTCTCATCGGCGCCCAGTTCGGATGCCACGTCCTGCATCGTGATCGAGCCGGTCGGCGGTGTTTCTGTTGCAATGATCGGCGTGCTGTCCCGGCCGTACAGGAACTGCAGGCTTTCGACGCCCTCGACCAGTTCCTCCGCCCTGTAACCAACTCCGTCATAGCGAGCCCTGAATAGCGCGGGAACACCCGATACGTTGTTGGCAACGTAATAGACCATCGATTCGGCCCGGTACAGCAGCGTCTGGCCGCTTGGCTGGGTTGTGTACTTCGTGGAGAAGTCCGCACCATCCGACGTCAAGGTACCTCCTGCCAAGTTGACCGCGCCGGCCGCGAACACATCAGCGTGGGCGCAATCCGCAACGCCGAAAAGATTCGGCGAGCCAACCCCGTCACTGGTAAGCGCACCCGAGCGGGAAGAAGGAAAATCGACCTTGGTATTGCCACCTGTCGCCGCCAGCCCGTTGACGGGAACACCTTCGCTGGCCAGGTAACGCAGTTCGATGATGTCGCTCCCCGGCAAGGGCCCGAGCGCCGCGATGTCCGCAGGGAGCCCAGGATTCCATCCGGTTGCAGCGTTTCCAATCGTCACCACCTGCTCGGGAGCGGTATTCGCCGCCTCGTAGCCGAAAATCGACACGTGGAAGTTCGTCGGAGAGGTCGCCGCCCCCCCCGGGAAATGCGACTCCAGGTCGTTCGCCGACTTGACCCAGTGCGCCTGGTCGTTGACGCATCCGAAGTGACCCGCCATGCGCACGTCGCGCTGCAGGAAGTCCATCGCAAAGCGCGCGTTCTCCTGTACCCGGCTCATGCCCTCCGCCGTCTGGTAGGCGGTACGGGATGCCGCAAACACCTGCACGAGTCCGAGAAGCAGGACGGTGCCGATGGCGAGCGCAACCATGAGTTCGATCAGGGACAAGCCAATGGCCGAACGACGTTTCCCTGGAGCAAGCGGTTTCACAGGCGTGTCTCCAGAACAAACGATGTCTTCTCGTCCGGATTCTCCGGATCCCAGCGCTGGTCGCCCCACGCAATGGTGACAGTGACGTCCCCATTGTTCGCGTACGTGACTGCGGCGCTGGCGGATGGCCCCAGGGCACGCGCAACCTGGCATTTCCACCGTTCGATGTTCTCCGTAATCGTCGCGTTCGTCCCCACTGGCCTTGAGCAGTTGGTGTCGTCCACCGAGCCGGGAATGAAGTCCGCGCCCCCGGCGCCGGAGTACTGGCTTGCCTCGAAACGATTGGCCCGCATCTGGTCGAGCAGGTCATAGGCAAGGTTGGTCGCCTGAGTCCGGTAATTCGCGCTCTGTGTGAAACGCAGGTTCATCGTCTGGAGCAGTGCAAATCCGAGCAGGCCGAATGCCAGGACCAACAGGGCAATAAGCACTTCGATCAGGCTGAAGCCCCGTACGGAACGCGGCACGGCGACGCCGCTCCCAACCACCGCTGCAACGACATGGCGATGTTTGTTCATCATTCGCATTCTCCGCGGGCGACCTTCATCTGCCCGGTCAAGCTGATGTCCAGGGTGCGGCGCTGGGCGCGTCCGGTGGGGCAATCCTCCGGCTCCAGGACGACCGTGCGCGTATGGGTGTCGAGGCGGCCACGATTGTCGAAGCCGATCTGCCTGGACATGCTCTCTCCACCCGTCGACGATGCCGACATGACCAGCCCGCGTCGGGGCTGGACATACCGGAGGACGCGATCGTTCGTTCCCGCCAGTGCGCCGTCGCCATCGAAATCAATCCAGACGATCCAGCCGTCCTCCCAGGTTCCACCGCAGGACGCCCCGTCGCTACTGGTGCACACGGCTGCTCCGCCGGGGCTGCGCAGCGCCTCCGTGCGCGCCAGGGCGAGCGATGCCATCAGTTCGTTCGCTGCCGTGGTGACCCGATTGGAGCGTATCGAGTCCTGGAAGCTTGGAAACGCAATAGCCGCCAGGATCGCCGCAATGGCGATCGTGACCATGAGTTCGACCAGGGTGAACCCCGAAGTGCGCGTGCGATGCATGTCCCCTACCCGCAATGCGGCAAGTTCAGGAGGGTACTCGAGCGGGCCGCGGCCGCAACGGTATGCGGGACCAGCGGTCATCGCGGGGGGATGAGCGTCACCGGAGCCCCGTCTTGCCCCCGCATCCGGGCCATTACAGCCAACCGGGCGAACCAATGGCAGGAGATCATGCCCTCAGGCGCCCGCTCCGCGACGCCCTCCGGGCTGGACAAGCATCCGGGCGTTGCCCAGCATGGCCAAGACTCGTCACGCGGTCACTCCATGCCTCCGTCCGACACGCCCAGCGACCGCTCCGCACTTGAATCCGTCTGGCAGCCGTCGTCCATCCTGTGGATGATGCTGGTCGGGGAAGGACTTGCGGTCATCCTGACGCTGGCGCTCGATTTCGAGCAGCCGTTCCGGTTTTTTGGCGCTGTCTCGCTTGCCGTGCAGTGGGTCACGCTTGCCACGGTCGCGGAGATCTACCTGTTGCGGGGCCTGGTCGGCCAGCCTGTCCGTCCGGTCCTGATCGCCAACCTGGCGTTGGTGCTGCTATTGGTCAATGTGTGCCTGATCGCGCTGGTGACGCGCTACACGTTCGAGCCGGTGACGTCACTGACGCACGAACAATGGACGCGCTTGCTACTGCGGCTGATCGGGATCGTCGTCGTACTCGGCCTGCTTGGACTGGCTGCATTCCGCAACCATTGGCGGGCGAGCCGGCTCGCGCTGCGGGTGAAGGAGGCGGAGCTTGAACTGCTGCAGGCGAGGATCCAGCCGCACTTCCTGTTCAACACTTTGAACAGCGGGATTGCACTGGTACGCCAGCACCCGGAGCAGGCGGAGGAGTTGCTGCTGGGGCTCTCGGACCTGTTCCGGGCGGCGCTGGCCCGGCCGCATGACGTGCCGCTGGCGGAGGAGTTGGCGCTGGTGCGGCGCTACCTGGAGATCGAGGCTGTGCGGTTCGGGCCACGGCTGCGGGTGGCATGGCAGTTGCCGGAGCCGTTGCCGGAACTCGCGGTGCCGGCGCTGTCGGTGCAGGCGCTGGTGGAGAACGCTGTGCGGCACGGGATCGAGCGGCTGCCCGATGGCGGGGAGGTCGGCATCGAGGTCCTGCAGGACGCGGACGCCGTGGCGGTCACGGTCCGCAACGCGATGCCGGCCGGGCCGGACGATGGCAACGGCGGGCACTCGATCGGCCTGCAGGCCACGCGGGCGAGGCTGCAGGCGAGCAGCGGTGGGCGGGCGAGCCTGGAGTCGGGGCGCGAGGGCAGCGGGTTCGTGGCGCGGATACGGCTGCCGTTGGGATAGCCACTGGATCCCCGCCTTCGCGGGGATGACGATCAAAAACAGCGGCGCCGCAGGAGCGGCGGGAGCCGCGATCTTTTGTAGAAGCGGCTTCAGCCGCGAGCTTTTCGCAACGCCTGCGCCGAAGTCACTGGGTCCCCGCGTTCGCGGGGATGATGATGAAATGCCGGTTGCGCGGGGATGACGATCACAGACCCACTGCGCTGGCCGCAACAGTGCTTCCCCTCAGGTCACGACCTCGTAGCAGGGCCTGTACTCGCCGCTGATCTTCATCCGCCGCTGCTCCACGAACGCCCGCAGCAGGGCGTCGAGCGATTCCATCATGTCCTTGTCGCCATGGATCTGGAACGGGCCGTGCTGCTCGATGCGGCGCATGCCGTCTTCCTTGACGTTGCCGGCGACGATGCCGGA
>Ga0182738_1005235_pt1 | contig 13968 bp, 14 predicted proteins | sample eDN5th30CBELigMG_FD_128876 | JGI IMG/M metagenome (GOLD analysis project Ga0182738, IMG submission 128876) | Enriched Miracle-Growth compost microbial communities from Emeryville, California, USA - eDNA 5th pass 30_C BE-Lig MG (version 2)... ...
GGCTCAGATCCGGCAACCTCATGCCGGATTGCGAGGTGCGTTTGATGCCATCGCTACGTTGGATTACACGCCGGGCTTCGACTATTGCATAGCTATGGTCGGGGACTTCCTGGACGGCCTGTAGTTGGCTGGGCAGTGCGGCATCGGTATCCTCGCCCCGGTTGTTTCCAATGGAAACTACCGTCAATTACGCGAGCTGCGCATTCCCGGGCGTTTCACGACCGAAGAATCAGCCAGTAATTGCGCGTAGTCTTCGCTTTCTACCGCGACAAGCGCGACCCGGCTCTCCGAGTTGTGATGCAGTCCATAACCATGCTTCTTCACCAATGGAGACGCGCGCAGGCAAGCTTGTGGCTTGGCGAAGAACTCATCTGCCGTCACCGGGCCTTTGCGGTCATTCTCGACAGCGAGGAGTAGTTCGTCTGAAGTCATGGCGTATGGCGCTGCTGAAAGCCGCGCGAACTGCCGCTCTGCGATCGTTCCCTCTTTCGTCGGCTGCGTTGCCGTTGTCACCGGACAATCGTCCGACACTGTGATCAGTGTATTCCGGTAATTCGTGCTGTGCGTGGTCATGTCTCGCCCGAACTGTTGGCTCAAGTCATCGTCCAAGGGTGCCGATTGTCACCCCCTCTTCCTCCCGCAACGTCAACACCCGCACGCCATCCCGCGTCACCGCCACGGTGTGCTCGAACTGCGCCGACAACTGTCCATCCCGGGTAACGACCGTCCAGCCATCCTTTTCGGTCCTGACCGCATCCCGCCCCTGGTTGAGCATCGGCTCGATGGTGAACACCATCCCCTCCTGCAGCACCAGCCCCGTCTGCGGCTTGCCCCAATGCAGCACCTGGGGCGGCTCGTGCATTTCTCGGCCGATGCCGTGGCCGCAATACTCCTTGACGACCGAATAGCCGTGCTGCCGGGCGTACCGCTCGATGGCATGCCCCACGTCGCCCAGCCGGGCGCCGGGGCGGACGGCGCGGATGCCTTGCCACATGGCTTCGTAGGTCGCCTGCACGAGCCGCCTGGCCGGCGCTGGGACTTCGCCGACGAGATAGGTCTTGCTGGAGTCGGCGATGTAGCCGTTCTTCTCCAGCGTGATGTCGAAGTTGACGATGTCGCCGCTTCGCAGGATGTCCGTGGCCGACGGCATGCCGTGGCAGACCACGTGGTTGGGGGAGGCGTTGAGCGCGTAGGCATAGCCGTACTGCCCCTTGCTGGCCGGGCGCGCGTGCAGTTCGTTGACGATGAGGCTGTCGACCAGGTCGTTGACCTGCATGGTCGACATGCCGATCAGGTCCAGGCGGTCCAGACGGCCGAAGACGCCCGCCAGCAGCCTGCCCGACTCGGCAAGCAACGCAATTTCTTCCGGCCGCTTGGTCATGCCGAAGCCAGCCCGGCGGCCTCGGCTACGACGCCTGCTGCCCGCAGCTCGCGGGCAACGATCTCGTTGAAGCTCAGGGTCGGGTTCATTTCGCACAGCATGCCGATCTTGATCCAGAAGGCCGCCTGCGCGTTGATGGACCGGCACGATACGGCGCTCGCCTTGCGTATCTGGTCGTGCAGGTCGTCGTCGATGTTCACGATGCCCATGTCGTTCTCGAATATATGAAATGTATATGGATCATATATCCGGGCCGAATGGCAACGCAAGAGGCGCTACCCAGGCCGCCAAGGCGCTTCGTCACACTTGCACGGAGCGTCCCGCAAGCAATTGCTCCAGCCTGCGCGCAGCCCTTTGCAGCAGCGCGGCCGATTCGCTGGTCCGCGGCTGGGTCAGGCGCAGCGTGCTGGCCCGTATCGTCATCGCTCCGAAGGGGCGGCCCTGCCTGTCGAACAGCGGGGCGGCGATGCCGGTGATGGCGGGCACCGCGTGGTGGGGCAAGCAGGCCCAGCCGCGCTCGCGGGTTTCCATGGCCAGTTGGTACAGGCGGGGCACGGTCAGGTTGCCGTATCGGCGAGCTTCGAGCTTGCGGCCGACTTCATCCAGGCAGGCCTGCTGGTCGCTGGGCGCCAGGAAGCCGAGGATGGCCAGGCCGCCGGCGCCCACGCCGATGGGGCGCCGGTAGCCCGGGACGACTTCGCTGTCCTTCAAGGAGAAGGAGCCTTGCCGGTGATCCACGCATAGGGAGTCGGCTTCGCTCTTGACGACCAGGAGCACGGCGTCGCCGGTCGTTTCGGCGACGTCCTGGAGCAGCGGGCCGGCCAGTTCGCACAGGGGGAACGCCCGCGATGCGGCGATGCCCAGTTCGAATGCCGAGGGACCCAGCTGGTAGAGGCGTCCGGGGCTTTGGACCAGGAAGCGGTCGGCGATCAGTTGCCGGAGCAGGCGGTGCGCGGTGGGCTTCTTGAGCCCGGAGCGCTCGACCAGGTGGCCGAGGCGGCAGCCGTGGTCGCTGTGCGCCACCAGCCGCAGCAGCTGGAAGGCGCGCTGGACGCTTTGGACCGAGCTGTCGTTGATGGAATGTGTATCGAGTTCCATATGGCGGACTTTTGTCATTGATCGGCGCAGCCGGCCTCCCTAGCATCTGCAGCCTGTCTCCCGGTTGTCGCTGGCCGGCCGTCCGATCGAACGGAGCGGCGAGGCCGGAGGCGCAGTGGATTCTACTGCCCGCCCGATCCAGGGGCCGCCTTGCAGGCAGGCCGCTCGGGCGGACGACCGGAGCCAGTATCCGAACATTCGACGGCAGATGCACGGTGGATAAATCGCTTGAAGGTGGCAGCAGTAACGAAGCGGGGCTTTCGGCTCGCTGGATCGACGTGGGGGGCGTCCCGACCCGGTACTTCGAGGCGGGCGAGGGCGACGCCATCGTCTTCATCTACGGGGGCAACTTCGGTTCCCCGGATTCGGCCACCAGCGCCAGGGTCTGGGACGAGAACCTGGCGAGCCTGTCCAGGCGGTTCCGCGTGATCGCCTTCGACAAGCTGGGCCAGGGCGAGACCGGCAACCCGCTGCGCGACGAGGACTACACCATGGATGCCGTGGTCGGCCATGCGGCCGGCTTCATCCGCGCCCTGCAGTTGCCGCCTGTGCATCTGGTCGGCCATTCCCGGGGCGGCTATGCCGCCACGCGCCTGACGCTGGACAACCACGAGCTGGTCCGGTCGCTGTCCATCGTCAACAGCGGGACGCTGGCGCCGGGCGTGGGGACGAACGAGGTGGTGCACGCCGGTCCCCCCCACCCGCGCGGGAGCCGGGAAGCGGTGCGCTGGGTGTACGAGAACTTCCATTTCCGGCCCGAGCTCGTCACCGACCAATGGCTGGACCTCGTGATGGCCACCCTGGCATTGCCGAAGTACCAGGAAAGCATACGGAAGATGACGGTGGAGGGGCTGGGCGAGCGGCTGTTCCTGCCCCTGCTGTCCAGGCAAAAGCGGGAAACGCTGGCCTGGCTGGAAGAGGGCAGGCTGCAGCGGCCGACCCAGGTGATCTGGGGCTTCAACGACAGGACGGCGCTGCTCGACCGGGGCATCCGCCTGTTCCAGCTGATCGCCCGGCACGACAGGTCCGCCCAGCTTCACGTCGTCAACGAATCGGGTCATTTCCCTCACAGGGAGCATCCCGCCCGCTTCAATGCATTGATCGGCCGGTTTGCCTCGCTGCACGCCGCCTTCGCCCGCTGAGGCCGCCATGCAAGCTGCAGAACTGAAACCCTGCCTGGTCGACGGCGCCACGGTCCTTCGCAACGATCCCGGCGCCCGCACGGGGATCGTCTTCATCGACGGCTCCATTCCCGGCGTGTCGCCTTATTGCGGCGGCGCGCACGTCTGGGGCAAGGCCCTGGCTCCCTTCGCCGGGGAGGGCGGCGTCGCCGTCATCGATTCGCTGTCCGCGCTCGGATCGGGCGACGGGGCCGCGTGCAAGACCCTGGACGGAGCCAAGGACCGTTTCCTGTCCATCCTGCGGGCGCTTGGCCTGCGGCGCTGCCACGTGGTGGCCCACGATGTGGCCGGGCTTGCCGCGCTGCTCATGGCTTGCGAGGCCGCCGACCTGATCGCGGGCGTCACCGTCGTGTCCGGCGGCGTCGCCTGCCCGACCCGGGACGAGGAGGAGAATCTGGCGCTGGCGCATCCCTATGCGCCGCGCACGCATCGCAGCGCCCAGAAATGGGCGCTGGAGCGGATTTCGTACAGCCATCAGCACATCGATGCCAAGCTGCTCGACGCCTGCGAGGCGGCGGCGCGCTCCGCCGCCTGGCTCGATGCGCCGATCCAGGGGGAGGCGCGCTCGCGCTGGCAGGGGTCGGTGGGCAGGGCCAAGGCCCGTCTTTACCAGGCCGCGCGGACCACGGGCGTTCCGGTCCCCGTGCAGTTGGTCTGGGGAACGCACGATCCGCTCAGCTCGGTCGAGCATGGCCTGACGCTGTTCAGGATCCTGGCCGAGAAGCAGCGGGCGGCGCACTTCCATTTGCTGAACCGCGCCGGCGCGCTGCCGTTCCGGGAGGAGGCGGAGGGCTTTCACCAGGCGGTCGCGGCATTCGTCGACGGCACGGGCCGGGACGACGGGCCGGTGTGAGGCACGCGGCATCCCGGCGCCTGGCCGGGATGCCGCAGGGCAGTACCCGAAGTCGATTCAACCAAGAACAAGCCGCCCACGGCGGGCGGCGCAGGAGAGAGGAGATAACCCCATGAGAAATCGTATCGCTGGCATCGTTCTGGCAGTGCTGCCGCTGTCCGTGCTGGGAGCGGCTGCAAAGGCCGAGTACCCCGACAAGCCCATCGAGTTCGTCACCCCGTATCCGGCCGGAACCGCACCCGACCTGGTCATGCGCATCGTCGCCCCGGCCATGGCGCGCACGCTGGGGCAGCCCGTGGTGGTGGACAACCGGGGCGGCGCCGGTGGGAACATCGGCATGTCGCACGTGGCAAGGTCCAGGCCCGACGGCTATGTGATCGGGCTGGGCGGGATATCGACCAACGCGATCGCGCCGCACATCTACAAGAGCGTGCCCTTCGACGCGCAGAAGGATTTCTCGGCGGTGGCCATGCTGGGCGCATCCGCCGGGGTGATCGCCGTCAAGAGCGATTCGCCGATCAGGAACATCGCCGACCTGGTCGAGTACGCCCGCCAGCATCCGGGGATGAGCTACGGGACCACGGCGGCTGGAACGTCGCCGCACCTGGCCGGCATCATCTTCAGGGAAGCGGCCGGGCTGGACCTGAACGACGTCGGCTACAAGAGCGGCGCCCAGGCCATCACGGACCTGGTGGGCGGCCATATCCCGCTGATGATCAACCACATGATGCCGACCCTGCCGCTCATCAAGAGCGGCCAGATCCGGGCCATCGCCGTCTTCAACAAGAACCGCTCGCCGCTGATTCCCGACGTGCCGACGGTGGCGGAACAAGGCTTTCCGGGTTTTGCCGTGGAGCCGTGGTTCGCGGTCTACGGCCCGGCCGGCATGCCCCGGGATGTGGTGGACAAGCTGAACGCCGCGATCGGGTCGGCGTTGGCCGATGCCGACGTCAAGGCCAGGCTGATCGATTCGGGCTTCAATCCCGAGGCCTACACTGCCGGGCAGCTGGAGGAATACACCGAGCAGGAATTCCAGCGCTTCGGCAAGGTGGTCAGGGACGGCAACATCACTGCCGACTGACGGGGCCGGGTTGGAATCCGCTTAGCGCCGCCATCGGCGTCCCGCCAGCCGCCCCGGCTGCTTCGGCCGTCCCGGCCGCTCCGGCCGTCCCGGCCGCTCCGGCCGCGCGCAAGCCAGCCCCCACAGCGTCAACCCCAGCGTGCACGCATTGAGCAGATGCCACGCAAAATGCGTGCCGTGCGGCCAGGCATCGCACAGCGGCGCGTCGATCTGGCGCAGCGCCATGCTGGCGGCGAACAGCAGCCAGGCGCACGCCAGCGGCCGGGCGACCGGGGGCTGGCGCCGGGCGGCGTCCAGGCAGGCCAGCAGCAGCACCGTCCAGGCGGCCAGGTAGCCGGCCGGCTGCATGCCCACGGATCGCCAGGCCCATTCCAGGCCTGCGGACAGCAGCGCGAAGCCGGGGATGCCCAGCCAGGCCAGTCGCCAGGGCCAATGCCACAGGCGGCGCAGGTAGACGGCGCACCAGGCGTGCAGGTACAGGGCGATGCCGGCGACGTCGGCGGCGCCGGCCGCGCGCGTGGCCAGGGTGTGCAGTGCCAGGCTGCCGGCGCCGACCAGGACGAGCAGCGCCAGCAGCACCGCCAGGTCGGCCGTGATCGGCTTGCCCCGCCGCCGGCAGGCGACGGCGACGACCGCGGCGGCCAGCCAGAAAGCCAGGTTGGTGGCCGCGTTCAGGGGCTCGTTCCAGAGGCCCGGCGCGGTCCGTTCGCAGTAGAGGTCCAGGGGGGCGGTCCAGTCGTTCATCGTCCCGATATCCGTCGCCGGCATATTGCGCCGGGTTTGTTACTCTCGCATTGGCATCCCCGTCTGCGCAAACGCAAGGAGTATCGAGCATGAGCAACCCGCCGGACTACGTCCCGCCCAAGGTCTGGACCTGGAACAAGGCCAGCGGCGGCCGTTTCGCCAACATCAACCGGCCCGTGTCGGGGCCGACCCACGACAAGGAGCTGCCGGTCGGCCGCCACCCCTTGCAGCTGTATTCGCTGGCCACGCCCAACGGCGTGAAGGTGACGGTGATGCTGGAGGAGCTGCTGGCGCTGGGCCACGCCGGCGCGGAGTACGACGCGTGGCTGATCCGGATAGGCGAGGGCGATCAGTTCGGCAGCGGCTTCGTGGCGGTGAACCCCAATTCCAAGATCCCGGCGCTGATGGACCGTAGCGGCCCCGAGCCCATACGGGTGTTCGAGTCGGGCGCCATCCTGCTGTACCTGGCCGAGAAGTTCGGCGCCTTCCTGCCCGCCGAGCCGGCGGCGCGCGCCGAGTGCCTGTCGTGGCTGTTCTGGCAGATGGGCAGCGCGCCCTACCTGGGCGGCGGCTTCGGCCACTTCTACGCCTATGCGCCGAGCAAGATCGAATACGCGATCGACCGCTTCGCGATGGAGGCCAAGCGCCAGCTGGACGTGCTGGACAAGCGGCTGGCGCAGTCGGAGTACGTGGCGGGCGGCGATTACACGATCGCCGACATGGCGATCTGGCCGTGGTACGGCGGCCTGGCCAAGGGCTGGCTGTACGACGCGGCCGAGTTCCTGTCGGTGCAGGACTACAAGCACGTGCAGCGCTGGGCCGACACCGTGGGCGCGCGCCCGGCGGTGCAGCGCGGCCGGATGGTGAACCGCGTCATGGGCGAGCCCGCCAGCCAGCTGCACGAGCGCCACGACGCCAGCGATTTCGACACGAACACGCAGGACAAGGTGGCCGCGCGCGGCGGGTAGGGCCGGGCCGCAGGCCGGCCGGCGCCCTGGCCGCACTTGGCGTCCTTGGCGGTACGGGCGTCGTCGTAGGTACGGGCGCCCTTGGCTGCGCGGGCCACGGCCTGCGCCCTCAGGCCCGCTTCACGGCCCTGATCCTGCCGCTGTCGCCGCCGCCGCAATAGAACAGCTCCGCGCCGTCGGACTCCAGCCCGGACACGCCGGCGCCGGCCGGCATGTCCAGCTGCTCCAGGACGGCGCCCGTTTCCGGGTCTATGCGCCGGATGTCGCTGTGCCCGTCTTCCCAGGTGCCGTGCCAGAGCTCGCCGCGGGTCCAGGATATGCCGGTGACGAAGCGGCGGCTTTCGATGGTGCGCAGGATCTCGCCGGTCTGCGGGTCGATGCGGTGGATCCTGCGGCTGCGGTATTCGCCGACCCACAGCGAGCCTTCCGCCCACGCCATGCCGGAGTTGCCGCCGCCGGGGCAGGGCGTCGGGATGGTGGCCAGCACCTTGCCGGTCTGCGGGTCCAGCTTCTGGATGCGGTCGCCGGCGATCTGGAACAGGTGCCTGCCGTCGAAGGCCGTGCCGGCGTCCGCAGGGGTCTGCAGCGAGCGCACGATCTGCCCGCTTGCCGGGTCGAGCGCATGCAGCTTGTCGGTCGCCGCGAACCAGACGTGCCGGCCGTCGAAGGTGAGGCCGTGCACGACGTCCACGCCGGGGAAGGGGCCGTATTCGCGGGTGATGGAAGCCTCTGATCGTTTCATGCCTGCTCCTGCCTGTCGATGGGAGCTTCCATCCTATCCGCGCGGCAGCGCGGCGGGGAGTAACAATGTTGTCGCGAACGCCGGCACCGGCGGGGCCAGCCAGCGGCGGGACTGCCCGCTGCCGAACGATTGCGCCTTGCCTGCCGCCGCCAGTTCGCCGAGCGCGCGCTGCACCGTGCGCTGGCTCGCGCCCAGGGCAAGCGCCAGCGCCGAGCTGGACCAGGGCGCGCCGTCGGCCAGCAGGGCCAGCACCGCCGCGTGCGCTTCGTCGACCGGGCGCGCCAGCACGACGATTTCGCGCGCGCGGTGAGGCGCCAGCACGAAGCCGCGCGGCGTCGCGGCGATGCCGGCAAGGGGGCGCAGCGCCGCGCGCAGGCGGCCGATCTCCACGCGCAGCCGCGCGCGGTGCGATTCGTCGGGGTGCCTGCTGCGGAAGGCTGCCTCGATCAGCGCTTCGCGCGGCGCGTCCGCCGGCCAGGCCCGGCCCAGCGCATGCGCCAGCGCGAACAACACCGGCCGGCTGGCCAGCGGCACGACGCTGCGTGCCTGCCGCACGGCGTGGCGACAGGCATCGACCACCAGCGCGGGGGATGCCAGCAGGGCCTCGACTTCGGCGAGCAGGATGGGCTGCTCCTTGCCGCGCGCGACCAGGCGGGCGGCCGGCGCGTCCAGGACCCGGCAGGCGTCGTCGACCTCGGCGGCCAGCGCGGCGATGCCGCAGCGGCGCGCCGCCAGCCGGGCGCGCGCAAGCGCGTCGCGGGCTGCCGCCGCCCGCAGGCGGCGTATCGCGATGCCGGCGGCGACCAGTTCGTGCACCGCTCGCAGGGCCGGCGGCAGGGGCTCGGCCCCGTATCCGGCAAGCGCGCGCTCGGCTTCGTCCAGGCGGCCGACCAGCAGCAGGCGCCTGGCCTGCACCTGCCGCGCATGGGCGGCGTTGACGCGGTCGCCGTGCGCTTCCAGTATTGCCCGCGCCGCGTCCAGGGCCGGGGCCGGCCAGCCCAGGTCGCGCTGGGCGAGCGCGATCTCGGCTTCGGCGACGATGCAGCGGGCGCGGGCCGCCGCGTCGCCGGCCCCGAAGGCGCGCGCCGCGCTGCGCACCAGCGCCCGGGCCCGCTCCAGGTCGCCCAGCTGCGCCATGGCGATGCCGCGCAGCGCCAGCGCGGGCGCGTCGTCGAGCAGCGCCACCCGGTTCAGCGCGGCCAGCGGGTCGCCGGCGGCAAGCGCACGGGCCGCGGCGGCCGTCGACTCATCCACCGGGGCCGAAGTGGGCGGCCCGGATCGCCGCGTGGGCGCATGAGGACAAGCGCCGGCTTCTGCAGAGGCCGGTCGGTCCTGGCAATCGTGGGGCATTTACCTGCTTCACGGGATAGGATTTCCAGGCTGATCGTAGCGCGAGCCGGGCCCTGAGCGGGGCAGCCGGGGAAACACGAGGATCTGGCACGTCGGAGGGGCGATTTATGTCATTTGCAAGACACATCCGTGCCCTGTTGGACGTCGCTGCTGCCTCCGCGGCCGGCGGCGCGGTACAAGCTGTCATCGAACCATGGCAATCTGCGCGACAAGCTGGCCCGCCGGCCTGCTTTCCACTTCGCCGCGGCTTGCGTTCGTCCTCGGAGTGCGTTAACTTTACAAACGTTCATAAGAACTGATCGTTTGTTCAAGACAGTCCGTCCACGCATAAATGCCCCCCGAGACCAGGCATGACACCGCCCACGCCGCCTTGCGCGTGGCCCGGCTGTACTACATCCAGAACATGACCACCGCCGCGATCGCCCAGGACATGGGCACGTCGCGCGCGACCGTGTCGCGCCTGCTGTCCTACGCCATGAAGAACGGCCTGGTCGAGATCCGCATCAACGACCCGCAGGCCCGGTCCGCGTCGATCGAAAGCGTGCTGCGCGAGCAATACGGCCTGCGCACCGTGCAGGTCGTGCCGGTGCCGGAGACGGCCAGCGCCCGCCAGGCGCTGCAGCGCGTGGCCACGCATGCGGCCGCCTACCTGAATACGCTGATGGCGCCGTCCGCCGTGCTGGCGCTGGCCTGGGGGCACACGGTGGAAGCGATCGCCGGCTGCCTGTCGCCCCGGCCGCTGCACGGTGTCGAAGTCGTGCAGCTCAACGGATCGGCCACGGGCGTGGACATCGTCAACACCTTCGGCGAATCCATCGTCGCGCGCTTCGCGCAGAATTACGGCGGCCGGGCGCACAGCTTTCCGGTGCCGGCCTTCTTCGACTATGCCGAGACGCGCCAGGCGCTCTGGCGCGAGCGCAGCGTCAAGGCCATCCGCGCCCTGCAGGAGCGGGCCTCCATCCTGGTCTACAGCATAGGCGTGGCCGAGACGGGCAGCCACGTCTATACCGGCGGCTACCTGGACAGGAAGGACATGCAGGGCCTGCGTCGGGAAGGCGTGGTGGGCGACATCGCCACCGTGTTCTTCCGGGAAGACGGGCGCTGGCGCGAGGTCACGCTCAACGCCCGCAGCAGCGGGCCGGACCTGGATCGCTTCCGGCGCGCCGCGCATTCGCTGTGCGTGGTGTCCGGCAAGGGCAAGGCCGCGGCCCTGCGCGCCGCGCTGCGCGGCGGTTTCATCAACGAACTGGTGGTCGACGAGCCGACCGCGCGGCTGCTGGTCGACCCGCCCGCGCCCGCGCGCGGCGCGGCCGGCCGCCCCGGGAGCAGGCCATGACGCAAATGCAGACCTACGACGTCCTGGTGATAGGCGGCGGCATCAACGGGGCCGGCGTGGCGCGCGACGCCGCCGGGCGGGGCCTGTCGGTGGCGCTGTGCGAGCAGGGCGACTTCGCCGGGGCGACGTCCTCGGCCAGCACCAAGCTGATCCACGGCGGCCTGCGCTACCTGGAATACTACGAATTCCGCCTGGTGGCCGAGGCGCTGCGCGAGCGCGAGCACCTGCTGGACATCGCCCCGCACATCGCCTGGCCGCTGCGCTTCGTCATGCCGCACGTGCCGGGCCTGCGGCCGCGCTGGATGATACGGCTGGGCCTGTGGCTGTACGACCACATCGGCGGGCGCATCAGCCTGCCGCGCTCCACCGCGGTCGACCTGCGCCGCCTGGGCGCGGCCAGCGGCCTGCGCGCGGATATCGTGCGCGGCTTCGCCTATTCCGACGCCTGGGTGGACGACGCCCGCATGGTCGTCCTCAACCTGCTGAGCGCGCAGGAGCACGGCGCGCGCATCCTGGCGCGCACGCGGCTGGAGGCGGCCGAGCGGCGCGACGGCGCCTGGCAGTGCACGCTGCGCGACATGGCCGGCGGCCAGCGCAGCACCCTGCGGGCACGCGCCATCGTCAACACGGCCGGCCCCTGGGTGGCCGAGATGGACAAGGCGCTGAACGCCGGCGCGCCGGGCAGCGGCGGCGCGCATGCGGGCGTCAAGCTGGTGCGCGGCAGCCATATCGTCGTGCCCAGGGTGTTCGAGGGCGAGCACGCCTACATCCTGCAGAACGACGACCGCCGCATCGTCTTCATGATCCCCTACGAAGGCCGCTACACGCTGATCGGCACCACCGACGTGCCGCAGGACGACATGCGCGGCGGCGCGCAGGTCAGCGCCGACGAGGAGGCCTACCTGCTGCGCGCGGTCAACGCCTACCTGGCGCGGCCGCTGGCCGCCGGCGACGTCGTCTGGCGCTACGCCGGCGTGCGGCCGCTGTTCGACGACGAGTCGGACAACCCCTCGGCGGTGACGCGCGACTACACGCTGGTCGTCAACGATGCGCAGGGCCTGCCCTGCGTGTCGGTGTACGGCGGCAAGATCACCACCTATCGCCGCCTGGCCGAATCGGTGCTGGACAAGCTCTCGCCCTGGGTGAAGGGCCGCCGCGGCTCGTGGACGGGCGGGCAGGCGCTGCCCGGCGGCGGCTTCGCCCGCGCCGGGCGCGGCCGGGAGCTGGCGGCGCTGCAGGCGCGCTACGCCGGCCTGGATGCGGCCTACGTCGAGCGCCTGTTCGCCCGCCACGGCCTGCGCAGCGCCGAGGTGCTGGGCGATGCGCGGGACATGGCCGGCCTGGGCCGCGACTTCGGCGGCGGGCTGACCGAGCGCGAAGCCGTTTTCCTGATCCGCCACGAATGGGCGCGCGAGCCGGACGACGTCCTGTGGCGGCGCACCAAGTGCGGCCTGCACATGAGCCAGGCCGAGCGGGACGCCTTCGCGCAGTGGTTCGCGCAGGCGCATACCGATATTGCCAACAACGACGCGGCGCCGGCGAACGGGGCCGGCGCCTGACCAGAATACCGGGAGGAGGCCCGAGATGGCCGCGATTTCTCTGAAAGGCATTACCAAGCAGTGGGGCGAGTCCCAGGCCGTCAAGGGCATCGATTTCGAGGTCGGATCGGGCGAGTTCGCCGTGCTGCTGGGCCCCTCGGGCTGCGGCAAGTCGACCACGCTGCGCCTGATCGCCGGGCTGGACACGCCCAGCTCGGGCACCATCCACATCGCCGGGCGCGACGTCACCCGCCTGCCGCCGGCGCAGCGCCGGATCGCCATGGTGTTCCAGTCCTACGCGCTGTTCCCGCACCTGAGCGTGCGCGAGAACATCCTGTTCGGCCTGCGCGTGCGCAAGGAGCCCCGGCGCGACTACGACAAGCGGCTGGCGCGGGTGGCCGACATCCTGGGCCTGGGCCATTTGCTGGACCGGCGCCCCGGGCAGTTGTCGGGCGGCCAGCAGCAGCGCGTGGCGCTGGGCCGCGCCATCATCGCCGAGACCCCGGTATGCCTGATGGACGAGCCGCTGTCCAACCTGGACGCGCAGCTGCGCCAGGAAATGCGCCGCGAGATCCGCTCGCTGCAGCAGCAGCTGGGCATCACCATGGTCTACGTCACGCACGACCAGACCGAGGCCATGAGCATGGCCGACCAGGTCATCCTGCTGCGCGACGGCCGCATCGAGCAGAACGCGCCGGCCGCCGAGCTGTACGCGCAGCCGGCCTCGGTGTTCGCCGCGCGCTTCATCGGCACGCCGCCCATGAACATCCTGCCCCTGGAGGCGGGCGAGGGCGGCCTGCGCATCAAGGGGACGCAGGGCCCGGCGGTGGCGCGCGGGCAGGGCGCCGCCCCGCTGCTGCTGGGCGTGCGCCCCGAGCACGTGCGCCTGGTCCGGCAGGGCGTGCCGGCGCAGGTCGAGACCGTCGAGTATTTCGGCGCGGACACCATCGTCGGCGCGCGCGCCGGCCAGGGCTCGCTGCTGATCCGCGTGCCGGGCCAGCTCGCGCTCAAGCCGGGCGCCGACGTGGCGCTGGGCTGGGACGAGGCCGACCAGTATTTCTTCGACGAGCAAACGGGTTTGCGGAGCCGGGCGGCGTGAAGCCGCGCGCCTCCCGGCATCGAGGTCGTCAACAGCCAGCAAGGCTTCAGCAGTCAACACTGTCCGATGGGAGACACAACCATGCGTAGATTCGTTCTCAAGTCCTTCGCGGCGGCGGCCGTCGTGGCCGCCCTCGGGGGCGCGCCGGCGCTGGCCGCCGAGCCGGTGGAAATCAGCCTGTACTACCCCGTGGCGGTCGGCGGGCCGGTGACCAAGACCATCGACGCGATGGTGGCGGACTTCCAGAAGGACAACCCCGGCATCACGGTCAAGGCGGTCTACGCCGGCACCTACCAGGAAAGCATCGTCAAGGCCCTGACGGCCCACAAGAGCGGCACGCCGCCCACGCTGGCCGTGCTGCTGTCCACCGACCTGTTCACCCTGATCGACGAAGACGCCATCGTGCCCATGGACCCGCTGGCCTCCTCGCCCGAGGACAAGGCCTGGATCGAGGGCTTCTACCCCGGCTTCATGCAGAACAGCCAGACCGGCGGCAAGACCTGGGGCATCCCCTTCCAGCGCTCGACCATCGTCATGTTCTGGAACAAAGAGCTGTTCAAGCAGGCCGGCCTGGACCCCGAGCGCGCGCCCGAGACC
>Ga0182738_1005237_pt1 | contig 13964 bp, 12 predicted proteins | sample eDN5th30CBELigMG_FD_128876 | JGI IMG/M metagenome (GOLD analysis project Ga0182738, IMG submission 128876) | Enriched Miracle-Growth compost microbial communities from Emeryville, California, USA - eDNA 5th pass 30_C BE-Lig MG (version 2)... ...
CAAGGAGCACAAAAATGGCGAACAGCCGAGAAATCGAAATCGCCGCGCGCCTGGCCATGGACCTCCCTGTCTCGATCGACAGATTGCCGGGCAAGCCGGCACTGTTCGAGGAGTACCGCTCGCGATTTGAGGCGGAGTTGGGTCGTCCCTGCGATCTTGAGGAGTTTTGGCTAAGCCTCTTGGCCGCTCGGAAACGCGGCTTGATTGGCCCCTCGCGCCGTCGACGCCGGAATCATCCCGATCCGGTCGCCTGACCCCTCGTCATCCCTCGGCCCGCCCCCGGTGGGCGGTGCCCACCCCACGGCGTCTTGGAGTCAAGCCCGTGGGGCGGGCACTGCCCGCCGGGGAACTGGCGTCGGTTCAAGGTCGGCGATCCCAACGCCAACAACATTTGGAGGCTGCTTCGTGAGCGTCAAATTACATGTTTGGGGCGACTTCGCCTGCTTCACGCGGCCGGAGATGAAGGGGGAGCGCGTCAGCTACGACGTGATGACGCCTTCGGCCGCGCGGGGGGTGGTGGAGGCCATTTACTGGAAGCCGGAGATTCGCTGGCGGATCAACCGGATTCACGTGCTTGGGCCGATCCGGTTCACGTCGATCCGCCGCAACGAGGTGGCCGGCAAGGTGTCGGCCGTCACTGCGGGGCGGGCGATGAGGGGAACCGCGGGAAGCTTGGGAATCTACATCGAAGAGGATCGCCAGCAGCGCGCGGCGACGATCCTGCGCGATGTCGGTTATGTGATCGAGGCCCGATTCGAGATCGTTTCGGGAGACAACAACGCCGGCAAGCATCTCGATCAATTTAACCGTCGTGCACGCGAGGGGCGCTGCTTTCACCGCCCTTATCTCGGTTGCCGCGAATTCCCCGCCGACTTCGCGCTGATTGAGGAGAACGAGCCGTTTCCAGAGATCGCCCCCGACGTGAAGGGCGAGCGCGACCTCGGCTACATGCTTCACGACATCGACTTCGACGGCGGCATGACCCCTCGGTTCTTCCGCGCCGTCATGCGGGACGGAGTGATCCAGGTTCCGCCGCTTGACGGCGAGGAGGTGAAGTCATGATCCAGATTGCCGGCGGTCCCCTGCCCGCCTTGATCGGTTATTACGAGCGCCTGGCCGCCGACCCCAATCAGACGGTCGCCGAAGTCGGCTTCAGCACCGCGAAGATCCATTTCGAGGTGATCCTGGAGGCTGATGGGAGATTGGTGGAACTCGCGGACATTCGCGAAAAAAACGACCGAGGCAAAGCCAAGGCCATACCCAGGTCGATGCTCGTTCCCGACGCAGGCGGCCGGGGTGGCACGGGGTTTAAACCGTTCTTCTGTTGGGACAACACCGGCTACGCCCTGGGCTGCGACAACAAGGGGAACCCCGCGCGCGCCGTTGAGATGTTCGACGCCTTCCGCAAACTTCATCTCTCGTTCCGCGACGAACTGGCCGACGATCAAGGCTTCCGCGCGCTCTGCCTTTTCCTGGAAAAGTGGAACCCCGACCAAGCCGAGTCGCTGCCGAATTGGAGCGACGCGGTTGGGATGAACGTCGTTTTCAGCATGCGAGGCCGTGAAGGCTACGTCCACAAAAGCGAGGCGGTTAAGGCCGCCTGGCTGCGCCGCTTGGCGGCCGAGAGCGCGGCCGACGGCGGGGTGAGCGGGTTTTCGCTGATCAGCGGCGAGCGCGATCGGATCGCTAGGTTGCATCCTTTGCTCAGCGGCGTGATCGGTGCCAACACGATGGGCGCTGCGCTCGTCTCGTTCAACATCCCTTCATTTGAAAGCTACGGCAAGTCTCAAAGCTACAACGCGCCGGTCGGAGAGATCGACGCCTTTCGCTACACGACGGCGCTGGGCCGGCTGCTCGCCGACAGCGAGCGCCGGGTCTCGATCGGCGACGCCACGGTGGTCTTCTGGTCGGATCGGGCCGACGCCGCCGAGGCCGAGGCTGCCTCGCGCTTATTCTTCGTCGATCCGCTCCCCAAAAAAAACGAGCCGGCCGAACACGGCACAACAGTCAACCGCTTGCGGGCGTTCCTTGAGGCCGCCAAAAAAGGCCGTTTGGCCGATGAGTTCGGCAATCCCGAGGCCCCGTTTTACGTTCTGGGGCTCTCACCGAACTCCAGCCGACTGAGCGTCCGCTTCTGGCTTTCCGGCACCGTCCGGCAGTTCGCGGAGCGCCTGGCGCGCCATGCGACGGATCTTGAGATGGTCGGCGCCCGTCCCGACGATCCGCCCCTTTCCATTCGGGGACTGATCGCCGAGGCCATGCCTAAGGGGATGACCTCCGACAGTCAAAAGAAGTACGTCGCCCAGCTTGCCGGCGACATCGCCCGATCGGTGCTTGGCGGGCTCCCCTACCCTCAAGCCTTGCTCAACGCCATCGTCCGCCGCGTCCGCTCCGACGCGACGATCAACCACGCCCGAGCCGCGATGCTCAAGGCGTATCTCATCCGAAACCGTCGAATGGAGGATGTTCCCGTGGCTCTCGACAAAGACCACCCCGACGAGGCTTATCACCTCGGCCGAGTGTTCGCGGCCCTGGAAAAAACCCAGGAGGAATCTTCCGAGGGAAAACTCAACAGCACGATCAAAGACCGCTACTTCAGCGCCGCGAGCGCCACCCCCGCCAGCGTCTTCCCCCGACTGCTGAGCCTCCATCAGCATCACATGAACAAAATTGAAAACCCGGGGCGGCGCGTGAACCTCGAAAAACTCATCGGCGAGATCTGTTCCCATATCAGCCGCTTCCCCGCCCATTTGCCCTTGGAGAAGCAGGGGCTGTTCCAAATCGGCTACTACCACCAACGTCAGGATTTCTTCACCAAGAAGACCGAGACCGAAAACGAAAAGGAGACAACCAATGTCTGATTCGACCCCCAACGGCCGGGCCGTCGCGAACCGCTATGACTTCGTGTATTTCTTCGACATCACCGACGGCAACCCCAACGGCGATCCCGACGCCGGCAACCTCCCCCGGCTCGATCCCGAGACCGGCCAAGGGCTCGTCACCGACGTTTGCCTCAAGCGGAAGATCCGCAATTTCGTGGGGTTGGCCCACGGCGAGGAACCGCCTTACGAGATTTATGTCAAGGAGCGAGCCGTGCTCAATCGCCAGCACGAGCGCGCTTGGCAAGCCGTGGATCCGAAGGCGGCCGACAAGAAGAAATCCAAGAATGAACAAAAGGCCCGCGAGCTAACCGCCTGGATGTGCGGCAACTTCTTCGACATCCGGGCCTTCGGCGCGGTCATGACGACCGAGGTGAACTGCGGACAGGTTCGCGGCCCCGTGCAGTTCGGCATCGCCCGGTCGCTTCATCCGATCGTCGCCCACGAGCACGCGGTCACGCGATGCGCCGTGACGAACGAGCGCGACCTGGAAAAGGAGCGAACCATCGGCCGCAAGTTCGCCGTCCCCTACGGTCTTTACCGGGTTCACGGATACGTCAGCGCGAGCCTCGCGAGCGGGCCGAACGGCACGGGTTTCTCCGAGAGCGACCTGGAGTTGCTGAAGCGGGCGTTGGATCAGATGTTCGAATGCGACAAATCCGCGGCGAGGTCTGACATGCGGCCCGTCGCTTGCGTCGCCTTCCGCCATGAGAGCCCCTTGGGCAACGCCCGGGCCGACAAGCTCTTTTCCCGAGTCCGCTGCGCTCCGGCCGCGGGCGTCCGGCCGCTCGCCTTGGAGGCCAACGGCGAGATTGAGGGCCGTCCTCCCCGCGCGTTTTCCGACTACGAACTGACGGTCGACGAGCAAGAATTGCCCGCCGGCGTGACGGTCGAGCGCTGGATTGATTGGCGGTGATTTATGTATTCCGAAGACGACCTCCTCCCCATCTCGGGGCTTCAGCGCTTGATGTTTTGCGAGCGCCAGAGCGCGCTGGTTCATGTCGAGCGGTTGTGGGTTGAGAATCGGCTCACGATCGAAGGCATGCTCCTGCATCGCCGGGCCGATTCGGGGAAGTCGGAGTCGCGCGGGGGGGAGCGGGCGGCGAGGTCGTTGCCGGTTCGGAGTTTTGAGCTTGGGCTGTTCGGGATCGCCGACGTCGCGCGTTATGAGCGCGGCGTCGGTGGTCAAATCGTTCCCGTCGAGTACAAGCGCGGGCGGCCCAAGAAGAACGACTGCGACCGGGTTCAGCTTTGCGCGCAGGCCCTTTGCCTGGAGGAGATGCACGGCCGCGCTCTCCCCTTCGGCGAGATCTTTTACGGCAAGACTCGACGGAAGGTCCGGGTGGAGTTCACTCCCGAGCTGCGCCGAACGACCACGGGCGCGGCGGCGAGGCTTCATGATTTGATCCGAAGCGGTCGGACGCCGCCGGCCGAGTTTGGTCCCAAGTGCGAAAATTGCTCGTTGCGAGGCGTTTGCATGCCCAGGCTCGGCGGGGGCGTCGCCAGCCGCGCGAGGCAGTTCGACCGCGCCGTCGACGCCCTTCTGGCCGATCCCCTTCTCCCGGATGGATCATCATCATGAAAACGCATCTCAACACGTTGTACGTCACGACGCAGGGCTCGTACCTCGGCCGTCGGGGAGAGGCGGTCGTGATCCGTTGCGAGAAGAAGACGCTGGGGCATTTGCCGCTTCACAACCTCTCGGGCATCGTCTGCTTCGGCCGGGTCGGGTTCTCGCCGGCCTTGCTGGGCGCCTGCGCCGACAAGGGGGTGGCGGTCTCGCTCTTGACCGAGCGCGGGCGGTTTTTGGCGAGCGTGAGGGGTTTCACCCCGGGCAACGTCCTGCTTCGGCGGGCTCAGTACCGGCTGGCCGACGATCCCGACGCCGCCCGCGAGGTCGCTCGTCGGATCGTCACCGCCAAGGTCGCCAACTCGCGAACCGCCCTGGTCCGCGCCGCCCGGGATTGCGAGACCGACGACCCCCGCGCCTCGGCCCTTCGGACGGCCGCCGGCCGGTTGGGCGCGTCGATCATCGAGCTTCGGCAGGCGTCCGAGATCAATCAGGTAAGGGGCCTTGAGGGCGAGGCCGCCACGCACTATTTCGGGGCGTTCGACGCGATGCTCAGCCCGGTCCCGGATCGCGAGGCGTTTCGGTTCGCTCGGCGCTCGCGCCGGCCGCCGCTCGATCCGATCAACGCCCTGCTCTCGTTCCTCTACACGCTCTTGCTCCACGACGCCCGATCCGCCTGCGAGGCGGCCGGACTCGACCCGGCGGTCGGCTTCCTCCACGCCGACAGGCCGGGCAAGCCCAGCTTGGCTCTCGACTTGATGGAGGAGTTGCGGGCGTTCGTCGCCGACCGGCTGGCCTTCTCTCTGATTAACCGCCGCCAGATCGCCGCGAGCGGCTTCAAGACCCGCGAGAACGGCGCGGTGGAGATGGACGACGCGACGCGCAAGGCGGTCCTGGTCGCCTACCAGCAGCGCAAGCGCGACGCGTTGACGCATCCGGTGCTCGACGAATCGACGACCGTGGGGATGATCCCCTTCCTCCAGGCCGCGCTGATGTCCCGCTGGCTTCGAGGCGACATCGACGCCTATCCCCCGTTCCTCTGGAAAGGCTGACCGCGCCATGTACGTCCTTGTCACCTACGACATCCAGACCACGACGACCGAGGGAAGGCGTCGACTCCGCCAAACGGCCAAAGCGTGCCTCGACTTCGGCCAGCGCGTCCAATGCTCGGTCTTCGAGCTGAAGGTCGACCCAGCCCAATGGGCCAAGTGCAAGGATCGCCTTTTGCAAATCATCGACTCCGAAGTCGACAGCGTCCGCTTCTATTATCTTGGAACGAACTGGGAGACCCGAGTCGAACACCACGGCGCCAAGCCCGGCCTCAACATCGAAGGTCCCCTAATCCTCTAACGCGAACTCCCAGCGCGCACAAAATCCCCGGGAGGTTCGCGATCGCCGCAAAGCTCTTTGGCAATACGTTTTGCATCATATCGCCCAGCGCGACCTCGCCCATGCCTTGACTCCTCGGACGAGGTTCGCGAAAATCGCTTCTTAACCGCCGTCCACAACGAAAGTTAAAACGGCGGGGTTCGCCCCCCCGCGGGGGCGTGGATTGAAACTTGTAGGCCCCCTTGTATCGCACCGATCCCGCAACGTTCGCCCCCCCGCGGGGGCGTGGATTGAAACCCATCGCTTCGAGAAACGCCATTGCGTCATCAACGGTTCGCCCCCCCGCGGGGGCGTGGATTGAAACACCAGCGCCATCAGGTGTTCGGCGTGGCGCCCCGAGTTCGCCCCCCCGCGGGGGCGTGGATTGAAACCTTCTCGCAAAAGCGCCCACGCCTCGCGGCCCCAGGTTCGCCCCCCCGCGGGGGCGTGGATTGAAACAGACAAATCGGTCGACATGGTTTTCGGGTCGCCGCCGTTCGCCCCCCCGCGGGGGCGTGGATTGAAACGGTTCGACGGCCGGCGGCGGAAGAGGCCCCGCTGTTCGCCCCCCCGCGGGGGCGTGGATTGAAACACGCGGAGGAGGTCAAGGGCGCGGAGGACGCGATCGTTCGCCCCCCCGCGGGGGCGTGGATTGAAACCAAGGTTGGCAACGCCTTGTCGGCCGGCCGAAGCGAGGTTCGCCCCCCCGCGGGGGCGTGGATTGAAACCACTCCCACGCGATCGGCTCGGCCGCGCAGGCGTCCGTTCGCCCCCCCGCGGGGGCGTGGATTGAAACCACGCGATCGGCTCGACGCCGCGCGGGATGATCTGTTCGCCCCCCCGCGGGGGCGTGGATTGAAACTTGAGCCCGTCGCCCTCGATCCGCGTCGGACTCCCGTTCGCCCCCCCGCGGGGGCGTGGATTGAAACAATTCCGACCCCAATTGCCGCAAGGTCGCCTTGGCGTTCGCCCCCCCGCGGGGGCGTGGATTGAAACCAGAGCGTGGCGAACTCCGCGACGGCCCCGACGCGTTCGCCCCCCCGCGGGGGCGTGGATTGAAACCGACGCTTGCGGCGGATCGCCTCGGCTTCGCGGCGAGTTCGCCCCCCCGCGGGGGCGTGGATTGAAACTTGTTCGCCGTCGCCTCCCGGACCTGGCGAGCCGTTCGCCCCCCCGCGGGGGCGTGGATTGAAACATCCACTGCGACACCGTGCGCGGCGCCACGCCGAACGTTCGCCCCCCCGCGGGGGCGTGGATTGAAACATGCTGCCGATTTCCCTGGGTCTCATGTCAATTCGTTCGCCCCCCCGCGGGGGCGTGGATTGAAACCGACTCGAACCGCTCGGATAAGGGGGAAAGGGTTGTTCGCCCCCCCGCGGGGGCGTGGATTGAAACCACGCGATGTCGGCTTCGGCGGGGGAATTGGCCCACGTTCGCCCCCCCGCGGGGGCGTGGATTGAAACACGCGAGCGCGTACCGTAAGCAGTTCGCGCATGAGTTCGCCCCCCCGCGGGGGCGTGGATTGAAACTCCGCCCGCTTGACCGCCCGCCCGGACCCGGCGGTTCGCCCCCCCGCGGGGGCGTGGATTGAAACACGCCGGGCTCGCCGATCATCAGCGGCACCTGGCGTTCGCCCCCCCGCGGGGGCGTGGATTGAAACCGTTCGTCGGGCTCAACAACGCCAGCGCCATCAGTTCGCCCCCCCGCGGGGGCGTGGATTGAAACCGCGAAGAGCTTGAGGAAATCGCGTTCATGCTCGTTCGCCCCCCCGCGGGGGCGTGGATTGAAACGTTGACAACTCCTGGTGCTCGCGGATCGTCTTGGTTCGCCCCCCCGCGGGGGCGTGGATTGAAACACCCACTCGCGAGCCTTGCGCTGCGCGCCGATCCCGGTTCGCCCCCCCGCGGGGGCGTGGATTGAAACCACGCCACCGGCGGCGGATCACCCTCACCCTCGCGTTCGCCCCCCCGCGGGGGCGTGGATTGAAACAGCTGCGGGAGCAGGGCCTTGGGGATGCCCCGCGTTCGCCCCCCCGCGGGGGCGTGGATTGAAACCGGCGGACTGGACGGCGATCGACGAGGTTGACGACGTTCGCCCCCCCGCGGGGGCGTGGATTGAAACTCGCCGAGTAAGCCTTGTCGTCGAGGCCCGGCAGGTTCGCCCCCCCGCGGGGGCGTGGATTGAAACGTCCTGGTCCGGGTACGGGTACTCGCGCTTGTGCCGCGTTCGCCCCCCCGCGGGGGCGTGGATTGAAACTACAAGACGGCGGACAAAGTTTTTTGCACACGTGCAGTTCGCCCCCCCGCGGGGGCGTGGATTGAAACACCCACTGGCCTTGCCGCTTCGCCCGCTTGTAGTGTTCGCCCCCCCGCGGGGGCGTGGATTGAAACCACGTCACCAGCGTTGACTGGCTCATGCTCGCGTTCGCCCCCCCGCGGGGGCGTGGATTGAAACGCGAGGAATCCGCCGTCGCCGTCGCGTGGTGGTGGTTCGCCCCCCCGCGGGGGCGTGGATTGAAACAGCTTGGGAAGCTGATCCCAATCGCCCGCGTTTCCAAGTTCGCCCCCCCGCGGGGGCGTGGATTGAAACACCCAGCCGCCGGGCCGATCTGGCGGGCGATCGGTTCGCCCCCCCGCGGGGGCGTGGATTGAAACGCAGCGCTACGGCGGCAATGTCGAGTGGGTCGTCTCGTTCGCCCCCCCGCGGGGGCGTGGATTGAAACGAGTACCGCCGCTACGTCGCCAAGGTCGCCGAGAGCGTTCGCCCCCCCGCGGGGGCGTGGATTGAAACGATCGGCGTTGAAGCCGGCCAAGCCGATCCGCGACCGGTTCGCCCCCCCGCGGGGGCGTGGATTGAAACATCGCCAGCCACATCAAGCGAGCCGTCGCCGTCGGTTCGCCCCCCCGCGGGGGCGTGGATTGAAACGACGAACTCAAAGCCCTTGCTGTCCACGCGAGGTTCGCCCCCCCGCGGGGGCGTGGATTGAAACCGCTTGGAGAGTGTCTCCGCGTAGCAGTTGGTGCGTTCGCCCCCCCGCGGGGGCGTGGATTGAAACTCGGTCTTGGACATGTCAATCTCCGTGTTGATGCGGTTCGCCCCCCCGCGGGGGCGTGGATTGAAACCATCTTTCTTGCGGTTGCTGAACTCGCCGCCAGGCGTTCGCCCCCCCGCGGGGGCGTGGATTGAAACCGGCCTCTCCGTTCGCTGGCCTTCACCTGCCCCAGTTCGCCCCCCCGCGGGGGCGTGGATTGAAACACGCCTCGTCCTCCCACTTCCACGCGATCGGCTCGGTTCGCCCCCCCGCGGGGGCGTGGATTGAAACGCCAGCACCAGGCGGCACCACGGATCGGCCTCCACCGTTCGCCCCCCCGCGGGGGCGTGGATTGAAACCGCATGGCCCGCCGGTAGTCGCGGACGGCCTCCGTTCGCCCCCCCGCGGGGGCGTGGATTGAAACTTAAAAGACGGGATGTCCATCGATGTAGAGATAGGTTCGCCCCCCCGCGGGGGCGTGGATTGAAACAAGCCGGTGGATGGGTACACCCAGTTCGTCGTGGGTTCGCCCCCCCGCGGGGGCGTGGATTGAAACTCTCCTTAGTATGAACGGACTTTACTAGTGTAGTTAGTTCGCCCCCCCGCGGGGGCGTGGATTGAAACGATCCGGAGCCGCCATGCTAGCCAACCCCAGGCCCGTTCGCCCCCCCGCGGGGGCGTGGATTGAAACAGCCGGGCGGGATAAGGTTGCGACGGCGCCCGGGGGTTCGCCCCCCCGCGGGGGCGTGGATTGAAACTTGGCCATGCTTCTTCTTGGCTCCAAACCGGGCGTTCGCCCCCCCGCGGGGGCGTGGATTGAAACCCTCGCCGGCGTGGGCTTCCCCGGCCCGTCCGCGCGTTCGCCCCCCCGCGGGGGCGTGGATTGAAACTGATCCCCCACGACGCGGGGATCTATTCCGCGGCCGTTCGCCCCCCCGCGGGGGCGTGGATTGAAACTCACCAATGGCCGTCGGGGCAAGACTCGGCCTTGGTTCGCCCCCCCGCGGGGGCGTGGATTGAAACCACCGACTCAACGGCCTCAACCGAGGACGAGCGGCCGTTCGCCCCCCCGCGGGGGCGTGGATTGAAACGCCGGGGGCGGTCGCGAAGATCCCCACCTCGCAGTTCGCCCCCCCGCGGGGGCGTGGATTGAAACCGTCCGAGCCCGAGGCGAGCGAATTGGCCGAGGGGACCAAGTTCGCCCCCCCGCGGGGGCGTGGATTGAAACCGTGGATCGGCGTGGCTCGAATCGCGGCGATCGCCGTTCGCCCCCCCGCGGGGGCGTGGATTGAAACATCCAGTTGCAAAAGAACTGGTAGCGCGCGACGGTTCGCCCCCCCGCGGGGGCGTGGATTGAAACGCTTGGCCGTCGTCTTGCTTGCTCTCAACACCCAAGTTCGCCCCCCCGCGGGGGCGTGGATTGAAACTCGCGTCGATGAACATCGCTCGTCCTCCATCAAGTTCGCCCCCCCGCGGGGGCGTGGATTGAAACTGATCGGCCCGCGTCCTGATCTCCACCCCCTCGGGCGTTCGCCCCCCCGCGGGGGCGTGGATTGAAACTGCTTGGGCTTCGATTCCGGCTTGGGCTCGGGCGTCGTTCGCCCCCCCGCGGGGGCGTGGATTGAAACGCGACGGAGGACGGCACCCCGTGGAGCCACGTTCGCCCCCCCGCGGGGGCGTGGATTGAAACCCCCGCTCGGCCTCGTCGATCGCCTTCGCCGTCTCGTTCGCCCCCCCGCGGGGGCGTGGATTGAAACAATTGCGAGTCAAGCGGAAGCGATGATAGCCATGTTCGCCCCCCCGCGGGGGCGTGGATTGAAACTTGTCGAGGACGGATCGAAGCCGCCGGTTCCGGGTGTTCGCCCCCCCGCGGGGGCGTGGATTGAAACACTTCGCATCGCGACCCGTGCCGTTTTAGGGGTCGGTTCGCCCCCCCGCGGGGGCGTGGATTGAAACTCGTCGCCCTCCCGCGCAACTGCGTTCAAGTCGCACGTTCGCCCCCCCGCGGGGGCGTGGATTGAAACCCTTGGGCGGTTGGAAAACGGCGACGTGGGAGGGAGTTCGCCCCCCCGCGGGGGCGTGGATTGAAACGGGTCGAGCGGCCCGAAGACCCGCAACACCCCTACGAGTTCGCCCCCCCGCGGGGGCGTGGATTGAAACGGTCCCTCTTCACGTGGCTTGCATCCCGCGTGTGTTCGCCCCCCCGCGGGGGCGTGGATTGAAACCACTCGTCGAAAACCAGCGTCTGGAACGCCGCGTCAGTTCGCTCCCCCGCGGGGGCGTGGATTGAAACGCCGGCCGCAGATCGAAACCGCAAACGACCTGCGGGTTGCGGCTTGGCGCTTCGCCTTCGTCGTGGTACAAAATTTCCTACCCACTTGAGGCGGATAACGTCCGCCTCTGGCGCGGCGGATTGACCCACGCGCCGGCGGGACCTCCAAAGTGGTCATTGGTCTGACGCGCTCCGGAGAGGTGACCGAGAGGCCGAAGGTGCGGCACTGGAAATGCCGTGTACGTTCACGCGTACCGAGGGTTCGAATCCCTCCCTCTCCGCTTTCGATTCGAGATTTAGATTGGCCGCGGCTTCGACTTGAGAAAGTGTCGAGGCCGCGGCTTTTTTTGTTGGGGGACGGGGTTCGGCCGCGCTCGAAAGGCGCGGCGCGGTTTGGGGCTGGGCCGATTCGGCGCGCAAGCTCAACATGGCGGAAACACGCTTCAGAGTTCAACCCGGTTGAGCCGATAAGGCGTTTGTGTCGATGTTGACGCCTGTGCCGATTGTCGCGGGTTGTGCTTAAGCCATGTCGAGCCGTTCCTCAAAACAAGAGCCAGCCCGCGAGGGCCGAAACCGGCCGCCGGGCGGTCTCGTCTCGGTCCTGGCCTGGGCGTGGATTCTGGCGATCTGGGCCGGGACGGCGACGGGACAAGAGGGCGAGAACGAGGTTCCCGCGGTGGAGCCCCTGCCCCCTCCCGCCTTGGTCGGGGTCGACCCGCCGTCGGACACCCCCGCGCCGGGCGTCACCCTGGGGGCGAGCGGCGGAGAATCGGTTCTTGAGGTGAAGGTTGGCCGGGGCCGGTTTCTCAACTTCGACGAGGATCTGGCGATGCCGGGCAAGCCGGCGCCGTTTCTGGCGGTGGGCGACCCCAACGTCGCCGACTTCTTCCAGGTCGGCCCGCGCCAGGTTCGCGTCATGGGCAAAAGGCTCGGCGTCACCGATCTTTCGATCACGACCTCCAGCGGGAAGACTCACGACTTCGAGCTTCGCGTCACCGGCGATCTTGAGACGCTTAATCAGCAACTTCTCCGGATGTTTCCCGACGCCCGGCTGACGCTCACCCAGCTTCGCGACAGAATCGTCGTCGAAGGTCTGGCGCGGGACGCGAGCGAGGTGAACCGGATCATCCAGGTGATTGACGGCTATCTCCGCTCGGTTCAGCGAGTGTCGATCGCCGGCCAGGTCGGCAACGCCCGCAACCTGACCCAGGAGGGCGAAGGCGGTGAAGCCCCGATGACCGGCGAAGGCGGAGAGGAGGGCCAGGAGCGCTCTCAGTTCCCTCCCGCGGCGTCGGCGGGGTTCTCGGTGGCCTCGCCCGCGGGGCTCGCCCGGGGAGGCGAAGTGTCGGGGTTTATTGCGTCGCCCCCCTCCCCCGGCGCGATCACCGCCAATCAGATCGCCACGAACCAGGTCCAGGTCATCAACCTCATCCGGGTGCCCACCTCGCAACAAGTCTTGCTCAAGGTCCGGGTCGCCGAGTTGAACCGCACCGGCTTCCGCGAGATCGGCGCGGATCTTCTGGGCTCGGTCCCCGCTCTCGGCGGCCTCTTTGGCACCCAGATCAGCGGATCGAGGTTCCAGCCCGGCAGAATCGGCGGGACGACCTTTCCATACATGCTCAACGGCCAGATGATCGACGGCGATCCCAAAAACATCCTGATGGGCGCGGACACCGCGCTGTTTGGCACCTTCTCGCGCGGGCAGGCCAACGCGGTCCTCGCGGCGCTTCGGCGCAACAACCTTTTGAAGATCCTGGCCGAGCCGAACCTGGTGACGCTCAACGGTCATCAGGCCGACTTCCTGGCCGGCGGTCAGTTTCCCGTTCCGGTCAACTCGGGCCTTGGCGGCGGGGTCGGCGGCGGCAACGTTCAGGTTCAGTTCAAGGATTTCGGAGTTCGACTGGCGTTTCTGCCGATTATTGAGGACGGCGAGACGATCCGCCTGACCGTCGATCCCGAGGTCAGCACGATCGACTTCACCCTCGGCGCGACGCTTGTTCCCGGCGGCAGTCCGGTTCCGGGCCTAAACATCCGGCGGTCGCACGCCACGGTCGAGCTGAAGCAGGGCGAAACCCTGGCGATCGCCGGGCTGATGTCGCTGTCGCTGGAGGGCCAAACGACGAGAATTCCCGGGCTGGGAGACCTGCCCTACATCGGCGCTTTCTTCAGCAACACGACGAGCAACCGAGTTGAAAAGGAGCTTGTCGTCCTGGTCACGCCGTACCTGGTCGAGCCCATTCGCGAGGACCAGGCGCCGCCGCTCCCCGGAGAAGAGGTCGACCAGCCCACCGACCTGGAGTTCTTCTTGATGAACCGGATCGAGGGGCGAACCGGACAGGACGCCCGATCGACGACCCGATACGACGACCCGCTCTACCTCGTCCGGCCCTCGCTCGTGGAGCGAAAATACCTGATCGGTCCGTCGGGGTACTCGAAATGACGGCGACCGCGCGACGCGCTTGGGAGTAATCCAATGTCGATCATTCAACGTGGAACGACTTTGCTCGTCGGCCCGATCCTGGGGTTGGTTCTGGGGACGGCGTCCCCGGCCGCCGCGCAGACGTTCTCGGAGCCGGAACCCCGGGTCGCGCTGCCGAAGAGCACGGTGGTTGACGTTCCGCCCGAGGGTTTTCAATTCAATCACGAGCGCCCGCCCCTCGACCCGGCCGCCACGACGCGGCGAGGGCCGAAGTTCGTCGCTCAGAAGATCCGGTCGTGGCATTGGAGAAAGCTCCAAGGGAGAATGCTCGGCTACCCCGAGGAGTTTCCGCCCCGGGCGCTTGGGGCGTCGGTCCACTCCTTCGGCCGCGTGATGGTCGCCAACGGCGCCGAGGCTCGGCTGAC
>Ga0182738_1005238_pt1 | contig 13962 bp, 9 predicted proteins | sample eDN5th30CBELigMG_FD_128876 | JGI IMG/M metagenome (GOLD analysis project Ga0182738, IMG submission 128876) | Enriched Miracle-Growth compost microbial communities from Emeryville, California, USA - eDNA 5th pass 30_C BE-Lig MG (version 2)... ...
GTGTATTCTGGAAAGAGTTCTCGCATGTAAAGCTTCACAGCATAAGGAGTATCGTAAGAGAAATAATTTCCAAACATCATAAAGCATGAGATAAATAAGATTGCCCATCGTATAGTTTGGTATTTTGGTGTGTTATTGTTATTCTCTTTGCTTGATTGGTCTTCAACTTAAGGGGGTTTGAACGGATAAAATATATTGAGAATACTTTCAAAGTGACGGTCAAAGTGGGCATATTTAGAATCCATCGTGTAACCAATCTGATTTGTTTGCTGAAATTAAACAAAGATAAATTTTTATTGGATTGGATGAGGCGCCAAATATATGATAATTTCACTATTATTACATGAAGACTGTCCCTTTTCCTGAAGACCCAAGCAAACTCTATGAAAAATTTTGAAGTTGAAGAACGATTGATTGAGAAACAGATAAGGCATTATAAAATTATCAATGAAGATATTTGAAGAAATAAATAGGACTAAAAACAAAAATCAATTCAGACATCTAAATATTCTTGGGGGTCTCAAAAATGCTAAAGAAAGAACCAGTTTTTAATCTAATAAACGACAAGGAGACAGAATTTCTTTGTTTTAAATATTGTTTTCATCAAAAAAAAACTTTTAATATATAGATTTTTTTATATAAAGTTATGTATAGGAGTCAAAAATACAGTTCACCATATTTTGCCAATCACAGCAAATCAACAGGGAAATTACCCTGAACACAAAGACTGTTCTCAGCAAGCAAGCCGCAGCTCTGATGGTGGCAGAGGGTTGACATGGTTCCAAGGGGAATTTTGAAAGTTATTTACAAGGAATAACCTTTGATTTCCTCTTGATTTTCCAGTGAGTAACAAAATTTATTATCAAACATTAGACAATGAATAAAAGTACAAATAATGATTTTTTAAAATAAAATGAAATGAAATGTCATGAAAAATACCAAAGTCTCAAGCAGCACATTCTTTTTCTCTTTGTTCAATATCCTCAATATCTCTTTTCTTTTTATCAATATCTTCTTCTGGCCATTAAACTCTTAGTTTATGAGGGCCGTATTTTTTCACCACAGTTTGCGATTTTTTATTGCGTCTCTGAATAGGCGAAGAAGTTCCTCTTCTCGCACTTGTAATTGTATTATTTGTTGAGATCCTTTGTTCCGAGGTTTGAGACTTTATTAGATCCATACTTTTTAACGCAAACAAACTCTTCTTCCCCGGTTCAAACTGTGGCAAACTTCTCGTTATTATCGTCTCTTTTGGTTGTTTATAAACTGATAGCGAATCAATCTGATCCCTATTTGTAGGCAAAGGGTCATCCTGCGCCCTATAAATGCTTAATCTTGGGCCTCCTCTGTCACTGAATATATCAAGATTCTGCCGTGAAGTAGCCTCGCCATCGAAAATTTGATCGTCAGTATCACCGTCCTGGGGCTCCAGCTTGGAAAATGTAGAGGCGGTTCGAAATAGACTTTGTTTTTTGCCATACACTTGAGAGGAGAAACAGGTGAGCGCGTCGCTAGAAACACCGGGTTTAAGAATGTCAGAGGGGACTTCATTGAGATCTTTGAAGCTGTAAGTGAAGTCAGAAGAGTTTTTGGGAGTGAGACAACTAGAGAAATATTTCATTAAAAGAGAGGAAAAGATTAAACAAAAAAATTTTTGATTAAAACAAAGCAAGAGACAAATTGCTTTTATATATGAAGAAGGTTTATCTAAAGATTCTGCTAAATTTTGTTAAAATTTTTTAATATGAGGTTTTCGCTTTGATACCAATCTAATATAGGCATTTTCCCACAATTAATCAAAATCTCTCTGCTATATATAATCTTTTGCTTTTTAATTCGATAATTTTAGTAGTCAGTATTTGTAGCAAATTATCAGACCTTTCTTCATCTTTTCGAAATCCTTCTTTATTTTGAGCTCGTTCTTCCCTTTACCATCACAGTTTTCCCCTCTTAATTTAATTATCCTGCCATGAAAGCCATTAAATTCGGGCCCTTTTAATCTCACCTTTTCGATATTTCAGTAATCATCAACTCAAGGAGATACTTCTCTCGCCTATCTCATCATCATCTTTCCAAAAAACGAGAAATTAAGGCAAATAAAATTTCTTCTCTTAGAATTTTTAGGAAAGATCGAAGGCGACAATTCGATTCCAATAGAAAAGCTATCTATTGGCAAGTCCAGTAATCAGCAAATCTGCAAGTTAGCTTCCTAATTCCCACCCTAGTTCAACGAAAAAGGGCGGGATAAACAGTATCTGACTATGAATTCTTAATCAATAAATGCGTTTCTCATCGTCTCATTGTATCTTGCTTGCTTGGATTATACTCGAAAAAACTGAAAAAACTAAATTAAAATCTCAACCACACATGATAAATCTTCTTGTCTACGACAATATCTCCTTTCATACCAGAGAAAATACCTATCATTATCGTTCTGAAAAGCTCTAATTTGGAGTGGTGGATAACCAAGTTCTTAAATTGATTGATTCATTGCCACAGAAAAATGGTGGGAAAAATTATATTTGATGCCAATTAATCAGCTCCTTTTTATTTAATAATCTATCCCAACTCATGCACCGCTCAACAATTTCCAAGGGAAAACTTTCTCGTAAAGGTGTTTTTTGGGTCAATAAATTTTCCTTGGCCTTGACCCAAAACCAGTTGAAGCTTGTTTCATCGTTTCTTTTAATTGGCTAAAAGCCTAATTAAATAATCACTCAGAGTCTTTAGAAATTCAGAAAATTAAGAACCTCAAGAGATTTAAACCAAAACCAGTTTGTCTAATAATTTTTAGGGTTAACTTTTCTTCGAATTTCACACCCAATTCAACTCATAAATTACCTCCCTAAACCCTTTCTTTATTATAAAAAATTGCTTCTTTTCCCCAAATTTTGTTGAAAAACTGCTTATTAATTATTTAATTTAATTAAACTTGGGCTCCGGCTTTTCCCGATACTTTTAGATTCCTTCTATTTTCTTTAATCGATATCAAAAATAGTTATAAAACATCAAAAATTGCCCTTATAAAATGAAAAAGAAACTGATTGATATAAACAACAATACAAACAAACTATACGCAAACAAAAAATTCTCTTAACCGGTTAACTTACAAAATTCTTTACGGGCTCTCACAAGGAATCTCAAAAAGCTGCGATGTTCACTCAATTCATCAGCTAGCTTATTAATTGTATTGACTTCAGGATATGTCTTGATGACTTTTAAAAATAAATTATTCAAATAGAAAATTCTCTTTATTACCTAAAAATCGGTCCATTTCATCTTCATATTTCATTTCAATGATATGTTTCTCTTGAGGAGCAACACGACTAATCTCTTCAAAGATGACCAAGAAATTCCCATCTTTTGACTTCTCAAATGTTAATCCTAAATTCTGTCCATAGCATTCCACAAATGATTCCAATGCTTCCACTTTTGATTGCAATTTATTATACACTCCGTCCACTCCTTTATAAGCTGTTAGAAACTCCTTCACAAATCCCTTCAATACCAAGTTTCTCTTGATTATATTCTTGCATTTCTTTGACAAGATTGCTTTGGAATCTTTGAATATTATCTTCAAGTCTTTGAAGTTCGTTTTCTTTCATATCATTAATATAATCTGCTTCATTATCTAATATCTCTCTCTTCCTTTCATTCTCTAATCACATTATCATCATTTCAAATTTTCAAATCTTCAGATCTCTTTACCAAATCTCAAATTCTTTATCTTCTCTAATAATTCTTCTGACCTCTCTGATAACTCTTGTTGGACCTCTTTATATTAATATAAGATTGAGCTCAAAAATCACAAGGGAACCTTTGGCTTTGGTGAAATTGGTTTCAAATGCTTTGAATGAATTCTCGACTCTCTAAAAATAGGTAAAGGGAAAGAAACACATTCGGCATACATTGAAGGTGGTTTTACGGAATTTGAGCAACTTGTTTTGGTTGAAACTGTTGATGGTTTTACGGAAAAGCTCGCTTTTCTCTTGGATAAGTTCCATTTAAAATCAAAATTGAGTAGATTTAATTTTTTTTGTAGGCGGGCTTTTGATTTTTAAATAAATCATAAAACGATCATTTTTTCAAATATAAAGAGAAAAACACATTCAAATTATTCTTATGTACTCTTTGACTAAAAAAAAAATCTCATAAAGTAAGAAAATTATTATGCCTTCTTATGCATCATATTTCTTTGTATTTCTTTGAAGAATATCCTCCAAAGGCCCCAACAGTCTCTTAAAGCTCATTCTATCCAAAGTTACCAGCTTCAAATCAGTCTAACAAAAACCATCAATATCCCCTTCTATTCCAATTCTTACCTTTGCAACCACACTAGCCTGTCTAGGAACCTCTTTCAACAATGCCAATTCTCCAAAATAACCACCTGGTCCATATTGGAAGACTTCCTTTTCAACTCCATCTATTGAAGATTTTTATGAAAATCTACGAGAAAGTTTTTATTACCTGGACCTGTTTTTGTTGCGTATGCCTCTCCTTCTTCAATAAAATATATAGCGTCTCCTGCTTCTCCCTAAAATTCACAATAAACCTCTTGTCCAAATCCCATTAAGTTTACTTCTTTAACGACGGAGTCGCCAGCCGAAACTTTGACTCTTCGGGCCGCATCGGCAATTTTTGATCTTTCATAAGCGTCCATATTGGACAAAAGTTCAAGATTTGACAAGAAAGTTTCATATTCTTCTCTTTTCTTTACCGCGGCATCCTTCACAATATGATTAAACGTTTCTCTATCCAACGCAAACAACACACTGCTTTCTACTGCCTTGATTGTTGCTGCTCTTGGGGCATTGTATAACAAAGCCAGCTCACCAAAAGACTCTCCTGGCTCGTAGTTCTTCAAGAAAGTTGGCTCAACCTTGCCAGAAAACAGCTTAGAACAAGCCAATTTTCCGCTGTCAACAACGTAAAGATGATCACCGGAATCTCCTTGTTGGATCACTGCATCTTCAGGCCTTTTCATTTTTTAGGATAATCTACATGGAAATGGTATATTACTGGTAAGTTTTTTCTTCCATTGCGTTGATAACAATATCTTGTTCCTTATCATCTAAGGCAGAAAACATAAAAGCCTGAGATAATCTCTTGCGAATTCTTTCTTTTTGTTCTTCGCTTTTTGGGATCACCTTTGCTTGAAATGCGCTTTTTTGGTTGAATCTACCATAAACCTCAGCACTTACTGACGCTCTAGCTCCTTTATTTTCATTCTTTTTCTTCAGTTGTTCAAGAGATAAAAGCTCTCCGGCCTCTTGATCTTCCTCCTCTTCTTCCTCGGAATCTGATACTCCAATAGCCTTTATGTATGTCAGATTTTCTTTTGAGAGAAGAAACTCACCTGCTCTGGCTGTGCTTCCCGCAAGATTGACTCTTTGCCTATTTATTATCAATGACTTTGATGTGGAATATGCTCATACTTGCTTTGGTTTCTAACCATTCTCTCATAAATGCAATCTATATTGGGTAAATGAGGCGTGGAACATTAAAAAGGAGAATTACCACGTTATCTGGATGAGCAGACATTGTATCGGCAACCATTCTAGAAATGATCGGGTTGACCTTTTCATGAAGATACTTCCTTTTAAATTCTTTAGTGTTCATAGTAGTTTTTCGAGTTAGTTTTCTTTCTATAATTAATATCTTCGGCCGGATTTATAGCTTTGTTGAGAATTAAACTGCCTTTGTTAGTTATTACTGTATATGACCCTTCTGATCAATTAAAAACGATTAGGGGATATGATGGGTCATGTTCTTAGCATTTCTATATTCATCTGGGCTGAAGAAAATGACAACAAGGGGATTGAGTTTTTTTGAGCAAAATGGAGGGATTTTGAATTTGTATTAAAGTCCTCTTTAAAATTGGACTCTTTTAATCTTCACACGAAACCAAGGAAAATGTCTCTTAACATAAAATTTTAGTCTCAGCTCAAGAGATTCGATACCCATCTAAAAGAAAGTCAAAGGCATTTCAGCTTGAGTTGAAATCCTTTAACCCCTTAATATCAGACTTTCAAGGAGTTTCAATTCGTCTCCTTCATTAAAAAAAAACTTATACTCAGAGCCCTCAGAACCGGAAATTATGTAGTGAGCTGATCAAGTTCAATCAAAAAAACTCTTACAATAAAGATATCATATGGATATGAATGGAATCAAATAATTAAAAACAATAATCTAAAAACAGCAAGCAAGCAAACAAACAAACAAAAAAATTCAATCGATAGTAAAAACTCAATAAGAACGGGTTTATCTCCTTCTTAGTTGTTTGCATCACCTTCGGTAGCAGCTTGTTCAGCTGCAAACCCATTACCACCCTTGATTGGGCTCAAACTTGAAAACATTGGCTTCTTATTGCTTGGAGGAGACAACTTATCGGCTATTCCTCTCTTCCCCTTTTCTGCACTCGCACTTATTTAAAAATTAAGATATCACTTAATTCACATCAGAGAGATTACAATTTATTTGACATTGATTTTTTGGGAGTTTCATCGTCTCCAAGACTCTCTCTTGAAAGTTTCTCAAGCTTTATATTCGATTTATTTTGCTTCCTATTGAAAAAAATTAATAAAATCTTCTCTTCAGGAAAATCTTTATTTACATTAACATGGTGTTATTTCCATTTTCCATCTTTCTCTTCTTCTTGATACCATCTTGTACAACCTTCTCCAAGAATTTCATCTATTACAAATTTATTAACAACATCTTCTCAACCTCTTTATCTACCTTGTTCATCAAGTTTTCATTCTCACTTCTTAACAAGTTACATTCTTCAATCAATTTTCCGTTCTGACTCAAAATTCCTTGAATACTTTCTTCTTTGATTTCTCTCAATTTCTTTCCTGTCACATTCACCAAATACAACTTCTTTGTAATCCATTTAGCCTGCTTCAACAATTCGTCATTCACATCATATGCCTTCTCTTCTGCCTGTCTCAAAATCTCCAAAATCTCCTTATCTATGTGAAAAAATTTAACCTTTTTCCATTTACAAAGAAATCTTACCGCTTAAATCTCTCTTTAAGACGACCTTATCCTGTACGTTTACATTCTTTGCAGATCTCAACAACATCTCCTTAAGCATTCCACCCCACTTCTCCTTCTCTTTTGTGCCCAGGACCTTATCAATATTGTTGACCATTTCTCCAAGACGATGTCTCAATAAGATAATAGCCAAATCGACCTTCTTCACTTCTCCGTGTAAAACTCTGATCTTGGTCTCCTTCTTCTTGATTTCTTCGTGCTTATCATCATTCTTGTTAGACTCTTCAATCAATTCTTGGAAGGTGTCCTTCAACAATCTTTCTTGAGTCGAAATTCTTTCCAACATTGCTTCCTTTTCATTTGTTAAGGTCTTGATCTTTTGATCCAATAAATATCTAAAGTTCTCGAGGTTAATTTGTTCATCTCTGGCGGCCTTGCAAGTTTCTTCTTTGGATAAAATAACTTCTTCTCTTTCAAGTAATTGTTCTTGCATCTTCAATAAGGCAGCCATATGAGTAATATTTTCTTCCTTTAATTTGTTGTTTCTTGCAATCACTTCATCTAATTTGTTCTGTTTTTCTGTATCCATTGCTTTCTCTGTTCGATGTTTATCGCTTAATTTCGAGTTGATTCCTTGGAGATTCAAGTTGATTTGCTTCTCTTGTGCGATGGCATCAATCAACTCCTTTGTTTTCTCTTCATTTTCTTTTTCACAATCAGCCTCATTCTTTTCAAGCTTTTGCATAAAATATGTTCCGTAAGATTTGGCTTGATCAACGACACCATTATATTTTCCTTGGACTTGCTCACATTTTTGTTGGTATTTCTGCTTGATTGATTCGAGCTCTTTACGATGATTCAAGGCCATTTTGCTCAATCTTTGTTGATGTTCTTCTTTGATTCTTTGGATCTCATTCTCCACATCCTTATTTCTCTTGATTTCATAATCTTCTTTGAACTTATTTAGTTCGATAGTCTTTTGAACTTCATCGCTAAATTTGTTCTTTTGAGTATCATACTCTTGATTTGTCGTTTCATATTCGCTTGTCGCCTTGTTCACAAATGACTCCTTCTTTTGAGAATTCACTGTCATATCAGCATTGAACTCGCCATTTATGAGCTCAATTTTTCCTTTATAGCTCATCTCCAATTTCTTCAACTCGATCTTCACTGTTTGCTGGCTCTTTGTCACCTCAAAATGCAACTTCTTTATATGCTCATTTTGTTCTTTAATCTTCGTCAACTTTTCAAGATAAATTTCATTAGCCAATTGGCCTAACTTCTGCTTCTCTTCTTTTTCACCAGGTTTCTTTGCTTCCGAATAGTCATAATTCACATCAGTGATCTTGAAAATAAACACAGAACCATCAGCTGCACCACTAAACAAATAATTTCCATCATAGCTCAACTCCAAATATGTCACAGGACTCAAGTGTGCATTATATTCAATAAACTCAGGGAACTTATACGTAAACGTTCCCACCATTCCGGATTTCTGTTCAATCTCAAAACGATCCTTGCTCATTGGCCATAAGAAGATCTTGATTGTTCCTTTATTTGTTCCAGTGAACAACACCTGGTGTTTCATTGACAAGACTGCGGCTCTTGTATCCAAATCAGAACTTTCTGTGATAAATTCAGCGATTTTGTCCTTGCAAAGATTTCCATAGATACAGACTGGCTTTTCTCCTGTACAGCCGTACATCAAGTCATTCTCGTGATCATACAAAATCTTGTTGTACATTGTGTTTCTATGTTGCCATTCTTTTTGGAAGTTTCCTTCTGTTTTCACAAGATTCCAGACATATACGAATCCTCCTTCACATGTTGAAATCAATGTCTTGTCATCTTCAGTGATCACAAAGTCTTTTATCAATGATGTATGCGCGTCCAACACAAAAAGAACATCGTAATATGTTGTATCAAATACGATAATATTACTTCTTTCATCTAATTTGGATGGTTATTAGAAAACTTATCCCAAAGAAAAATCTCTTACTGACTATCAAATAATGGCCACCATTTGTATATTTAACCTGTCTGCACATTGTAAGATTAACTGTTGTCAAACAATGCAAAGAGTCATTCAATATCGCAAAGACCTTATAACTAACAAAATCTATTAACAATTTCCCACGTCAATTTCAGTACCAATTTCCGAAGGCGACAGCTAAGAATTGAGAACAAGGATGAAGGGAAACAGAAAGAGGGATATCTTTGAAATGTTGGCCAATAACACCTTTCTTCTCGTCGACTTCATTCTCGAAGTAATTCCATATTCTCACATATCCATCATCGCTACTTGTGGCCAAAACTGCTCGACTTCTACAGACTGACATTGAATTGATGGCCATATTATGAAATCCTGTTGGGAAGAAGGGCTGAATAGGTGAAGTGCCAGAATCAATTTGGAATATATTCAACAAATAATAATTGAACTTATCTAAGAATTATCCTTTAGAAGAGAAACAAAAAAAAAATTCTTTACTATCAGAGATGCTTTGAGTGACGACAGAAGTGATGGAATCGCTTTGATTTGTGGCCAAGAAAGTGACTTTGCAGTCATCAGGATTAGGACATTGATAGCTCAGAGCGTTTGTTATTGTCAAGCTCTTTTCAATTTCATAGAAACTAATGATTCCTTTAGTTCCTCCCAGAATGAATCCTTTCTTTGTAGCAGTTATACAATTGAATTCAAGGCCATGAGTCAATGCTGCTGACAAGATATTTGATCCACTTTTAGCTGTTTTTGGTGAGGCATCCATCAATGGTGAATCATCTTCAATTTGACTAAAAATTGATTTAAGAAATTTCCTCCTTCAAACAAATTACTCTTCGAGACCAGCTAAATATTCATCCATGTCATTTCGATCAGATTCTTGTTCTTTATTGACGCCAGTAAGGCTCATCTGAGAAGTATCGATGACTTGAGTTCTTTTAAGAGTGTCATTTTGCACGATATAGACGGTGTTTTGAGTTCCGAGAATCAATAAAACTGGGTTGTTTCCATGTGGGATCCAACAATGATCTATTATTATTCAATTTTTAACATCATTTCTATTCAGATTTCAGTACCAAGGATTTTTGCATTGGACTCTTTCTTGAGATTCAAGAATTGGGTTTGAGTTTCCTTAAGAGTTTTCTCTTGAGTATTTAATTCCCACACACGAATATAATTCTGAGTTTGAAGCAAAAGCTAGGCCATTTATCACATTTCACCCTTAATGAATTGTTTACCTGTTTAGATCTTCCAGGATAAAACGACATTTTCGTGACATTTACTTTTGCAAAAGCTTGTCCAATCAATTTCTCCTTTTGATAATTCCAGAAAAAGACTTGAGGATTAGCTCCTGGGAACTGAGTCAATAAAGCTGCACAATACTAAACATCATATTAATACACATTCATTCCCTTTCAAAATATTACTTTCTTTTCAGTTTCAATCACAATCTGCTTAATTGAGCCTTTGTAGCCTGTATTCAGGGATGACCATTTATTCTCTTTAGTGTTGATAATGGTAACCTATTCCAGGCATTTTAGAGGACTAATTTCGCTTTGGAAAATTTACATGGGCTGCTTTTTCTTCTCCAGGTGGCGTTGACTCACCAACAGCAACAAGAATATTCTCTCCTTTTTCATATGCTGCATTTAAACACGTCACAAATCTTAAACGATGCTCTTTTGTAAAGAATTTGGTGGTTTTTGTCTGTAAGTCTTTAACGGCAACTGATGATCCGACTGAGAAAATGATATAGCCTAAAAAATTCGTTCAGAGAACAGCTTCCTTTTGTCATTATAAACCTTCTCCGATGTTCAAGAGATTTCTGTGAATCTCATGATAATTTATTCCAAAAACTGTATCATAAGCCAATGTAACACCATTTACCAGTTTTCCGTGATTATACATTTTCTTTACTTTCTAAAAGAGAAGATGAGAATTTAGAGGGAAATTTGAAGAGAACTTTGTTCCATTCTTGAGCTTGGTAGAGGTAGTCCCGCTTACGACTTTCCTCGTCTTCAAAGGTGTAGTCACTCATTTTTTTTGGATGTTTGCTTTCGAGTTTTTTGCGATTAAATAAAAATTAGTGTAACTTTGCTGTTTTATAATTAATCGAGAAATTCCTGCTTATTGATAAATATCTTGAGGATTTTTTCCGCAATTCATTATCTTTGCTTTTCAGGTGACTTTTCTAACAAAAAAATGGAAAATTATTGATTGAGAAGTTTCTTGTCGAGAAAAAGAGAGCTCAGATGATCATCTTCCCTTAAAACCTTGGCATCTAAGGGGTTATGGAAAAAAAGCGAATACACTTTCTTAACAAAAATATGCCAAAATAAAAATCTTCATCCTCGAAAAGAGAAAAAAGAACACTTTTTTGAGATAAAAAATTTTTTGTGTTTCTGAGAGAAGAGGGGAAGGAATAACATCAGGCATCTCCAGATATTGAAATAATTTTTTTCCCTCAAAAGCTTTGCGAGGTCACCGAGAAATAATTGTGAATTTAAAAATATCAATCAGGAAAATTTCTTGAATGAAATAAAATCAGGATAGGCTTTTGATCCTCCTTTTTCAATTTGGAGAAAAGAATTCCTCTTCAAAAAATTTTGTGAACAAAAATTAAACTTTGAAGGAAAAAAATTTTTCATAAGATTAAACATTCTCGTGCAATGATTGAAAAATCTTTCTTCTCCTTCAATAGAGCTACTAAAAAACGCTTATTTAAACTTTCAAATACTTTTCTTCATCGAATTCAAAATTTTACTGGCAAACATTATGAATTAGTTTCAAATTATTTTTAGAATATGACGAGCTATTTATTGTTTAAAACCTTCTTAAATTTAGCAAGAATTTGCAATCCGATTCGGTAGAAAATTGAAAGTTCAAGAGGACTTGTATCCTCTTGACTCGTTTTCTTTTCAGCAAGGACAAAATCTTTCGTTAGAAAAAATCCATACGTTCCTTCATACAGATAAAATCTGAATAGCAAAATCTTTTTATGAAAAATTCTCTCTTTTTGAAAACTGTTCTCTCTTTTCAAAGATTTTAGGCCTCCCTGTTTACTCTCTTCGTTCTTTCAGCCTCAAAAGCAATTGGCTTTCCCCTATTCAGCGATTAGGTTCTTTCTTTTCAGAATAGACAAAGACCCTCGCTTCTTCCAATACTGAACTGGATTGATCATTTTGAATATTTCTTTAAAACTTTCGTGACTGTTATGAAGTGAAAAACCTTTTCCTTCTCATCGAAGACAGACTTTTCAACAGAATCTGTAAAGTAGTTAGGAAAACTCCACAACTGCCTCTGTGATATTCACCTTTCAAGTTTCCTCTTTGACAAATTTCTCAAGCCGAAGCCGAAGCTGAAACCTCCAAATTTCAGCATTCTAGAGTTGAAATCTTTGCAATTTCGGAGGTTTCTCACTGCAGTTCATGGAGAAAAAAAGTGAAACATTATTTGAGCAAATAAATCCAAAATAAAATTTTTCGTGATATTGACAAACAATTAATTTTGCTATTTCCAGAGCCAAGGAAAAATTTTATTAACTCTATAAACAAAAGCTCTCAATTAATCTCGAGCTATTTCTTTATCATATCCCTAACTTTTGTAAAACCACTATCAACCTCAAAAACAACAAACTGGCATCCATTCAGGTTCCCAACCCTCCTTTCTTCACATATCGTCCTCGAAAAACCCTCAAAAACTGACAGACATCTATTCTTTTAATTAAATCGATATTCCTAACAGATTTACATACGAACATGAAAGGAAACGTCTGTTTCATAGTTATCTCTGCAATATCACGAAATTTCTCATTTAGGAGATTACGATTCTATTCTTTTTAGTATCTATAATAGCTCACCATTTTTCGATATTACATTTGAAAAATACCTTGAACTTCTCATAATCTCATTGAGCCATAGGAACTTCCTTTGACTCTCCTTTGAATAAACTAGTTTACTATCCTTCATTGAGCTCTTAGTCACCCACCCAAGCTAGGTTTTTCTCAGTGCTATTCTAATTTTTGAAATGTGTTTTTCAGATAAATAGCTCAAATGAAAAACTATTTTTGAATAAGAATAAAAATAAAAATGAGCAAGCAAGCAGGACTAACTGAAATTCACCTTTAAACTAGTGTGCCATCGATCTCCCGCTGAGATTTTTCATTTCATTCATCTCTTCAAAACTTGATGATTAAAGAATCCCTTCCTTCAAAAAGGTGCCATCTAATCCTTAATAATGGCTTTTTTAGGTTTTTAAACGAAAGCTCTCAGCCTTTCTTAATCCTGTATTTTCGAAAGTTTAATTTTGCAGTCAATTTTTCCTTTAAATAAACTAATTTTCATTGGAAAACCAGTCATTCCTAAAATTATAAAATTATTATTAGTAGTTAAATATTTTCGAATCAAAATCCACTCAGAATTTAGGGACAATTTAATTTTATGTCAAAACAAGCTTTTGTCTCTCTTTAGTTTTTTTCCAATTCTTCAACTAAAAATATCATCACGGAAGCATCAAAAATTTCATATTCTTTCTTCTCTAATCATGGTAGTAGCCTTCCCATTCACTCCAAAATGCTATTAGACCAAAAGGTTAGTCTCTTCCCTCTTCCCTCTTCATTATTCATTGTTTTCTTCGATATCAAAAGATAAAAAAATAATTTTTTTTCCCATTTTAATTACCCCAACTAACGGCCTTTCTGTCAAACTAGCGAATTTAAAAGGCTCTTCGACCTTAAAGGAACAAAACTAGATACTATCATTCTTAGTTTCATGCAGATTGGGTACGAAATAATTATACCAATTAAAAGAAAACTGCACACATGAAATCGAGCAATTTTCGCTTCTTTAAATTGAACATTGAATGAAATTTACTGTTTCATCTCCTTCTATAAGGATTTAACATACGAAACAACTAAAACCAGTGTAGTCTCACCATCTTCTTTCTGACTTCTCTACTTTTAAAATGAA
>Ga0182738_1005239_pt1 | contig 13962 bp, 5 predicted proteins | sample eDN5th30CBELigMG_FD_128876 | JGI IMG/M metagenome (GOLD analysis project Ga0182738, IMG submission 128876) | Enriched Miracle-Growth compost microbial communities from Emeryville, California, USA - eDNA 5th pass 30_C BE-Lig MG (version 2)... ...
GGAAGCCAACAGCTTCAAGCAGCTGCACGAGTGGATCACCAAGAACAGCGGCAAGATCAACCTGGGCAACGCCGGCATCGGCTCGGCCTCGCACCTGTGCGGGCTGATGTTCCAGAGCGCGCTGAAGGCGGAGATGACCACCGTGCCGTACAAGGGCACGGCCCCGGCGATCGCCGACCTGATGGGCGGGCAGATCGACCTCTTGTGCGACCAGACCACCAACACCACCAGCCAGATCGAGGGCAAGAAGGTCAAGGCGTACGCGGTGACCACGCTCAAGCCGCTGACGACGCCGGCGCTCAAGGACCTGCCGACGCTGGACGCCTCGGGGCTCAAGGGCTTCCAGGTGACGATCTGGCACGGGCTGTACGCGCCCAAGGGCACGCCGGCGCCGGTGCTCAAGAAGCTCAACGATGCGCTGAAGACGGCGCTGAAGGACCCGGACTTCATCAAGCGCGAGGAGGCGCTCGGTGCGGTGGTGGCCGCCGACAAGCGCGTGGAGCCGGCCGAGCACAAGAAGTTCGTGCAGTCCGAGGTCGCACGGTTCGGGCCGGTCATCAAGGCCGCAGGCGTCTACGCAGACTGACGACGCAAGCCAAGCGCTCGCACGTCAACGACAAAGCCCGCCGGTGAACCCGGCGGGCTTTTTCATGGCGCTCAGTTCTTCGGCCGGATGGCGTCGGCCGTGCCCTGGATGAAGGCCTTGATCGCCTCGACGTCGTCCGCCGAGAGCTTGCCGGTGAAGTCCGGCATGCCGCGGGCCATGGCCGGCCCCTTGAAGAGGAAGGTGCCCAGGTTCTCGATGAAGGCCGGCTCCATGTAGCCCAGGTTGGGGATGTTGCCGCCGCGGTCCACGCCCGGCACGCCGTGGCAGAACACGCAGTTGGCCACGTACAGGCCGGTGCCCGCCTGCACCTTGGCCGGGTCGTACTTCACGCCTTGCAGCAGCTTGCCCATGCGGTACTGCACGAAGTCCGGCATCTTCGCGCTGCCGCCCACGGCGAAGGTGTAGACGGTGCCCGGCCCCTGGCGCTCGGTGGCGCGCTGCGCCAACCCGTACACGCCGCCCCAGCCGACGGCGACCGAGACGTACTGCCTGCCGTCCACCATGTAGGTGGCCGGCGCCGCCACCACGCCGGTGCCGGTGGGCGTCTCCCACAGCTTGGCGCCGCTCTTCGCGTCGTAGGCCACCAGGCGCCCGTCGGCCGTGCCCTGGAAGACCAGGTTGCCGGCGGTGGTCAGCGTGCCGCCGTTCCACGGCGAGACGTGCTCCACGCCCCACGCCTCCTTCTGCGCCACCGGGTCCCAGGCCACCAGCCGGCCCATCGGCTTGCTCTTGGGCGGTTCGGCGTTGAGGAACATGGCCGTGTTCCAGCCCTGCGCCGCATGCGGGCGCAGCGGCACGTTCTCGTTGAACTTCCAGTCCTTGTCGTCCATCAGCGTCAGCGGCACGTGCTGCGCGGGCAGGTAGACCAGCCCCGTCTTCGGGTTGAAGGACATCGGGTGCCAGTTGTGCGCGCCGAAGGGGCCGGGGATCGCATCGCCCGGCTTGTCGCCCTGGCGCGCGCTGGCCGTCTCGACCGGCCGGCCCTTGGCGTCGTAGCCCGTGGCCCAGTTCACCTCGACGAAGTTCTTCGCCGAGATGAACTGCCCGTTGGTGCGGTCGATGACGAAGAAGAAGCCGTTCTTCGGCGCGTGCAGGATCACCTTGCGCGGCTTGCCGTTCACCTTGATGTCGGCCAGGATCATCGGCTGCGTGGAGGTGTAGTCCCAGTTGTCGCCGGGCGTCTCCTGGTAGTGCCACTTGTACTTGCCCGTGTCGGGGTCGAGCGCGACGATCGACGCCAGGTACAGGTTGTCGCCGCCCTTGGGGCTGCGCTTGGAGCGTGCCCAGGGCGAGCCGTTGCCGGTGCCGATGTACATCAGGTTCAGCTCGGGGTCGAAGGCCATGGTGTCCCACACCGTGCCGCCGCCGCCGGCCTCCCACCACTTGCCGGACGGGTCCCAGGTCTTCGCCGCCTTCTCCATCGAGGCGTCCTCGAAGGGCCTGGACGGATCGCCCGGCACGGTGAACCAGCGCCACTTCTGCTCGCCCGTCTCGGCGTCGTAGGCGGTGATGTAGCCGCGCACGCCGTACTCGGCGCCGCCGTTGCCGATGATCACCTTGCCCTTGAACACGCGCGGCGCACCGGTGATGGTGTAGCTGCGCGCGTGGTCGATCAGCGTGTCCTTCTCCCACAGCTTCTGCCCGGTGGCGGCGTCCAGCGCGATCAGCCGCCCGTCGTAGGCGCCCACGTAGACCCTGCCCTTCCACAGCGCCACGCCGCGGTTGACCACGTCGCAGCAGCCTCGGAAGCCCCTGGACCGGTCCACCCCGGGGTCGAAGGTCCACAGCTTCTGGCCGGTGCGCGCGTCGATGGCATGCACCACGCTCCACGAGGCGGTGACGTACATGATGCCGTCCACCACCAGCGGCGTGGCCTCCACGCCGCGCGTGCTCTGCAGGTCGTAGGACCACACCAGGCCGAGCTGCCTGACGTTGCCGGTGTCGATCTGGTCGAGTCGGGAGTAGCGCGTCTCCGCGTAGTCCAGGCCGACGCTGGGCCAGTCGGGCGTCTTCGCGGCGTTGGCGCGGATGAACTGGCCGTCCACCTTCTTCACTGCCGCTGCGGCCCGCGCGGCGGCGTCGGCGTTTCCTTGCGCGGACGCGGCGGCCCCGATGCCGAGCGCGAGCACGGCCATCCCAAGTGCTTTCATCGTGCGGTCTCCTTGTTGTGTCGCGCAGCATCGGCCGTGCGGCGGCGCGCATCACCTTCGGGATTTCCCCAGTGGGGACCTGTTCCGTTGCGGAACACATTCGCGCGGTTCGCCCTGCGGCGGGCAGGAGACCACGATGACCCAGCCCCTGCGCCGCGCCGACACCGCGCCGCGGCAGTTGTTCAGCACCACGCCGGCGCAGCGGGTGGCGCTGGCGCGCCGGCAGTTCTTCGAGGAAGGCGTGCGCCCCTCGGGCCTGGTGGGCGAGGCGGTGATCCAGTCATGGATGCGCTGCCGCCGCAGCCACGAGGACACGCGCCGCGCCGTCGCCTTCGACGCCGTCACGCCCAGCCGGCTGCATGCCGCGCTCGGCCGCAACCGCGATCTGCTGGAGGCTGCGCGCGCCGAGCTGGCGGCGATGGAGGACGCGCTGGCCGGCACCGACTGCCGCGTGATCCTCACCGACCGCGAGGGCGTGGTGCTGCACGTCACCCATCACCCGGCCGCGGCCGCGCAGCCGGTGCTGCGGGTGACCGCGCGCGTGGGCGTGAACATCGCCGAGCAGCGCGTGGGCACCACCGCGCCGGGCATCGTCGCCAGCACCGGCCAGGCCTGCACCGTCATGGGCGGCGAGCACTACTTCGAGCTGCTGCACGAGATGCACTGCGCCGCCGCGCCGATCCACGACGTGCACGGCCGGCTGGCCGGCGTGCTGGACCTCTCGGTCGAGGCGCGGCGCTTCGGCTTCGACGCCGCACAGATGGTGGGCCTGTACGCCACCACCATCGAGAACCGGCTGCTCCAGGCGCAGGCCGGCGAGCACCTGATCCTGCGCTTCCAGGCCAGCCCGGCGCTGCTGGGCACGCCGCTGGAGGCGCTGGCCGGCATCGCCGCCGACGGCACCGTGGCCTGGCTCAACGACGCCGCCGCGCGCCTGATCGGCCGCCTGCCGCAGGCGCCCGGCGAGCGTGGCGTGGCCGGCCTGCTGGGCCACGACCTGCCCGCGCTGCTGCGCCTGGGCCGCCACGAGGACGCCCAGCCGATGCGGCTGGCCAGCGGGCTGGGCGTGTGGATGCGCGCCAGCCTGCGCGCCGCCGACGGCGTGGACTTCCGGCATGCGGTGGCGCTGCAGCCGCCGGCCGCCGTGCCCGAGGCGCAGGCGCGCGCCCCTGCCGGGGACCTCGGCGAAGCCGCTGCCGGGCCTGACGCGGACACCGGTCCCGATGCCGCCGGCACGCTGCGCGACCACGAGCAGCGGCTGGTCCGGCAGGCGCTGGCGGCCCACGGCGGCAACGTCTCCGGCGCCGCGCGGGCGCTGGGCGTCTCGCGCGGCACGCTCTACCGCCGGCTGCGCGGCCGAGGCGAAGGCCCCTGAGCCCGCCTCACGCCCCGCGCGGCAGCCCGATGCACAGCGTGCAGCCGCCGCCCGGCGCCGACCAGCCCTCGATGCAGCCGCCGTGGCGGGCGACCACGGTGCGCGCGAACTCGAAGCCCAGCCCGTGGGAGCGGGTCACGCCGTCGCTGCGCACGGGCCCGGGCGCCGCCTCGCCGCTGCCCGACAGCAGCCGCTGGAGCACGGCCGGCGCCATGCCAGCGCCGTCGTCCGCGATGGAGACGAACACCCATTGCGCATCGAAGGCGCAGCACAGCCGCACGGCCGAGCCGGACGGACTGTGCGCGACGGCATTGAGCACCAGGTTCACCAGCGCCCGCACGACCAGCGCGCCGTCCAGCGGCGCCTCGACGTCCTCGGCCTCCTCCTCGTCGAAACGCAGCTCCACCGACACGCCCGCGCGCCGCGCCGCGGCCCACACCTGGTCGCGCACGTCGAGCATCACCGTCGCCACGTGCGTGGGCGCGACGCGGTAGCTGCCCATCCAGGCGTGCGAGACGTCGAGGAAATCCTCGGCGAGCGCCAGGGTCCGCTGCACCTCGCGGCGGATCGACGCCGCCATCGGCGCGGCCACCGACCGCCCTTCGTCCAGGTCGAGCAGGCCGAGGATCGCCACCTGCGGGCTGCGCAGGTCGTGCGAGAGGAAGCGGTTCCACTTCTCGCGCTGGCGCTGCGCCTCGCGCTCGGAAGTCAGGTCGGCCAGCACGACGATGTAGCCCGGCGGCGCCTGGCCGGCCGGCGCCGCCACGGGCGCGGCGAGCAGTTGCAGGTGCTGCCCGCGCGCCGTGGCGTACTCGCCCGCCAGCGCCGCCAGCCAGGCGGGGCCCCGCTGCACGTCGGCCACCGCGGCGCCGCGCGCCTGCCGCCGCAGGGGCGCCAGCAGGTCGGCCAGTTGCCGGCCCCGGAAGGGCTGCGCATCGGCCGCATCGCCGCCCGCTGCTGCGCCGCCCAGCCATCGCACGGCGGCGGCGTTGCAGCCGACCACGCGCCCCAGCGGATCGCACAGCAGCACCCCCGTCGGCATCGCGCGCAGCGCCGACTCGGTGAGCGCCTGCAGGCGCAGGGTGCGCTGGATCGCGCGGTCCAGCGCCTCCTTCGGCGGCTGCGGCCCCGCACCGGCCGCCGGCGCGGCGACGATCTCGAAGATGCCCGCCGGCACCGCCTGCAGCGCGCTGGCCTTGTTCGCCAGGAAGCGCAGCTGCCCCCGCAGGCGCAGCCAGCTCCAGCCCGCATACAGCAGCGCCAGCCCGGCCAGCGGCGTGGCCGCCGGCAGCCACCAGCCGAACCCGTACAGCGCCGCCACGCTCACGGCCACGCAGCCGCCGGCCACCGCGGCCACCATCACCAGCCCGACCCCGGGCTGCCACCGCAGCAGGCCCGCCGCCAGCGCCAGCACCGCGGCGATCCAGGCCGCCAGGGCCGGCGCCGGCAGCTCATGGATGGCCCTGCCCTGCATCAGCTGATCGATCGCGTTGGCATGCACCTCCACGCCCGGCAGCAGCCCGGCGCGCGCCGAGGCCGGCGCGAAGACCTGGTCGCCCAGGCCCGGCGCCGTGCCGCCGACGAGCACCGTCCGCCCCCGCAGCCGCGCCGGCGGCACCTCGCCGTCGAGCACGCGCACGTAGGAGACCCTGTCGTAGCTCCCCGACGCGCCGGCGTAGGCGATGCGCATGCGGTCCGCATAGCGCCAGCCGGACGCATCCTCGCGCCCGGCCTCGGCCGAGGACGACCGCCCGGCCACCAGCATCCCGACGTAGGGCTGGAGGCCGCCGGCCGGCCCCATGCGCAGGAACAGGTTGCGGGCGACGCCGTCGGCGTCGAGCACCAGTTCCGCATGCCCGACGCCGCGGGCCTGCGCCTCGAACAGCGGCAGCGGCCGCTGGAACCCCTGCTGCCCGGCCTCCGGCGCCCGCAGGTCGCGCTCCGCCATCATCGGCAGGTACACCGGCAGCCGCCCCATGGCCTGCGCAAGCCGCTGGTCCTCCCGCGCGTCCACGCTGGGCTCGGTGAGGAACAGATCGAGCAGCACCTTGGCGGCCCCCGCGTCCGCCAGCCGCGAGAGCAGTCGCGCATGCGTGCCGCGCGGCCAGGGCCAGCGGCCCAGCGCGGCCAGGCTGGGCTCGTCGATGGCCACGATCAGGATGTCGGCGGACGGCGGCTGCGCGGCCAGCGGCAGCATGCGGTCGTAGGCCAGCATGTCCAGTTGCGCGAGGCCCGGCTTCTGCGCCAGCCAGGCCAGGGCGGCTGCCAGCAGCGCGATCGCGGCCAGCGCGCCGGTCAGCCTGGGGCCTGTCACGTCAACGCCCAGGCGCGTCGAAGCTGCCGCCAGCGAACGGCCTGCCGTAGTGCTCGCCGTCGGACGTCTCGCTCACCCGCCAGTGGTACCGCCCGCCGATGGCGAAAGGCCCCACCACCGCGCCGGTGGCCTGCAGCCCCTTCAGGTCGACCGCCGTCGCGGCAAAGTCCGGTTCGAGCGACAGCTCGAGCCTGTAGCGGCGCGCCGATGACGCGGCCCACCGGATCTCCACCCGTCCGTCGGCCAGCCGGCGCATCCCGCCCTGGGGCGCCGGCATGTAGAACAGGCGCTCGCCCGGCATGCCCTCCAGGCGGTCGGCATCCAGCGCCGCGACGCTCAGGTGGTAGAAGCCCGGGTCCAGGTCGGCCGGCAGCGGCAGCGTCGCGTCCTCGCTCGCGAACTCGGCCACCGGCGCGAGGAACAGGTCGTCCTGCGCGACGCGCCAGCGGTAGCCCTGCGCGCCCGGCACCGCGCCCACCGCCGCCGTCGTCGGCGCGGCCTCGGAGAAGGCCTGCTCGGTGAAGCGGGGCGCCGGCAGCAGCGGCCGCGCCTCGGCGCGCCCCGAGGCGCCGGCCAGCACCGCGCCCTGACCCGCATCGAGCAGCAGCGGCGCCGCGCCGCCGCCCTGCACCGCGACCTGCCCCTCGATGACCTCGCCGGTCAGGTGCCCGTCGCGGTCGCGCACGCGAAAGTGCGTGCCGCGCACGCCCAGCACCACCGAGCGCGAACGGATCTCGAACGCCTGCCCCGACTGCTGCCTGCGGACCTGCGACTCGATCTCGCCGTGCAACAGCCGCAGGCGCACGCCGCCGCGCCCGATCCGCTCCACCTCGACCGCGCTGCCCGGCGGGATCACCGACCGGCTGCCGTCCTGCAGCCCCAGCGTCAGGAAGCCCTTCGCCTCCGTCGCCACCACGTCGCCCGCGCGGACCGCGGCGCCCGGCGCCAGCGGCTCGTCTGCCCCGCCCCCGTGCCGCCGCCATGCCTTGCCGGCGACCGCCAGCACCATCGCCTCGTCCTCGCCGAGCAGCCGGCCGTCGGCGAAGTACAGCACCGTGCCCGGCTGCAGGCGCCGCGGCTCGGCGATGCCGTTGCGCCGCTGCACGTCGGGCCAGCGGGTCGGCTGGCCATAGCGCTCGCCCGAGATGCCCCACAGCGTCTCGCCGGGCTGCACCACGTGCGTCTGCTGCGCGAAGAGCCCCCCGGCAAGCAGGGCCAGGAACGGGAACAGCAGGGCGGCAGCCAGGCCGTGCGCAGAGGGCAGATGGTTCATCGAGCGGCATCCTTCATCGCGTCGAGGCAGTACCCCTGCCCGTAGACAGCGCGCAGGCTCACGCCCCGCTCCGCATCGAGCTGCAGCTTCCTGCGCAGGCGGTAGATATGGCTATCGAGCATGCGCGACGGCTCGTCCTCGGTCGGGTAGCCCGCCGCCTCCAGCAGGTGGGCGCGCGAGACCGTCTGCCCCAGCCGGCCGAACAGCAGTTGCATCAACTGGAACTCCCTGCCCGTCAGCGCATGGTGCTCGACGGGCGCGTCCGGCGCCTCCTGGTAGCTGACCGAGTGCGCTGCCGGGTCCAGCGTCCAGCAGCCGAAGGTCTGCCGGCGGTCCGGCGCCAGCGGCTGGACGGGCCGCAGCAGCCTCATGACGCGCGCTCGCAGTTCGAGGGGCCGGAACGGCTTCACGACATAGTCGTTCGCCCCCGCGTTCAGCGCATCGGCCACGTCGCGGTCCGCGCCCTTGGAACTGAGCATCAGCACCGGAACGCTGCTGTCCTTCCAGGTGCGCAGCCACTGCAGTACCTCCATGCCGTCCAGCGAGGGCGCTGCCCAGTCCAGGATCACCAGATCGAAGGACTCGCGCCGCAGCAGGCGCTGCAGTTCCCGCCCGTCGGAGAAGGCGCGGCAATGCACGCGCTCCTCCCCGCCCAAATGGCGCACGAGCGTGCGCACCAGCAGGTCCTGCTGGATCGGGTCGTCCTCAAGGATCGCTATACGCATGCAGGAGACAGAAGGAGGTTCGTAAGAAAACGTATTCTGACCGAGCAACACCCTGTCGAAATCTGACGAATTCACGCAAGGGTATATGGGCCAAAGTATTCATTAAATGTCACAGATTGGCTCGGAATGTGACCGCGAATGTCGCGAAATCTCGCGAGCACGGTGTGGCGTGGCGGCATTTCCCGGAGCATCCCGGCCAAGCCGACGAAGAGGCCGCGAGAACCTTTTTCTCCACGCCACCGTCCTGCCCTCCTTCTCTCCGGAACAAGACGCCATGAATAAAAGCTACCGCTCCATTTGGAACGATTCCCTCGGCGCGTGGGTCGCCGCCTCCGAGATCGCCAAGGCGCACGGCAAGCCGGCCCGCGCACGCGTCCGCGCCGTGGGGGCGCCGATCCTGAGCGGCATGGCCGGCGGCGTGCTGCTGGCGCTGGCCGGGCTGTCTGCGCCGGCACTCGCCGATACGCCGATCACCGACGCCGCCACGGGCGCCACCTGCGCCCGCCCCGGCAGCAGCGGCGCCTGGGTCTGCCAGGTGCCCAACGGCAGCGGCGGCTTCGCCACCGTCACCGGCCCCGCCGGCAGCGCCGCCGCGCCCGACTTCGGCGCCCTGAACACCTGGGTCGGCAGCAACCTCGGGGGTGCGGGGGCCATTGTCCTGGGCAATGCGGACACCCAGGCCAACGCGGCCAACGCCGTCGCCATCGGCGCCGGCGCCAAGGCCCAGGGCGCCTCCGGCGTTGCCTTGGGCGATGACGTCACCTCGGGGGCGCAGGGCTACAACGTCGCCATCGGCTCGCAGGGCACCAGCGCCAGCGCCACACCCACCAGTTCGCCGGACATCGGCGCCGTGGCCATCGGTCGCTCGCAGACGGCCGACGGCGATGGCGCGGTGGCCATCGGCTCTTCCAACACGGCGACGGGCGATGGCTCGGTGGCCTTGGGACGCGCCAGCACCGCAACGGGCGAGGGCTCGCTGGCGCTCGGCAATGGCGCCTATGCCACCGGTGCACGCTCGGTCGCGTTGGGCACCACGGCCCAATCGACCAACTTTGCCACCGTGGCGCTGGGCGACGGCGCGAACGCGGGCGGCAGCAGCGCCATCGCCATCGGCCGCATCACCGAAGCGACGGGCTACAACGCCATTGCCATGGGCGACTGGGCCAAGGCAAGCCAGCGGGACGCCCTTGCCATCGGTGCCAACGTGACCGCATCCGGCGTGGGTACCACCGCCATCGGCGGCAGCCAGGTGTCTGCCAATGCGGCCAAGGCAACTGCCGACCGTGCCACCGCACTGGGCTATGGCAGCACCGCCAGCGGCACCGACACCATTGCCATCGGCGACAGCACGGCGCAGGACCCCAACGCCATTGCCATGGGCCTGGGCGCCCGCGCGGGCAGCGCCTCCTATCCGTCGGACACCAGCCAGATCGCCATCGGCCAGAGCGCCTTGGCCGACGGGCAGGGCAGCATCGCACTGGGCATGGGTTCGCGGGCCAGCCGCAATCAGAGCGTCGCGCTGGGGCAGGGCGCCGAATCCTGGAACGAGTCCGTCGCCATCGGTGCCGGTGCCACGAGCGGCGGAACCATCGGCTCGGGGATGCACCTGGGCGGCATCGCCATCGGCTACGGCGCCGACGCCACGGCCCTGCACGCCACGGCCGTCGGCTACCAGGCCAGTGCCGCCTACGGCGTGGCCAACCGCGCCGTCGTGCTGGGCTACAGCGCTGACGTCACCGCGGCGGATGCCATTGCCGTAGGCGCCAACGCTCAGGGCACAGGCGAGAACGCCACCGCCATCGGCGGCGACGACGTTCCGGGCAACGCAGCGCAAGCCACCGGCCCGCGTTCCACGGCGCTGGGCTATGGCAGCAAGGCCTCGGCCGCGGATGCCATCGCCATCGGCGACAGCACGGCGGCCGGCGTGAACACAACGGCCGTGGGCGCGATGAACAATGCAGGCACCGGCCAGCAAAGCACGGCCGTGGGCTACAACAACCGGATTACAGGGGCTTTCGGCAACTCAACCGCGGTGGGCAGCGGAAACACCGTGGGCGGCCAGAACACCTCAGTGTTTGGTTTGGGCAACACCACCAGCGGCACGGGCGCTGCGGGGGCGGTGGCTCTGGGCAACCAGAACACCATCGAGGCGCCCACCACGATCGCCGTGGGTGCCAGCAACAGCATCGGCAGCAACGCTCAATACGCCATTGCATTGGGCCGATCGAATACGGTGACTGCCACCGTGCCAGGCACGGGCGGCGTGGCCCCGGTCGCAGTGGGTTCGCAGAACACCTTGAGCAACGATGGTGCACTTGCCGTGGGCGTGGGCAACACCGTCGCCGGCAAATACGCCGTGGCATTGGGCCGGGCCAACACGGCATCCGGCGAACAGGCGCTTGCCTTGGGTAACAGGGCAACCGCCTCCGACACCGATGCCATCGCCATTGGCTCGAATGCCAAGGCCGAGGGGGTCAGCAGCATCAGCATCGGCACGGGCAACGTGGTGACGGGTGACCGTTCCGGCGCCATCGGCGATCCGAGCTTCATCGATGGCGATGACAGCTATGCCATCGGCAACAACAACACCATCGATGCGGCCAGCACCGAGGCGTTCATCCTGGGCAACAACGTCGAGCTGACCAACGTGCCGAGAGCGGTGGCGCTGGGCACGAACACTAGCGTGAGCGTGGCCGATGGCGTGGCCCTGGGCAGCGGCAGCAATGCCAACACGGCTGCGGGCATCGCCGGCTACGTGCCCACCGGCGCCAGCACGGCGGATGCGGCGGCCATTGCCGCCACCATCGCCACGCGCGGCGCGGTGGACGTGGGCAGCCGCCAGATCACCGGCGTGGCGGCGGGCAAGGAAGCCAGCGACGCGGTGAACGTAGCGCAGTTGCAGGCCCTTTCCAGCGCGGCGGCGGCGGGCGCGGTGCATTACTACAGCGTCAACGACGGGGCCACGCCCGGCGAGAACTACGACAACGACGGCGCGCTGGGCCAACGCTCCATTGCCGCCGGCATTTCCGCGAAGACCGGCGCAGGGGCCATCGACAGCGTGGCGATCGGAACTGGGGCCGAGGCCACCGAAGACTACGACGTGATGGTCGGCGCCTTCGCAGGCCAGGGCGGAACCAGCACCGGAGCCAACGTGGGCGTGGGCGCGTTCACGCTCAGCGGCGTCGTCGGCAGCGGCAACGTGGCCGTGGGCGCCGACATGGGCCAGGGTGTGAGCGGCGACAGCAATACCCTGCTGGGCTCGTCGTCGGGCAACCGGATCGTCGGCGACGAGAACGTGGCCATCGGCTACCAGGCCGGCAACACCCAGTACTGGGTGGACAACTCCGCCATGACCGTCGACCGCGCCGTCAGCATCGGCAGCAAGGCCGTGGCCGGCAAGAACGACGCCGTCGCCCTTGGCAGCAACAGCCAGGCGCAGGTGGAAGGCGGCGTGGCGCTGGGCAGCGGTTCGGTGGCGGACACCGACAGCTTCACCAACGATGCCACACGCGCCGGCTATGTGCCGACGGGAGCGAGCGCCGCCCAGGCGAGCGCCATCGCCGGAACCCACAGCACGCTGGCGGCCGTGTCGGTCGGCAACGCAGCCGCCGGCCAGTACCGCCAGATCACCGGTGTGGCGGCGGGCACGGAAGCCAGCGACGCGGTCAACGTGGCGCAGCTGCAAGCCGTCTCCAGCGCCGCCGCAGCGGGTGCGGTGCACTACTACAGCGTCAAATCCGCCGTCACAGGCGCGGGCAGCAACTACGACAACGACGGCGCCACGGGCACGAACGCGCTGGCCGCGGGCGTGAGTGCTTCCGCAAGCGCCGCGAGCGCCACCGCCGTGGGCTACAGCAGCAATGCTGCAGGCATCGGCAGCATTGCCGTGGGCGACAGCAATGCCACGTCTCGCAACACCATCGCGATCGGCACCGGAGCGACCGCCACGGGCACCACCATCGAGGGCGCTGTGGCGATTGGATACAACGCGCAAGCGACGAAGTATCTGAGTCTTGCGTTGGGCACCCGCACGACCGCCAGCGCCGAATGGGCGATCGCCATCGGTGACTTGGCCAACGCGACAGCCTCCGATGCGCTGGCGATTGGCAGCAGCGCGTCTGCGGCCGGCCAGGCATCCACGGCCGTGGGAGTGCTTGCCAATACGACCGGGGAGAGCGCCGTGGCGGTCGGCGGCGGCGCGCAAGCCTCGGGCGATCAGTCGGTTGCCATCGGCGGGGGCGACTATGCGACGTCCAGCATGAGCGATGGAGCCCGCGCCAGCGGGGACAAGGCGATCGCCATCGGCTACAAGTCCCAGGCCACGGGCGAGAGCAGCATCAGCATCGGCACGGGCAACGTGGTCAGCGGCAAGAACTCCGGTGCGTTCGGCGACCCCAACACCGTCAGCGGTGCCGGCAGCTACGCCTTCGGCAACGACAACACCATCGCCCAGGACAACACCTTCGTGCTGGGCAACAACGTCACCACCACCCAGGCCAACAGCGTCGTGCTGGGCAACGCCAGCGCCGACAAGGCGGCGGTGCAGGTCAACGACGCCACCATCCCCAGCGTGGTGGCCACGCTGAACCCGGACGGCAGCGTCACCTACGCGCCCGGCCCGGCCATCACCTATGGAGGCTTCGCCGGCACCGCCACGGGCGTGGTCAGCGTGGGCGCAGCGGGCGCGGAGCGCCAGATCGTCAACGTCGCCCCCGGCGCGATCACGGCCACCAGCACCGACGCCGTCAACGGCAGCCAGCTGTATTCGGTGGCCAGTCAGGTCAACGCCATCGGCGGCAGCATCACCACCATCGTCAACAACGCCAGCTCGCACTACTACAGCGTCAACGACGGCGGCACCCAGCAGGCCAACTACGACAACAGCGGCGCCAGCGGCGCCAACAGCATCGCCTCCGGCCCGGGCGCGACGGCCAGCGCCGCCAACGCAGTGGCCATGGGCGCCAACGCCAGCGCTACCACCGCCAACAGCGTCGCACTGGGCGCGGGCAGCACCACCACCGCTGCCACCCCGACCTCCGGCACCACCATCCGCGGGCAGGACTACACCTTCGCCGGGGGCAACCCCACGGGCGTGGTCAGCGTGGGCAGCACGGGGGCCGAGCGCCAGATCCAGAACGTGGCGGCCGGGCAGCTCAGCGCCACCAGCACGGACGCGGTCAACGGCAGCCAGCTGTACGCCACCAACCAGGCGCTGGAGAACTTGAGCGTGACGGCCAACGCGGGCATCAACGTGACCACGGCGGCCACCGGCACGGGCGTGGCGGTGGGCACCAGCGTGGCCAACGTGGGCCCGGGCGGCGTGGCCACCTACACGGCGGGCAACAACATGGTGCTCACGCAGAGCGGGGCGAACGTGGCCTTCGCGGTGAGCGACAACCCGAACTTCACCAGCGTGACGGTGGGCAACACCAGCATCACGAACAACGGGGTGAGCATCCAGGGCGGGCCGAGCATGACCACCGGCGGCATCAACGCGAACAACACCACGATCACCAAC
>Ga0182738_1005240_pt1 | contig 13960 bp, 9 predicted proteins | sample eDN5th30CBELigMG_FD_128876 | JGI IMG/M metagenome (GOLD analysis project Ga0182738, IMG submission 128876) | Enriched Miracle-Growth compost microbial communities from Emeryville, California, USA - eDNA 5th pass 30_C BE-Lig MG (version 2)... ...
CTCGTCTTCGGATTGCGGTCGATGAGCGACCGGATCGCCCCCGACGACCTGGTGATCACCATGGACGCCGACGGCCAAGACCGCCCCGCCGACATCGGCAGCCTGGTCGACGCGCTCCTCACCGACGGCAGGCATCCCGGCACGGTGGTGCTGGCGGCACGGACCCGTCGGCGCGAGTCACTGACGTTCAAAGGCTTCTATGCCGTGTTCAAAGCGGTGTTCAGGGTCTTGACCGGTACGACGATCCGCAGCGGCAACTTCGCGGCCTACCGCGGGTCGGTCGTCCACGGTCTGCTTCGCCATCCGCATTTCGATCTGTGCTATTCGTCGTCGTTCATCAGCCTCGACGTGCCGGTCGCGTTCGTTCCCTGTCCGCGCGGCGACCGCTATTCGGGGCGCTCCAGGATGGACCGGGAGCGTCTGATCCTGCACGGACTCCGCATGCTGATGCCCTTCATGGACCGCATCGCACTGCGCGCCCTGGGGGGCCTCGCCGCCCTCGTCGTGCTGGCAACCGCTTTTCTTGCGTCGCTCGGGTGCGTGTGGGTGTTCACGGACGCACGCATCGGAAGCTGGCTGATCGGCCTCGGCCTGGCGCTGGTCGTCACCGCGTTCCTGGGAATCGCCTGCTGCGTCATCTTGTTCGCGCTCTTCGCACAGTCCCGCGGTATCTCCCTCAGCGGCCTCGAGGTGGCCGATGACCGACGCGCTCGAATCGCACCTTCTCGACCAGACTGACGACGCGACCCGCTTCTTCTGGCACCGGCTCCGGTGGCGGTTCGTCGCGGCGCACGTCCCCCGGCGGCGGCTCACCCTGCTCGACGTCGGCGCCGGCGCCGGGGTGATCGGCGAGTTCCTCGTCAGGACCCGCCCCGAGGCGCGCTATGTCTTCGATGAGCCGATCCCGTCGTTGCGCGCACGGCTCCGCGCGCGTCACGGCGACGCTGCCGATCGTCACGGCGCCGAAGATCACCCCGACGTCGACGTGGTCACCCTGCTCGACGTCCTCGAACACGTCGACGACGACGAGGCGTTTCTCGCCGAACTGGTCGACCGGCTCCGCCCCGGCACCACGCTCGTCGTGACCGTGCCCGCCTCGATGCGGTTGTGGTCGGATTGGGACGTGGTGCTCGGCCACGTCCGCCGTTACGAGCCCGAAACGCTCGCCTCGTTGTGTGCGACCGTGCCCGTGGAGGTCGTCGAATCGGGACACCTCTTCCCCGAATTGGTGCCTGCCGCGTGGTGGCGGGCGCGCCGTCGAAGGGCCCGTGACGGCTCGACACCATCGGACCCGGCCGATGCCCGTGCGGAATTCCCGCGCCTGCCTCTTCCGGTCGACCGGGCACTGGAATTGCTCGGTCGCCCCGGGGTGCGCTGGCGTGACACGATGCCGATCGGTACGTCGCTGTGCACGGTCCTGCGGGTCGGCCCTTCGCGTCGCTAGCGTGCACCGCAATGGAACTCGGATTGCAGGGTCGTCGCGCGGCGGTGGCCGCAGGGTCCTCGGGACTCGGCCTGGGCGTCGTGCGCGCACTGGCAGGCGAAGGGGCACGGGTGGCCTTCTGCGGGCGGGACCGCGGACGCCTGGAATCGGCCGCGGCGTCCATCGAGGGTGAGGCGCGACCGATCGTCACCGATCTGGCAACGCCGGAGGGGGCGACCGGGTTCGTGGCGGCGGCCGACGAGGCCCTGGGTGGCGTCGACATCCTCGTGTGCAACGCAGGCGGTCCACCCGCCGGCACGTTCGCGTCGACGCCGATGCCGGCCTATCGAGATGCGCTCGATCTGAACCTGCTCTCGACGGTGGCCATGTGCGAAGCGGCCGTCCCGGCGATGCGGTCGCAACGATGGGGTCGGGTGTTGGTGATCACGTCCGCGACCGTGCGAGAACCGGCCGCCAACCTGATCCTGTCGAACGTGGCCCGCGCCGGCGCCACGGCGTTCGCCAAGACGCTGGCCCGCGAGGTCGCGGCCGACGGGATCACAGTCAACACGCTGCAGCCCGGACTCCACGACACTCCCCGACTCGACGACCTCGGAGCCGCCGATCGCGGCGCGCTCGCCGCCGCGATACCGGCACGCGAGCTCGGCGACCCCGACGACTTCGGCCGGGTCGCGGCGTTCCTGTGCTCGGATGCGGCTCGGTTCGTCACGGGGGTGTCGCTTCCGATCGACGGCGGCCGGTTCGCCGGTCTGCAGTAGCCCCGGGACAGCGGGCGGTCCGGGAACCTACACTCGACGGCGATGAAGTCGTCCTGGATGCACATGGAGGTGGCGCGGTGAAGGTGTTGATCACGACCGACGGATCGGACGCGGCGATCGACGGTGCCCACCGGGCGCTCGAGCTTCTGCAACCGGGCATCGAGGTCACCTTGGCGATGGTGATTCCCGAACGCGAGGATCCCATGATGACGGCGAGCGGCTTCGCCGGCCCACTGGTCACCGAGGAAGAGGCGACGGCGGATTTCGCCGAGTCGGTCGAAGGAGGGCGTGCGGCACTCCAGCACACGGTCGATGCGTTGAACGACTCCGAGTTGACCGAGGGTGACACCCTGGAAACCCGCCTCATTCCGTCAGGAGAGGACGCCGCGAGTGCGATCGTGACCGAAGCGGAGCGCACCGGTGTGGACCTGATCGTGATCGGCTCCAGCGGCAAGGGGGCCTGGCGACGCCTGTTCGGCGGGTCGGTGTCCGAGAAGGTCGCCCGTGAGGCACCGTGCCCGGTCCTCATCGCCCCGCCACGGGCTTCGGACGACTGACGACGTCACCGCGCGTCGGATTCGTCGACCTCCACGGCCTCGAGGCGGCCCGTCTCCCACTGGACCGCGATCGTCGCCGCGATCGGCCGGGCGAATTCGGCGATGTCGTCGGCCACGTCCTCGGGTGACGAGGCCAGCTCGGCCGCGTCGATCACGAGCGTCGATCGGCCCAGTTCGAGGCCGAGCGCGAGTTCGTCGACCGAACCGGGATCGGTGAGCAGGACCAACGCGTCGAAACGGTCGGCGTTGTCGGCAGCGAGCTCGCGTGCGACCCGGGAGCCCGAGCCGTACCCGACGAACGTGGCGGATCCGAGCTCCAGATGGCGCAACACCGCGAGGACGGCGTCGCCGGCTTCCCAGGCTTCGTGGCGTGTCCCCAGCGATGGCGCGATCACGCGGAAACCGTCGGCCGCCAAGGGCCCGAGCAGGGTGTCCCAGACGTCTCCCTCATCGCCGAGCACGTCACCGATCAGCACCACGGGAGGGCCCGTTCCCTGTGCGCTGTAGTGCACCACCAGGTCGTCGCCCAGCGGGGCCGCACCCGACTCGACGGGAAACCGTTCTCCGTCTTCGCCCTCGCCGCCCATGACCGTGGTCGGGCCCACGCCCACCACCGCCGGGACGAAGTCGGCTCGCTGATGCTCTTCGGCAGCTTCCCGCCTGGTCATCCGGTACAACGCATGGGCGCCGACGACCCCGTAGGCAGCGGCGATCACCAGGTAGAGGCTCCCCGGCGAGATCCGGCCGACGGCGAGACTTCCCACGACCGGGCCGACGATCGAACCGACCCCGTTGACGAGGACGACCTTCGCGCCGGCCGCGACCTTGAGCTCATCGTCGATGTAGTCGTTCAGGTGGGCGACGCTGAGCGAGTAGATCGGGAACCCGGTCCCTCCGGCGACCGCCGTCATGGCGATGAGGACGAGGCGACGATCGGTCGACACCTGCGATGCCGCCACGGCGACCATCGCGGCCCCGAGCGCTGCAACCGCGATCACCACACGGCGGTCCACGTGGTCGGACCACTTTCCCAGCGGAACCTGCAGAGCGATACCGCCCGCCAGCGCGGCGCCGACGAACGCTCCGGTGGCGCTTCGATTGAACCCGGCTTCGTTCGCGTAGACGACCCCTGCGGTGAGCATCGCCGCGCCGACGAATCCCGACATCGCCGTCCCGACCACCGCGAGCGGGGCGACTTTCGAGATGATCCGCACCGACACCGGCTCGGGACGCGGCGGCGCCGGTGCCGGGAACACCGACAACGACACCGGCACCACCGCGAGCGACACGAGCACCGATGCGATGACGAAGGGTTCGAAGCCACGGGCGCCGACGATGGCGTAGAGGATCTGTCCGCCGAGCAGCGACGCGGATACCACGGCCATGTAGATCGCGAACAGGCTCCCGCGTGAACGGTTCGTCGCGACCCCGTTCAGCCAGGTCTCACACACCACGTACAGCGCCGACACGCACAGCCCGACCACCACGCGCAACACGAACCAGCTCACCGGGTCGATGAGCACCACGTGCAACAACACGGCGGCCGATGCCAGCCCAGCCAATCCGGCGAAAACCCGCACGTGGCCGACGCGTCCGATCGCCACCGGCGCGAAATACGAGCCACCGACGTACCCGAGGTAGTACCCCGCCAGCACCGTCCCGATCACGCCGGGGCGGAAGCCTTCCAGGCCGGCCCGTACGCCCAGGAGCGTCGCGGTCAACCCGCTGCCGATCAGCAACAGACCGATACTCGCCAACAACGGAATCGCGTCGCGGACGGCGCCGCCCAGTCCTCGCCCGCCAGAGGCGACCGGTTGGGCGACGACACTCACTTCAGGCGATCCTAGGAAACCCCCGGGCAGTAGCCTGCGCCGACATGGAACCCGAGATCGCCGGCTTCGCCTGCGAAACCTTCACTGCCGACGCGGTGACCCATCCGGTGTACCGGAGCGGCACCGGTCCCGCGGTGATCGTCATGACCGAGATCCCGGGTATCACTCCGGCGGTCATCTCCTTCGCCCGTCGCATGACCGACGAGGGCTACACCGCCGTGCTGCCTCAGCTCTTCGGTACGCCCGGACGTGCCCCGTCGAACGGCTACCTGCTCGGCACCCTCACGAGGGTGTGTATCTCGTCGGAGTTCACGATGTTCGCACGCGGCCGCACGTCGCCCGTGGTCCGCTGGCTGCGCGCTCTGGCCGCGGACGAGCACCGGCGCTGTGGGGGTCCCGGCGTCGGAGTGGTCGGCATGTGCTTCACCGGTGGCTTCGCGCTCGCCATGACCCTCGACGACGCCGTGATCGCGCCGGTGCTCTCCCAGCCCGGGCTGCCCGCGACCCTCAGCGCCAGGCACAAAGCCGACATCGGGATCGACGCCGACGAGATGACAGCGATCAGCGAACGGGTGAAGGCCGAAGGTCTCTGCGTCCTGGGGCTCCGCTTCACGAACGACCGACTGTGCCCGGCCGAACGCTTCGAGTCGCTGCACCGTCATCTGGGCGAGAACTTCCGGGCGATCGAGATCGATTCGTCGCCGGACAACGAGTGGGGGTTCACGGGGTCGGCGCACTCGGTCCTCACCGAGGAACTCGTCGACGAACCCCGACACCCGACCCGCGCGGCGCTCGACGAGGTGCTCGAATTGTTCCGGACACGCCTGCGCTGAGCGGTGTGGGAACATCGACCGCCATGAGCACACCGATCCACGCTTTCGGCGACGACGCCCTCGGCCACGACGACGCGGTCGGGGTGGCGGCCCGGATCACCGCCGGGGAGATCAGTGCCGAAGAGGCGACCGAGGCGGCGATCGCGCGGGTCGAACAGGTCGACGGGGTCCTCCATGCGGTCGCGTACGCCGCGTTCGACGAGGCCCGCGCCGCGGCGCGCACCGCGCGCCCCGGCGCCGACGGACCGTTCGCCGGGGTGCCGTCGTTTCTCAAGGACAACGTCGAGCTGGCGGGCATGCCGGCCTGCCACGGTTCCGCGGCGATCGACGCGGTACCCGTGAAACGCTCGAACGCCCCGGCGGTGCAGTACGTCTCTCAGGGCTTCGTCATCCTCGGCAAGTCAACCATGCCCGAGTTCGGCCTCACGGCCAGCACCGAGTTCGCGGACGGCACGGCGACGCACAACCCCTGGAATCCCGACCACTCCGCCGGTGCGTCGTCGGGAGGCTCGGCCGCACTCGTCGCGTCGGGCGCGGTGCCGATCGCCCATGGCAACGACGGCGGCGGATCGATCAGGATCCCGGCCGCGGCGAACGGGCTGGTCGGCCTCAAGACGACCAGAGGACGCACCAGGGACCGACCGGGCGCGCGCCAACTCCCCGTGAACCTGTCGGCGGAAGGAGCGCTCTGCCGCACGGTGCGTGATGCGGCCCATCACCTGGCCGCGATGGAACGCACCTACGCGAACCGGCACCTTCCCCGGGTCGGCCTGGTCTCCCGGCCGGTGGAGCGACGGCTCCGCGTCGGCATGGCCAGGATCTCGCCCACCGGCGTCGACGTCGACCCCTCGACCATCGCCCAGACCGAGGCGACCGCGGCGCTGCTCGAAGAGCTCGGCCATCACGTCGACGAGGTGACCCTGCCCACGAGCCGGCACTTCACCGAGGACTTCACGCTGTTCTGGGCGTTCATGGCGGTGCTCATGGCCCGATCCGAGCAACTCGGTCACCGGGGGCACTTCCACCCCGAACGGCTCGACCCGGTCACCAGAGGCCTCCAGGGGAAGTGGCACGCGAACCGGACCGCGACCGTCGGCGCGATTCGTCGGCTCCGGGCCGCGCGGGCCGACTACGACGCGATGTTCACCGGGCACGACGTCGTGCTGAGTCCCACCCTGAACCATCCCACCCCGAAGCTCGGGTATCTCGATCCGCGGCTCGACTTCGACGAACTGTTCGCCCGGATGTCCGCCTACGTCGGCTTCACCCCGGTCAACAACGTGTGCGGCGGTCCGGCGGTCGCGCTCCCCACACCACTCGACGCCGACGGACTACCCGGCTCGGTGCAGTTCTCGGCCGCCTGGGGTGACGAGGCGACGCTGCTCGGGCTCGCCTACGAACTCGAAGCGGCGCGCCCATTCCCCGACATTCGCAGCGCCTAGCCCGCGCCTAGCCCAACACCGAATCCGCGCCGAGCAAGACCCGGACCTCGGACACCAGCGGCGGTGCGTGCTCGACGCAGTAACGGACCGGTAGCCGCAGCACGTCGGTGTCGCCCAGATGGACGAACACCCGCGATTCGCCGGGGAACTCGCTCAGGAGTCCCTTGAGGCGGATGAGCCGGCCCTCGTCGAGCTGCCCGGGCTGCACCTGGATGCGCAGCGGCGGGGCGCCGTCGATGATGCCGTCGAAGGGCTGGATGTCGATCGCGATCAGCTTGGGGGTGTCGTCGCGCTTGTCGAGCCGACCGCGCAGGACGATCACCGAGTCATCCGCGAGCAGGTGGCCGATCGCGGCCATCGTCTTGGGGAACACCATCACCTCGATCGCCGAGCGCAGGTCCTCGAGCTGGAACACCGCCATCAGGTCGCCCTTGCGCGTGTACTTGCGCTGCAGGCCGGTGACGACCCCACCGACGGTGCGCGTCGTTCCATCCGCGAGGTCCGCGAGTTCGTCCAGCGTGGATTCGGTGCGGCGGCTGAGCGCCTCGGTGGCACCCATGAGCGGATGGTCCGACACATACAGGCCGAGCATCTCCTTCTCGAAGGCGAGCCTGGTCTTCTTGTCGAAGTCCATCTCCGGGATCGCGTCGTGATCGTCGAACACCCCGGCTGCGTCGTCACCGCCCGAGTCGAACAGACTCATCACCCCCTGGTCGCGTTCACGCCGTCGGGCGATCGCCTTGTCGATGATCGCCTCGGCCACCAGCACGAGTTCCTGGCGGGGATGACCGAGCGAGTCGAACGCACCGGCCTTGACGAGCGACTCGACCGCCTTCTTGTTGAGCGCGGAGGGATCCACGCGGTCGCAGAAGTCGTAGAAGTCGGCGAAGGGGCCGTTCGCATCCCGCTCCGCGATGATCTTGGACACGATCCCCTCGCCGACGTTGCGCACCGCGGAGAGCCCGAAGGGGATGACGACCTCGCCCTCCGCGGTGCGGATCGGGACGAAGTCCGAGGCGGAACGGTTCACGTCCGGCACGAGCACCTCGAGCCCCATGGCGCGGCACTCGGCCAGGTACACCGCAGCTTTCTCGAGGTTGGTCTTGACACTGGTGAGCAGCGCCGAGAAGTACTCGGCCGGATAGTTCGCCTTGAGGTACGCGGTCTGGTAGCTGATGAGCCCGTAGCCGTAGGAGTGGGACTTGTTGAACGCGTAGTCGGCAAAGGGCTCGATGATGTCGAACCACGCCTTTCCCAGCTCGCGCCCATAGCCGGTGTCCTCGCAACCCTGCTCGAACTTGGCGCGTTCGGCCTGGATGAGTTCGCGGATCTTCTTGCCCGTGGCTTTGCGGAGGTTGTCGGCCTCGGCGAGCGAATAACCCGCGAACTTCTGGGCGATCCGCATCACCGACTCCTGGTAGATCATCAGCCCGTAGGTGCCGGCGAGGACCTCCTCGGCGTCGGGATGCAGGTACTCGATCGGTTTGCGGCCGTTCTTGCGATCCGCGTAGTCGTTGTGCATGTTCGCGCTCATCGGCCCCGGTCGGTACAGGGCGATCAGGGCGGCCACGTCCTCGAAGGTCGTCGGGGCGAGTGAGCGGACCAGCGCGCGCATCGGCCCGCCCTCGAGCTGGAACACCCCGATCGTCTCGCCGGTCTGCAGCAGGTCGTAGGTGGGCTGATCGTCGAGCGGAATGTGGTCGATGTCGAGCGTTTCGGAGCGGAAGGCCTCGATCACGTCCAGCGCGTCGGCGATCACGTCGAGGTTCCGCAGGCCGAGGAAGTCCATCTTCAACAGACCCAGGTCCTCGACGCCGTGCATCTCGTACTGGGTGACCACCGGCGCGTCCTCGGGGTCCCTGCCCGCCTCGGGCTTGCGCTGGATCGGCAGCATGTCGGTCAGGGGATCCTTGGTGATCACCACCGCCGAGGCATGGATCGAGTCCTGACGCCGCAGACCCTCGAGACCCTTTGCCACGTCGATGACCGCCCGCGACCCGGGCTCCTCGTCGTACATCTGACGCAGCTCGCCGGCCATCTTGTAGCCGTCGGTGTACTTGGGGTGCGGCTCGAGGCAGGCGTACAGGGGGGTGTCGCGTCCCATGATCAGCGGCGGCATCGCCTTGGCGATCCGGTCACCCACCGCGTAGGGCTCCCCCAGCACCCGGGCCGCGTCCCGCACGGCGGCCCGCGCCTTGATCTGGGAGAACGTGATGATCTGGGCGACGTGGTCGCGGCCGTAGAGTTCCGCGGCGTAGCGGATCATCTCGTCCCGGCAGCGTGAGTCGAAGTCCATGTCGATGTCGGGCATCGAGACACGGCTCGGGTTCAGGAACCGCTCGAAGAGCAGGTCGTAACGGATCGGGTCCAACTCGGTGATGGCCAGGCAGTAGGCGACGGCGCACCCGGCGGCAGAACCCCGGCCCGGGCCCACCCGGATCCCGTTGGCCTTTGCGTGACGGATGAGGTCCCACGTGATCAGGAAGTACGACGAGAATCCCATGTTCCCGATGACCTCGAGCTCGTAGGCGAGCCGTTCGACCACCTCGTCGGGAACGGGGTTTCCCCAGCGGGTCTTCGCGCCCTCGAAGGTGAGGTGACGCAGGTAGTCGGCGTCGTCGGTGAATCCGTCGGGGAGGGGAAAATCGGGCAGGAGCGGTTTGCCGAATTCGATCTCGACGTCGCAACGCTCGGCGATCCACAACGAGTTGTCGCACGCCTCGGGCACCTCGGCGAACAGGTCGCGCATCTCTGCGGCCGACTTGAGGAAGTGTTCGTCACCGTCGAAGTGGAACCGGTTCGGGTCGCTCATGAGCGAGCCGGTCTGGACGCACAGCAGCGCGTCGTGGGCCGTGGCGTCACCGCGGTGGGTGTAGTGGCTGTCGTTGGTCGCCAGCAACGGGGCCTGGATCTTCCGCGCGATCTCGAGCAGCTTCGGGTTGGTTCGTCGCTGGTCGGCCAGGCCGTGATCCTGGAGCTCGACGAACAGGTTGTCGCGGCCGAAGATGTCCTGGAGCCGTGCGGCCTTCGCGAGGGCATCGTCGAAGTCGTCACGGAGCAGTGCCTGGAGCACCTGGCCGCCCAGACAGCCGGTGGTGGCGATGATGCCCTCGTGGTGGGCGTCGAGCAGCTCCCAGTCGACGCGGGGCTTGTAGTAGTACCCCTCCAGGTAGGCCCGGCTCGAGAGCTGGATCAGGTTCTTGTAACCGACGCCGTTCTCGGCCAGGAGCGTGAGGTGGTAGTAGAGCTTGCGGTTGCCCTCGACGTCGCCGCCCGAATCGTCGACGCGGCCTTTGCGCGAGGGCCGTTCGGTGCGCGACTCGTACGCCTGGTACGCCTCGGTACCCAGGATGGGCTTGATGCCGTGATCACGACAGGCCCGATAGAAGTCGAGGATCCCGTACATGTTGCCGTGATCGGTGATCCCGATCGCCGGCTGCCCGTCGGCCGCGGCCGCCGCGACCACCTCGGAGACCCGCGCGGCGCCGTCCAACATCGAGTACTCGGTGTGCAGATGCAGATGGGTGAACGAATCCCCCAACGAGAACTCCCACTTCGACGGGCCGGGAGATGAATCCTAGTCCCGCCAGGTCGCACGACCGGCGGAGATGACGACCCGATCGTCGGCTCCGTGGGTGGTGAACACCGCCTCGCCGTCGCCGATCCGCCACATGCGCACCGTGAGCGTCTCGCCCGGGTACACCGGTGACGAGAAGCGGCCCTCCATCGACGTCAGCCTCGTCGCGTCCCCCTCGCACAGGCCCTGGATCAAGCCGCGACCGGTGAAGCCGTAGGTGCAGAGTCCGTGGAGGATCGGCCGCTCGAATCCGGCCGCGGATGCGAATGCCGGATCCGAGTGCAGCGGGTTGTGGTCGCCCGAGAGCCGGTACAACAACGCCTGGTCGTCGCGGGTCGACAGCACGACCTGGTGGTTGGCGGCGGTGTCGGGCGGTTCGTTCTGCGCACCGGACGGGCCCCGGTCACCTCCGAAACCGCCTTCGCCCCGCAGGAAGATCGACGTCACGTTGGTGAACAACACCTCGTCGGACCCCTCGAGCTTCGACGACGAGGTGACCTCGACCACGGCGCCCGATCCCTTGTCCCAGATCGCGGTGACCTCACCTTCGCTGGTGACCGTACCCGAGGTGGGGATCGGCGCGTGCACCCGGAAGGACTGGCCGCCGTGGACCAACAGGACCGGGTTGAACGACCCGATGCCGCCCAGCGCGTTCATGCCGCCGCCTCCGAGGATCACCGCCATCGACGGCAGGGTCACCAGCTCGACGTCCTGGGTGTTCTCGGTGGTCAGCTCCAATTCGTCGACGCCGGCGCCGACACCGAGGGCGTAGAGCATGACGTCACGGGTGTCCCAGCTCCGCGTACTCGGTTGGCCCTTTGCACCGACCGCTCCGGGATCGATCGGCACGGCTCAGCCCTCGGTCCGGTCGCGGCCGAACATGTCGGCGTTCGGACGGGCCTTGGCCACCAGGTCGAGCACCAGTGGACCGAGTTCTTCGGGGTCGTGTCGTGCCGGGGCGGACGGCCCCTTGTGCCAACCCTCGGTCACCGCCAGCTCGGCGCCGGTCACGTCGAACACCCGTCCGGTCACCGATGCGCTCTCGGGCGAGGCCAACCAGCACACGATCGGGGCGATCCACTTCGGCGACAGCTTCTCCTTGGTCTCCTCGTCGGCCTTGCCCATGCCGAGGTTCTCGGTCATGCGGGTGAGCGCCGCAGGAGCGATCGCGTTCACCGTCACGCCGTAGCGCGCGAGTTCCATCGAGGCGATGATCGTGAACGCCGCGATCCCGGCCTTGGCCGCGCCGTAGTTGGTCTGGCCGATGTTGCCGTAGATCCCCGACGGTGACGACGTGTTGATGATGCGGGCGTCGACCTCGTGGCCGGCCTTGGAGCGATCCCGCCAGTAGGCGGCGGCGAAGTGGCTGGGGCCGAAGGTGCCCTTGAGGTGCACCTTGATCACGGCGTCCCATTCGGCCTCGGTCATGTTGGTCAGCATCCGGTCGCGCAGGATGCCGGCATTGTTGACCACGACATCGAGGTCGCCGTAGGTCTCGAGCGCCTGGTCGATGAGCTTCTTCGCCCCGTCGAAGGACGAGATGTCGTCGGTGTTGGCCACGGCTTCGCCGCCCGCGGCCACGATCTCGTCGACGACGTCGTGTGCCGGACCGGCTTCGTGGCCCTCGCCGTCCATCGATCCACCCAGATCGTTCACGACGACCTTGGCACCGTGCCTGGCCAGCAGCAACGCATGTTCGCGTCCGATGCCGCGGCCGGCTCCGGTCACCACACAGACACGCTGAGCGCACAACTCGGTCATCGACCATCCCCTTGTTCGTTTGCAGATGCGCGGCAGAGCCTACCCGTGGTCGTCGAAGCGCACCGATCCGGTGGACGCGTGGGACAATGGGAACCCGATGGCCCGCACCGACGACTCCCGCCCGGCCGCGAGGCATCGGCGGTTCCGCATTCGCAAGCCCACCTGGCGTGGGTGGTTCGCCATCGGTCTCGTCGTCGTCGCCGTCGGCGTGGTCACCGCGTGGGCGATCGACTACGGCACCTTGGACGGTCGGGTCGCCCGCAACGTCACCATCGAGAACGTCGCGGTGGGAAGGACCAGCGGCACGAGTCTCACCGCGGCGCTCGACCGGGCCGACGCGGAATACGGCAAGGGCACCGTGAACTTCGTCATCGACGGCCGCTCCCACCCCATGTCCGCAGCCGAGATCGGCCTGCACCTGGACACCGGAGCGACGCTTCGAGCGGCACGGCGCGTCGCGCGCGACGACCCGGCTCCGCTGCGACCCTTCTACTGGGCGGGGTCGTGGTTCCAGAAGCGACGGGTCCCGGTGACCGTCAGCCTCGATCACACCAGACTGGCCGAGGCGCTCTCGACACTTCCCGGGCAGACGCCGGTGACCGAACCGAGGGTCGTCGGTTCGGTCGACACGATCGGCACGAGTCCCGGCGCGCCCGGTTACGGCTTCGACCCCGACCGGGTCGCCCGGCAGATCGAACGGGTGGCCCGCGACGGGACGCTGCCGCTCCGCGTGCCGTTGGTGGCGGAGACGATCGAGCCGGTCGTGTCCGACGAAGAGATCGACGTGCTGGCACTCCAGGCTGCGGACCTCACCGACCACGACATCGAACTGACGATCCCGGGCAAGGCGATGACGGCCACTCCCGCGCTGCTCCGAAGCTGGATCACCTCGGTGTTGCCCGCGGGATCCCGTCACGCGGAGCTCGCGCTGGACGCGGGCGAACTGGTGCCGGCGCTCCGTCAACAGCTCGGCACCGTCGTCACCACCCCCCAGGCCGCGACCTTCACCGTCGAGGACTCCCGGGTGCTCCTCGTACCCCAGGTCGACGGGTTGGATTGCTGCTCGGCCGCATCGGGAGAGCTCATCCTCGGAGCGCTGGAGAAGAACGAGCCGACCGTCGAGCTCGCATTGTCGAAACGGCCACCCGCCTTCACGACCGCGAAGGCCCGGAAGCTGGGCATCACCACCCGGCTGGGTGCCGGGCTTTCAGCACAGACCCAGATCCTGTGGACGCCGGATGCACCGTCTACGACGACCACGACGGCTCCGCCGCGAACGGCGTCCGGACCGGGCACCGGACAGTTCGTGGTCCCGATCCCCGACCGGCGAGGTCAGCTCGCGAACGTCGAGAAGGCGATCCCGCTGGTCCGGGGGAGGATCCTCGAGCCGGGCGGACAACTGTCACTGAACGAGGTGATCGGGGCCCCGAGCCCCGCACGCGGCTTCGTGCCCGCCGACGTGCAGACCGCTGACGGACCGACCTGGATCTCCGGCGGGGGCACCGACCTGGTCGCCGCGGCGCTCTTCGAGGCTGCCTACGAGTCCGGCCTCGACATCCCCACGTCGACTCGGCACGGCGTGGTACCCGATGGGGTCCGGCCCGGTATCGAGGCGACATTGGGCTGGACCCAACCCGACCTGGTGATCGCGAATCCGTCGGACCACGGCATCTTGATCTGGGTGGACCTCGTGCGCGGCGGCGTGCGCGTGCAGCTCTTCGGGACGCCGTTCGTCGAGCGGGTCACGACCGCGACC
>Ga0182738_1005241_pt1 | contig 13959 bp, 17 predicted proteins | sample eDN5th30CBELigMG_FD_128876 | JGI IMG/M metagenome (GOLD analysis project Ga0182738, IMG submission 128876) | Enriched Miracle-Growth compost microbial communities from Emeryville, California, USA - eDNA 5th pass 30_C BE-Lig MG (version 2)... ...
AGCTTTCGACTATGCCCGGTTCGGCGCACGATCTCCTTGATGGACAAACCCTCACTGACGAACCCGCGGATAACGGCGTTTGCCTCTTCGCGCCGCAGCAGTTTTGGATTTACCGTGGCAGTGCCGATTGCCATCCGGACCTGTCGCATTGATTTACGAACGGCGTCGAGAAAGGCGTGGCTGGCGTTTTCCATCAGATGCCAACGGTCGGCAACCTGACCGGCGTGTGGCGACGCTCGTGCGACGGCCTGCGCATATCCACCGCCACGGTCTCGTGCGACGATCTCGATCTGGTGTCGCGAATGTCTTCCTTCAGATCGCGATTGTGCATCTCCATCGGCTTAGGCTCCCATGGCAGAAAGGGTTCTGCGCGCGGCGCGCAGCGCCGAGTCGAGGTTCGACAGTGGTTCGTCGAAAAAAAAGGTCGACGGCTCGCGCACGATCGCCCGGCCGATGGCCACGCGCTGGCGCTGACCGCCGGAAAGCTGTCTCGGCCGGCGTTCCAGGTAGTTGGTGAGGTCGAGGACATCCCATTCTGAAACATCGCAAAGGTCGCAAAACCGGCCATTCGGCAAAAAATCGCCAGAAGCTCGGCGCAGTAAATCAGCGAGTGTTCCCTGCAAAACCAGCCCGGCTTCACCCCAGCCGCCTGCCCTCACCGTCGAAGAGGTGCAGCTTGTCGCGCGGCAGGTTGAGACGGACGGTCGCGCCGGGATTCAGCATGGCGCGGTTGAGCGTGAAGACCTTGAGCGGCACGTCATGCACCGTGACATGCATGATGATGCCGAAGCCGGTCGGCTCGATGAGATCGACCCTCCCCTCCAGCGCGCCGCCTTCCGTGATGACGACATGCTCCGGACGGATGCCGAGGGTTGCCGGTTCACCCGATTCTATGCCGCCGACCCTGCGCGCCGGCAGGGTCACGTCGTTTTCGAGCTTCAGGTCCGCGTGGTCGCCGGACACGAGGTAGCGCCCCTCGAAGAAATTCATGCCCGGCGAACCGATGAAGCCGGCAACGAAGAGGTTGGCGGGCCGGTCGTAGAGATCGAGCGGCGTGCCGACCTGCTGGACCACCCCGCCATGCATGGCGACGATGCGGTCGGCGAGCGTCATGGCCTCGATCTGGTCATGCGTCACGTAAATGGAGGTGGCGTGAAGATCGCCGTGCAACTTCTTGATTTCGGCGCGCATTTGTTCACGCAGGCGCGCATCGAGGTTCGATAGCGGCTCATCGAAGAGAAAGGCCTTCGGCTGGCGCACGATGGCGCGGCCCATGGCGACGCGCTGGCGCTGGCCGCCGGAAAGGGCGCGCGGGCGGCGCTCCAGGAGCGGATCGAGCCCGAGCTTGGCGGCCGCGCCGCTGACGGCGCTGGCGATCTTCTCCTTGGTGGAGCGGCGAAGGCGCAGGCTGTAGCTCATGTTGTCGGCAACGCTCATATGCGGATAGAGCGCATAGGACTGGAACACCATGGCGATGTCGCGGTCCTTCGGGGCAAGATCGTTGACGCGCTTGCCATCGATGCGGATGTCGCCGGCTGTGACCTCCTCAAGGCCGGCGATCATGCGCAGCAGCGTCGATTTTCCGCAGCCGGAGGGGCCGACCAGCACGATGAACTCACCGTCCCTGATGGCAAGGTCGACGCCGTGCAGCACGGGAAAGGCGCCGAAGCTCTTGCGAATGCCCTCAATATCGATGGAAGCCATGGAAGGTCCTTTCAGCCTTTGACCGCACCGGCCGTCAGGCCCTGCACGAGATAGCGCTGGATGAGCAGGAAGAAGAGGCAGGCCGGGATGAGCGCGAGAATGCCCGCCGCCATCATCTGCCCGAAATCGACAGAGAATTTCGAGACGAAGGTAAGAAGCCCGACCGGGAAGGTTGCCGCGTCGTTGCCGGAGATCAGCATCAGCGCGAAGAGCAGTTCGCTCCATGCGGCGGTGAAGACGAAGCCGAGGGTCGCGGCGATGCCGGGCAGGGTCAGCGGCAGGATGATCTGGCGGAAGGCGATGAACTGCGTCGCCCCGTCGATCATCGCCGCCTCCTCCAGGTCCTTCGGGATGCCGTCGAAGAAGGACTGCATGAGGAAGGTCGCGAACGGCACGTTGAAGGCGGTGTAGACGATGACGAGGCCTGTCAGACTGTTGGTGAGGCCGAGCGGCGAGAGCATCTTGAAGATCGGTGCGACCAGCATGACGAGCGGGAACATCTGCGTGATCAGCATCAGCGCGACGATCCAGTATTTCGCCCGGAAGCGGAAGCGCGACAGCGCATAGCCGGCGAGCGAGGCGAGGATCGTCACCGTCACCGCCGTGGAGCCCGCGACGATCAGGCTGTTCTTGAAGAAGGTCGGGAAGGCGCTGTGGGCGATGACGAAGGTATAATGCTCCAGCGTCGCGCGCGATGGCCACATGCGCACGCCCTCGCTGTAGAGCAGGTCGTTCGGCGTCACCGAGACCTTGAGCAGCCAGAAGAGCGGAAAGAGCGCGAAGACGATATAGGCGAGGATTGCAAGCCGGTGCGCGACGGTGAAGGCGAGTTGTCGGGTTCGCATGGCGTCAGTCCTTGTTGAGCAGCGTCTGGCGCAGAAGTACGATCAGCAGCGAATAAACGAGAAGCAGGACGAGCAGGACGAGCGCGATGGCCGAGGCATAGCCGAAGTCCAGCCGTTTGAAGGCTTGGGTGAAGATATAGCTCGCGACGATCTGTGTGCGGTCCGCCGGCCCGCCATTCGTCATGACGACGATGAGGTCGGCGAAGTTGGAGATCCAGACGGTGCGCAGGAGGATGGTGATGGCAATGGTCGGCGCGAGGAACGGCAGCGTGATCGAGACGAAGCGCTGGACCGGCCCGGCCCCGTCGATGCTTGCGGCCTCGTAGAGATCGCGCGGGATCGCCTGCAGCGCGGCAAGCAGGGTGATCGCGAAAAAGGGAATGCCCCACCAAACATTGGCGATGATCGGCCCCCACATGGCAAGCTGCGGATCGGACAGGATGTTGTTGGGCGCGTCGAGAATGCCGAAGGCATACATCCAGTGCGGCAGCGGGCCGATCACCGGATTGAAGAGCCAGGCCCAGTTGAGGCCGGCAAGGAAGCTCGGTACGGCCCATGGCAGGAAGCAGAGCGCCTGCGCCAGCCCGCGTCCGGCAAAGGGCTTGTCCAGCAGCAGCGCGAGGATCAGCCCGAAGACGAATTGCAGGAAAACCGAGGCGCCCGTCCACCAGAGCGTGTTGCGCAGGGCCCGGAAGAAGGCCTGGTCCTGCCCCAGCGCCCGGAAATGATCGAGCCCGATGAAGCCGCCGGAAAAGGGATTGAGGAGCTGGATATCGCGGAACGCGTAGGAAATACCGAGCACCAGCGGCACCAACATCACGGCGACGATCAGGATCAGCGCCGGCGCGCTGTAGAGATAGGGCTCCGCAGCATCGGCGAACCTCTTTCTGAACGGCTTTGTGGCCGGGGGATGGGCAGCATAGGTCATCGTCTCGCTTCCGTCAGGCTTGCGGGGCGTTTCGTGGAAGAAGCCGGACGGAGCCTCGTTCTCCGTCCGGCGGCTCCGGCGCTATTGCTTCGCCAGGAACTTCTGCTGCGCCTTGGTCAGGTAGTCCGCCCACTGGTTGGCGAGGTCTTCCGGCGTGATGTCGCCGAGAAGGGCCTCCTGCGAGGTCTTGATCACCAGCGAATCCTTGAAGAAGGCGAATTCCTCCAGATGCGTCGGCATCACTGTCGGCACGGCATCCTTGTCCTCGAGCTCGGCAAACCAGCCCTTGAACTGCTCACTCGCATAGAACGGATCCTTCTCAGCCGACTTGTGCACCGGCAGCGCGCCCGTGCGCTTGTTCCACTCGATATTGCCTTCCGGCCCTTCGAGCGTCTCGATCAGCTTCCAGGACAGGTCCTTGTTGGCGCTGGAGGCGAACATCGACCAGCCCGCGAAGCCAATGGTCGGGAAGGTTTTGCCGTCCGGGCCCTTCGGCATGGTCATGATGCCGTAGTCTTCCGCCTTCATGCGCTCGGCGATGGCGATCAGCGCATCCGGGTCCTGGTCGAGGAAGGCGCAGGTGCCGGAATAGAAGCCCGCGACGATCTCGTTGAAGCCCCAGTTGACGCTGTCCTTCGGCGCATAGCCGTTCTTGTAGAGGTCGATCAGGAAGGTGAGGCCCTTGACCCAGCCCGGGCTGTTGAAGGTGGAGGTGCCGTCATCGTTGAAGAATTTATTGTCGCCCGCCATGGACGCGCCGAACATCACCCAGCCGTTGAGGCCGCCCGGCCCACCGCGCAGGCAATAGCCGTACTTGCCGGGCAGCGCGGAGACCTTCTTGGAGGCTTCCGCGAATTCATCGAGCGTCTTCGGCGGCTCAGAAACGCCGGCCTCGGCCAGCAGCTTCTTGTTGTAGAACATGGCGCGAAGATAGAAGCCGTAGGGCAGCATATAAGCCGTGTTCTTGATGTCGCGGCCGAGCTCAAGCGCGCGCGCCGTCAGGCCCGGCGTGTACTCCCACTTTTCGAGATAGGGCTCGAGGCTTTCGAGCATGCCGTTATTGGCATAGAGCGACAGCCAGGTATCGGGCATTTCCATGACGTCCGGCGTCTCGCCGGCTGAGACCATGGTGGCGAATTTCTGGAACGCCTCGCCCCAGGGCAGCGAGATGATCTCGACCTTGGTGCCGGGATTGGCCGCCTCGAACTTGCCGACGACGGATTTTAGCGTTTCCGTGCGCTCGGGGCTGGTGATCACCTCGACGAGCTTCAGCGTGGTATCGGCAAGCGCGCTCGAGGCCATCAGCGTGGTGAGAAGCGCCGCAGTCAGAAGTCTTTTCATGGTCGTTCCCTCTTTTCGTTTTGATCGTTCGTTCGACGTCAGTTTTCGGTCGCGGCCTCCATCGCCGCTTCCAGATCCCTCCACAGGGCCTCGGTTCCCTCCAGGCCGACATGGAGACGCACGGACCGCGCATCGATGCCAAAGGCATGCGCGGAATTCGGTTGGGCCTTCTGCTGCAGGACCACCTCGCCCGGCACGATCAGGCTCTCGTGTCCCCCCCAGGAGACGCCGAGCTTGAAAAGGGTGAGGTGATCGGCGAAGGCGCGGATGTCGATGCCCTCGCGGAAGGTGAAGGAGAAAAGGCCGGACGTGCCGGTGAGCCCCGGCGGCAGGCGGTTGGCGAGCGCCGGATGAAAGACCGTGTCGACGATATCGAGCGCCTGCAGGCGCCCGGCGATGTCGAGCGCCGAGGCCTCATGCGCCTTCATGCGGATCGGCAGGGTGCGCAGGCCCCGGACCAGAAGCCAGGCATCGAAGGGCGAGAGCTTGCCGCCGAGATAGGGATAGGCTTCCGCGCGGATGCGGCCGACCAGTTCTTTCGAGCCGGTGACGACGCCCGCGACGACGTCGCTGTGGCCGCCAAGATATTTCGAGGCGGAATGCAACACGAGATCGACGCCGAGCGTCAGCGGCCGCTGGAAGACAGGGCTCGCCCAACTGTTGTCGATGACGCTGACAGCGCCGTGGCGCTTGGCGAGCGCGGCAAGCGCGCCGACGTCGTGCGTCTCCATGACCCAGCTCGTCGGGCTTTCGAGATAGAGGAGCTTTGCGCCCGGCAAGGCCTTGGCGACGGCCTCCTCGTCGCGCCCGTCGACATAGGTGACCTTTACCTTCATGCGCTTCAGGTGCGTGCCGAACAGGCGGAAGGCATCCGGGTAGCAATGGCGCACGGCGACAATGCGGTCGCCCGGCTCGACGAAGGAGAGCACGGTGGAAGAGATCGCCGCCATGCCGCTGGCAAAGCCGAGCGCATCCTCTCCGCCTTCGAGCTTCGCCAGCATCTCCTCGAAGGCGCGTACCGTCGGGTTGAGGCCGCGCGTATAGATCGGCCGGACGATCTCGCCGCGATAGGCGGCGACCATCTCGTCATAGCTGCTAAAGGTGAAGAGCGAGGTCTGGACGATGGGCGGCACGACCGCGTCGAAGGCGTTCGCCTCGTCGTGGGCGACGGTCAGGGAAGCAAAGTCGAACAGATCGGCTCCGTTGATCATCGGGACATTTCCTTGATGTCTTCCTCGACGACTTCGAGGATTTTCAGGGTTTCGATGCGCGCAGTCTCGGGGTCCCCGGCGGCGATCGCATTGAAGAGCGTGCGGTGGAACGGGAAGGAGCGGCGGGCGAAATCCGGCCGGTCAAACGGCTTTTCCCAGAAGCGCTCGAAGGCGCCGCGCATCTGTTCGAGGAGCTGCTTGAAGAGCGGGTTGTGCGTGGCATCGTAGATGGCGAGGTGGAAGGCAAGGTCTTCCGGACCGGAGCTGCCCTTGGCGATGTGGACGCGTTCCATCTCGTTCAGCTTCGCCGCGATGACGGCAAGATCCTCCGGCGTGTGCCGCCGGGCCGCCACCATGTTCGCCTCGCATTCGAGCCCGCGGCGGACCTCCAGCGTCTGGAGCAGCACGTCGCGTAAGTGCGCCGCATCGAAGGAGAGCGGCATGTGCACGGTGGCGGTGGTGACCGGTTTCAGGAGATAGGTGCCGCTGCCCTTGCGGCTTTCGATGACGCCGAGCGCCTGGAAATGGCGGATCGCCTCGCGGATGGTCGAGCGGCCGACCGCCAGCGCCGCCATGAGCTCGCGCTCGGCTGGCAGGCGGTCGCCTGCCTGAAGGCTCGCCCGATCAATATAGGAGGCCAAAGCCTCCGTCACCTGCCGCGCCCGGTCGATGGGCGGCAACGGCTCGATCTGCGGCCTGCCGCCTGGTTCTGCCGGCATGACGCCAATCCCCTGTTCCGTGTCAGCTTCTCAAATTGGTCTGACATCTTATCATTATGCCGCAGGCTAGGCCTGTCAAGCCGCATTCGAGAGGTTGAGCGAGGCGTCCCGAAGTGGTTATCAGCGGATAAAACGGAAATAATTTCCGCTAAGCACCGGCGGAAATCCTCGCGTCGGCTCGACCAAGTCGCGTGAGCGGCCTAAGTCCGTTACGAGGCCATACGACGCCGCCATGTTCTACGAGGCCCGGCTGGCGTGATCCAAAGGTATGAAATCAACAACGGATGGTTTTCTGATCGGCAATCGCCTTGACGACGTCAAAGTCCATCACAGCATGCGGTTTGATGCGGGCGGCCTCCCTGACGACCTAAGCCCGTGCCAATACTCACCGACATTTGCCTGCGGAATCGCGCCCCTCGAACAGTACCACGACCTTGAGCTTCTTGTGCTGCACCCAATCCTGCAATTTGACCAACTCGTGCTGAAGGCGGAACAACTCACGGAAATAGACACGGCGTTCAAGGGTTTGAACGGGCACTTCGGACAGGGTCGGAAGAGCCCAATATCAAACAGACTTATTTGTATCTATCTGGCCCTTTTATAGGTTTTCTAACCACCGGCATCTGGCGTTAGCGATCGCCCGCGATACGATCCGAAAAGCCTCATGGGCTTATTGTAGATCAGCGAGATTGGCCGCCACTTCAGTTGGCGCACGTGCCAAGGATGGGCGTCATCAGCCTTACATGCGTATCGATACGCTCGAGAACCTTCGCCGGGACGACATTACGTTCCGGCAGCGACCACCAAACTTCGTTGACGCGCTCGACCGTATCGACCACCGCTTTAAGCACGGCCGCTTCCGGCAAGCGCGCGCGATTGGCGAAGGCTTTCCATCGTTGCGCATTCAACGCCTTGAAGGGGCGTTCGCCGGCGAGCGACAGAGCCATGGCATCTGCTGGGATGTAAGGGATTGTCGAGAGCACGTCGTAAACAGGCGCAAACTCCGGTTTGTCGCCCGCTCCGCGATAGATCAGCGACCAGTTTTTCAGGTGCATGTCACCATTGCCGGTTATAGCAGCCAGAGCCAGTCGGCGGACGAACTCGAGCGCAGCGTCGGACGAAACGGCAACGTTCAAGGCTGCGGCGATATCATGATATGCAGCTCCTTCGTACTTCCGCGAAGGATAGACGCCGAATACCTGCGCGAAATCCTCGATATGGATCCGCTCGCCGTTTGCGCCACGATCGAAACGTTTGACGAGCAAGACTCTACCGTCCGACAGTGTCTCGAACTCCTTCGGGATACCTTCGAACTCTGATTGCTCGACGAGTTCACGCTCCGGAACCTCCATGCCGATCGCTTCAGCCAGTGCAAGATTGGCATATTCGTTTTCTGACACGCCGGGAAACGAGGTCGAAGGAAACTTGGCAATGTAGGCCCCCTGCTCGTCGCCGATCGGCAACGTCAGTCCACCGCCCTTCCCCGTATTCTTGATGACCGAAAGCTTCATCTGAACGCCGGCGAGCGAAAACCGGGCTTTCGGCTTGGTAGCGGGCAGATTGTCGAGACGGGCAATCGTCCCGTCGCTCGGCACGACGCGGACGGCGCCTGGCAGATCCGAACCGAGCGCGACGAGCAGGTCGAAATCGTTTCCGGCGCGGACACTCCCCGCGTGGTGTTTTTCCATTGCTTCCCGCAGCTTGTCTTCAGGGAGCAGATTAGCAAAGAACGCCGGCAAAGCGCGGGCAACGGGTTTTGGGTCCTTGCGCAAGCCGCCAGTGGCTGCGCGAAAAGACAGGCTGAGCACTGGGAAGCCGCCCGATACGCGATAGCTGTCCTCGAAGCTGAAGGCGTTGAAATCGCCGGGCGTCCTGACGATCGTGCCGACCTTCATATCGTTCAGCAGCACGTCGAGCGACGAGATGGATCTCGGATCGGATGAAGCTTCAGGCATTCTCATCCCCATCTGCATGAGCCATGAATGCCGGGAGATCGTCGAGATCGTCATGCGGTCGCAGCAGCGCGTCGACGGCCGGAACCATCGCCTGCGGTATAAGCATCAACTCAAGTCCGAGAGCACGGGCGATGTTGATCAGGGTCGTCGTGCGCGCAGCACTGCTTCCGGCTTCTATCTCGCGATAGCGGGGACGCGATATGCCCGCCATGTCGGCAACCTGCTCCTGGGTCAGTTGCCGGCCTTTACGGGTAGCCTTTAGCAACCGACCGACTTCCAGCAAGGCATCTGACTCAGACCGTGCCATCCGACCTACCCAAAAGTTCTCCGTGGATTAGGCAAGCTATCTCAAACATTCTAAGATCGGTCAACAAAAAAGATATAAATACAGATCAACTATTCATAATTGATCTGTTTATCTATCATTCATATTGTTTTCTGACTGATGATGCCAAAGTCTGTCAGTCATGCCCACCTTATATGCTTTGTTAACGGCAGGCCCCTATCTCGCCTCCTTCTACGAGCGGCTGCTGAACCAGGGCCAACGCATGCTGCACCTGCATTTCGAATATCTGGAGCGCACCGGCGACGGCTATCTCCTGACCGACGAGCACGACCTGATGCTGGAGGCGATCCGGGAGAAGAACGTCGAGCGCGCCGACGAACTGGCCCATGCCCATACCCGGCAGTTCCAGGACAATTTCATCGCGTTCCTGCGCGAGAACTATACGACCGACGTTTCCTTCGGTCCTCTTGCAGCTGCGGAATAGTCACGACGTTGTCCGAGAGGGAGGGAACCCGTGGCCGCTAAGGCTCTTGATGAGGTTCGAACTTATGACCAGCAAGTCATGAGCTCGACAAAACAATTGACTAGAGCGAATCTGCTGCCCAATCCTCGTGGCTATGCCTGATACGGATCACAAAGACGCTTCCGTCCTCTTTGATGCGATAAACTACAAGGTGTGCCTTGAAGGGATGGATCCTAACAGGCGGAGAAATCTCATGGCGCTCACGCGCCATTCGTGGATTGCCGGCAATTAGCTCGAACAAAGTGAAGAGCTCATCATGATATCGTTTAGCAACCAATGCTCCGAAGATGCGAATGCCTTCTTCGGCAATTGAGATTACATCCTCTTCCGCTTGGACCGATAGGATGAATGGCATCAAGCGCGTTCGCGGCTGATCTCGGCTCGCGTGGTGGCTGCAGCAAACAGCTCGTCCGCTGAACGGCTCCCAACACCGCTTCTAATTCCGTCATCGACAAACCGCTGCATCTCGGCAATCTTGTCGGTACGCGCCTGATCTCTGCGGATCAAGTCTCTGACGTAATCGCTCGCATTCGAATACCGACCGGTCTTAGCTTGGGCTTCAACCCAATCTTTCATGGGGGCCGGCAGGGATACGTTCATCGTCGCCATTTGAATCTCCTTGATTGGGTAACGATATCCGCCAATGGCAAAGTTTGTCAAACTATTGGTTGCCGTGCGGCAGGCTCTTGAAAGGGTCAGAACTGGCGCCCCCTTTTTGGGCCACGCAATAACAAGGATTTGACGGTCTTCCGCTCAGGTAATCTCCCCTCCGTCCAACATCATTCGTTTAGACGATCAACCAAGCGCTTCATGAGATCCATTCGTTCATGAAGAATCGCCACGATGAGGGCGGGCGCATCCTCTCGTGGCAGACAAAAGACGTAGTGATGTTGGCATCGCGCCATTCGTAACGCCGGATAAAGTGCACTCATATCCCTGAAAGAACCTTTGCCGTCGGCAAGGATTGAGATACCTCGCTCCAAACCCGAGACATAGCGGCGTACTTGGGCAGCACCCCATTGCGCACGTGTGTAGCGGATTACCGAACGTAGATCTGATTCCGCCTCCGCGGTCAGAATGTAGGCAGTCAAGCACGACCCTCGGGAATCTCCTCGTCGAGGATCTCACCTACGGTTTTGGTCGACAGTCTACCGGCGAGCCCCTCATTGACGCGCGTGTTTATCAACGTCTTCAACTCCTCCCAGGCTCGTTCTGCGTCTTCGTCACCGGGAAAGAGGCGCTCAAGTGCATACTGCTTGATTGTCTTGCCCTGCAAAGCAGCCAGCGCCTTTAGGCTTTGATGTTGCTGATCCGTTATGTCGATCGTCAATCGGCTCATCTAACATGCTCCTGAACTGAGGATACCCATATTCGCACATATGTGGGCATGTGGCCACCACGGATACCTCTGATCCGATATCACTTGGAGAGATTTGTTCTTTCCAAGAAGACGCCGATCCCCCTATCTACCTCCGCTCGAGCACAATCCCAGACCGACCGCTGGACGTGTGCGTCTAGCTCTTGAAAGGAATCGAACAGTCGAGCGCCTTCCAGCTATCGGCCGCTGGGAAAGCCTCGTTCTCATTCCGTTATAATTTTGTCGCCGAACATTATAACGGCGCCTTTTGCCGCGAATTCTCGGTTAATCGATTGACGAAGAATGAGGGAGTTATAATGTTTTCCTCAATGCATTATAACTGAACGCACGAACGATAAAAAAACGTTCAGAAAATTGGTCCATCCGCAAAAAACGTTCAAAGAACGACTGTGTGGCGGTGCAAGGTAAGGCCTTTCGAAAGACCGGGGTTTTATTTCTTCTCTGTACGAAAATATACCTCAGACGCTCGAAACGTTCCGCCTATCCGCTTGCATTGAACAACGACATCGATCGAAGTTCTCAGCAGGTTCAGGATCTCTGAGCGCTCAATGTCTTGACCAGCATCCGATTCCTTTATTAGGAGGGTCAACTGCTCAAACGCGAGAGACACCGAGTCTGCATGGACCGTGGTGATCGAACCGGGATGACCGGAGTTGATGTTCCTTATGTAGTAAAACGCGGTCCCATCGCGCAGTTCCTGTAGCAATATGCGGTCCGGGCGCATGCGAAGGCTCGATTCAAGGAGTTCCTTAGGTCGCGCTTGTGATAGCCCCTGCCGGTCCTTCGAATAAAATAGCCGTACATGGTTCGGTTGTGGGATGACAAGTTCCGGTGTGTCCTCGATCGAGATGATCCGCTCATCTTCTGGAATATGTTTGATAAGCGCCTTGGAAAGTGTCGTTTTTGCCGATCCTGTCGCTCCCGAAATTATGATGTTCTTTCGGGACACCACCGCCTGGCGCAGGAAGTCTTTGACCTGACCGGCGCGGTAGAGAGCGAGTAACTCGTCGTCGTCGCTTGCTGCATCGGTCTTAATGGTCCGCGTGTCTGCAAAAAACTGCCGCTCTTCCAGATCGTCGAGTGTAAAATCGACCGATGATGGTTTGCGGATCGTGATGCTTACCGTGCCTTTCAGCGTTGCCGGAGGGATAGCGATCTGAATGCGTTCTTCCCCAGGAAGCGTTGCCGATAGGATCGGCCGCCTTTCATCAATGGATTGATGCGAGAAGCTGGCCACGGCCCGGGCAAGGCGCATGAGTTTATCGAAGGAAAGCTCCGGAAGGTCATGAGTCCGCCACCCGCCGGGTCCTTCCGTTATTACTTGCCCGGGCCGATTGACGATCACCTCATAGAGCGAGCAATCCTGCAGAAATGCCGAAAACGGCTTCAGCAGCTCACGAACAACCGCAGCATCCTGTGTTTCCGTCATCGTCGCCGCTACTTCGTTACCAGCTTCGAGTCCGGCGCGAAATCCCCCAGCACCGCTCGGTCGAGAATGCGATTCCTCGGCTCCGTTACGCGCAGGCGATAGATCCCCGAGAAATCCAGGTCACGGGCGACGAAGATCGAGACGAGCTCGCCCTGATTCTTGTTGAGCGTTGGCGGAATGTTGATGGATTGCTCGACCGCGATTGCCGCCGCCTGCTTGCCTGCGCTGGAGGTGTTCTGCGCATCGACATCGCTGTCCTGTAATCGGCTGCTCGCATAGCTTGTCGCGTCACCGACAATGGAAAGGAGCAGAGCGCTGCCGAACCTCTCCCACCAGTGAATGTCGACATAGCCGTCGACGCCGGCGCGGCCGAGCGCGTCGGTCGCAGGAGATGCGAGCGTGACAATCACGCCTTTCGGGGTTTTGGCACGGCTCCACAGAACGAAGAGGCGCTTTTGCCCGCGCTGCAGCCCGCCTCGGTATTCACCAACAACCTGGGTACCCTTCTCCATCAGGACGACTCTGCCGTTATCCGAAAGAATATCGCGATTGATCACGCAACTGGCGAATCCCGGCTGGTCGGATGCCAAGGCCGTTTCCAGCACGCAGGGGATCGATGTCCCCATTGCGACGATGAAGTCGCGATTGCCTAGCGTGCCGGCCCGTGATCCTTCGAGCTTGGTCGGCAGTAGCAGCCGATCGAACCGCTGCTCATCGCTGTCCTGCTGGGTCTGTCGTATCATGTTGCCATCGAGCGGCAGGAAATTGCTGTTTGCGGCCGTTTCGGAACTGTCGGCCTCTCGGCGCTGGGTGGCATTCTTCTGTCCACGGCTGAAAGCCATTACAGGTGCCCGGCGGGCTGAATCGAGCAGTTCGTCTTTTTCCTCGACGACAGGTTCCACGACCGGGACTGGCAACTTCACCTCCGGGACCGTCTTCTTGGGCTCGATTTTCTCCTTGGCCGCTTCGAACGGCATGTTCTGGCGAATGACGACGCGCTCCGGCTGTGCGTTCTCGTCCCTCGCCTTTTTCCCAGTCGCCGACCAGAGAGCAAATCCGATGAACGCCACGACGGCGAGCGCCACCGCGCCACGCTTTAAGACGGGGTTCTGGTCGATGCGCCGGCCAGTGATTGTTTCGGCGCGTTCGCCCGGGATTCGAATTTCCTCCTCTTGAGCCATGGCCTCCCCTCTCTTATTGCGCTGAAGCATCGTCTTTGACGATGCGTTCCACGGAGGGCGACGTTGTGTTCGTATCCGGGTTGATGCCGACGCGATCATAGGCTTCGTTGAACACGCACAGCACGTCCTTGCCGCGGCGCAGGATAAACTTGCGACTGATCGCGTGGACCATCACCAGATTGCCGTCGACGGATTGCGGCACCAGGCTTTCGGAGCCGTCCGAGTTTTCCATATAGACGGCCGGCATTTCCTGATTGCCCGCGAGGGTGAAGGTCGTGATCTTACCGTTGTCGTAGATGCTCTGGGGTTCCAGTGCCTGCGTTCCCTGCGCCGAATAGCGCCAGTTGCGTGGCCCATACGCCTCGTGAAGCGCAAGCACATTATCAGCATGCTTCGCCTGGTTGGCGAGTGCGCGCGCCGCAGCCTGCCGCCGACGGAGTTCCGCCTCATCGGCAGGAT
>Ga0182738_1005242_pt1 | contig 13954 bp, 10 predicted proteins | sample eDN5th30CBELigMG_FD_128876 | JGI IMG/M metagenome (GOLD analysis project Ga0182738, IMG submission 128876) | Enriched Miracle-Growth compost microbial communities from Emeryville, California, USA - eDNA 5th pass 30_C BE-Lig MG (version 2)... ...
ATGTAGTCATTTGACGACATTCGTGGTTTCCTCTGAGCATGTAAACTGTTTCAGGGTAGTTTATTTTAATGGCGTACAGCAAGACTATAACTTCAATTGAAAATGAGCCTCTATCGACGAAATCACCGAGAAACAGGTATTTGGTGTTATCTGGATTTCCTCCAACTTCTAAAATCTTGATCGCATCATAGTATTGGCCGTGGATATCGCCAACCACACTCAGAGGATCCTGCAAATAAAGGAGGTTACCTTCGTTTTTGAAAATTTTGTTTGCGTCATTGACAAGCTTGATCAAGTCCTCCTTTGCAATTCTTCCTTCTTTTTGCAAGTGATCTCTGATCAGACGCCAGTCTGGCTTGTTTTTGAGCTTATCTGGGAACATCAAATGCCTTGCCAGAGGTCTGTGTGGTGGTGGTTTGACTGTCTTGACAACTCTATCTTTGCTGGGGTCGCTCAAAGGTTCCATTTGCTAATTTAGTCAAACTATGAATTATTAAAACTTTGTAATTAAATTTGGATGCAAAAAGATTTTATAAATTTCAAATTTCCCTTTAATAATTGCATTAGCATTATTCTTGCAAACGATTCAGTCGTTAACGTAACTGCCCGATTAGTAATTGATATTTTCTGTCTTGAAAAAATAGACTCATTAATAAACCAAAAGAGTCTTGCGATATATCACTTTTTGGAGGAAAATAGAGACGAGACACTCAAAATTTCTGAGCTTTGAAATTTTCACATTTCAGGAGAAAAAAATTAAGTGAGGCGTTTTTTTCTCTTTATATGATGATAATAAAGAGGAGGTGTTGGATGAAGGAATTTATTGACAATCTCGTCAAAGAATTGTTTAGCTGAGCCCAAATTGAATAGAAGGGAAAGAGAAATCCCTAAAGGGAGATTGAAGTGATGAGAAGGATATGTGGCCCGAAAAGTTAAAAGGTGATATCAGAAAAAAATTCAGGGACTTTTATCATGTTTTTTAGAAATGAAAAGATGATAAAACTCTACGGCTAAATTTCTTGCCATTTACCTCTTCTCATTTCCAAATTTTAAACTGAATATCATAATATTATAATATCTTCGAATAGTACGGTAATATTGAATTAGAAAGATTCCTCTTACAGAGTTGGTCCCATTAATCCCTGACCTTGACATTTCATAGTTTTTTCTGGTTATTTCTGAATTTACTATTATTGTCTAGGCCTTCCGAGGGAAAACCTCATTCTAAATAAAACAAAATGGAAGAATTTTGGAATGAAGATCTTGAAAACCTTTGAAAACAAATCAATTTCATGTTGAATAATTACGTGGCTATATCAAAAATCATTTCCATTTTTCATGCTTCAATTTTGAAAAAAATCGAGTTATTTTGGAAATCGAACGTGATCATTCAGTTATCAACAAGCCCTTTCTCATAATGAGAAATTTAAATACTGTTTTAGATTACACATCAAAATGTTCCCCTTCTCAAAGAGATATTTAGAGAAATGGCAGTTTACTGTATTCTTCAAGACAAGATTTTAAAATTCGGCAACAAAGACAAAGCTTTTTTTAATCAAATTCAGTTCATTCATCCATTGATTAAAAGTTTACATACAAGCAGTAGTGCTCACAAGAGAACTCCTTAGATATCTGGATTAAAATTCCGCCGTGGATGTTGTAAGATTTTGCTAATTAAAATTTCTCAATAAATTATTTGTTGGAAGAAATCAGATGATTGGAATTGATGAAAATCAACTTCCTGGACTGGATGATCCTTCTAACCAGAGGGAAGGTCACAAGAAAGTTGAATTATTTATTTCGTGTCGTCAAATCAAGAACTTGGATATCCTGAGCCTTTCTGACCCACAGGTCAAGATATTCATTGTAAATAGCAACAAAGGGGAGGAGTTCTTCGGAGAAACCGAAATTGTAAGAGATAATCTAAACCCCAATTTTACCAAGACCTTTGCGATGAATTACGTGTTTGAAAAGAAGCAGAATCTTCGTTTTGAGGTGATTGATGTCGATAAACACGGGAAATTTGATTTGGTTGGAAATGTCTTTACGACCCTTGGAGCTATTGTCGGAAGCAAAAATCAGATCCTCATTGAAGATATCATCGATAAAGATAAAAAGAGAGGAAAGCTTATTTTGAGGACCGAGATTGCACAGGGAGTTCAGAGATTTGCAAAAACAAAAGTCGCCGCCAAAAACTTGAAGAACTACGCTGGCTGGTTTTCAAAAAGTAGCCCGTTCTTTCACGTATCCAGAGTTCATGAAGAAACAACCAATGTCATTGTCTACCAATCTGAAAACGCTCCCAAGAATCTGAATCCCTCTTGGAAGGAATTTGAACTCTCCCTCCAGACCCTCTGCAATAACGATCTTCTGAGACCCCTCCTCTGGACAGTTTATGATAAGAAAAGATTCAAAAACAAGATGATGGGACAATGTACTTTTTGCATTGATGATCTTAAAAACGGTTCCATAAAAAACTTTGAGTTGAAAAAGCCAAAAAGTAACAAGAAAAATTATGGATCTCTGGAAATAGTGGATTTTAGCATCAGGGAAAAGCCAAGCTTCCTCGAGTACCTGAGAAGAGGTGTCCAGCTAAATGTAGTGACCGCAATCGACTTTACCTCCTCAAATGGAAATCCAAAATCCATCACATCTCTCCACTCAATTAACCAGCCAGAGGTTTTAAATGATTATCAAAAAGCCATTGCTGGCGTTTGCGATATTTTATTGTGCTACGATTACGATAAAAAGGTCCCAGTTTATGGATTTGGAGGAAAACCCGCAGGCTCAAAATATGTGTCACATTGCTTCCCACTGACTGGTGATGACAACGATAACTATGCATACGGACTGGATGGAATCATGGGAATCTACCAAAATACTCTGCAAAGCATTACCCTTGGAAGCCCCACCTACTTTGCAAGCATCTTGAAAAAAGGAGTGGATATTGCCCGAGCTGCCAAAGAAGAAGAATCGAAAGTGTATACCATTTTGCTCATTTTAACAGATGGGTTAATACATGATATGCAGGCAGCGAAAGATTGGATTGTAGAGTGTTCTTCCCTTCCGATATCAATCATTATTGTTGGAGTCGGAAATGAAAACTTTACAATGATGGAGGCTCTCGATTGTGACGGACCTGCTCCTTTATGTAATTCCAAGGGAGAGTTTGCAAAAAGAGATTTAGTCCAATTTGTGGCCTTCAATAAATTCAAAGGAGATCGCGAAGCCCTTGCTGAAGAGGTCTTGGCAGAGGTTCCAAGACAATTGGTAGAATACATTGAACAGGAAAAAATTTCCTTCCCAGAACCAGCCGAAATAGATGTGAATAACTTCAAATTCTCAAGGCCCTCAACACTTGCTGTTGAAAGTCCAAATGCAAAGAGAATTGAAGAACCGATCATTCAACAATAATGTAAGTGATGGTAGCAGGGAGATCATTAATTCAATTCATAAATCTTTGTTTGTATACGAACTGTTTTTGAATCATTGTCAATAATCTTATTCAGCCAGTCGAAGTCTAATTTTATCCAAAAATGTCTTTATTGCATCTTGCCAAAAAGTGATATCAGCTTTGATTGCCAATTTTATAAATTAAATTAACAATCAAAGTTGCTTTGTTGCACCATTATTATTAATAATCGAGTATTTCCTTAATATTGAAAAATTAAAAAACTATCATCTTTGTTGCAATCTCAAAGTGTAAAATTCGGGAAGTAGCTCTCTGAGATTTCTCCCTTGAATTCTTCAAATTTGACAAAGTTCTCAAACCATTTACTCACAGCTTTTTCTCAAAATTTCTTGAAATTTAATTAAGAAATTTTAACAAATCTTTCTCCTTTTTTTCTTCTGAAGTTTGGAAAGATTTCAATCAATTCAGTACTGATTTTCTCAATGGCTGATGCAGCTTGCGATCTTTGAAAGTTTTTTGTTTGTGTTAAAGGAATCAAGTTTTGCTAAAAAAAATAACGAAATAAAAATTTACTTCAAATTAAAATAATATCTTTTGATGGTTAAAGATAAATTTGGAGAAACGTTGGAAATGTCAATTTTTTTAGTGAAATTCTTATTCGTTTTCAATAAATTTTTTGAACAGAATGACAAAAGAAAAAAATTGAATTTAAAGCAATTGGAAAAATTCAGAAATCAATTAAAGCTTGGGACTGTGAAAATTTGACATTATTTTTTAAATGTATTATACATTTATAGAAGACAAGTTTCTTGAGCTTTTTTGAGCGTCGGTCAGAAAGTTCTTCTCATCATGTGAAAAACCTTTTAAAATTTGAGCAAGTTTGGTTTGAATTCTTTCTTGAAAACCTTTTTGAACTAGATGATTCGAGGAAAGGTGAGTTTTTAAAATATTGAAAACAAGGAACTTCCTTTCCCTTCATGAAAACCTTAAAAAATGTTTGATTTGATGAAAAAAGAGAATTAATTTTTTTTGAGATTTGGAAGATGTTCATCAAGAGAGGGAAATTTGATTGTTGGTATTTTGGTAAACTTACTTTTCCCCAAAAACCTCGAATTCGACTTTTTTTTTTTTTGAATTTTGGGAGGAGGTTTTGATGCAATATTTTGATCTTTTTGAAGCTGAATTCTGATGGTTGCTTCGAAAAATTTAATTTGGATTTCTACTTGGCAGAAAAAATGAGAGAAAGAATATTTGAAAATAATTCATCAAATTGAGCTCAAAAAGGTTTATTTTTCCTGATTTTTTCCTTTCTTCCAGCTTGGAAGCAATATCTAAGGAAAAATTATTCAAAATATAGCCTTTTTTTTTTTTGTTTTTTTTTGATGATTCATGAATTTTTCGGGGAATAATAAATATTATTTGATGAAATCCTTTTTGAGAGAAAATGAAATTCAGCCAAGAAAATTGCAAATTTGTTCAAATTTCATTTTTTAAACCAAAATTGTCGAGAATAAGAGTTTACAAATCCCAAAAATATTTAGAAATCTACAAATTGACGCTGATCATATTCTGTCAAGGAAAAATTTCCCATTTTCAAGAGATTTATGGAGAATTCACTCCATTTTATCATGAAAATACAAAAAGGACATTATAATCTATTCAAAGGAAAATTAGTTTTTTGGTAATTTGCAAAAATTAGGAAATGGAAGGTTTTACAGAAAGTCAAGGGGAGAAAACTTTTTTTTGCATGTTTCAAGATTACCATGGAATCAATATTTTTATTTTTGTTTCCTGGAAGGGATTTGGTAAAAAAAATACAAGAGATTGTCGAAAAAATTTATGATTGAGTTATTTTTCTTTTGATCTTTCTCACCAATACCCAAACTTGATTTTTAATTTATGACTCTCCCAGATCCCCCATAAACAAATGAATGGATTGAAAAAGAGATATTAATTTATTTAATTAATATTATCTTGAAATTTCTGGGCTCAGAGATTTGAAAAAAAAGTCTCGAGCTAAGTAAGGTTTCTTTGTGACTAGAACAGAGAGCCAAAAAAATTCAAATTATCTAGCCGTCCTCTTGCCTCTTTTTTTTCCCAAACCATCCTCATTTTTTCATTTTTTTTTCTCGACAACTTTCAAGTTTCGGAGTTTTGAATGCTGCAAAATGATCGATTTTGCCTCGAAAACTAACATTTTTGGTTATCAATTTGCACAACTCTTGTCGGGACAATGAAGACTTTCTCAGATCTAATTATGCACAAGTTTCAAGAATTCTCATTTTTTGAAGAGTTACAATAAAGTGTTTTTTTTTTGAACTTTAGTTACAATTCCTTCCATCTTTATTCGAGTACAAGATTGGCCATAGAGTCTTTCTTTGATAACCAAGACAGTTTTTGATTCATTGCATTTTTCACAAAAATAAAATTTCCAAATTGAGAATTGCCTATTCTTATGATTGCTCTGAAAAGATCTTACAGATTGATATTCTTTCTTTGAAAACAAACGAGTAAGTTCTTCAATTAAAAAGATTTTCATACGTATTATTTGAAAAAAACAACTTCCAATGAATCAAAGCGCTAATTCTTTTCTTTCTGGCTCAAGCAAAATTAGCCAACTTACACGTGAAATAAGAGCTGTATTGATCGATAATTTACCTTTGTTTACTAAACTTCTAGCTTGCTGACAATATTAAGTTTGAATTGACAAGAGATCCATCACAATCCATGATCCTTAGCAGCAGTAGAAATGCCTTGGGCGCTCAAGGTATTGGATCAGAGTATAGTAGTAGAGCTCCTTACGATCATCAAGTGCCCCATAATGTCGCATCTATCCTGCAGGTACGAAAATGGACCTTATTTGTGGAAATTAAAATGAAAAACAGGAATTTTCCAAAAAGTCTCACTTGGTATCTGCAAATCCACAAACAGAATCTCATAAGGAACTCTCATCCAGAGTTTCAAGGACAAGTCACGGACTTGATGATCCTCAGTTGATTTCTTTTCAATGAAGATTTTAAATTTCTTCTAGTCGTTTTGCAACAAGAAGTTCATACACTCCAGAAACCGGCAAAACTACTCTGCCTCAGAACACAAAGACCTTCTCGCCACAGAAGGAAAATTCAATTGCTCAAGGTCTTCTGGAGTTGCATTCAAAAGTCGATGAGGTGATGGGGAAGTCTCCAACCAAGGTTTGTCTCTCTTCTGTTGGTCTCATCTAATTTTTGATTCAAAAGACTTACAGCCCTCCTAAACAAGAGAGACTTGCAACCTCTTTGAATGCTTCGAACGTCATCTCAAAGGGGCTTCTTTCTCCTCCTACAATTAGCCAGAACTTGGCGAGTCCCCCACCAGAAAATTTACACAAATATGAAGAGATTAAGAGTAAAATTGTTGAAACTTGCACGATTCTCAAAGCTTTCAAGGAAGCCAAAACAGCAGTCAAAGAAACTCACTGAGTCCCGAAAGCTCGAAAAGAAATGTATTTCTTCTGTCTGAAATGTATATTGATTAATCATATAGAAAACTGTGACTTTCTGGGATCAAAAGAATGCTTCAGGTTCAACGTCAGGTATTAGAGATTTCAACACAACACCTTCGGGTGAAGGAAAAAAACATGTAATTTTGGGTAGAAATGAGAACTAATTTATTTAGCTTTATGATCAAAACAAGTTGAATCTCATTCTCGAAAGTATTAAAAGTCGCAAGATCACTTCATAATAGGTCGGTACCTTGATTGTTTTTATACATTTTTTTTATAAGGATTTCTCTAAAATTCACTTATCGTTGAAATAAAAAACATTTTCCATGAAAATCCAACTTGTTTAAATAAAAATACAGAGAATTATTGAATTGAGATTTGTTTGAGTAATTCCAGAGAACTTTGGGTTAATTGATGGGTGGGGCCAAATTTGGTTTTTGCAAAATTATAGATTTCTGAAGCAACTTTGATGGCTTCAGCATGATTTTGATTTTTCTGAAGAATCAGAGCGAGGTTGAAGGAAGCATTTAAGGCTTCGATACTTTCTGGTCCTTTGAAAGCTTTGAACTTTTCGGTCGCTTGCTTCATGGAATTCTCAGCCTCGCCAGTTTTGTTCAATCGAACAAGCAAGACTGCTAAATTAGCGAGAATTTTTGCAAAGTTGATTTCATCAATTTCACTTCTTGGAATACTTTCATAAGTTGAAGTTGCATACTCAAGGAAGGTTAAAGCTTCTTCATCCTTGCCTTTGTGCATAAACTCTGTGCCCAGAATACCAGAGCAATGAGCAAACTCCTTATTGGACTTAGCATGGTTACTACTCAGTAATTCAATACTTTTGGCACAATAATAAAAGGATTTATCGAATTGGTAGAGAGCTTGGTTTACTTTGGCAATATCATACAAGACTTTGGCAGAGACAAGGGAGTTGGCTCCATAAGCAAGATTAGCTCGCGCTAAAGCTTTTTCGTAAAGGGCGTTGGCTTCAAGGAGGTAGGGCTTGCTAAATTGTTTTTCCGATTGTTTGTAGAATACGTCTCCAAGTGACTTGAATACTTCTACAGCGATGGCGTCGTTTGGCTGATCAAGTTGACTTTCAGCCTCAATCGCTTTTCTCAAGCACAAGACAGCTCTTTCAACTTCTCCGATTTCGTCATTAATCAATGCAATATTTTTGTATTCCTCAACGAGATGAGGTTTGACTCCATTGTTTAGTTGTTGTTGGTCAAGGCTTTTTTCCAAGAAATATACTGAACTTTTTTTGTCCCCTGTTTTCTGGAGTGTCTCTGCAAATTTCCGATAGAATTCTTCGATAGAGCCAGGAAAAGAATGAAAATCGACTAATTCAAACAGCTCATTTGCATTCCGATAATATCCAGAGGCTTTTTCAGCATCCTCGCTTGAATAGTAGATGTTTCCAAGCTTTTCATACAAACCAGCAAGCCGAGGGCCTTTTTCACCATATTTTGCAATTGTATCCTCAATTTCCTTTTCAAGGTGCCTTGCTTTTCCACTTGGCAGGTAATAAGAATCAACAAAATAATATGTGGGACCAACTAAAGCACACGTTGACAAAATTGGAATTTTCCATTTTATCAAGAATTGTTTAAACATAGTCTTTGAGATGAAAAAGATTGAATAAAGTTGGATTTGAGGCTATTTTTGACTACATTGATTTCTTAAAATAAAACCTGTTCTGATGGAAAACATGAATCCTACCAATCTCAGGGGGTGAGAACTGGAGATACATCTAAAAATTTTTTCCCTCTCAGGAAATCTCACGAGATTTCAAGAGCTGACAAAAATCTTCTTTGTTTTGTTTAATGCTTCCAAAGAAATTACAAATTTTTCTTTCATAAAATTGTTTGTTCGCTGTCTTCAAAAACTAGAGAATCTAAACTCAGTAATAGGGAAAAATTTGGAGTCAGCGTCATTGTCAAAAGATAGAGATTTGCTTATGAAAAAAAATTCTCAGATCGGGATTAACCACTCTGGTGACGATTTAATTCTTTGTCAGAGAATTGAAAGACTTGTTGTTGTTGAATTTCACTCTGAGAGGATTTTCAGAATTCAGGCCGTTCGAAACAATTCTCCTCATGATTCAAATCCAGGATTGCACTGACAAAACCTGGTTTCTTCCCTGACTAGTTTGAGGAGATAAACTTTGAGTTGGTGGGCGGATGGATTAATCATAATCAATTTTTTGGAAAGAGAGAAAGCTGAAATCAGAAAGGAATATGTGCTTTTAAAAAGGTTTTTTTATTTGACATAATTTCAGTAAGGAACTTGATCTGAAACAGTAAAAAGTAAGTGCGTCTTTTATCAAACCAAAGTTTATCTTCATTCTTCTTGCGATATTTTCATCTTTTTTGGACCATCAAGTCATTGAACTTGAGATGTTTTTCTCCAATTCTTCATTATCATGAGAAAAGAATCAAAGCTAACAAAACACACAGAATGATTAACAATCTGTTTGTTTAATTAAACCTAAAATAAGTAACAATTTTTGTAAATTTTAATAAAACTCGCGACAGTTTGTGCTAAACTCATAAGAAATAGAATTTTTGGGAAGAAGAAATGGACGCATCAACAGTTGAACCCCTTGTCATTGAAGAAAGAATCACCAAAGTCAATGGAGACTTTCATATAAAAAGGCACGCTCGAGGCAAGTTTCTCGGAAAAGGAGGTTTTGCCAAAGTTTATATCTTTACAAACCTTGAAACTAACAAAACTATGGCCGGGAAAGTCATGCCAAAAGCTAATCTCAACAGAAGTCGATCCCGTCAAAAGGTAGATCCGGCCGATGAAATTGTCTGACCGAAATTTCTTAGTTGATGACTGAAATCAGATTGCACAAGTCTTTACATCACCAAAACATTGTAAAATTTGAGCATGTCTTTGAGGATGGGGAAAATGTGTATATTATGTTGGAGTTGTGCCAAAATCAGGTAAACAAACAAACTTGATGTCTTTTAATTGTTTGGTTTAGAGCATGAATGAGCTGTTAAAGAGAAGAAAGAATCTAACTGAGTTTGAAGTCCAATGCTATGTCATCCAAATCGTCGAAGCTCTCAAATATCTTCACTCAAATAGAATCATCCATAGAGAGTACCCTTGAGGAACTTTTAATATCTAAACCTCTCTTTTAGTTTAAAGTTAGGAAATATGTTTTTAAATGACAAGATGCAGATTAAACTGGGAGATTTTGGGCTCGCTACGAAACTCGAATTTGACGGCGAAAAGAAGCGAACAGTTTGCGGAACTCCAAACTACATTGCTCCAGAAATCCTTGACGGCAATATTGGTCATTCTTATCAAGTCGATGTCTGGGCACTTGGTGTCATTATGTACGCAAAACTTAACCTTCAGCAGCATCATTACCAATTTGTTAGATATACTCTGATTATCGGAAAGCCTCCCTTTGAAACGACTGATATTAAACTGACTTACAAAAAAATCAAAGAATGTGACTTTAGTTTTCCCGAAACAGCTCCTATCTCTGAGAGTGCAAAAGACATCATCTCCAAGATTCTGGTTTTCAAGCCAGAAAAAAGACTCACCCTTGATGAGATCCTTTTGCATCCTTTTATAAACCATGGCGGACCCATTCCCCAATTTATGCCTGTGTCAACAATGGCTTGCCCTCCCACATCGAGTTATATGAAGTAGTTTGTTGACTCTGAGCGAAAGTTTATCCCTTTATCTAGGCAATTTGCAGCAAGTAGCACAAGCCAAAGGATAAGAATTGCTACAGACAATGACGGAGATACTTTTGACATTTTGAAATCTCCCAAGGGAACTTTCAATCTCCTCAGCAGCGCTCGACTGAATACTGGGCTGAAGTCGCCAACTGGAAGCGATGCCCCTACATTTGACCTTTTTAGAATGACACCGAAAACACGTATACAACGAATAAATTTTGCACAATTTGTCTAACAATGTTTTAGCGAAACTTGACTTCTTGGGTACAGACAGATTTAATCTGAATGCGTTAAATTCGGTTGACAGAGGCTCTGTACTATTATCGCCCAAAACGCAAAAACCAAAGTAAGAATATCCGGACAAAATGAGTGTTTCTAAAATTTGCTCCAGAACCTTGTTGACCTCCGACAACATCCCTGAAGTTGAAGCAGAGCATGTTGAGATCAAGGAAAATATTGGCAAAAAGACCAAACCCATAAATATTCCAGAGGTTCCTCATCCCTCAGAACTAAAGGTCGTCAAGTGGTACGACTACACTGCAAAATATGGACTTGGGTATGTCTTATCGAATGGTGCTGTTGGTGTCTTTTTCAATGACGGAACAAAATTAATTGCACCCCAAGCAGAGTAAATATTTCTTTTGAAAACGTTTTATAATCAACCATTAGTAAATTCCAATACATCATCAGAAGGTCTTCAGATAAACAGGACGTCGCTGAAACATACGACTGGAAAGAATATCCACAAGATATTCACAAAAAAGTCCTTGTACATAATCGATTCAAAGAACATTTTGAATCTGTCATCAAAAATGCCAAGGTTCCGTCATTTTTTAAAAAGCTGTTAATAACTCTTTCCAACAGGTGGAGGAATCGTATGTTTATATAAAGAAATGGATCAAAACAAAGCATGCGGTGTTCTTTAGAATGAACAACAGAGTGTTGCAAGTGGCTTTCAATGATCAAACAACCTTGATGATAAATTCTGATTTGAGGAGAATTACCTATATGGATAGCAAAGGAAATAGTTTTGCTTCCAGCGTTGAGAAAGCTTCTTCATGTGAAAATAAAGAGCTCACAAAAAGACTCAAGTATGCTGAAGAGGTGTTGAAGCATATCTGGAACGCTCAAACTGATGCACAAACAATAATTAAAAAAGAGCCTCATCCCGAAAAACCTGAAACTGCTGTCGCGGTTTAAAAAGTTTTTTTTTGAATTTTCCCAAAACAACGTGAATTTGGTCTTTTTCCAAACACTGTTTTTCAAAAGCCCCTTTAATGAATCAACTACTTGTATATTTTTATTATTTACATTTGTTGGTTTTTCAAATTGATAAATACAATTTTTCTTTCAGAGTCAGATTGATCCTTTATTTAGTTTATTGAATTATTTTTCATTTATTCCATCCATATTGTGTTTTTTTTGTACGTGTTGTAAAATGCTGAATAACATCAACTTCGAAAATTCATATTTCTGGATCAAATACTGATGATTTACAATAACGATAACAATAAAGAACTTTCCTGTCCTTTGTTTATCTCAAGCGAGAGAGAGTTTACATTTACAAGACATTTCAAATAAAGTAAAATTGATACAATATAAATTTATACCATTATGCTTTAAACATCTCATTTTCAGATGAAGGAAGCCTTGACTTTTATTGCTCCATAAAGGAAAAATATTCCTGTAAAGAGCTCAGCTCCCAAAATCATAAGTATTTGACTAATATAATATATTTCTTGTGAGACAACAGCCCGTCTGCCTTTTGTCAGTGGAGGATTAAAGTTGATGCAGAAAAGAAGCAGGAGAGCAGAAATAACCATATAGAGTTTGATAAGCTTGACTGCTTTTTCTGCAAGAGCTGCATCTTTTCGACTGATTGAAAGATACAAGGTTCTCAGCTGATATGCGTTCCAGAGAGAAAGGATGATGTGAGAAGCATAAAAGGGAACCAAATTTTTGGAATATTTTATCATGTCCACAAAAGTGAGAATGCATGAAACTGTCTCAAAGATCGCGACGCACAAAACGAAATATTTATAGAGAGTAAACTCGTTGCCTGAAGTCAGAATATTGCTCATGCTGTTTTCCGAATCAAAGTCATCCTTTATCGTTGGTTTTTTCGAGGTTGAGCTTTGCGACATTTCAATGATGATACCAAGAATTGTTTATTTTTCAAATTTTTAGATTGCAAATTTGGAATCAATTGGTGTAGTTTTTTTTTTGATTCAGGGATGATTATTTTCATGATTTTGAATGAGAGTAAACAGCAGGCCAATTTTATAAGATAAATTTTTGGTTATTGTTTCTTTATCCCTCAGGGTTAGATCTCTCAAAACGGGCTCTCTAACGATGAAAAAGGGTTTTTCCCACCTCTCTCTCTAGAAATGAGGGAACATTGCAATCTTGGAGAGTGAAAGGATTATTTTCACAGAGAAATAAAAAAGAAACCGACAAAGAAACGAGATGAGCTGAAACCACTACCCTGAACGTCATAACAATTTTGATTGAAGAATTTGAGATACACACAGAGAAAAATTCACTCAAAATTATGGGAGGGGGAAAATGATTTTTTTTTCAAAAGAGAAGAACATTCAATTTTTTCAAGATTTGCAAGCACAAAAACTGACTCGAAAACAATTTGTGAATTCAAAATGGGCAACTGTTTCTTCATCTGTGATGTTTGTTTGGGTATAAATTTTTTGATGAAATTTAAATACAGTTTCTCCTTGAGTTTTATGAAATTTTATCTCCCAAACAGTCAGATGTTTTTTTTGAGAAGAAGAGAAATTAATTTTTACATGAATTAAAAAAAATAAAGTCTCGAATTTGGCTTTCAGTATTTTTTTTTGAAGAATTAATTTTTACTTGTTGAGAAATTTTGGAATTATTTTTGAATCAAAAAGAAAGAATTGGATTTTTGAAATTGAATAAAATTTTAATTTTCTTCTTTTTTTGAAATCTTTTTCTTTTGTTTTTTGGACTTGAATTCAATTCCTCTCCAAAATTCAACGAATTCCAACTTTAAAGTGGCGGCGAAAAAATTGGCGTTCAGGAGGATCAAGGGAACTTGGATCCGATTTGAGGAAATTGATTGAGTTGGAAATCTTTGAACTTTCAAGAGTTTCGCAAAACTCAAGAGAATGCTTCTTTTTCATTGAAAACGGATTCTTCGTTTTGAAATTATAAAAAGAAATAAGTTTATCAAATTAACAGAGGTTTCTTATTTCAATTTTAATTTTCCGCTCTCAACTTTTTTAAAAACTCAACTTTGAGGTTTATGATGAAAATTCTGATCTGAAAAAGTCTCCCGTCTCGTGAACTCTGTTTTTCAAAAATGAAAGGGATATTGTTGTGGAG
>Ga0182738_1005243_pt1 | contig 13952 bp, 11 predicted proteins | sample eDN5th30CBELigMG_FD_128876 | JGI IMG/M metagenome (GOLD analysis project Ga0182738, IMG submission 128876) | Enriched Miracle-Growth compost microbial communities from Emeryville, California, USA - eDNA 5th pass 30_C BE-Lig MG (version 2)... ...
CTTCGACGAGATCCGGGCCTATAACATCGCCAAGCTGAACGGCCGGTTGCCGGTGCGCACCTGGCTGGTGCTGCTGGGCGACCCGGAAACCTCGATCGTGCCGCAATGCTATGAAGCGGGGCTGGTGTCCGGCGTCGGTGACGACATGCTCAGGATCGGTGCCGTGAAGATCTTCCTCGACGGGTCGGCCGGCGGCCGTACGGCCTGGATGAGCAAGCCCTATCTCGGCGACGACGGCACCACGGGTGTGCGGATACTTTCCGACGAGCAGCTCGAAGCGCTGGTCATGGATGCGCATGCCAAGGGCTATCAGCTTGCCTGCCACGCGATCGGCGACGCCGCGATCGGCCAGCTCATCACGGCCTACGAGAAAGCACTGGCCGCTGTTCCCGATTCCGACCGCCGCCATCGCATCGAGCATTGCGGCTTTTCCACCGAAGAACAGCACCAACGCATGAAGAAGGCGGGCATCTATCCCTGTCCACAGCAGGTGTTCATCTACGATTTCGGCGATGCCTATGTTTCGGTTCTGGGCGAGGACAGGGCGTTGTCGAGCTATCCGCTCAAGACGTGGAAGGACCTCGGCTTCAAGCCTGCCACGGGCAGCGATTCGCCCGTTTGCCACCCCAATCCGTTTCCGAACATCTACAGCATGGTGACGCGCGAAACCTGGAAGGGCACGGTGATGGATGGGCGCGAGCGCGTCTCGATCGAGGAGGCCCTGCAGGTCTACACCGAATATGGCGCCTTCTCGCAAAAGCTGGAGCATGTGAAGGGCAGGCTGGTGCCCGGACAGGTCGCCGATATTGCTGTTTTCTCGCACAATATGCTGACGGCAAAGCCCGAAGAGATTCTGAACGATACGCAGTGCGTGCTCACGCTGCGCGGCGGCGAGGTGGTTTTCGAAAGACAATAGAAACACCGCTCAAAGCCGTATCGATTGCGGTGCATCAAAGGGAGAACGATGCGCCGCATGGAAGAGAGGAGCGCCCCGGCCTGCAGTCGGATGCGCAAAAATCAGTGGAGGGAACATGATCAGGAAACTTGCAATCATCTCGACGATTGCGGCATCGCTGCTTGCGGGTGCCGCGTCCTTCGCGTCTGCCGAAGAGCCGCGCGCGGGCGGTGTCATCAACTTCGTGGCGCCCTACGGCTCCAGCTTCTCGTCGCTGGATATTCATGCGTCCGCGCAGGTCCAGGACGAGTTCTGGGCCAAGGCCATCCACCGTTCGCTTTACGATTGGGACGCCAATGACAACAAGCCGGTGCTGGGGCTGGCGACCGACGTTTCAATCTCGGACGACAAGCTGACCTACACCTACAAGCTGCGGCAGGACGCCTATTTCCACGACGGCAAGCAGATGACCGCCGACGACATCATCTACAGCTACACCCGCATCATGGATCCCGCGAAGGCCTATCCGGCCGCGCAGTACGTCAGCAATATCAAGGGCGCGACCGAATACAACGAAGGCAAGGCCAAGGAAATCTCCGGTCTCAAGAAGATCGACGATTTCACGCTGGCAATCACGCTGACCGATCCGATCGATCCGGCCTTCCAGTTCATGCCCAACTACACGGCGATCTATCCGGCCGGCGCGGCGGAGAAGGAAGGCTTCTTCACCCACCCCGTTGGTCTTGGCCCTTATAAATTTGCCGAATACGTGCCGGGATCGCGGCTCACCGTCGAGAAAAACGACAAATATTATGACAAGGGCAAGCCCTACGCCGACAAGATCAACATCATGATCATGGGCGACGCGTCGGCGCGCGACGTGGCGTTCCGCAACAAGGAAGTTGACGTTTCGGTTCTGGGGCCGGCGCAATATGTCGCCTACAAGGCCGACCCGGAACTGGCCAAGAACATCCTCGAAGTGGCGGAAGTCTATACCCGCTATGTCGGTTTCAACCCCGACTTCAAACCGTTCCAGGACAAGCGGGTTCGTCAGGCGATTAACTATGCGATCGATTCCGACCTGATCATCAAGAGGCTGGCCAAGGAGAAGGCCTATCGCGCCGCCGGCTGGCTGCCGGTGTCGTCGCCCGCGTATGACAAGGACGCCAAGCCCTATCCATATGATCCCGAAAAGGCCAAGGCGCTGCTGGCCGAGGCCGGCTATCCGGACGGCTTCGAGTTCGAGTTGACGGCTACCCAGAACGAAAGCTGGGGGCTCACGATCGTGGAGGCCATCATCCCGATGCTCGACAAGGTCGGCATCAAGGTGAAGGCCAAGCCGGTAGAAAGCTCGGTCTTGTCCGAAGCGGTGCCGGGCGGCGATTTCCAGGCCTTCATGTGGTCGTCGGAAAGCGGGCCGGATTCTCTGACCGCGTTGCGCTGCTTCTACTCCAAGACCCCGCAGGCTTCCTGCAACTATGAGAAGTTCAACAATGCGGACTTCGACAAGCTGATCGATGAGGCGCGTCAGGCCGCGACGGAAGACGAAAAGAACGAGTTGCTGCGCAAGGCCAACAACCTGCTGCAGGAAGAAGCACCGGTGTGGTTCTTCAACTACAACAAGGCGGTCATGGCCTATCAGCCCTGGCTGCATGGCGTTCAGCCCAACTCCATGGAAATGGCGATCCAGTCCTATGAAAAGCTCTGGGTCGATGACACCGTGCCGAACCGGTAAGCACGGCTGAAACGGGGAAGCCGGCGATCAGGCCGCCGGCTTCCGCCGCCTCGCGCCGCCGTGCCCTTCGCGGGTGCGGCCGGTCAGGAGCGCCATCCCCGGCGCTCATAAAACCCCGATGTGACGACACGGATTCGCGCGGAATCCGCCGCCGCATCGCAGGTGGAGGAGAACAATACCGGTGCTACGCTTCGTCTTGCGCCGCCTTCTGCAGATGATCCCGACCATCGTCGCGGTGTCGCTGCTGATATTCGTCATTTTCAGCATTGTGCCCGGCAGCATTGCCTCCAGCATGATCGCGGACGGACGCGGAAGAAACGACCCCAAACTCGTCGAACGGATCAATCAGGAATTCGGCCTCGACCGGCCCGTCTATGTGCGGTTCGGCGATTATCTGGTGAGCCTCGCCAAATTCGATCTCGGGACCTCCTTCCGCACCCGCCAGCCGGTCTCGGCGATGATCGGCGAGCGATTGTGGCCGACATTGAAGCTGGCTTTCGCGGCCATGTGCGTGGCGATTTTCATCGGCCTGCCACTCGGTTTCATCGCCGCGCTCAAGCCCGGCTCCCTTCTCGACAGCCTCACCATGGTGGGCGCGATCTCGGGCCTGTCGCTGCCGCAGTTCTGGCTGGGCCTGCTTGCGATGTATCTGTTTGCGCTCACGCTCGGCTGGCTGCCGAGTTTCGGCTATGGCGACGGTGGCTTGCGCAACATCATATTGCCGGCGCTGACGCTCGGGGTCGCGCCGCTGGCGCTGCTGGCGCGCACCACGCGCGCGGCCGTGCTTGAGGTGATGAACGCCGATTTCATCCGCACTGCCCGTTCCAAGGGCATGAACAGCTTCCGGCTGGTGAAGTGGCATGTGGTGCGCAACGCGCTGGTGCTGGTCATCACCACGCTCGGCCTGCAGTTCGGCTCGATGATGGGCCAGGCCGTGGTGGTGGAGAAGCTGTTCTCCTGGCCCGGCCTCGGCTCGCTGCTGATCGACAGCGTAAGCCTGCGCGACATACCGGTGGTGCAAGGCAGCATTCTCGTGCTGGTGCTGTGCTTCCTTCTCGTCAACACGCTGGTCGATGTTCTCTATGCGGTCATCGATCCGCGCATCAGCCACGGGTAGGTGCGATGGGCCTGAGACTCAATCTGGTGATTGGCGGCGTGCTGTGCGCCCTCATCATCTCCGCGGCGGTGCTCGCGCCCTGGCTGGCGAACTACAACCCGATCCTGGACGCCGACCTGATGAACGCGGAGCTGCCGCCGGATGGCGAATTCTGGTTCGGCACGGATGCGCAGGGGCGCGATGTCTTCACGCGCATCCTTTATGGCGCGCAGGTGTCGCTCACCGTCGGCATCGGCTCGCAGCTCATCAACACCACCATCGGCCTGATCCTCGGCATTTCGGCAGGCTATTTCGGCGGCTGGTGGGACGATTTCGTCAGCGGCCTAACCAACCTGATGCTGTCCATCCCCTCGCTCATTTTCGCGCTGGCGATCATGGCGGTGCTCGGCCCCGGCCTGCCCAGCCTGTTGATCGCGCTCGGCCTCACCAACTGGTCGTGGACCTGCCGCATCGCGCGCAGCTCCACGCTGTCGCTGAAGAGCCAGGGCTATGTGCAGGCGGCCAGGACGCTGGGCTATGGTGATGCCCGCATCATGGCCACACAGATCCTGCCCAACATGATCGGCCCTGTGCTGGTCATCGCCACGCTCGGCATGGGCGACGCCATTCTCGCGGAAGCAGCGCTCTCCTATCTCGGGCTCGGCATACGGCCGCCGCAGCCGAGCTGGGGCAACATGCTGACCGACGCGCGCGAGTTGATCGTGATCGCACCCTGGGCGGCAATCTTCCCCGGCATCGCCATCTTCCTCACCGTGCTCGGGCTCAACCTGTTCGGCGACGGCCTGCGCGACTGGCTGGACCCGCATATGAGGACGCGCAGGGCATGAGCGAAGCACTCCTCGACGTCAAGGATCTGCGCATCGACATCGTCGCCGGCAGCGTCGCGCACAATGCGGTGGAGAACGTCTCCTTCACAATCGGCCGCGGCGAAACCTTCGGGCTGGTCGGCGAATCCGGCTGCGGCAAGAGCATCACGGCACTTGCCATGATTGGCCTGCTCAAGCCGCCGCTGACCATTTCGGGCGGGTCGATCCTGTTCAAGGGACAGGATCTGCTCGGCCTCTCGGCGCGCGAGATGCGCAAGCTGCGCGGCAACCGTATCGCCATGATCTTCCAGGAACCGATGACCGCGCTCAACCCGCTCTCGCCGGTGGGGCGGCAGATCGCGGAAATGTTCGTGCTGCATCAGGGCGCGACCTGGCACGAGGCGGAGAAGAAAGCCATCGAGGCGCTGGCCAGCGTGCAGGTGCCGGCGCCCGACCAGCGGGTGAAGAACTATCCGCACCAGATGTCGGGCGGCATGCGCCAGCGTGTGATGATCGCCATTGCGCTGGCCTGCGATCCGGACCTGCTGATCGCCGACGAGCCGACCACCGCGCTCGATGTGACCGTGCAGGCGGAAATCCTCAAGCTCATGCAGGAACTGTGCGACGCGCGCGGCACGGCGGCGCTGATGATCAGCCACGACCTTGGCGTCATCGCCAAGATGTGCAGGCGCGTCGGCGTCATGTATGCCGGCCATATGGCCGAGGAGCGGCCGGTGGCGGATGTGTTCCGCGCGCCCGCGCACCCTTACACGAAGGGGCTGCTCGATTCGCTGCCGCGGCTCGGTTCGCGCGGAAGCCATGGCCGCAAGCGCCTGCAGGAGATCGAAGGGGTGGTGCCATCCATCGCCGATTTTCCGGCCGGTTGCCGTTTCGAGCCCCGCTGCGGCCGGGCGACCGGAATTTGCGTGAAGCAGAAGCCGGCGGAGGTCGATCTCGGCAATGACGGTTTCGTGAGGTGCTTCCACCATGAATGATCAGGCCGAACCGCTGCTGCGGGTCGAGGACCTCAGCGTTCATTTTCCGGTGCAGGGGGGCGTGTTCAGCCGCTCGCGCAGGCTGCTCAGGGCGGTCAATAATGTCAGCCTCAGCCTGAACAAGGGCGAGTGCCTGTCGGTGGTGGGTGAATCCGGATGCGGCAAGTCCACGCTGGCGCTGTCCATCGTCGGGCTGCAGGCGCCGACCTCCGGCTCGATCTATTTCGAGGGCAAGCCGATTACCGGCGCCACGCCGCCATCACGCATCGAACGCGCGCGCATGGCGCAGATCGTTTTCCAGGACCCCTACGCCTCGCTCAATCCGCGCCAGACGGTGTTCACCTCGCTTGCCGCACCGCTGCGGCTGCACGGCATCGGTGGAAGCGAGGCGGAAGATCGCGTGGCGGAAATCATGCGCCTGGTCGGCCTCAAGCCCGATCAGGCGCGGCGTTTCCCGCACGAGTTTTCCGGCGGCCAGCGCCAGCGCATCGGCATTGCCCGCGCTTTGGTGCTCAACCCGAAGGTGGTGGTGCTGGACGAGCCGGTCTCGGCGCTCGACGTGTCGATCCGCGCGCAGATCATCAACCTTTTGCTGGAGCTGAAGGAGCGGCTGGAACTCTCCTACATCATGATCAGCCACGACCTCAGCGTGGTCGAGCATATGAGCGACCGCGTGGCGGTGATGTATTTCGGCCAGATCGTCGAAACGGGAGCGTGGGACAGGATTTTCGCGAGCCCTACGCACCCCTATACGCGCCGCCTGATCGGCGCGATCCCGGATCCGTTTGCCGAACTTTCCGGCACGAGCCTCGTGGACGAGGCGATCGCGCCGCCGCCGCCGGCGGGTTTCGATTTCTATCCGAAGGAATTCGGCAAGCACGATGTCTACAGCCTGCCACCGGCCTCCCAGCTTGTCGCGATAGAGGACGACCATCGGGTGCGGCTGGTGCCGGCTGCATAGATCATGTTGCGGCCAGGCGGGGTCGCCTGGCGTCGCACACATGCGGCAAAATCAATTAGACAGACCATGATGTCGTCCGAAACCGCTTCACGCTTTTCGCTGACGCGGTCCTTCGGTTCGGCATCATGGTCTGAGCGATCAGCCGGCCGCCTGTTCGCCGGTCTGCCGCGGCGGGTTTGCGACAGCGGCCGCCTTGCCGCCGGGCGTGGAGCCGGACGGCCCGATCAGGGCGCGCAGCGCGTTGAGGATCACGGCAATGTCGATGACCTCCTGCAAGAGCGCGCCGGCAACCGGGGTTATGTAGCCGAAGGCGGCTGCTATCATGGCGATGCCGGAGAGCCCGAGGCCGACGACGATGCTCTGCATGGCGATGGCGCGCGTGCGCAGAGAGATCGAATAGGCTTCCGCCACGCGGTCGAGCCGGTCCACGAGGATGACGATGTCCGCCGCCTCGGAGGAGGCGGTCGCGCCGCGCGCACCCATGGCGATGCCGACATTGGCGGCTGCCAGCGCGGGTGCATCGTTGATGCCGTCGCCGACCATCATGGTCGGCTGGCGCGCGCTTTCGACCTCGACCGCCGCGACTTTTTCGGCCGGGCTCTTGTCGGCAAAGGCTTCGTCGAGACCGAGCGAGCGCGCCACCGTGTAAGCGGCTTCCGAATCGTCGCCAGTCACCATGATGATGCGCGAGACGCCCGCCTCGCGCAGTCGCGCCAGTGCCGTCGGGGTATCCTCGCGGACGGCATCGGCCATGATGACGATTGCCGAGAACCGGCCGTCGATCGACAGGTAAACCGACAGGGCCGAGCGATCCTCCGCGGCCGCCGCAGCCTCTTTCGCCCAGTCCGGCAGAGGCGCGCCGCCCAGCACAAGTGAGCGCGTCCCGGCTTTCAGGCGCCTGCCTTCGACAAAGCCCTCGATGCCGGAGCCGCGAAACTCGCGCACCTCGCGGGGGTGTGAAAGTGTCTTTCCTCTGCCGCGCACGAGGTCGATCAGGGTCTGGGCCAGCACATGGTGCGAAGCTTGTTCCAGCGAGGCAAGCAGGCGTAAAGCCTCGTCGGCCGAAACCCCCGGCGCGGTCGCGAAAGCCGTCAGTCGCGCGCCGCCCTCGGTCAGCGTTCCGGTCTTGTCGAAGATGGCGGTGCGAATTTGCGAAAGCGCTTCGAGCGCGGCACTGCCCTTCATGAGGATGCCTTCGCGTGCCGCGCGCGACACGCCGCCGATGAAGGCAACCGGGGCGGCCAGGATCAACGGGCAGGGCGTGGCCACCACCAGCACGGCCAGAGCCCTTATGCTCTCGCCCGACAGCCACCAGGCAAGGCCCGCCACGATCAGCGTGGTCGGCAACAGGAACAGCGCGAAGCGATCGGCGACGCGGATGAAGGGCGCTTTCGCGGTCTGCGCGGCCTCGACCATCCTGATAATGCCGGCATAGGTGCTTTCGCCTGCGGATGCGGAGGCATGCAGCCGAAAGGCTTCGCCGGCATTGACGGTGCCGCTGCGCAGAAGCTCGCCCTGCGCGCGCGTCACCGGCAGGGGCTCGCCGGTCACAGCCGATTCGTCGATCGAGGCGTGGGGATCGGCAAGGTAGCCGTCCACGGGCAGCAGTTCGCCGGCCCGCACCAGCAACTGGTCGCCAGCCTGCACCTCGTCCACCGAAATGTCGGTCAGCACGTCTCCCAGCCATTTGTGCGCCACGCGCGGCGTCCGGTCGCGCAGGGATTTGAGGTCGCGCTCGGCCTTTCCACGCGCATAGTCCTCCAGAATGTTGCCGCCGGTATACATGATGGCGACGACCACGCCCGCGAGCGGCTGGCCCATCACAATGGCGGCCGTCATGGACACCAGGGCAATGGCGTCCACGCCCATGCGGCCTATGAGGAAGTCGCGCACGATCGAATACGCAAGAGCCAGGATGACCGGAACCGTCGCCACGCTCCAGATCAGATGGGCATCGACCCGCCATCCCCCAAACGGAGCGAACAGGCCAAGCGCCAGGCCCACTACCGCAATGGCGAAGAAGGTGAGGTGGAAAGCGCGTTCGGTCATCTTTCCCGCGAGGTTTCGTTGCAACTCGGCCAGCGGACCAGGCAAAGATGATCGCATGGCCTTTCCGAGAATCCCATGGCCACTAACTTATCTGCGGTTACAGCAACTGCAACCGCAGCCGCCGGGACAAGTGCGGCAGGCTGGCCGGGTGGTCATGGAGGGATATTCCGATGCAGCTTGGCGTGGTCGGACTTGGTCGCATGGGAGGCAATATCGCGCGCCGGCTGATGCGGGCGGGGCAGAATTGCGTGGTGTTCGACACCATCAGCATGCCGCGCGAGGCTCTGGCGAAAGAGGGGGCAATCGCCACCACGTCACTCGCCGCCCTGGTTGAGGCGCTCGGCGAGAAACCGCGCGCGGTGTGGCTGATGTTGCCTGCCGGTCAGATCACCGAGGATGCGGTTGCCGAACTGGCCAGGCTGCTGGACACGGGCGACATCGTCATCGATGGCGGCAACACCTTCTACAAGGACGACATCAGGCGTGCGAAGGCGCTTGCCGGCAAGGGTATCCGCTACATCGATTGCGGCACGTCGGGCGGCGTCTGGGGGCTGCAGCGCGGCTATTGCATGATGATCGGCGGTCCGAAGGAAGCCGTGGATCATCTCGACCCGGTCTTCGCCGCCCTGGCGCCGGGACTGGGAGATATTCCCCGCACGCAGGGACGCGGAAAGCGCGATCCGCGCGCCGAGCGCGGCTACATCCATGCCGGGCCGGCGGGGGCGGGCCATTTCGTCAAGATGGTGCATAACGGCATCGAATACGGGCTCATGCAGGCCTATGCCGAGGGCTTCGACATATTGCGCAATCGCGATTCGGCCGACCTGCCCGAAGACGAGCGTTTTTCGTTCGATCTGCCGGATATTGCCGAGGTCTGGCGACGCGGCAGCGTCATCTCGTCATGGCTGCTCGATCTGGCGGCCATCGCGCTGGCGAAGGATGCTTGCCTGGGCGACTTCTCAGGCTACGTTCAGGATTCCGGCGAAGGTCGCTGGACGGTCGAGGCCGCGCTGGAAGAAGCCGTGTCGGCCGATGTGCTTTCGGCGGCGCTTTTCGCGCGGTTCCGCTCGCGCCGCGAGCATACTTTTGGCGAAAAGATACTGTCGGCCATGCGTTATGGCTTCGGCGGGCATATCGAGGGCGTCGAGCCGACCGATCCGGAACCCGACCCGAGATCGTCATGATCCGACATGCCGCAAGGCAATGGGGCGTTACTTCGACAGTTGCGCGGCGGCGCGCGACGACACCGTTATCCTGTCGAGGCAATCCTGCACGACTTTGCCGTCAGCCTTGCAGTCGAGCACGCCATTGACCAGCACGCTGCCGATGCCATCGCAACGCAGGTCTTCGAGGTCGAAGCTCTTGACGTATTTCCGGCTTGCCGGAAGCGGGCCGAGATCGAGCGCGATACGCCGGTCGATCACGCTGTCGGGGCGAAACAGAACGAGGTCGAGTTTCAGCACGGAATAAGCCGTCGCGGTCGGGTTGTTGGCCACGATGTAGGCGCGGCAACCCGCGCCGTTGTCCTCCAGCTTGTTCAGTTCGACGGAAATGTTCTGCGGTGCGGGCTGGTTCTGGGCATGCGCCGCCGGTCCCGCAGCGAACATGCTCAGCGCCATGCAGGCGGATGCGACGGCAAAATGCCGGCATGGGCGTGGAAGACGTGCAGCCATACTGATTTCCCTCGGTGGAAGCGGCTTTGAGCGCCTTCAAAGCCGGATTTGGAGGGGAATATTTGGCGGCAGCCGGTTTCGGCAAGAGTGGGGAACGCGATCTTCCGGCCGGTCTATGCTTCGGACGGGCGGCCGGAAGCTGCGATGTTTCCCCTGAATGCCGCTCAAAGATGACGGTTTCGCGGGCGATAACGGGCGACGAGCTTCTCGTTGACTTCCTTTGCGCCGGGCATGTTGGCGCTCAGATAGATCGGCGCATCCGCTCCCGACGATTGCAGGCGCACGGCGACCTCGGCGAACACGGCATTCATCAGCGCCGCACCTATGGAGGTCGAGATCGGCCCGACGCGCAACTCGCTGCCGGGCACGCTCATCGTGGCGTCGCCGGGAGGAGCGCCGTTATCGAGCACGATGTCTGCCACGTCGGCTACGCGGGTGCGGCCGCGCGCGGCCTGTTTCGAGTATTCTTCCGAGGTGATGGCGATCACGGTCGCGCCGCGCGCCTTGCCGAGCTGCGCGGCCTCGACGGTGGCGGTGTTGACGCCGCTGTTGGAAACGATGATCAGCACATCGTCGGGGCTCATCGGATAGTGCTCGAAGACCGGCACGATCACGCCGGGCATGCGCTCGAACGTCGTGCTGGCGACCGCGCCTTCATGAACCATGAGCGGGGTGGACAGGACCGGGACGGTGAGCGCCAGCCCGCCGGCGCGGTAATGCGCTTCCTCGGCCATCGTGTGGCTGTGCCCGGTGCCGAAAATATAGACCAGACCGTCGGCCCTGGCCGTGCGCTCCACCGCATCGGCCGCATCCGCGATCGCATCCGCATTCTCTACCAGCAGGCGTCCCATGCGGGCGGTGAGATCGGCCAGATAGGCGGCGGCAGTCGGCGTCTTGGTCATCGCATTCTTCCCGGATTTTCGTTTGGCACGCGCCGCCAGGCAGTGGTCGCGACGGAGCCCGCTACGGGTATGATCCACCACATGCGGCAAGTGTAAAGCACTCCGGCAATATTATCCCGGAACTTTGCCGGTAAGACGGGCAGGAGCGCCTTGCGACAAGCCTATGCCATCGCCTCGCCCACCATCTCGATCAGTATCTGCGCCAGCGGGCCTGGCGGACGCTCGATGGGCCACACCACGCCGACCGTGCGTGTGGGATGGAGCTGGGCATCGACGCTGCGCAGGATCCTGACCGTGCCGTTCCTGATCTCCTCCTCGAAGAAATAGCTGGTGGCGAAGGACCAGCCCAGCCCGTTGCGGATCATCAGGCGTATCTGCTCCAGGTCGTTTGCGGTCCACACATCGGAACTGAAGGTGCGCCCGCTGCGCTCCATGTCCACGCCATAGGAGCCGATATAATAGATCTGCCGCGCGGCCTGGAAATCCGCCATGGTCAGCGGCCCCTCCTTCTGCGCCAGAGGGTGGCTGGAGGCAGCGGCGGGGCTCATGGCGATCTGCTGGAAGGAGCGGCCCTCCATGCCGAGCGGCAGCGCCGCCACCAGCGCCAGCGCGAAATCGACATGGCCTTCGCGCAAATCGTCCCACAGCGTGTTGAGCGAGCTGGTGAAGAATTGCAGGCGCACGCGCTCGTGCTGCGCGGCAAAGAGCTTGAGCGCCTTATGCAGCGGCGATTGCGGAAACAGCACGTCCACGGCGATGCGGATACGTGTTTCCTCGCCCTTCTCCAGCGAAGCGGCATGGAAGGTGAAGCGGCGCGCATGCTCCATCACCGCGCGGGCCTCGGCGTAAAGCGCGCGGCCACGCTCGGTCAGTTCGGAGTGCTTCGGCCCGCGTTCCAGCAGCGGAAAGCCGCAATAGGCTTCGAGTTGGGCCAGCGAATAGCTGATGGAAGAGACGGCGCGGCCAAGTTCGCGCGCAGCCCCTGAAAAACTGCCCCGGTCGGCGACCGAGATGAAGGCGGTGAGGTGATCGACAAGGTTCGGGTGCATTCAGGTTTTTCGAACAAAGTTTCCGATACTTTCCATATTACCAGAAAGCTCATAGGCTGCTAGCGTCACGATCGGGTCAAGCGACCGTAGCCTTGTTGTAAGCTTTGGGAGGAGCGAACATGAGGAAGGAGCACAGCAGGGCAGGGGTGAGCGGCGGTGCCATCCGTCGCGTTTCCGGCACGGTTTGCTCGCGTCCGGGTCCTGCCGCATGAAGCAGGAGCGCATGGCCGCCGCCCGTGAGCCGGTTCTTGTCTGCGAGAATGTCAGCCGCTGGTTCCAGGGCGTGCATGCGCTCAAGCATGTGTCCGTTTCCATCGGCAAGGGCGAGATTTTCGGCCTCGTCGGCCCCAACGGGTCGGGCAAGACCACGCTGGTCAATGCCATCACCGGCTTCTACCCGCCGCAGGAAGGCCGCATCCTTTTCGAAGGCCGGCAGATCAGCGGCCTGAAGCCCTACCGCATCGCCGAAAGCGGCATTGCCCGCACCTTCCAGAACGTCGCGCTGTTTCGCGGCATGAGCGTGCTCGACAACATTCTGATGGGCCGGCACATCTTCATGCGGCCCAACCCGCTCGCCTCGCTGTTCTACTGGTGGTGGGCGCAGCGCGAGGAGATCGCGCACCGCCGCAAGGTGGAGGAGGTAATCGACCTCCTGCAGCTTGAAAGCGTGCGCGACGAGCATGTCGATGTCATTCCGCTGGGCCTCCAGAAACGCGTCGAACTGGCGCGCGCGCTGTGCGCCGAGCCGCGCATGCTGGTGCTGGACGAGCCGATGGCCGGCATGAACCAGGAAGAAAAGGAGTATATGGTCCGCTTCATCCTCGACGCGCAGGAGGCGCTGGGGCTGACGGTCCTCATCATCGAGCATCACATGGACGTGGTGACCGCCATCTGCGAGCGGGTGCTGGTGCTCAACAACGGCTCGCGCATTGCCGAAGGTCCGGCGCGCGAGGCGATTTCCGATCCGCAGGTGGTCGAGGCCTATATCGGAAAGGCGCGCCATGCAGCTTGAGGACATCAGGACCGCCGCCGAATCCGCTGCCCTGCACCCGAACTGGAGGGAAGGCGACCATCTGCTGGCGCTTCTGGCAAAGAACGCCGGGGAACGTCCCAACGAGGTCGCCATGCGCGAGCGCGACCACGGCATCTGGCAGGAATATAGCTGGGCCGACTATCTCGACATCGTCGTTTCCTTCGCCGCTGGGCTGGAGGAAGCGGGTGTGACCGCGCATGATCTCGTGGCCGTGATCGGCGACAACCGTCCGAACCTCTATTTCGCCATGCTGGGCGCGATCTGCCTGCGAGCGGTGCCGTCTCCGGCCTATCCCGACGTGCCGCCGGAAGAGCTTGCCGGCCAGTTGCGGCGCGAGGGCATCCGCGTGGCTGTGGCCGAGGATCAGGAGCAGGTTGACAAGCTCTTGCTGGCGCGCCGCAGCCATCCCGACCTGCAGCTCATCGTCTACGACGATCCGCGCGGCCTGAGCGGCAAGGACCAGCCGGAAGGCACCGTGTCGTTCGAGACGCTGCTGGAGCGCGGGCGTGCGCGGCTGAAGCTGGAGCCGGGCCTGAAAGACGACCTGCTGTCGCGGCCGAGCGTGCACGACGTGGCGATCCTGCTGCACTCTTCCGGCACCACCGGCGTGCCCAAGGGCGTGCCGCTGAAGCACGGCCATCTCATTTCGGGTGTGCGCAACGCGGCGGCTGCCGGCTATTTCCGGCAGGGCGAGGTGCATATGGCCTATCTGCCCATCGCATGGGTCGGTGATTTCA
>Ga0182738_1005245_pt1 | contig 13946 bp, 13 predicted proteins | sample eDN5th30CBELigMG_FD_128876 | JGI IMG/M metagenome (GOLD analysis project Ga0182738, IMG submission 128876) | Enriched Miracle-Growth compost microbial communities from Emeryville, California, USA - eDNA 5th pass 30_C BE-Lig MG (version 2)... ...
ATTCACCCGAGTTCCCGGAAGCCGCGAAGCGGATATCCGGGACCTTTCTTCGGATCGAGACGTGTAAAGACCCCGGATCTGCGCACTGCTCATGCAGTGCTTGTCCGGGGACTCGACCGTACTGTTCGAGTTCCCAGACAAGCACAGCCGTTATCCAGGACCCTTCCACGTCTCGGTTTGCTCAGCTTTCCTTCGGCTCCTTCGCCGGCGACTCGTTCGGGACGCCATACATGAGCGACGTCGGGATGATGTCGATCAGCTCGTCGACATTGAACAGTCCGCCATCCTCGTACTTGAAGACCGAGCGCTTGGCCTCGCCGTAGTAGTAGGTGTGGTAGTGCCCCTTCTCCGCGTGGAAGATCTGGCCATTCACATCCTTGGCGGCATCGGTGCACAGGTAAGCGACCATCGGTGCGATGTATTCAGGCCCCGGCATCGCCATGCGCTGCTCGTAGTCCTTCTGAGTCATTATGCCACTCTCGACGCGCCGCTTCCAGTTGGCGATCACGGCATCATTGACGGTCATGCGGGTCGCAGCGAACGGGCACATGGCGTTCGCCGTGATGCCGTATTGGCCCGCTTCGCGCGCGATCGTACGGGTCAGGCCGATGATGCCGGCCTTGGCGGCCGCATAGTTGCATTGGCCGACCGAGCCCTTGAATGCGTCGGACGAGAAGTTGACGATGCGGCCGGAGCGCTGATTGCGCATCATCTTGGTGGCGTGCGTGCACATATTCCAGGTGCCCTTGAGATGCACGCCGATGACGAGGTCGAAATCCTCCTCCGTCATGTTCCAGATCATGCGCTCGCGCAGCATGCCAGCCGTGTTCACGACGAAGTCGATCTTGCCGTAGGTCTCCGCGCAGGTGCGCACCATCCGGCCAGCGGACTGATAGTCGGCCACGGAGTCGCGGTTCGCGGTCGCCTTGCCGCCGGCCTTGACGATCTCCTGGACGACCTGCTCGGCGGAATCGTCCTTGTCCTGCTGGCCCTCGCGCCCCGCGCCGACGTCATTGACAATGACGCTCGCGCCTTGCTCGGCCATCAGCAGCGCAATGGCGCGGCCAATGCCCCGGCCCGCACCGGTGACGATACCGGCCTTGCCTTCCAGGTTTTTCATCGTGGCGATCTCCTGATCGTTGAAGTCCCCTAATGGTAGGCAGGCCCGGCCGCTGCTGTCACGTGCTCCATGCCTTCGATCAGCAAAGCTGGCGCATGCGCCGCGGCGTCAGCCTTTGAGCCGCGCCCAGCCTTGAAGGCGTTGGGCGGCCTCGGCCATGCGATCCGTCGCCCCGGCATACGAGAACCGGATGTACCGCCGCCCGCGTGCCTCATCGAAATCGACGCCGGGGGTTGCCGCAACGCCCGCCTCGTCCAGCATCGACTTGGCGAAGGCGAGACCGTCATTCGTGAAGCGCGAAACGTCGGCATAGAGGTAAAAGGCACCATCGGCTGGGACGATCTCGCCGAGGTTGGCTTTCGGGAGCTCGTCCAGCAGCAATTGCCGATTGGCGGCATAGACGCGCTTGTTCGCCTCGAGCTCGTCGAGCCCATCGAACGCGCCCAACGCCGCCACCTGCGAAATCGCGGGCGGCGAGATGTAGAGGTTCTGCGCGAGGCGCTCGACGGTGCGAACGAGGCCGGCAGGCACAACCATCCAGCCCACGCGCCAGCCGGTCATGGAGAAGTATTTCGAGAAGCTGTTGATGACGATGGCCTGATCGGTGAACTGCAGTGCCGTCGCCTGCGGCACGCTCCATGTCAGGCCGTGGTAGATCTCATCGGAAATGAGCCAAAGCCCCCGCTGTCGGGCAAGGCTTGCAATGCCGGCGAGGCGCGCGGGCTCCAGCATCGTGCCGGTCGGATTGGCGGGGCTTGCAAGCAGAAGACCTGCGAGATTGCATTGCGATGCAACGCGCTCGATATCCGCCTCGGTCGGCATCCAGCGCGCTTCGGGACCGGTCTCGATCGTCACCGGCGATGCGCCGAGCGCGGTCAGGATGTGGCGATAGCACGGATAACCGGGAGCGGGGAGCGCGACCTTCGCCCCGACATCGAACAGGGCGAGAAAGGCGAGCACGAAGGCGCCCGAAGAGCCGCTGGTGACCACGACGCGTTCGGGCGAGACGTCGATCCCATACCAATCGCGATAAAGGCGCGCGATCCGTTCGCGCAGCGGATCGAGACCGAGCGCCAGCGTATAGCCGAGGTTGTCGCTGTCAAGCGCACGCTTGATTGCCTCACGCGCGGCGCGCGGCGCAGGCGTGGCAGGTTGACCGACCTCCATGTGGACGATATCGCGGCCCGCTGCCTCTGCCGCGGCGGCCTGGCGCATGACATCCATCACGATGAAGGGGTCGATATCGCTGCGCCCGGGCAACGCACGAAGCAGCGCTGCCGCAGCCGTCGTTCGATCGCTCGCCATCTCTCGCCCTTTCCCTCGGGTCATTTTGCCATGTTGTCGCCACGTCGACAGCACATTGACGTGGACCGGAGTAGAAACTGCCCGAGTCGCATCCGTCGTGCGCTTATAGTGGCATGTGGACAGACGGGCCAGACGGCCGCAAGGGCGGCTTTGATGCCATGGGCGCCGATTGACCCCCGCACCTCGGGTGCCTACGGTCCGCGCCATTTGCGATCGAGGCAGATCAGCGAGGAGATCGGCCATGATACCGACAACGGCGGCCGTCGCAGGGCAATCGCGCAGTGCGCTCGCCAACCGCATTTTCCGGCGGGCCGCCGCTGCGGTCGTGACGGCAACTGTCGCGGTCGGAGCACCGACCGTCGCCGCAGCTCAACACATCAGCTTCATCCGCGACACCGAGATCGAGCGGTTGCTCAACGACTATTCACGTCCAATCTTCCGTGCGGCCGGTCTCGGCGGCCAGAACATCTCGATGCGCATCGTCAAGCACGACTCCTTCAATGCGTTCGTGCTCGATGGACAGAACGTGTACGTCCATACTGGCGCCCTCATGCAATCCGCAACGCCGAACCAGTTGATCGGCGTGATTGCCCACGAGACGGGACACATCGTCGGCGGCCATCTCGCGCAGCTCCGGGACCGCATCGCGCGCGACCAGACGAAGAGCCTGCTCATCAAGCTGCTCGGCATCGGCCTGATGGTCGCCGGCGGCGGCGGTGGAGTGACCGGTGCCGGCACGGGCGTCCTGGTCGGCGGCGATCAGATGCTGATCCGCTCGCTGCTGGCCGATCGGCGGGCTCAGGAATCGTCGGCCGACCAATCGGGCCTGCGCTTCCTCGAGGCCACCAAGCAGTCCGGTCAGGGGATGCTCGAGACGTTCGAGCGCTTCGCTCAGCAAGAATACATCTCGGCTTCCGGCGCCACTCAGGACGCTTTCGCCCGCAGCCACCCGGTCGCAACCGATCGTCTCGCCCAGTTGCGGCGACGCGTCGCTGCGAGCCCCTACGCGCACAAGAAGGATCCGCCCGAGCTGCAACTGCGGCACGACCTGATGCGGGCAAAACTCGCGGGCTATCTCGAGCGGCCCCAGATTGTCCTGAACCGCTATCGCCAAAGCGACCAGAGCCTGCCCGCGCGCTACGCCCGCACCATCGCCACGTTCTTCGGGCGCGGGATCGATGCCGCATTGCCCGAGGTCGACAAGCTGATCCGGGAGCAGCCGAAGAACCCCTATTTCCATGAGCTGAAGGCCGACTTCCTGATGCGGTCCGGCCGGGCTCACGAGGCGATCGCCCCGCTTCGGACGGCGCTCAAGTACGCAGGCAATGCACCCTTGATCGCCGTTCGGCTGGCGCAGGCGCTCGACGGCGAGCACGACCCGAAGAGCGTCAAGGAGGTGATCTCCCTGGCACGTTCCTCCCTCCTCAAGGACAAGAACCCGCAGGCCTATCGTTTGCTCGCGTCCGGCTATGCCAAACAGGGCCATGTTGCGGAAGCCGATCTCGCCATTGCCGAGGCCCACTTTCTCGAAGGCGATCTCAAGCAGGCCAAGATTTTCGCGAAGCGCTCGCAGCGGGGCCTGAAGAACGGCTCGCCCGAGGGCCTGCGTGCTGGCGATATCGTGAGTTACAAGGCGCCGAAAGGCGCGTTATAGAGCGTCGGCAAACCAAGGAGACCAGTCTCTCATGATGCGACTCGCGCACCGGCTTGTCCGTTCTCGTTTCACTCTCGCGGTCGTCGCCATCGCCCTTGCTGCCGGAATGGGAGTGCAGCTCCTCGCCGCCGGCGAGCGTGATGGAGCGTCCACGACAGATCGCACGCAGCGTCTTGCCCAGGCGACACCTGCTCCTACGCCTGGCTCCGGCGAGGCGAGCCCCTTCGATGCCAAGCAGAAAGCGGCCATCGAAACAATCATCAAGGGCTATCTTCTGGAGCATCCCGAAGTGATGCTCGAGGTGCAGACCGCGCTCGAAGAAAAGATGGAGAAGCTTCAGACCGAGAAGATGAAGGTGGCTCTTTCCACCAATGCCTCGGAAATCTTCCGCGACCCGAACGCCCCCATCGCAGGCAATCCGTCTGGCGACATCCCGGTGGTCGAATTCTTCGATTATAATTGCGGATACTGCAAGCGCGCCTTCTCGGATATTGCAAAGCTTGTCGACGAGGACAAGAAGGTCAAACTGATCCTTCGCGAACTGCCGATCCTGAGCAAAGGCTCAGAAGAAGCTTCTCGCGTGGCGCTTGCAGCACGGAAGCAGGACAAGTACTGGGAGATTCATAAGGCTCTGATCTCCCATAAGGGAGAATCGAACGAGCAGACGGCGCTGCGAGCCGCTGCAAAGCTCGGGCTCGACATGGAAAAGCTCAAGAAGGACATGGCCTCCGAGGAAGTCACGGCCGAAATCAATCGTGTCCGCGAGCTCGCCCGCAAGATGGGCATCCAGGGAACGCCGCACTTTCTCGTGGGCGATCGCGTCATTGCCGGCGCGCCGGGAGACCTGCTCGAGCAGATCGAGAGCCACGTGGCCGAGCTTCGCAAAGACGGTGGCTGCCCGGTCTGCTGAGACGGGTGCCGCGGCTTTTCCGGTCGAACCCACATACGGGCTTTGTGCGCCCGTGTGGGTGTACTTTCGCGCTGCCGCGAAAGCTGTTACATCCTACGCGCCCGAGTTTCGGGCACCGGACCCGTGTCCGGCAGCGCGGAGGGAGCCGGGAGCCTCATCAAAGTGCCGACGACGAAGCCCGTCTATGTGCTGAACGGACCGAACCTGAACATGCTTGGGCTCAGGGAGCCCGAGATCTATGGGCGCGAGACGCTCGCCGATGTGGAGGCGGCGGTCCGACGTCACGCCGAGACGCTCGGTCTCGGCGTCGACTTTCGTCAGTCGAACCACGAGGGTGAGCTGGTTACGTGGATCCAGGAGGCGCGCCAAAAGGCGTGCGGCATTCTGCTGAATGCGGGTGCGTTCACGCACACCTCCGTCGCCATCCTCGATGCGTTGAATGCCGCCGAGGTGCCGGCCATCGAGGTTCACTTGTCGAATGTGTTCCGGCGCGAGTCCTTCCGCCATCAGTCCTACGTGTCGCTCGGTGCGGTCGGCGTCATCTGCGGTTTCGGTCCGGCGAGCTACATTCTGGCACTGGACGGTCTCTCCCGAGTTCTGGCCGGCAGGCAGCCCGGCGCAAAACCCTCTGCCTGATCGTGTGGGATCAGGTTGGCAGAGAAAAACGTGTGCGGAAACGAGCATGGCCAAAGATGTGAAAGAAAAAGACGGATCCGAGCGGGCGCTCATCCGAGATCTCGCCCAGCTTCTCAACGAGAACGGACTGAGCGAGATCGAGATCGAGCGCGACGGGCTGAAGCTGCGCGTCGCCCGGCATGCAACGATTGCTGTGCAAGCGGCCCCGGCGACAACACCGACCGCGCCCGCGCGCCCGGCACCGACGCCGGCCGCGGCAGAGCCCGCCACCTCCGTCGCTGCCGAGCTCGCCGCGCATCCCGGCTGCGTGAATTCGCCGATGGTCGGTACGGCCTACCGGTCTCCCGAGCCAGGCTCTCCACCTTTCATCGAGATCGGAGCACGCGTCTCCCAGGGCCAGACGCTTCTGATCATCGAGGCCATGAAGACGATGAACCACATCCCGGCACCGCGCTCGGGGACCATCGCGCACATTCTCTTCGAGAACGGGCAGCCGGTGGAATTCAACGAGCCTCTCGTCGTCATCGAATGAAAAGGAGAGGCAATAGGCATCACGGCGCACGGCATGGGGACCGACGATCGCAGGTCTCTACCGCCCACCGCCGACTGCCTGCTGCCTGATCGCCCATGTTCGACAAGGTCATGATCGCCAACCGCGGCGAGATCGCGCTGCGGATTCAGCGAGCCTGCAAGGAGCTCGGCATCGCCACAGTCGCTGTGCACTCGACAGCCGATTCCGACGCAATGCACGTGAAGCTTGCCGACGAGAGCGTGTGCATCGGGCCGCCGCCTGCGGCGGAGAGCTACCTGAATATTCCGCGTCTCCTGGCGGCGTGCGAGATCACCGGCGCCGATGCGATCCATCCGGGCTATGGCTTCCTTTCTGAGAACGCACGCTTCGCCGAGATCCTCGAAGAGCATCGCATTACCTTTATCGGCCCCACGGCGGAACACATCCGCATCATGGGAGACAAGATCGAGGCGAAGGAGACGGCCAAGCGTCTCGGCATTCCCGTCGTCCCAGGCTCCGACGGCGCCATTACCAACGAGGCCCAGGCTCAGCGCGTCGCAAAATCGATCGGCTTTCCCGTGCTGGTGAAAGCGGCCGCAGGCGGCGGCGGACGCGGCATGAAAGTCGCGCATAGCGCGGAGGAACTCGACGTTGCGCTGAAAACCGCCCGCATCGAGGCAAAGGCTGCTTTCGGCGACGACAGCGTCTATCTGGAAAAATACCTTTCGCACCCGCGCCACATCGAGATCCAGGTGTTCGGCGACGGCAAGGGCAATGCGATCCATCTCGGCGAGCGCGATTGCTCGCTACAGCGGCGGCACCAGAAGGTCCTCGAGGAAGCCCCATCGCCAGCCCTCAACGCCGAGGCACGCGACAAGATCGGCACGACCGTCGCGCGCGCCATGCAGAAGCTCAAGTATCGCGGCGCCGGCACCGTCGAGTTCCTCTACGAGGACGGCGAGTTCTACTTCATCGAGATGAACACGCGGCTGCAGGTCGAGCACCCGGTCACGGAAATGATCACGGGTCTCGACCTGGTGCTGGAGCAGATCCGCATCGCGGCGGGCCATCCGCTCTCGCTCGCGCAGAAGGACGTCACCTTCTCCGGCCATGCCATCGAATGCCGCATCTGCGCCGAGAATCCCAAGACGTTCCGCCCCTCCCCTGGCCGCATCACCTATTGGCATCCTCCGGGAGGGCTCGGCGTCAGGGTCGATTCTGGCGCGTACCAGGGCTATCGCATCCCACCGAACTACGATTCGCTGATCGGCAAGCTGATCGTCGCCGGCAAGAACCGCAACGAGTGCCTGATGCGATTGAAGCGCTGCTTGTCGGAGTTCGTGATCGACGGCATCGAGACGACGATCCCGCTCTTCACCGAGCTTGTCCGGCATCCCGATGTGGCGAACGGCACCTACGACATCCACTGGCTGGAGCGGCACCTCGGCATGAAGAGCTGATCGCTGGCGAGAGCCCGTTAGGGCTCCTGTGCGCCCCATCTCGATTTCGCCCCTCGGTCGGGCTAGATTGAGTTCGGATGTGGGTCCGAGCTGAGCCATGGCCTCGCGCGACGATATAGCAATCGAGATTACACCGGAGGTCCTGCTCAAGGCGTATGCCTGCGGGATCTTTCCCATGGCCGAAAGCGCCGACGATCCGGCCCTCTACTGGATCGAGCCGCAGGCGCGCGGTGTTCTTCCGTTGAACAACGTGCACATCCCAAAGCGGCTCGCGCGCACCATCCGGTCAGGCGTGTTCGAGGTGCGCGTGGATACCGATTTCGAGGGCGTCATCACCGGCTGCGCCGCGTCGCGGCCAGGGCGGCGGTCGACCTGGATCAACGCGCGGATCCGCCAGCTCTATGGCGCCCTGTTCGATCAAGGGCACTGCCACACGATCGAAACCTGGTACGAGAACCGTCTCGTCGGCGGTCTTTATGGCGTAGCGCTCGGCGGCGCGTTCTTCGGCGAAAGCATGTTCTCGACGGCAACGGACGCCAGCAAAGTGGCGCTCGTCTACCTCGTGGCGCGCCTCGTTTTCGGCGGCTTTACCCTGCTCGACACGCAGTTTGTCACCGATCATTTGCGGCAATTCGGTACGATCGAGCTGGACAAGCTCGCGTTCCATCGGCAGCTCGAGCGCGCACTCGCGACGCGAGCCAGCTTCCACGCACTCGATAAAGCCGCCCCCGCCGACCAAGTGCTCGACATCGTGCGGCAAGCCGGCGATCGAGCCGAGTTCCGCAAATAGAACCCCTCTTCCCAATCGGGAGCGGCGGAGAGAGTTTTCCAAAAGAAAACTTATCGCTTAAGAGTTGGCCCACTCGGCGTGAGCATGCTCTAGCGGCGGCGCAGGGTTTCCGACGGATTCTCGCCGAACTGCTCGCGGTAGTTCCGCGAGAACACGGTCATGTCGCTGAACCCGCACTCGAGTGCGATCTGCGTGACGGTCGCCCCCTCTTCCGCGGACAGTAAGCGGCTGCGCGCCACCTCGAGCCGGCAGGTCGTCAGATATTCGCGCGGCGAGCACCCCACTTCTCTTCGGAATGCAAGCTGCAAGGCGCGCAAGCCGACGCCGAGGCGAGCTGCCAGCTCGGACAATGAAATGGGATCGGCGGCGTGTGCGTGGATGTACTCGCGCGCCCGCCGCACACTTTGCGATCCCGACGACTTCGGCTTGTCGCCGACGTAGTTGCGAACGGTTGGCGAAATCGACACGGCAGCGAGGCCCACCAGGATCTCGTCGAAATTGGCCTTGGCCAGCTTCGAAAGACCCGAACGGCCCAAAGCCTGGAGCTCGTGGAAGACGCTCGTGACATTGCGCGCGAGCGTAGCGCCCACGGGCTCGGTGAGATCGAGCGTCGTCATCGCGGCCGGCAGCAACTCCACATCGTGCCCGTCACCCATAATGCGTTCGGCGAAAGCGCGAACGGAAGCCTGCGTCACGATCATCGAGATACCGGCGCTTTCGCCCGCCACCTCGCAGCGCCCGCGCGAACTCGGTCCGAGCAGAAGGCCCTTGCGGCGCGCTACAGCCTCCTCCCCACGCCGGCCGCCTGAAAACGTGACCGTTCCATTTTGCAGGATGATGAAGTGATACTCGTCGCTCTGCGAGACGCGATAGCGCATCGCGGAGGTCGTGCCGCGATGCAGCGCGCACTGGCCGATAGATCCCCCGGCATAGGCCATGTGGAAGCCGTCACCGGCAAAATCCACGTCCTTGATGCAGTCCGCGATGCTGGAGAGGTAATCCTCCGCCTCCTCGCGGGCCGCGAACACGATCTCCTTCAAGTCGGTGCCGGAAGCGGTGCCCATCGAGGTTCTACCCGTCAGCATGTGGCGCGCCTGGTGAGATATTCGCATGACCAGGGAGCGTTTCGCTTCAGCCGTAGTCGACGCCCCTCGAACGTGCAAATCAAAAAGGGTTCCGCGGCGCTTCGGTTTCCGTTTCCGGGATCGGTTGCGCCGAAATGAAACAAGCTTTTGCGAGGAAATCCGCGGCTTTTCCCATTGGGACGCATAGCCGGTGACATTCTCGTGATCGTAAGGACCGGTTCGCCGTCTGCGGTGAGTTTCGATCGGGATTTCACGCGAATTCCCGCACCGGTTTTTCACGTGCGATTGGAATAAAGACACATGCGACAGAGCATGCAGGCGGGCGCGCCGTCGAGTGCGCCTGTAAACGGCCGACTGCGCCTATTGCGCATCGCAACCGCGATCGAGGACGGAGATATCGGGCGTGCCTGTCGCCTTATGGAAGCCGAGGTTCGAAAGGAGCCCTCGAGTCGTTCTCTGCGCCTCCAGTTGGCACGTCTGAAGGAAGCATCGGGGGATCGCGAAGGCGCCGCTGCGGAATATACGCGCGTGTTGCGCCACTGGCCGGATGATAGCGCGGCAGGAGCCGCATTCGGCCGGCTTCTTGCCGATGGGCGGCTCACGTCACACACCGGACTGGATCCGGTGGGTTTCGCTGCATGTCTGACGCGCAAGACACTCGATCGCGATCTCCTGGGCGCGGCTGCGCTCGAATTTCTCGTGCATGACGGCAGTTTGAAGCCGATCTTCGCGCATGCTCGCAGTCATGGAATGGAGGCAGCAGTCCGCGCCGCGCTTGGCCGCCGCGCGGCACCTCTTCTGCGGGATCCTCTGCTGATCAGCGTTCTCGAGAATTGCACGGTGAGCAATTCGGACGTCGAGCGGACGCTCACCGCAGTCCGACGCGCACTCGTGCTGGACATTCCCCGGGAGCGCTTCAACGAACCCGACCTGTTGCGCTTCACGACAGCATTGGCCATGCAGTGTTGGAGTAACGAATATGTGTTCGCGGCCGACAATGATGAGTTGAATGCGCTTGGTCCGCCGCCGTCCGCCGAGGCCGTGCGTACGGGTGATAGCGGAGCGTGCCACGCGCTACTGCTGCATTCACTTTTCCGTCATCCATTATCGATGCTCGCGGATGACATAACAGCAGACAATGTCCGCCCGGTCCGGCCGGACGTATTCTCGGCGTTCCTGCGGATGCTGATTGAAGAGCGCGATCAAATACTCGCGCTTTCGACATCTATTGTTCAAATGGGTGCAATTGAACAGGCGACATCTCTCAAAGTTCGCGCGCAATACGAAACGCATCCCTATCCGCGCTGGCGGAGCACCGCGCTGTTTCCCGGTGATCGCTTTGCGGATTATCTTGAAAGCTTTTTCGAAAAACGGGAATTGACGTTTCTCGACACACCGTTCGAGTTGCTGGTCGCCGGATGCGGAACCGGACTCCAGGCCATTTCAGCAGCCCTCGACTATGGCCCGAAGGCGCATGTGACCGGGCTCGACATCTCTGCCGCGAGCCTCGGCTATGCCGCGCTGATGGCGGGCCGGTTCGACGCGCGCAACGTGACGCTGGCACACGGCGACATCGACAGGGTGGAGACGTTCGAGCCCACGTGGAAGGCTCGCTTCCACGTCGTCGAATGCTGCGGTGTGCTGCACCATATGGCGGACCCGTATGGCGCTTGGTGGCGCCTCCTCGATTGCCTCGCACCCGGGGGCATCATGCTCGTCGGTCTCTATAGCCAGGCGGCGCGCCGCGATCTCGAGGCGCTGCGGCAATTGCCGGATTACCCGGGACCCGAAGCCGACGACGACACCCTGCGCCGCTACCGCCACCATCTCGTTTCGAGAGGTCCGGATGCCCTCGGCGCCCACTATCTCAAAGCGCGCGATACTTTTACGACAAGCGGGTTTCGAGATTTTTTCCTGCACGTCAGTGAGAAGGCGACCACGATCGCCGAGATCAAGTCCTTCCTCGACGAAAACGACCTCGCTTTTCGCGGCTTCGTCAACGTGCCGTACGGGCTGCTTGCAAAGCGCTTCCCAGGCGAATCGTGGCCGGGGCGGCTCGAGCACTGGGCCGAACTCGAAGCCGAGCGACCCGACCTCTTCATCGGGATGTACCAGTTTTGGCTGACGCGGCGTTGACGTCGCACGCGCGCCTTCGCCGAACGCCATGCGTTGCCCGCATCACGCCGCCACGCGTGCGTCTTCGCGAATCATCGACGCGCCCTTTTCGGCAATCATGATGGTCGGCGCATTGGTGTTGCCCGTCGTGACCAGGGGCATCACCGACGCATCGATCACCCGCAGCCCCGAGAGACCGCGAACCCTGAGTCGGGAATCGACAACCGCCGCCGGATCCTCGCCCATCCGGCACGTGCCCACCGGGTGATAAATCGTCGTGCCGAAATCGCGGACGTAGTCGGCAAGCTGCTGCTCGGTTTGAACCTGCGGTCCCGGCACGATCTCGCCCGCGAAGTTTTCGGCAAACGCTGGCTGCGCGAAGATGCGGCGCGCGTGTCCGATCCCGGCGAGCAGCACACGTAAATCGCCGGGTGCCGACAGGTAATTCGGTCGAATAACCGGCCGGTCGTACGGATCGGCCGAACGCGCCATGATCGTACCCCGGCTCTCGGGCCGCGCGATCGATATGGCAATCGTCGCGCCGGGCGCGCGCTCGAGCGCGCCAAAAACGGAGGGGTCGTAGCTCGCAGGCGAGAAAAGAAGCTGGACGTCGGGGCTCGCGAGACCTTCCCTGCTCCGGCAGAAGCATTGCGCGCTCGACACGCCGAACGTGAGCGCGCCACGTCCTACGGTTAGCCATTTGGCAATCTCACCGACGAGCAGCAGACCGCGTGAAAGCTCGTTGATGGACCGGGCGTTCTTCGCGCGGATCGAGACGCGCGCGACGTAGTGATCCGACAGGTTCGAGCCGACACCTGCCAGGTCATGGCGGACCTCGACACCGATCGACTTCAGATGCTCTGCCGGACCGATACCGCTGACCTGCAGGAGATGCGGCGAATTTACGGAACCCGATGAAACGATGACCTCCCGCCGGGCCGTCACGTCGAACTCGCGGCCCATCTGGTCGATCCGCACACCTGTTGCACGACGTCCGTCGAGCAGGACGCGCAACGCCGTTGCATTCGTCAAAACGCGAAAATTCGGCCGCCGCCGCGCGTGGCGCAAGAACGTCTGGGCGGTCGAACCACGGAACCGCCCGTTGCGCGACATCTGCGAATAGCCGACGCCTTCCGCCGGTTTCTCACCTGAGAGATCCTTCGCGAACGGGAACCCCGCCTGCTGCGCGGCCTCAACGAACCGATGCGTCAGCGGCAGAATCGTCCGGTAGTCCTCGATAAGCAGTGGCCCCGTCTTGCCTCGAAGCTCGTCGTCGCCCGGAGCATAGCGCTCGATGGCTTTGAAGTGCGGCAGGCATTCCTCGTAGGTCCAGCCCCGTGCCCCCATCTGCGCCCAGTTGTCGAAGTCGGACGGGTTGCCGCGCACGAACAGCATGCCATTGATCGACGAGGAGCCGCCAAGCACCCGTCCGCGCGGCCAGTGGATTGCCCGGTTGCCCGAACCGGCTTGCGGTTCGGTCTCGTAATTCCAATTGACGAGGGGATTCTTGAGGAGCTTCAGCACGCCCGCCGGTACGTGAATCCAAGGATGCAGGTCGCGCGGGCCCGCCTCGAGCAGGATCACCTGAGCGCCATCCTCGGAAAGCCTGTCGGCCAGAACACACCCGGCCGACCCCGCTCCGACGATGACGTAATCCGCCTCCATGCCCCTCGTCCTCCCACTGTGATCAGGCGCGGGAGCATACCTCCGATCGTGCGCTGAGCAATGCGGAACGCGCATGGCAGGCGCGCGCATATCGCCTGCGGCAACAAGATGGCAAGCGCCTGAACCAGAATTGAACGTCGTATTCAGACGCTGTTCAATCGCACTCCCGCATTGTCGGACCCATCACAACGGAGCGGGAGCATTCACCGATGTCGTACTTCAAGGTCATCACGTTCGGAACGCTTATTCTGGCGGGCACCGTCGGCACGGCCCTCGCACACGATACGCGCCGGATCGAGCACATTCAGGCGCACCAGCGTGCCGCAATCGAGAACGGCCGCTGGAACGGGTCAATCACCAAGCGCGAGCAGCGCAAGCTCATCGCGGAGCAAGAGCGCATCGACACGCTGCGGCGTCGAGCCAAGGCGGACGGCCATGTGTCAAGCCGCGAGGCCCGTGCAATCCGATACGCCCAGCGCAACGCCCGAACGCGCATCGCAGACGATCAAAGCAATCTGCGGGTCAACCTGTGGCGGCGTTTGACGACGCGACGCGGGCTCTGAGGCAGTCTGCACGATGGGCGACAACTGTGATGACGGCGACATCGTCGTCGCCGTTTTCTCGACGGGCGTAGCGAACATCGTTGAGATGATGGTGGGTGTACAAGGACTCGAACCTTGGACCCGCTGATTAAG
>Ga0182738_1005247_pt1 | contig 13943 bp, 11 predicted proteins | sample eDN5th30CBELigMG_FD_128876 | JGI IMG/M metagenome (GOLD analysis project Ga0182738, IMG submission 128876) | Enriched Miracle-Growth compost microbial communities from Emeryville, California, USA - eDNA 5th pass 30_C BE-Lig MG (version 2)... ...
ATGCTGCTGCAGAAGCGCGCGCCGCTCTACGACAAGGCGCAGGAAGCGCACTACAACCTGATCAGCGCGCTGCACAAGTCGTTGCGCGGCTCCGACGTCGATGCCGCGCTCTATTACTTCGCGCGCATGCTCGACGGCGGCGAGGATCCGAAATACATCGCCCGCCGGCTGGTGCGCTTCGCGGTCGAGGATGTCGGCATGGCCGATCCCAACGCCCTGACCCAGACGCTGGCCGCGTGGGACACCTACGACCGTCTCGGCTCGCCCGAGGGCGAACTCGCCATCGCGCAGGCGGTGATCTATCTCGGCACCGCGCCCAAATCGAATGCGGGCTACGTCGCCTTTGGCGCGGCCAGGCGTTCGGCGAAGCAATACGGCTCGCTGACGCCGCCGATGCACATCCTGAATGCGCCGACCAGGCTGATGAAGAACATCGGCTACGGCAAGGGCTACGAGTACGACCACAATGCCGAGGACGGCTTCTCCGGCCAGAACTACTTCCCCGACGGCATGACGCGCGAGGAATACTACCAGCCGGTCGAACGCGGCTTCGAGCGCGAGATCGTCAAGCGCCTCGACTACTGGAAGAAGCTGCGCGAGAAGAAGGCGCGGTAGCACAGGCTGGGCGCCGGGGCAGTGCGGGCGTCAAAGTCCCGCCCCCCAACGGTATTGCACGAATGCTCCGATGAGATCGTAGTTGTTGCCGGTACGGGCGGAAACGCCCGTGCTGGCGGCGAGCTTGAGCGAGAAGTTGGCATTCAGCGGCAGGGCGAGCGTGGCACCCACACGCCAGTTGCCTTGCAGGTCGTCGTTGCCCTGGCCGTCGATGGCCGTGGAACCACCGGTGAAATGCTGCGCGTCGAGTGCGGCCCAGATGCCGTTGCCGAAATCGTAGATGGCGTGCGCCTGGCCGGAAATGATCGGCGCCTGCGAGCGGACGTGGCCGTTGAGGAAGTTGTTGTTGGTGAAGAAGACAGGGCCGGCAGACAGTTCGAGAGTGAGAGAGCCGAAGGCCTTGGAAATCCCGAGTTCGGGACGCAGGGACCAGCGGTTGGTGCCGATGTTCACCACGCGGGATGAATCGTACTGGCCTGTTGGCAAGGTGGCAGTGAGGCTGGCGCCAAAGATCAGATCCTGCCGGTAGTTCCTGAATTCCTCCAGATTCATGGCTGGGGCTCCATGGAGGCCGGTGGAGACCCGGACGCTCGTGTCGGAAAGGCCCTCGGTGGAACGCTGTATCGGTTGGCCGGCGAAGACGGCGTTGCCGCCGAGTCCACCATAGGCGGCGGCAATGCTGATCTTGGCGGATTGCCCCAGAAGCTCGAAAACGTGACCGTAGGCAAGTACGGCGCTGGACGTCGAAAGATGCGAGCTCGTGAGAGGAATCGAGGGATCTGTCGGCAGGCTGCCCCGTGTGTACACGTAGCCCCCGATGAGAAAGTTCACCCCGACCGGGGCATTGGAATACGCTCGCGGCTCGATATCCTGTGCGTGGGATGCGGTCGCGGCGACGAGGAGGGGGCCGAGCGGAGCGAGCAACCAGGGCGTTCGACGACGGGGCGTTTGCACGCTGCGGGCTCCGGCGACGCCGATTGGAGGACTGTCGTCAAGGGCCTCCCTGAAGTGCGCGCGCAGGCATGTCGCACTCATCGTCTACTTCATGGCGGCCAAAGCTTCCACGACAGGGAGATTGGTCACCCGGATGATGCCGAGGCCCGGGTAGTCCAGGTCGATGGTCATCCATAGAGCGGTCGCGAGGACGACCCCGTACACCGCATCGAGAAGGGTAAACCTTCGACCCACACGACCGTTGCCGAAGCCGATCAGGCCAACACCGATTGCGGCCGCCCCCAGAAGCACCGCCATGATCGGCAAGGGCAGATGCCTTCTCGCCATGGCAAGATGCGTCGAATGCAGATCGATCACTTCGTTGATCGCCGGCAGGACGACGATCATCAGGGGCACGTTCTCTTGCGTGCCCTTGACCGCCGACTTCCACATCCGTTCGTGCAGGCCGCCGACTTTGGCGAGCAGGGGCTCGATCTGGTCGCGCCTCTCGCCGCTGAGCAGCTGAACCCTGTCGGCCGTGTACTCTCTCAGCGCGGCCTTCAGTTCGCCGCGTTGAGGCTCGGCAATCGTATCGGCCCTCAGGTAGGCGGTCCCGAGGGCATTCGCCTCCTTCACGATGATGTCCACCCGGTCGATGAAGCGCGATGCCGCGCCGGAAAATGCGAAGCCGATCAAGAACGCAACCAGAGCGGCCGTCGATCCCCGAACCAGGGCCACCTGTCGGTCGAAAGGGTCGTCGGCCGAGTGGCTCAGCGACCCCAGCCAGAAACCAACTTCGTGGGTGACCATGATTCCGCCGACCAGGCCCACCACGACCAGCAATTCCACCATCAGCGGCCTACGCAATCCAGAAGTTGCATCGAGGAATCCATGCTGGACGCCGCTCGTCGGGCGATCTGGCCGGCGTTAACCTGCCGGTCGATCCCGCGTGCAGAGTTGTGTCCAGGGTTGCTCCCTGTCATGGCAATGCATGTACGGAACCCGCCGGTCATTGATGGATGTCATGAGCGGACCGCGAAGGCCGAGTACCCGAACCCGGGACCATCGACGCTCCGGTCGCGCCGGTCGCAAGAAAGCACCAGGCGGACCTGAACAGGATCGGCCAGGTCGAGAACCTGCTCGGAGCTCTAGCTCCGCGGCTTGGCCATCGCCGCCACGACGCGCTTGTCGCGGTTGTAGACGTCGTCGCGGAACACCGGTGTGCCATCGGTGCCGATGGTGACGGTGCGATAGGTCACGTAGAGCGTCACCGGCTCGGGGAAGCTGTAATGCGCCTGCTGGCCGGCGTTGATCGCCTGCTGCACGCGTGCCTTGTCGAAGCCGGATCTGCCGCCGAACACCTTCTGCACGAAGTCGAGCGGGTTCTGCAGGCGGATGCAGCCATGGCTGAAGTTGCGGCTGCCCTCGGTGAACAGCCAGCGCGTGGCCGTGTCGTGCATGTAGATCCCGTAATTGTTCCGGAACGGGAAGAAGATGTAGCCCAGCGCGTTGCCCGGGCCCGGCTCCTGGCGGATACGGAACGGGAAGGCCCTGGGATTGACCGAGTTCCAGTCGACGACGCCCGGATCGATCTCCGAATTGTCGTCGCTCCAGCTCTCGTAGATCCTGAAGCCGTTGTTCTGCAGCGCGTAGGGATCGCGCCGCAGCATCGGCAGGTATTCCTCGCCCGAGATCGACTGCGGCACCGTCCAGTACGGATTGGTCTGGAAGCCGCGCATCACCGACTGGATCTCCGGCGTCGGGTTCTTCGGCGTGCCAACGATCACCAGGCTCTCGAACACCTTCTGGCCGCCGTCGACGAACACCATCGAGTAATCGCCGGCATTGACCAGGACGTAGCGATGGCCGAGGTCCTCGGGCAGCCAGCGCCGGCGCTCGAGGTTGGCGATCACCTGCTGGATGCGGTCGTCGATCGAGGTGTTGAGCGAGCGGCGCGTGTTCCGGCCGATCACACCGTCGACCGTCAGCCCCTTGGTCTCCTGGTAGGCCTTGACCACCGCGACCAGCGGCTCGTCATACAGTTCCGCCACCACGCCGGCCGGCGGCACGATGAGGCCGAGTTCGCCGAGCCGCGTCCTCAGGACCGGCACTCTCGGGTCGATCATGTTGGGCTTCAGCGCATCGCCGCCGGGCAGGGGCGTGTAGGCTTCCGTCGCGCGCTTGGCCCGCAGGTCGGCCAGCACCTTCTGCAGCGCCGGATAGTCGCCCTTCGGCGACAGCGATGCGAGCCAGGCGGCGAAGTCCGGAGCCTCGGCGGCGGCCTTCAATAGGTCGGTGCGTGAAACCTTGCGCTGCTGGATGTCGATATTGCTGTCGACCCGGTTGGCGTTGACCCGGCCGGTCGAGATCTCGCTGGCATAGGCAGCGAAGACATCGGTCAGCACTTTTTCGTCGCCCGACGCGACGGCCTCGTCGAGCACGCCGGCTCCATACCACTCTGGATTGAGACCGTGCTCGTCGGCGGCTCGAATCGCCTTGACCAGTGCGGCCGTGCGCGCCTCGGCGACCGGCGACCCCGTCCAGAGGGGCTCGTCGGCAAAGGAGGGGGAGGCCCGGAGAACGAGGGAAGGGACCAGCGCCACTGCGGCGCCCAGCAAAAGGCGGCGATTCACGGGCCGATTTTAGCCACACCGGGCCTGCGACTCACGCTGAGACGCCATTCCCTGTCCAAATCGCCGAAGCCTGTGGCTGTTTTGCCACGCCGAAGCCGTGCACCCCCAGAAAAGCCAGCAGGTCCGCCGTCGCCCGGGCCTTCAGCTCGGCGGTGCCGCCGCCGGCTCGCGCACCGCGGGTGATGCAATTGCGCCGGGCCCACGCCTGGTACTCCGGTTCGGGCATGGCGCGGCCCGCGGCAACCACGTAGTGGCTTCCGTCGTCCTCGATGAAATTCGCGCAGCACGACCAGTTCTCGGCGTCCCTGATGTCGAACACCGGCCCGATCGACTCCCAGCCATGATGGGCGCCGCTATAGACCTTGACCCGGACGCGGCCATTGCCTGCCGCGCGTATCCGCTCGGCATAGTCGATAGCGAGCGGCGCGGGGGTGTAGTCGTCGCGGCCCGCGAGCATGAAATACATCGGCCGGCCATGGGTGGCCGGGTCGCGATGCTGGGCGGTCGCCCCCGGGCAGATCGCGACGTGCAGGTCGAAGAGGTGGGCGAATCCCCGCCGCCAGCGCTGGCGTACGGCAATGGCGGCATTCAGCGTGGCGCCGCCGCCCTTGGAAACGCCCATCACGCCGATCCGGTTCGGGTCGATTCGCGAATCGGAACGCAACAGGGCAAGCGCCGCGAAGGCATCGCCTTCCATCTGCGCGCCGGACACCAGGGTTTGATCAGCCACCGTGCGCCGCACGCCGCGGCCGGTGAAGCTGTCGACGATCAGGGCCGCGATGCCCGCGCCGTTGAGGGCCTGTGCATAATAGTGCTCGCGATGACGCTGCACGCCGGCGCTGCTGGTCAGGATCACCATGCAGGAAAACGGCGGTGCTGCCTGCATCGGCAGATGCAGCGTGGCCGATACCCGCGCCGGCCTCGCCGCGGCCGGATGATCGAACGTCAGCGTGTCGAACGACACCGATTCCATGGACGCTTTTTAGCTTGTCCCTTAGGGTCGACGCCATGAGCGAAGATCGCGGCCAGGTCCAGACGCGCGCGGTTTCCGGCGACGAGGCGGGTTTGCGGCTGGATCGCTGGTTCCAGCGCCATTTTCCCGCGCTGACCCACGGCGCGCTGCAGAAGCTTCTGCGCACCGGCCAGGTCCGTCTCGACGGCCGGCGGGTCGAGGGGAAGGATCGGCTCGAGCCCGGCCAGACCGTGCGCTTGCCGCCCGGCGTCACCGCGCCGCCGGCCAGGCCGACGGCCACTGCGAAGCCCCGGCCGCCGGTGTCCGATCGGGACATGCAGGAGATCCAAAGCCTGGTGATCCACCGCGACGACTGGGTGATTGCCATCAACAAGCCGTCCGGCCTCGCGGTGCAGGGCGGCTCCGGCACCGAGCGCCATGTCGACGGCATGCTGGATGGGTTGCGCTTCGGCTTCGAGGAGCGGCCGCGGCTGGTCCATCGGCTCGACAAGGATACTTCCGGCCTGCTGCTGGTCGCGCGTACCGGACAGGCGGCGAAGCGGCTGTCCGAGTCGTTCCGCGATCGCGAGACCGAGAAGCTCTACTGGGCAGTCGTGGTCGGCGTGCCGCCCCGGCCCGACGGCGCGATCGACCTGCCGCTTGCCAAGCGGCCCGGCGCGCGCGATCGCGAGACGATGCAGGTCGACCACGAGGAAGGCCAGAAGGCGCTGACCCATTTCAGGATCATGGACCGCGCCGCCAGCCGCGCCGCGTTGCTGGCGCTGTGGCCGCGCACCGGCCGTACCCATCAGCTCCGCGTCCACTGCGCCGAGATCGGCTGCCCGATCCTCGGCGATCGCAAGTACGGCGGCGAGGAAGCGCTGCTCTCCGCAGTCGCCGACTCTCGCAAGCTCCATCTCCACGCGCGGCGCATCATGCTGCCGCATCCCTCGGGCAAGGGCACGCTGCGCGTGCAGGCCGAGCTGCCGCCTCACTTCCGCCGCACCGTCGAGGCATTCGGCTTCTCGACGACGGGCGATTGAACGAGATCCGGGGCAGATGCGCATTCCCTGGCGGCGGGTGATTTGGGCAGTGGTCATCCTGGTGCCGTTTTTGGCGGCGGGAACGATCCTGTGGCTCAGCACGCGCGATCTTTCGCGCTACCAGGCTCGCCTCAGCGAGCAGATCCGCAAGGTCACAGGGCGCGAGATCGCCACGCGCGTGAAGCTGTCGATGAAGATCGGGCGCGAGCCGGCCCTGGTGGCGGAAGGGGTCACGCTCAGCAATGCGCCGTGGGCGTCGCGTCCGGAGCTCGCCCGCGTCCGCCGCCTCACCATGTATCTCGATCCCTTCTCGCTGCTTCTTGGCGAAGCCAGGATCGGCCGCGTGCTGCTGGAAGGCGCCGATATCGCCATCGAGCGCAACGAGGCGGGAGACACCAACCTCGAGATGCTGCCGCCGCCCGACGGCTCCGGGCCGCACGCGCGCGAGAACCGCTCGCTGCGTCTGCGCAGCAATCCGGCCTTCCCGTGGATCGGCACGATCGAGGTCCGCGACTCGGTGCTGACGGTTTCGGAAGGTGCCGGCCGGCCGGCGGTCGTGCTCAACGTGGCGCGCGGAACCTTCAAGGCGACTGCGGCGAACCAGCCTCTGCAGATCGACGCGAGCCTCGGCGCGCCGCAGGCGCCGCCGCTCGAGCTGACCGGCACGATCGGTTCGTTCGACGGCTGGATGAGGGGCTTGCCGGGCAACATCGACGTGCAGGGCGCCTATGGCGGCGGCAAGATCGCGATCAAGGGCAGTATCGGCAGCAAGGGCACGTCGCTGCAGGTCACGAGCGAGGGGCCGGACGTCGCGGTCTTCGGTCCCTATATCCACCTGCCCCTGCCGTCGGGCGGTCCCTATTCGCTGGATGCGAAGGTCGGGACGCAGCGCAACGGCCTCAAGGTCGAGGTCCACTCGCTCAAGGTCGGGGCATCCGACCTGAGCGGCGAAGCGCTGTTCCGCGCCGACCGTAGCGGCACGCCCGTCGTCTCGGTGAATATCGATGCTCCCAGGATCGATCTCGGCGGCTTGCGTGCGGCGCCCGCGGCGGCGCCCAACCCCGGCACGCCGCCGCCGCAACGCCGCTTCCTGCCGACCACGCACCTCCAGGCGAGGTGGCTCGGCCGCGAGACGATCTCGCTGACGGTGCGCGTCGGCGAGATGACCGGGCTTGCGGGCAGGATCGCCAACGGCTCGCTGACCTTGTCCTCGTCGGAGAAGCGCTTCGCCTTCCGTGGGGCCGCCTCGATCGGCGCCGGCTCGGTGGGATTCGATCTCGTCTACGATCCGTCGGGCCGGATCGGGCAGACGACGCTCACGGCGACCGCGAGCAAGGTGCCGATGGCCGATCTCGGCGCTCTGCTCGGCCTCGATCTCGGCCTCGAGGGCGCCGTCGGCGATCTCGACCTGCGGCTGCGCGGCGGCGGCCGCAGCGCCGGCGGCGCGCTCAATGGCGCCAGCGGCGTGATCGAGTTCGGGGTCGGCAAGGGCGTCTGGCCGGCCGACGGACTGGCCGGCTGGCCGGCCGAAACGATGCGCCTGCTGAACGCGGGCGACGGCGGCGCCGCCTTCAATTGCCTCGCCGGGCGTTTCGAGGTGAGCGGCGGCGTTGCCAACCTGCGGCGGCTGGTGTTCGACACCCCGCGCGCGACCTGGATCGGCGGCGGCTACGTCTCGCTGCGCAACGAAGGCTGGGAGTTCATCGTCGTGCCCGAGGCGCGCGACGGACCGGGCGCCCAGCTCGCCTCGCCGCTGCGCCTCAAGGGCGGCACCGGCCGACAGGCTGCCGGTGCGCTCGAGCCGGGGCTCGGCAAGCTGCTGGTCGGCGGTGGCGTCGTGCCCAGCCTGACGGCGGCCCTGAACCAGAGCGCGCGCCAGCCCAACGTCAACGCCTGTGCCGTCATGGCCCCCCGGATCGACGGCCTGCGCCCCGGCCTGCGCGCGCAGCTTCCGAGCGCCACGGGCGACCGCGAGCGCCCCAGTCGCCGCACCCATGGCCACGCTCCGGCGCCGCACCGGCGGGCGAAGTAGGCCGCACCGATTTCGTGGCCCATGACCCCTCCGCCCCTTCGGGGCATCTCCCCGCGCTGGGCGCAGGGAGGAACACCCGATGTCGTACTGCCCTTGTCCGCCGGCCGCATCGGCGTGTAAGCCCTTCGCCGATGAAGCGCTTTTACAAGGATGCGGCGGTCGATGCCGGTGACGGAGGCTTTCGCGTGCTGCTCGACGGCAAAGCGATGCGTACACCGGCCAAGGCGGTGCTGGTCGTGCCTACCGAACCGCTTGCCCGGGCCATCGCCACGGAATGGCACGACGTGCCGGAAAAGTCGGAGCTCGAGGTCTCGCGCCTGCCGTTGACGCGCCTTGCGGCCACGGGCATCGATCGCGTCCCCGGCCAGCGCGCGCGCGTGGTCGACGACACGGCGAAATACGCCGGATCGGACATGCTCTGTTACCGCGCCACGGCGCCCGCCAGTCTCGTGCAGCTCCAGATCGACACATGGCAGCCGCTGCTCGACTGGGTGGCGGAACGCTACGGGTCGAAACTCGCGGTGGCGACGGGAACCACGTTCGTGACCCAGCCTCACAAGGCTTTGGCCGCTCTGCGCAACGCGGTTGCCGCGCATGGCGACCTCGCGCTGTCGGCGCTCTACAATCTCACGCACGTCTCCGGTTCGGTCGTGATCGCCCTGGCGGTCTCCGAGGGGCATCTTCCGCCCGACAGGGCATTCGCCGCGGCTCAGCTCGACGAGCTCTATCAGCTCGGTCGCTGGGGCAGCGATCCGACCGCGACCCAGCGGCACGAGAACATTCGCCGCGACATCGAGGCCGGCGCGCGGTTTTTGGCCCTGCTTGGCGATGGACGACTGAAAGGATGATCATGGGTGCGGGCGGCAAGTTCCGGGAAATCCTGGCAAAGAACGGCCTCGTCGAGGCCATGGCGGCACACAGCCCGCTCTCCGCCATGCTGGCGGCCGAGGCGGGCTTCGACGCGATCTGGGCATCGGGCTTCGAGCTGACGGCGATGTACGGCGTGCCGGATGTCAGCATCGTGTCGATGACCCAGCATCTCGACATGACGCGCGCCATGGCCGAGCGCTCCGGCATTCCGGTGGTCGCCGACATCGACACCGGCTTCGGCAACGCGATCAACGTGCTTTACGCCGTCGAGCAGTACGAGCGCGCGGGGGCCGCGGCGATCGTGATGGAAGACAAGAGCTTTCCCAAGGTCACCAGCCTGATCGCCGGCGGCCGCCAGGACATGGTCCGCATCGAGGAATTCCAGGGCAAGATCGAAGCCGCGCGTTCGGTGCGCAAGGACGAGGACTTCGTGATCGTGGCGCGCACCGAGGCGCTGATCGCGGGCCTCGGCCAGGACGAAGCGCTGAAGCGGGCGCGGGCCTACGAGGCGGCCGGCGCCGACATGATCCTGGTCCATTCCAAGCAGAAGACACCCGACGAGATCGAGGCCTTCGTGAAGGCGTGGGACGGCAAGGCGCCGATCGCCCTGGTGCCGACCGCCTATCCGCAGATGACGGTCGCGCGGGTCAGGGAGCTGAAGAAGATCGGCCTGCTGATCTGGGGCAACCACGCCGTCCGCGCTGCGGTCGGAGCCATGCGCAAGACCTTCGCCCGGATTCGCGAGGATGGCGGGATCCACGGTGTGGAATCGGAGATCGCCACGGTCGAAGATGTTTTCGACCTGCAGGGGATGGGTAGGGTGAAGGCCGACGAGAAGCGGTTCCTGCGCTGAACGGAGGTCCTTCGCTTCGCCCAGGACGACAGATTTTTCAGGAATCCGTCGTCCTGAGCGCAGCGAAGGACCTCGCGCCTGCGACGCGCTCGGTGCAGGCTTTGGGGCTGGATTTATCGGTCCCGATGCCCGAAAACGGACCCGTCAGCCGGAGTACTGAATGCAGAAGATGTTGGAAGAGCTCGAGCGGCGCCGGGCGGCCGCGCGGGTGGGCGGCGGGCAGCGCCGTATCGACGCGCAGCATGCCAAGGGCAAGCTGACGGCGCGCGAGCGCCTCGACGTGCTGCTCGATCCGGGCTCTTTCGAAGAGCTCGACATGTTCGTCGAGCACCGTTCGACCGATTTCGGCATGGAAAACCAGAAGATCCCGGGCGACGGCGTGGTGACCGGCCACGGTACGGTCAACGGCAAGCTGGTCTATGTCTTCAGCCAGGACTTCACCGTGTTCGGCGGCGCCCTCTCGGGCATGCATGCGGCCAAGATCTGCAAGGTGATGGATACCGCCATGAAGGTCGGCGCGCCGGTGCTCGGCATCAACGATTCGGGCGGCGCGCGCATCCAGGAAGGCGTCGATTCGCTGGCCGGCTACGCCGACGTGTTCCAGCTCAACGTGCTGGCCTCGGGCGTGATCCCGCAGATCTCGATGGTGATGGGGCCGTGCGCCGGCGGCGCGGTCTATTCGCCGGCCATGACCGACTTCATCTTCATGGTGAAGGACAGCTCCTACATGTTCGTCACCGGCCCGGACGTGGTGAAGACCGTCACGCACGAGACAGTGACCCAGGAGGAGCTGGGCGGCGCGCTCACCCACACGCAGAAGTCGGGCGTCGCCGATCTCGCCTTCGAGAACGACGTCGAGGCGCTGCTGCAGCTCCGCCGCTTCGTCGATTTCCTGCCGTCGAGCAACCGCGAGAAGGCGGCGGTGCGGCCGACCCACGACCCGGTCGATCGCGACGACCTCTCGCTCGACACGCTGGTGCCGGACAATCCCAACAAGCCGTACGACATCAAGGAGCTGATCCTGAAGGTCGTCGACGAGGGCGACTTCTTCGAGCTGTCGCCCGAATGGGCCGGCAATATCGTGGTCGGCTTCGGCCGCATGAACGGCCGCACCGTGGGCTTCGTCGCCAACCAGCCGATGGTGCTGGCCGGTTGCCTCGACATCGATTCCAGTCGCAAGGGCGCGCGCTTCGTGCGCTTCTGCGACGCCTTCAACATCCCGATCGTGACCTTCGTCGACGTGCCGGGCTTCCTGCCGGGAACGTTCCAGGAATATGGCGGGATCATCAAGCACGGCGCCAAGCTGCTCTTTGCCTACGCGGAGGCCACGGTGCCCAAGGTCACCGTGATCACACGCAAGGCCTACGGCGGCGCCTACGACGTGATGGCGTCCAAGCACCTGCGCGGCGACGTGAACTACGCCTGGCCGGGGGCGGAGATCGCCGTCATGGGCGCCAAGGGCGCGGTCGAGATCATCTTCCGCTCCGACATCGGGGATGCCGCCAAGATCGCGGCCCGCACGGAGGAATATCGGCAGAAGTTCGCCAACCCCTTCGTCGCTGCCAATCGCGGCTTCATCGACGACGTGATCAAGCCGCACGGTACGCGCCGGCGGATCTGCATGGCATTGAAGACGCTCGAGACCAAGAAGCTCGACAATCCGTGGCGCAAGCACGGCAACGTTCCCTTGTGATGGGCCGCCATGAGCCTTTCGCCGGAAGAGCGGATGCGCCGGGCCCGTTTCGTGCGATTGCATCTGATCGTGGCGCTGTTCGCCTTGCTGGTGCTGATCGCCGCCAATGCGCTGTTCACCAGCCGATATCCGTGGTGGCTCTGGGTCCTGACGGCCTGGTTGCCGTTGATCGCCGGCCACAAGGCCTGGTCGATGGGCCTGTTCGAGCGCAGCAGGCTCGACCGCAATGAAGAGGGATCATGACCAAGCTGTTCGACAAGATCCTCATCGCCAACCGCGGTGAGATCGCCTGCCGTGTGATCCGCAGCTGCAAGCGGCTCGGCATCCGGACGGTGGCGGTCTACTCCGAGGCCGACGCCGACGCGCTGCACGTGCGCGAGGCCGACGAGGCGGTGTTCATCGGCCCGCCGCCCGCGACGCAGTCCTACCTGCTGGTCGACAGGATCGTCGAGGCCTGCAAGCAGACCGGCGCGCAGGCAGTCCACCCAGGCTACGGCTTCCTGTCCGAGAAGCAGGAGTTCCAGAAGGCGCTGGCCGCAGCCGGCATCGTCTTCATCGGGCCCGATGCGCATGCGATCTACGCCATGGGCGACAAGATCGAATCCAAGAAGCTCGCGCAGGAGGCCGGCGTCAGCACCGTGCCGGGCTATCTCGCCGCGATCCCCAACGCCGACGAAGCGGTGAAGATCGCCAACGATGTCGGCTATCCGGTGATGATCAAGGCCTCGGCCGGCGGCGGCGGCAAGGGCATGAGGATCGCCTACAATGACACCGAGGCCCGCGAAGGCTTCGTGTCGGCGACCAACGAGGCCAGGTCGTCCTTCGCCGACGATCGCGTGTTCATCGAGAAGTACGTCGAGGAGCCGCGCCATATCGAGATCCAGCTGATCGCCGACGGTCATGGCAACTGCCTCTATCTCTGGGAACGCGAGTGCTCGATCCAGCGTCGCCACCAGAAGGTGATCGAGGAGGCGCCGAGTCCCTTCCTCGACGCGGCGACACGCAAGGCGATGGGCGAGCAGGCGGTCGCTCTGGCCAAGGCGGTGCAGTACAAGAGCGCCGGCACGGTCGAGTTCATCGTCGACAAGAACCGCAAGTTCTACTTCCTCGAGATGAACACCCGCCTGCAGGTCGAGCATCCGGTGACCGAGCTGATCACCGGCCTCGACCTCGTCGAACTGATGATCCGCGTCGCCGCCGGCGAGAAGCTGCCGCTGAAACAGAAGGACGTGAAGCTCGAGGGCTGGGCGGTCGAGGCGCGTGTCTATGCCGAGGACCCGTTCCGCAACTTCCTGCCGTCGACCGGCCGTCTGGTGAAGTATCGCGAGCCCAAGGCCGGGCCGGACGTGCGCGTCGACACCGGCGTGTACGAAGGCGGCGAGATCTCGATGTTCTACGATCCGATGATCGCCAAGCTCTGTACCTACGGGACGGACCGGCTACAGGCGATCGACCGCATGCGGCGCGCGCTCGACGAGTTCTATGTCCGCGGCGTGTCGCACAACGTGCCGTTCCTCGCCGCGCTGATGGCCCATCCGCGCTTCCGCGAAGGGCGGCTGACCACCAACTTCATCGCCGAGGAGTTCAAGGGCGGCTTCACAACGGCCCACTTGCCGCCGCGCGATCCTGCCGTGCTGGCGGCGATCGCCGCGGTCGTCGAACGAGTGCGCGACGAGCGGCGCGGCACGACGCAGGACAGCCGGACGGTGATGCTGAACCGGACGCCGGTAGCGCTCACGGTCACGGGCAAGGGATCCGACTTCGCCGTCGAGGTCGCCGGCCGGCGCATCGCCCTCGAGACCGACTGGCAACCCGGCGATCCGCTGTTCCACGGCAAGGTCGACGGCCAGGTCGTCGCGGTGCAGGTCGATGCCGTCGGCTCGGGCTGGCGGCTGATCCATGAAGGTGGCCAGGCCGAGGCGCTCGTGCTGACGCCGCGCCAGGCCGAGCTCTACGCGCTGATGCCGGTCAAGGCCGCGCCCGACACCTCGAAGTTCCTGCTCTCGCCGATGCCGGGCCTGCTCGCCTCGGTGGCGGTGAGCGAGGGGCAGGAGGTCAAGGCCGGCGAGCCGCTCGCCGTGGTCGAGGCGATGAAGATGGAGAACGTGCTGCGTGCGGTGCAGGACGGCACGGTGAAGGTGCTGCACGCCAAGGCCGGCGACAGCCTCAAGGTCGACCAGAAGATCATCGAGTTCGCCTGAGCCGATGGCGCTGCAGGCCCGCCTCACCATCACCGGTCGGGTCCAGGGCGTCGGCTATCGCGACTGGGCGATGGCCACCGGCCAGCGGCTCGGCCTCACCGGCTGGGTGCGCAACCGC
>Ga0182738_1005248_pt1 | contig 13942 bp, 12 predicted proteins | sample eDN5th30CBELigMG_FD_128876 | JGI IMG/M metagenome (GOLD analysis project Ga0182738, IMG submission 128876) | Enriched Miracle-Growth compost microbial communities from Emeryville, California, USA - eDNA 5th pass 30_C BE-Lig MG (version 2)... ...
ACTGGATGATAAGCAGAAGCTGCTTGCTCGGAAGGAACTCGTGCTCAAGACGGTGGAGAGTGCGGAAGAAACCGAGGCATTGCTCGAGCGGTATGATAAGGCCTGGTATGCCGCGGCGGTTGGGTGGGGGTTGTTGATGGTCACTGGCCTGGGAGTTTTCACACTCTTTAATCAGAGTCGAGGAAGCCTGGCCCCGTTGCCAAACGCTCAAAACCCAGACGACCAAACAACCCACCATCGGATTTCTTGAGAGGCTGACTCCGCCTTGATGTACGGATCGACCGAACGCCCCCGCTGGATTCTCCCCTCCGCCGTACTGGTTCTGACTCTGCTCGGTTTTACCCTCGCCGGGGCACCCGCCTCGGTGGAGTTGGGTCCGACCATTGGGGCGGAGGACGCAACCCAAGCCGTTCCCGTCCCCCCTGCTTCCCCACTTGCGATTCGTTATCACACCACGGGGAACTGGCTCTGGCTGTTGGGTGAAGTGTGGTCGGTTCTCATTCTGGTTGGATTATTGGTCTCGGGCGTCTCGGGGCAACTGCAACGGTTTACCGAGCGAATCGGCCGACGCTGGGTGATCTCGGTCGCGATCTATGCATTCCTGCTGAGTTTGCTCCTCTACATGCTCGAGCTTCCGCTGCACTATTATCGCGGGTTCATTCGACAGCACGCCTACGGACTCTCGAACCAGACTTTCGCGAAATGGTTTGGTGATTCGGTCAAAGCAACCATGATCTCCGCCTGCGTGGGAGCCCTCGTCGCCTGGGTTCCCTTGCGACTCATCCAGCGCTCACCTCGCAGGTGGTGGCTCTGGACGACGCTCCTGTCTCTCCCCTTCCTCTTCTGCGTTGTCCTCCTGAAACCAATCTGGGTGGATCCGCTCTTCAACGAGTTTGGACCCATGAAGAATCAGGCCCTCGAGGCCGAAATTCTCGAACTCGCTGGCCGGGTAGGCATCCACGAGCAACGGGTTTTCGAGGTTGAGAAGAGCGTCGATACCAAGGCGGTGAACGCTTACGTCACGGGACTGCTAGGGACGAAGCGAATCGTGCTTTGGAATACCTTGCTGGACCAATTGAGCGACCGGGAAGTTTTGGTTGTGATGGGACACGAGATCGGCCACTACGTTCTCGGCCATGTGCCGCGAACGATCCTGCTCTCGAGTCTTCTCACGCTCGCGGGCCTCGTGTTCACGGACCAACTTGGCAGAAGTTTGATCGCGAGACATGGGGCAAGGTTTGGTGTCGGTCAACTCTCCGACCTCGCCGCGCTCCCTCTGATCCTCCTGCTGATCCAGTTGGCTTCACTTGGGCTCGCCCCCATTGGGAACCTGTATAGCCGATACCAGGAGACCGAGGCCGACCGGTTCGCCCTGGAATTGACTCGCTCCAATTCCGAGGCTGCCCACGCCTTCATCAAGATCCAGCAGACTAACCTGGCAGTTCCCTACCCCAGCCTCTTCCACCGAATCTGGCGCGGAACGCATCCGAGCATCGGTGAGCGGATCGATTTTTGCAATCGCTACCACCCCTGGCGCGAGGGTCGACCACTCAAATACTCAGGCTGGATGCATCGGTAATTGAGTTGGTGTTGACGTTCGCACGGAATGACTGCATAAAATCGGTCGCATTCCGGATTGATTTCCACGGGGTGGATGCGGGGCGACTTGAGAAAAGTCGGGCTCAACACCCAGACTTCGCGTTACAATGAGACGGTCCTTGGGTTCGTGCAAGGAGGCTGAACGGGGTTAAGCCCGCGCGCATGGATTGTCGCGCGCATGTTTTTGACAAGCGAACGCACTCCTCCCATTGAACCAATCCTGCCCACTTCGCCCCGACCGCGGCCACACCAAGAGGTAGGAAAGCGCAGCCATCCGAGACATTATCACCGTGGAGCGTGGATCAATGAGTCTAGCCTCTTGGAGAAGGCTTTCCTGCCGAAGACCGGCCCTGGTCATCGTTGGTTGGTTACTGGCAGCCTTGGGAGTCGCCGTCTTTGCTCCCAACCTGACCCGGATCGCCGCGGAGGGCCAGGCTAAGCTGTTGAGCCCCTCGGCCGAGAGTCTCCAGGTAGGACGTTTCGTCGCCAAGGCCTGGCCCGATCAAGGCTCCGAGTCGATCGCGGTAGTGGCCTTCCACCGACCCTCCGGCCTGACACCGACGGACCGAGACTACGTGTTGAAGATGGCGCATGCCTTTGAAATCAAATCCAGGCCTGTCGATGTGTTGCGCGTGCTCGGGCCGAATTCGCCGACGGAAGTGGCCGACCGACTGTTGAGCCGCGACGAAACGCTCGAACTCGTCGCGATTCCGATGAAGGCGCCGTTCGTGGCCCCCTCCACTCAGGATGCGGTGGATTGGTTACAGAAGACCGCGAAAACCGTGGCGGGTGCACCCGAGGGCCTTCTGGTTCAGTGGAGTGGCGATGCGGTTCTTGGCCGAGACTACATGGCGAGCGTTCAAACCTCGCTCGACCGCGCGGCGATGGTCACCGTGTTGCTCCTGCTGGGCGTGCTCCTCCTTGTGTACCGTTCTCCGATTCTGGCCATGGTCCCGCTCTTGACCATCGGTTTGAGTCTCCTGATCGCCAGGGGGTTGCTCGCTTGGCTCACGCAGGTTGGCTGGGAAATCTCGCCTCTCGTCGAGTTGTTCCTGGTCGCGATTCTCTTCGGTACCGGGACCGACTTTTGCCTGTTCCTCTCCTGGAGGTTTGGCGAACACTTCAACGCGGACGATCCCGTTGGATCGATGGAACGAACCCTGGAACGCTCAACGCTCGCACTGATGACGAGCGCGGGGACGGTGATCATCGGTCTCTGTTTGATGGGGACGACGCAGTTCAAGCTGTTCTCGAGCACGGGGCCGAGCGTCGCGCTTGGCCTGGGATTGACGCTCCTGGCGACATTGACCCTGACCCCCGCCCTGCTCGTCTCGCTGGCCCGTCTTCGGCCACGCTCGTTTCATGGACTCGCGACTACCTCCTGGCGATTTTGGGACGTCATGGGCCGGCGGGTGATGGCTCGCCCATTCAAGTGCTGGGTTCTGGCGCTCCTCCTGATGCTTCCGCTCGCCCTGTTCAGTCTGCGGACTCGTTTCGTGCAGGACTTAATGACCGAGCTGCCTCCGCACACCCCCTCGGCGCAGTGTCTCAGGCTGATCACCGAGAAGTTTGAGCCAGGGATGATGGCCCCGCTGGCCGTGCTGCTCCATTCCGACACTGACCTGAGAAGTTCACAGGGGCTTGCCCTTATCGATGACCTCAGCCGTCTACTAAGTCTTCAACGAAGACTTTCCGAAGTCCGATCAGCCACGCAACCGCTGGGACGCGCCGATACGCTGGCCAGGGCTCGGCTCTCCTCGCGTCTAAGCGAGGTAGACGAGGGATTCGTGCGCATGGCCGCGGGAGCGGAGACCCTTCGAAAGGGGTTGATCGAAGGAGCCGCCAAGATCCGAACCGCGCTTTGGATCGAGCGCAAAACCGGTCTCAAGCTCATGAATGAGGCCGCGGCCGCATCACGCGTGGAAGGGATGCCCACGGGGACCACGAACGCGGGTAAGATCCTGGCCCAGGGTTTCAAACAAGCATCCGCGGCGTTTGTCGGGGCTCGAAGCTGGTCGCCGCTCAAGCCTGCCGCTAGCATCACACTCACACCTCCCCCCGCGCCGACCTCGACCCCCGAGGACAAGCCGGAGGAAGAGGCCCCACATCAGACCATGCTTCGCGACCTGACCCGAGCCGCCGAGGGGGCCTCCCAGATCGAGGAAGGGGCCAAGCGGGCTCACCAGGAAGTTTCCATGATTCTCCAAGACCCGGTCGGCCGGCACGCACTCGACCGGTTGCTCATCGACGCTCAGACCTTGCGTGAGAACCCCGAGCTGAATCAGAGCTTCAATTACTACATGACGAAGGACGGGAAGTATTCCCGGCTCGACCTGATCCAGTCTGACCGGGTTTTTTCCGCGGCGGCGTTGGACCAGGTCGAGAATCTTCGGAAACGCCTGAACGACTACCTGAGCGAAGTGGACGGGTTGAAGGTACGTGCGACGATCGGCGGGCCCAATGCCGAATCCGCCGACATGCGCGCTCTGACACGGTCGGACCAGATCCAGAGTTGGTTCGTCGTTCCGATCGGTGTTTTCCTCGTCTTGCTGGTGGCGCTTCGCGATCCCCTCTCCTGCATCAACCTCGTCGCGACGATGGTCCTCACTTACGCCTTCGCGCTCGGCGCGACGGATCTCGTCTTCGTCTCATGGCTGGGCGCGGAAGGGCTCGATTGGAAGGTCCCCTACTTCCTGTTCGTGTTGCTGGTCGCCGTGGGGGTTGACTACAACGTATTCCTCATGGATCGGGTGCGACAAGAGACCTCACGCCTTGGTCTTCGAGCGGGCCTGGTGCAAGCCATCGCCCGGACCGGAGGCCTGATTACCTCGGCCGCGGCGATCACCGCTTGCAGCTTCGCGTCTTTCATGACTAGCCCTCTGATCTCGCTCTGCCAACTGGGGTTCGCGCTCGTGGTCGGGATCACCATGGATGCCGTGGTGGTACGCCCCATCCTCGTCCCCTGCGGACACTGGCTTATCAAACGGATGACCTCCAGGGCCTCGACCCAAAAGCGCCGATCGAGTGTCCCCACGCCCAGTCAGCTCGCGACCGTTCCCGACTGATGTCGCGAACGTTGACTCTTGAGTGATGTGACATACTGGCGACTTCAGCATGGCGTTGGGTCGAAACCGCATTCGCTGGCAGGATCAGCCTTGCCCCATCATCGGCTCGACCTAGCGCGCTCGAAGGGGCGCGGGCTCCATGGGCACGAACACAGATTGAGGAATCACCAAGGAATGGTCAGGAACCCCACTCGCTCGGCCTTGCGTTCGTCTGATGCCAGCGTCCGATACGGGATCGCCGAGTCTAGCCTCGGTCCGGTGCTGGTCGGTTTCTCGGATCACGGAGTCTGCGCGTTGCTCCTGCTCATGGGAGAGACCAGCGAGGTTGGGGTCGAACGACTTCGGGAGTTGTACCCGCTCGCCTTGTTTGAGCGTGACGACCTGCTCGCTCGGAGCATCGCCTCGAGAGTTGGGTCTTATCTTTCCGGTGAGGATGACTGCTCCGATGTCAAACTTGACCTCTCCGCGGGGACGGGATTTCGGAGAAAGGTTTGGGAAGCCGTTCGCCTGATCCCTCGAGGGGAGACGCGCAGTTACGGAGAGATCGCCGAACAGGTGGGAAGTCCTCGCGCCGCTCGTGCCGTGGGATCGGCCTGTGGCGCGAATCCGATCGCGCTGCTCATCCCTTGCCACCGGGTCGTCGGCTCGGGGACCTCCTTGGGGGGCTACGGGTGGGGGCTGGAACGGAAGCTAGCCCTGCTCGAGCTTGAGCAAGCTTGAGGCAGGGCCCGCGACCTTGAAGCGTGTTGAAGCATTGGCCGGGTGGGGCCTTCATGCAATATGAGCGATCCCTCAGTTGGCGCGACCGAGGTATTCTCCCGTCCTTGTATCCACGCGAACGACCACTCCCCCATCGAGGTGCTCGGGAACCTGAATGACGTGGCCGGTCGAGAGCGTCGCCGGCTTGGTTCGACCCGTCGCGGAATTCCCGCGAACCCCCGGAGCGGTCTCCGTGATTAAGAGGTCCACGGTATCGGGCAGCTCCACCGCGATCACTTCGTCGTCCACCACCAAGGCTTCGACTCCTTCCATGTTTTCCGACATGAAGGGGAGCTGGTCCTTAAGGTCTTCGACGGTAAAGGAGAACTGGTTGAAGTCGGACGAATCCATGAAGTGGCAGCCATCGGGGTCGCGGTAAAGGTATTGCACCGGGCGCCGCTCGAAGCTGGATTCGTTCAGCCCGTCGGTTCCCCGATAGGCCTTCTCAACCCGCGACTTGGTTTTCAGGTTCCTTGCCTTGATTTTGTAAAGGGTGGCCGCGCCTCGGGCTGAGGGGGTTTGAACCTGGATATGCTCGATCATGTGGGGAGCCCCGTCGATCTCCACCACCATGCGTCTCTTGAAGTCTTTGGCAGGCACCACGGCAGGCGAACCTCCAGGCTCCAGTTTGGCTAGAACCTTGCGTTGAAATCGTTTGAGTAGGACCGAGCGAGTCGGGCGGAGCGGACATCATAGCGGGTCCCCCGCCAGGGGGTCAAAGCCGGCTGGAGCACTCTCGCCGCATTCCTGAGCGTTCGCAAGGCGATAGCAAGTGCTCATGGAGTTGACAGAGAATCTCAAGAGGGATTAGCTTACGTTCTTGGGGACATGTCCTGCGGATCGATCCGCGACCGATTGGTACGTCCATGCCCGATTCTTCCGACCACGAAGTGGTGACGCAACTCGAACATTGCGAGCAGGTGCTCGAGTACCATTTCCAGAATCCGAACTACCTCCGCGAGGCGCTCACGCATGCCTCGGGGGCAGATCATCGCCTCGCCTCGAACGAACGTCTCGAGTTCCTCGGAGACGCGATTTTGGGCGCCATTGTCTGTGAACAACTCTTTCGCAAATTCCCAACCTTCCTGGAAGGTGAGCTGACGCGGGTCAAATCGGTCGTGGTCTCACGGCGAACGTGCGCGAAGATCTCCCAGCGTCTCGGACTCGAAGGTTTCCTGGTCCTCGGCAAGGGAATGGGAAGCCAGGAGGAGACCCCCTCCTCCGCACTCGCCGACGTGTTCGAAAGCCTGATCGGAGCCATCTATCTCGACGGTGGGATGGAGGCCGCGAAACAGTTTATCCTGCGCCACCTCGCCTCGGAAATCGAGGCGACCGCGGAAGGTCAGGGGGGAATCAATTACAAGAGCAATCTTCAGCAAGTTGCTCAGCGCCAGTTCGGTGAAACACCCACCTACCTGCTTCTCGATGAGAAGGGCCCCGATCATTCCAAGTGTTTCAAGATCTCGGCCCAGATCGGCCGCCAGCAGTATGCCCCCGCGTGGGGCCGGAACAAGAAGGACGCGGAGCAGCGGGCCGCGATGAACGCACTCAGCCAGCTCGCTGGCGAGATCATTCCTTACGAGTCGGACTGACGCGCTAGGCGCCTCCCCCTGCTTGCGAGGGAGGCTGATGAAGCGTACCATCATCAGTTCGAAGGCACCTGAGCGGAATCGGGGCCAACTCGACGACGGGACAAGCGCAATCGCGGAGCAAGCAACCTGTGACGGGCTCGCTGGTATTCGATCTCGGGCTGGGGCCAGAGATCTGGCTCTTCCTGACGCTGCTAATCTGCGTCACCCTCTTCTTCAAATTCTCAAGAATCTGGAGCGTTCGTAACCTCGATCTCCTGCTCCTCTTCGCGCTCGCTCCGGGAATCATGAAGTTAGTTGGGGATGGTGATCACCAGCCCTGGTTCGCCTTCGTCTGGCTCTTCCTCGGTTCGGCCGCGTGGCTGGTCCGTTGCATCCTCGACCTCGGGCTCACGAGACGCCCGCTTCTCGAGCCGAATCTCAACGTCGCCGGTCTGGCCTGTCTTTCCGTCGGGATGATGTCGCTTCTCATCGCCGAGACAATCAGCATCCCAGTGGACGAGGGGGAAGCAAGGAACCCCGCGGCCCCGAGCGGGCGCGACACGCCTCCTCCCGGCGCCAAAGATGTCAACTCGACCGTGAATAAGGTACTGCAGATCGCCCCCTTGCCCAGCTCGTTGAAACCGAACCCGCCTCAGGTCATCCTTTCCCGCGTGCTGGCAAGCCTTGCGCACCTCGGCCTGGTGGCCGCGTTGATCGTCGTTGGCTGGCGGCACTTCGAGAGGCCCATCGCGGGCCTGGCCGTCGCCACGTGTTACTTGTTATCCCCCTACACGAGAATCGCCTTGGTCGATAGTGGGCAAGTGGTTCCCGCCGCACTCATCGTCACGGCGCTAGCAGTCTATACGCGCCCCGCCATCGCGGGTGCCTTGATCGGCCTGGCCGCGGGCTGGATGCCCGCCTGCATTGGACTCGTTCCCTTGTGGACGGGCTTTTACCGCTCCAAAGGGTGGATCCGCTTCAGCACCGTATCGTTGAGTGTTCTGTTGGCGTGTGTCATCCTGGGGGCCTGGATCCCCGGACTGGCCCCTTGGGCAAGAGCCCTCGGCGCCCGGAGTCTCGCGGAAGCGGGCCTCTTACCAGGAGTGGAACCTCCCACGTCAGGAAGTTTCTGGGCCATGATCGATGGCAGCTATCGACTTCCAGTGCTGATTGCTTTTCTCGCCTTGGTCATCGTCACCTCCATCTGGCCCGCGGAGAAGAACCTGGGAGAGCTCATCGCTCTCTCCGCCGCCTCTCTGATCGCAAGCCAATTCTGGTATCTGGAGGAAGGAGGGACCCTGGTCCTGCTTTACCTCCCCCTGCTCTTGCTCATGATGTTTCGTCCAAACCTGACCTTGAAGCGGCCCATTGCGGGAAGGTTGCGAAACCGAGAGGACCGCCGGACCCTCTTCCCGGTTCGGTAGCAGGTGCTTGATCCGGATGACATCCCCGACCCGATCGCCCTCGCGGCAATCGGATTCCCCCCACGCCGATTCAACTCACTCCCTGAACCTGGACCACCGTATGCAATGGACCTACGACTCGATCGCCAAACGGATTGACCACTCGCTGCTGAGTCCCACGTTGACCGAAGAGGAATTGGCGGAGGGTTGTACGCTGGCCGCGCGATATCAAGTGGCAAGCGTGTGCATCAAGCCCCATGCCGTGAGGCTCGCGGTGGGGCTACTCCAAGGGACCGGCGTGCTGACAGGAACCACCATCGGCTTTCCTCACGGCGGACACTCCACCGAGGTCAAGGTCTTTGAGGCCGAGCGGGCCATGGCGGCGGGAGCGGTCGAGCTCGACATGGTGGTGAATTTGGGCTGGACGATGGGGGGAGAGTGGACCAAGGTCGAGTCCGATATCGCCGCCGTGGTCCATGCGGCCCACACGGGCGGCGCCATCGTGAAGGTAATCTTCGAGAACTGTTACCTGAACCAGTTGCAGAAGCTTGAGCTGTGCCGGATCTGTGGAGCGGTCGGGGCCGACTATGTGAAGACCTCGACCGGGTACGGTATAGGAGGCGCAACGCACGAGGATTTGAAACTCATGCGCGAGGCGTCCCCACCCAACGTCAAGCTGAAGGCGGCCGGTGGAGTGCGCGACCTGGATTCCGCGATCGCCGTGGTGGAACTGGGATGCGACCGGATTGGGGCAAGCCGAACCGCCGAAATCCTCGACGAGCTCAAGCGTCGTCTGCTCGTCTGATCTGACCTCGCCGCGCCTCGTGTTTCACGTGGAACCTGGGCCTTCATGGCCCAGGACTTGACCACGTCAACTCAAGGGGTCGGTACGCCAGGCTCGAATCGCTCGACTCGGTCGTCGTGACCCACGATGAGCAGATGACACAGGTTAAAGAAGAAGCCGGTGTCGAGTACACCCGCCACCAACCTGAGCTCTCGATCGAGTAGCTCTGGGTCCGCGATCAAGTCGAACTTGCAGTCGATGATCGCGTTCCCACCATCGGTCCGGTAGCGCCCAGCGGAATCCTCACGAACGGTGGTCCTGGCTCCGAGAGCGTTGAGCCTGCGTTCCGTATGCCTGAGGCCGAACTCGCTGACCTCCACCGGTAGCGAGATCCCTCGACCGAGCTCCTCCACGCGTTTGTCGGGAGTGATCATAATCACGCAACGTCGCGCGCTCGATGCGACGATCTTCTCGCGATGGAGCGCACCACCCCGCCCTTTGATCATGCGGAATGCGTGATCGACCTCGTCGGCTCCGTCCAGGTTCAGGTCGAGGATCCCAACCTGGTCGAGTTCTTTCAGAGGGATCCCGAGCTTGCGCGCTTGCCGGGTTGTGGCCTCACTCGTCGCCACCCCGGTGAAAGTAAGGGATTCGGCGGCGAGCCGTCGGCCCAGACTCTCCAGCATGAGTGCCGCGGTCGAGCCAGTGCCGAGCCCAACCACCATGCCGGGCTCAACCAACTCCGCGGCGGCTTCGGCCGCCCGGCGTTTCGCACGTTCGGCATCGCTCATCAGTCCGCCAAGCTCCGGCCAATCCAAAGGTGGGTGAGTCGAGGAGAAAGGAATCAAATTGCAAAATCGGGGCGACCAGATTCGAACTGGTGACCTCCTGCTCCCAAGGCAGGCGCGCTAACCAGGCTGCGCTACGCCCCGCATCAGCTTGGCGTACGCATCCTAAAGGGATCGGACCATTTGGTCAAGCCGAGTCTTGAACAGGTTGCGCGGGGAGGAGACGATCGAGGTGAAGAAGGAGTTCATCAAGGTCAAGCGGCTTGGCGAGGACGGCGGTAAAGTCGAGCTTGAGGAGTTCGATCGCCTCTCCGTCCAGCAATTCGCCGGTCATCAAAATCAAAGGGAGGGAGGGGTGCCTCGACTTGATCCAGGCCGCGAGACCTCGCCCGTCAAGGTTGGGCATCGATAGATCCGTGACGATGATCCAGGGGCGTCGCTCATCGACCTGAGCCAACGCCGACGCGGCGGAGGTGGTTGAGACGCAGGCGATCCCCGCGCCACTCAGTAATTCGCGAAGCAAGCAGACACTCGGTTCGTGATCATCGACCAGTAGAACGTAGGGGTCGCGTGGCCCGAAATACGTCCGAGAGTGTGGAGTGAGCGTTTGGCCGTCCATGGTGTGTAAGCTCATGCTCGTGAGGAAATCGTCGCGGGCCAGCTCGCCGCGACATGGAAACCGACGTCCTGTTGTACTTGAAAGCGACCCCTGTGGGCCGCGACGACTCGGGCCAGTAATGGGAGGGAAAGTGCCTTCATGCCCGCCGGTTCAGGCTCAGGCTCTCCCGCGTCCAGCGATCCGGATTCGATCCACTCAAAGTAGAGGTCTCCTTCAGCCTTACCCCAGCGCAGGACGATTGGCTCGGCACAATTGGTGGCGTCCGCCCTCCACTCGACGAATCCGTCGAGAGCACCTGAGAGCCGGATCGGGTCGAGATCGCCCACGTCGGGCTCCTTGGGCGCGTCCAGAGTCAGTTGCCTCCCGGATTGCTCCAGCCACGTTGTCCATCGTTCTGACTGCTCCTGGATCACCAGCGACAACGATGCGTTGATCGTCGCCAGTGGCATGGGGCGGCAGATCGCCTGGATCCGTTCCACGCATTTCTCCACCACTTTATATTCGGAGTCGAGACGATCCCAATCGTTCGATTGCTCCAGGGGACAGGCCCCCTGCCGCGCGATGTAGAGCGCGAGCTTAAGGGAGTTCAGTAGGTTGCGGGTCTGATGGCAGTAATCTCCCAGCAACGTGTGGAGTGCACGCACCTTGGTCGGATTCACCGCAACTCCTACCAGAGTTGCCGCCAGACCCAATTCCTGAACCGCCTCTACCATGGAACGTTCCTAATCGGGAATCGCAGGCAGGAATCCATCCAGATCGGAAGTCCAAGCCGATTCGACCTTGAGTCGAATGGCCTCGTTGCGTTCCAACCCGTTCATCCCGTTAACGTGTGAACTTGGGCGGAACGCATCGCAAACCGGGTGCCAGCGCTGAATTCGATTCCGCGGTATGACCTAAGAAGTCACAGGACAACTTACTAGACGTAATCCCCTCCTCATCCTCCAGTCACGGACTTTCGGTCCTCGGTTCCATCTCTTCTCGTTTTCTCAAACAACCATGGGAAATGGGAAGCTTCCTCCCCACCAGGCGAGGCCGATTCCATCCCTCAATACGGAACCCTGGCCCTGGGGGGCTACCCACGCAAGCAGCACCCTCTCGGGGTGCGGGCTTGGAAATCGAGCTTGGCCAGGCTGAACGATCAGGCATCGACGGGGTCGAGGTCGGGGTTCGGTTCCCGTCAAGGGGTGGGGACTGATCTCGGGCTCGATCGAGCGATTGGAAGGGGAAGGGGAAGGGGAAAGAGATAACCCGCGCCCGGTTAGTGAGTCGGGCACGGGTTGGGGCGAGATGTCAGCCTTTGATCAGCCCGGTGACACGTTCGAACTCCTCCTGGGAGTTGAAGTCAATCACGATCTGACCGCGATCTCGGCTCTTGACTCGGATCAAGACAGGAGTTCCGAACCGAGTGTGGAGATGTTTCTCGAGTTCGAGGACATGCGGAGTCTTCTTACCTCCTCCCGAGGTGACCCCCTGTTCGGCGGGATCCTTTCGGATTCGCGTTCGGGCAGGCGTTGGTTCACCGGTCGCCACGAGTGCCTCGGTCTGTCGAACCGAGAGATTCTCCTTGATCACTCGCTGAAACGCGCCAACTTGCTGGTCGGCGTCTGGGAGGCCGAGCAGGGCCCGGGCATGTCCTTGGGAGATTTTCTTGTTGCGTACGGCGTCCTGAATTTGCTCGGGGAGATCAAGCAGACGGATCAGGTTGGAGACGGTTGAACGGTCGAGCCCAAGCCTGCCCGCGAGCTCTTCCTGGGTCCCGCCGTAGTGATTCAGGTAGTCTCGAAACGCGACGGCTTTTTCAACCGCGTTGAGATCCTCGCGTTGGAGGTTCTCGACCATGGCCAGCTCGCTCACGCGCTGGTCGTCGAGCTCCATGATTCGCGCGGGGATCTCGTGGATCTGGGCCTCGATGCTCGCTCTTAGCCGCCGTTCGCCCGCCACGAGCTGGTAACGGTCGTTGACCGCACGGACCAGCACGGGCTGAAGCATCCCATGCTGGCGGATTGAGTCGGCCAGCGTGGCGATCTCGGCCGGATCAAACTGCCGTCGTGGTTGATAGGGGTTCGGATCGATCCGGTCCACGGCAACGAGCGTCAAGTCGGTGGCCTCGACCGAACCGGCCTCGAAACCACCTTCGTCACGTCCGAGGAGAGATTCCAGGCCTCGTCCGAGTCTTCGCTTATTCACGGTCGATCACCTCCATCGCAAGTTCGGCATAGGCCCAGGCTCCCCGGGCTCTTGGCGAATAGTCGAGTACACTGACTCCATGACTCGGCGCTTCGCTAATCTGCACATCACGAGGAATGAGGGTGTCGAACACCGTTTCCTCGAAATAGCCTCTCACTTCGTTCGCGACCTCATTCGCGAGATCGAGCCTCGGGTCGAACATGGTCAGGACGATCCCACCAATCTCGAGTCGGTGGTTGTCTCTGGCCTTGGTATGCCGAGCAAGCTCGATGATTTGCGATAACCCTTCCATCGCGAAGTATTCGCACTGGATCGGGATGTAGATTTCCTGCGAGGCCCCAAGGGCAGCCCGCGTGAGCTGCCCCAACGAGGGGGGACAATCAATAAAAATGAACTCGTGTCCTCCGAGCTCTCCACCAAGCTGTTGCCTTAAGACGGACGCACGTTGGCGATTCGCCGCCGAGAGTGCGTCGGCATCCGCCAGACTTTGTGAGCCGGGCAGGACGAAGAGCTTGGGTTGAGTGGTCTCCACGACAGCCTCGGCGAGCGGACGCCCCGCGAGCAGCGGGTGCCGCTGGGCGGGGGAAACCCCCAGCCCACTCGTCGCGTTGCATTGGGGATCGACGTCGATCACCAACGACGAACGGCTCGCTTTCGCGAGCGCGGCGGCGAGATTGATGGCGGTGGTCGTCTTGCCGACCCCGCCCTTTTGATTGGCCACACTAATGATCTTGGCCACGCTCGATGATCTCCATCCTGGACACATCGCGCAGCAGGCGACTGACTGGAACGATCGTCTGGCCGGACGGCTTTGGGCATCCATGCCCTTCGGTGGGAGATATGACTTGATGCGGCCAGATCGCGGGGGGATGTTATCCACCTTGCGGAAGGCTGTAAAGCTCAAGATTACGATCGCGTGGATTGGCCCGTACCGACGCCTCGGGCCCCAGAATGCTTCGAGACTCGAACAGGCCCGAGGGGTTTGCCCGCGTTGGCTCCTTCAATCCGACGATCATCACCTCTTGTTCGCGACGTTCACCTTCGGGGAGAGGATGAGTAGGCGATTCAAACGACTTGGCTGACCCAGGCGTGCGGTTCCTGGATCCACGTCGAGCCAGGTCAGAGGATCGAGTGGGGAGTCCAAGGTGGTCTGGACACGCGCTGCCG
>Ga0182738_1005249_pt1 | contig 13941 bp, 11 predicted proteins | sample eDN5th30CBELigMG_FD_128876 | JGI IMG/M metagenome (GOLD analysis project Ga0182738, IMG submission 128876) | Enriched Miracle-Growth compost microbial communities from Emeryville, California, USA - eDNA 5th pass 30_C BE-Lig MG (version 2)... ...
CCCACCAGGCGCGCCTCTTCGCGTCGTCGGCGTTCGCCCGAGCTGCCGAGGCGTCCCGGCACCGCCCGACCCTCGGCATCGGCCGCTGGAGCCGCCGGATCACCCAGGGCCGCTCGTCGCGTTCGTGACGGCACCCGGGGGTGCCCGTTCTCACCGCTGCGGGCCGGCGGAGGGCGGGTCGCTGCGTCGACCCGGGTCGACTCCCGGCCCGTCGGCGGGGCCGAAGGTGGTGCGCGAGGTTCGCTGGATCTCACCTTCTGCGACCGCTTCACGGAGCACCTCGCGGAACACGCCGGGACCCCAGTAGCGGGCACCCACCAGGTCGAAGAGTTCCTGGCGGCCGGTGATTCCGTGGTCTGCCACGGCCCGCTGCACCGCGGCGATCTCGTGGTCGAACGCCTGGGGCGGCAACGGCGACGAGACGGCGATGCCCGGTGAGCCAGAGAACCTGCCGGGACCGGGCCGGTACCGACGCAGACCCCGGCGTTCCCGATCGGTGCGCCGCTGCACCCGTTCACGGGCTCGAGTCGCGGCCGCCGCCCGTGCCGCAGCACCGTCGTCGGCCTCGGAGGTTCGGGTCGACGACGGCGGGAACGATGCGGGTTCGTCGCGGGAGCCCGACGTGTCGGCAGGCTCGGCAACGTCGCGCCGTGCCCCGTGACCGGTCGAACCTTCGGCGTCGGCCACCGTCAGCGGTTTGGCGATGTCCTCGAGCTGCTCACCCTCGGCCTTGATCCCGAAGAAGATCTCCATCACCCCACCCAGGGCCATGACCACCGAACCGATCACGAACGCGAGCGCCACCATCGAGGTGTCGTCGGTCCCGATGAGGTTGCCGAACAGCAGCGGCCCTGCGATGCCGCCGACGGCCGTGCCGATCGCGTAGAAGAACGCGATCGCCAACGCCCGGGTCTCCATCGGGAAGATCTCCGACGCGGTGAGGTACGCGGCACTGGCACCCGAAGACGCCAGGAAGAACACCGCCATGACCATGATGATGAACGTGCCCGAGTTGAGAACCCCGGCCGCGAACAGCCAGGCGAGCACGAGCCCCAGCACCGTCGACCCGAGGTAGGTGCCGGCGATCATCGGCACGCGGCCCACGGTGTCGAACAGGCGCCCGAGCACGACCGGTCCGACGAAGTTGCTGGCCGCGTACAAGATGAGGAACAGAGGGACAGTCGCCGCGCTCACCCCGAAGAACGTCGACATCAGGGTGCCGAGATTGAACGTGATGCCGTTGTAGAGAAACGCCTGCCCGACGAAGAGCGCGATGCACAGGATCGAGCGTTTCGGGTACATCTTGACGGCCACTCGTGCGATCTGGCGGAACTGCACCGTCTTGCGCTGCCGCACCTCGATGGTGTCGTCGACGTCGGACAGCGCTTGGTCGGTCTCTTCGGTGACCTCGGACTCGATGTTGCCGACGATCCGTTCCGCCTCGTCTTCGCGCCCGTGGATGAACAGCCAGCGGGGGCTCTCGGGGACGTTTCGGCGGACGAGCATCACCGCGACACCGAGCACCGCGCCCACCACGAATGCCACGCGCCAACCGATGTTCTTCGGAAAGATGTCGGACAAGAAGAAGATGGCGGCCGCGGAACCTGCAGCGGAGCCCAGCCAGTAGGAGCCGTTGATGATCAGATCGACCCGTCCACGCACCCGTGCCGGAATCAACTCGTCGATCGCGGAGTTCACTGCCGAGTACTCACCGCCGATACCCGCGCCGGTGAAGAAGCGGGCCAGAAAGAAGAACCAGGGTGCGAAAGAGAAGGCGGTCACCACGGTTGCTGTGACATAGATGCCGAGGGTGATGATGAAGAGCCTCTTGCGGCCGAAACCGTCGCAGAGTTGGCCGAAGAACAAGGCTCCCAGGCACGCTCCGACGACGTAGATGGCCGCGGCCGTGCCGATGTCGCCGGGGGTCATCGAGATACCACTGCCGTGCTTGGTCAACCGGGCGGCGATCGCTCCCACCATCGTGACCTCGAGGCCGTCCAGAATCCATGCGGTCCCGAGACCCACGATGACCCGCCAATGGAACTTCGACCACGGAAGGCGGTCGAGGCGCGACGGAATGGCCGTCTCGATGGTGCCCGTCTGGATCGTGGCGGCACTCACGCCTTCGCCCCCGTCCGTCGGGGCAGACGGTTTGTGACTGCCGGGCGCCGGGTAGTCGACCAGCCGTGGATTCCTGCCGCTTCTTCGGGCACTGCTACCGCTTTCGCTCGCACGAGGCGGTCATGGTGTGGGAATGCGAACGGGGGTGCGGTGCCGGCGGGTCGAAGGAGTACGCGACCGCCGCGGAGGCTCGGCACTTCGCGGCGGCGTTCGACCGGGACGACCGTGAAGACCTCGGCCGACGGGCCCCGCTGCTCGGCATGTTTCCCCTGCGCATCTGGTACAAGCTGCGCCAGCGCGCCGCTCGGAACTGACCGCAACGGCATCGGCCGGTGCGGGGTCGACCTTGGTCGCGGGTTGGTGACGGGGAGACGGTTTCGCTCGATCACTTCGGTTGATGGGGGCATCGATGACCTCCGGGTGTCTCGATGGGCGCCGGTTCACCTCCTCGGCGCAGGGGAGCCTCCGGTGCGCTGATCCGCCGATCCGACGGACCCATGGCGGTTCGCCCCGTTCAGCTCGTGTCGTCGCCGACCGTGACCGGCACGTCGGATCTTTCGAGTGCGGCGTCGGTCTCCGGATCGGGCGGGGGATCGGCGCGGCGCAGATCCCGGCACCACTTCCACACCCCGAGGCCGACCAGCACCGGCAGCACGATGAGGATCACCCGCAGCGCGATCACCATCGCGTTGACCGAGAGTCCCAACTCCGAGGCGAGCACGTCGTTCCCCCCGGCCACGAACAACACCGTGTAGAAGGTGAACACGCCCGCGCCCAGCCCGGTCCGCCACGGGCGGTCCCGGGGCCGGTCCAGCAGGTTGTGGCAGTCGCGGTCCTTGGTGATCCGCCGCTCGATGACCGGCCACGCATACAACAGGACGAAGCTCACGCCCGGCAGCAGCACCGCCGGGAAGAACAGGTTCGGGATGGTCACCCCGAAGATCACCGCATGGCCCGGCGGCATGAGGCGGAGCGCGCCCTCCAACCACCCCATGTACCAGTCGGGTTGCGCCGCGGTCGTCGCCGCTGTCGGATCGTAAGGTCCATACAGCCAGATCGGATTGATCTGGATGAACGCGCCGAGCAGCACCAGCACGGTCGCAACGCCGAACAGCAGGGCGATCGAACGCGCCGCGTACGCGGGCCACAGCCGCGACCCGACGACGTTGTCCTCGGTGGCACGCGGTCCGCGGAACTGCGTGTGCTTCTGGCGCCACACGATCGCCAGATGCGCGCCGATGATCGCGGCGATCGCCGCGGGGACGATGAGCACGTGCACGATGAACAGCCGGGAGATGATCTGTTCGCCCGGAAACGCCCCGCCGAACGCGAAGAACGCGAGGCTCGGCCCGACGAACGGGATCGACAGGATGACCGACCACATGATCCTCAGGCCAGTCCCCGAGAGCAGATCATCCAGCAGTGAATACCCGGCGAACCCGTTCGCCAGGCCCAAAAGCAGCAGCGTCGAACCGAGATACCAGTTGAGGTCGCGGGGCTTGCGGAACGCCCCGGTGAAGAACAGCCGGGCGACGTGGGCGACGATCGCCGCCATGAACACCAACGCCGCCCAGTGGTGGACCTGGCGGAACAACAACCCCGCCCGCACGTCGAAGCTCAGATCCACCGCCGACGCGTAGGCCGCGCTCATCGACTGGCCCTGCAGCGGCACGTAGCTGCCGTGGTAGAGGACCTTGTGGGAACTGGGGTCGAAGAAGAGGCTCAGGTACACACCGGTGGCCACCAACACGATGAAGCTGTAGAGGACCACCTCGCCGAACAAGAACGAGAAGTGGTCGGGAAAGACCTTGCCCAGCACCTTCGAGGTGAAGCTCGCCGCCCCCAGGCGGTCGTCGATGCCCCGGACGAGCCGCCCCGACAGCGTGCGACGACGACGCCGTGGTCGACCCTCGTCGTCGGTGCGGCGCCCCATCAGCGATTCCAGAAGCCCGGCCCGACCGGTTCTCCGAAGTCGCCGCGGGCCACCAGGTTCCCGTCGTCGTCGACCCCCAGCGGCAGGTGCGGCAACGGCCGGGAAGCCGGCCCGAAGACGGGCTTCGCCCCGTCGGTCACGTCGAACAACGACTGGTGGCACGGGCACATCAACTGGCGTGTCTCGGGTTGGTAGACGCCGACCGGGCAACCCGCATGGGTGCACACCCGCGAGAACGCGATGCAGTGGTCGACGGCCCAGTCGGGCCGGGTCGAAGCAGCCGTCGCCGCCGCGCCCAGGTCGATGAGCACGGTCTGGGCCGCCGCTCGCTGCGCCGGGTCGGTCACGCCCTCGGGGTACACCGTGAGCGCGGTCCCCACCTCGAGGTCGTCGGGCCGGATCGGCTTCCCGTCGTCGTCCACGAGCCGGGTGCCCCGCCGCCACGCGGTTCGGCTGAGTTCGTGGTCGGGCCGCGGTCCGAGCGAACGGAGCGGGAACAACGCGGCGAGGGCTGCGGCGACGAGCGACGAACCGGCCATGCCGGCGAGCAGCCGGCGCCGTTGCATCCGGCGTTCGCCCCGTTCGAATCCCTCGATCACGTCGCGGCGTTCGTCGTGGGTCGACCCGAGCGGTTCGCGTTCCTGGACCACGTCGACCCGTTCGAGTGTCGTGTTGGCCCACACGCCGAGCCCGAGGGTCAGCGCGCCGAGCGCGACCGCTGCCGACAGGCCTTCGTAGCGGATCCCCAGATCCATCCAGTAGCTGGCGGCGAATCCCGCGGCGCCCGCGATTGCGGCGCCGAAACATCCGGCGACGAAGTATTCGATGCTCGAAGAGGACTGCGTACGTTCACGATCGGTCGACATCAAGGTTCCCTCGACGCGGATGGTCGAGCGGTCACTTCCCCGACCCGGTGGCGGCAAACGCCGAGGTCCCGAGGTCAGTCACTGCGGCGCAGGCGGCCGAGCAGACGGGTGACGACGATGAGCGCGCCGAGTCCGAACACCCAGGCGATCAACCCCTCCGGGACCGGCCCGAGGCGGCCCAGGGCGACCCCGCCCGGATTCTCGGGGTGACGGAGCTCCTGGACGTACGCAGCGATCTGGTCGGCCTGGTCCGGCGAGATGGTCTTCTCGGGAAACGTCGGCATGGCGCCCGGCCCTATCCGCATCGCCTCGACCACCTGGGTCGGAGTGGCGTGGGCGAGGGCCGGGGCGTTGTCGCCGAACGCGAGCGCGCCGCCACCGCCGGCGGACTGGTGACAGGTCGAGCAGTTCTGCCGGTAGGCGGCGCCACCGCGGGAGACGTCGGCGTGGGCGGTGTCGACCCGGGGGATACCCGGCCCGGTCACCAGCTTCGAGGCGTAGCCGATCAACGCTCGCTGCTCGGCTTCGGTGTAGGGCGAACGCCGGCGTTCCAACTCGGCAGATGGTGAGGGGAGGGGCATCCTCCCGGTCGTGACCATGAAGTCCACCGCGGCCGCACCGCGGTGGCTGATGTCGGGTCCGCCGTCACCCCCGTGCGCGTCGGCGCCGTGGCAGACCGCGCAGTCCCGGAGCCAGATAGTCCGACCGGCCGGCTCGTTCGGCGACGCCGCGCCGCGATGGACGGCCGACTCGTCGTGGGGCCGCTCGGCGGCGTGCGCGGCCCCGAAGGCACTGCAGACGGCCACTCCGCACGCGAGCCATCCGATCAGCAGCCGACGCGCCATGGCGGCGAGCTTCCCGGTGTGGCCGCCCGCACACATCTTCCCCGACTCACCACCGACTCGAGGTGCCGGGGTGGGTCGAATGCCGTGTCTGCGAAGCTCGCAGCGAAGATCTTCGAGCAGCGCAGTTCCTCGAGTGGTGGTCGGGACCGGCGTCGATCCGGTGACCTCACGCTTTTCAGGCGTGCGCTCTGCCAACTGAGCTACCCGACCGTGTGCCCGGAGTCGCATCCGGTATGGGCCGGACGAGACGTCCGGCTTGCGGTCCCGACGAGATTTGAACTCGCGACCTCCGCCTTGACAGGGCGGCGTGAACTCCTGACTTCACCACGGGACCTGGTGAGAACCCCGCCGCTTTCACAACCGGCGGGAGCATCGAAGACTAGCCGCGTCGCGTGGTCGATCGCACACTCGGTTGCGGTTTGCTGCGACGAGTCCCAGGCGTCTTCTATCATCACCGCCCGAGGGCGACAACGGCTCCTCCAGGCCCATCAGAGGTGCGAGGGACGCTGTGGACGACGTGATCCGAATCGAGGTCGACGGCGACGGAACGATCGTCGGAGTCGACGACGCCGCGGTGGCGTTGCTCGACGTCGAATCGGACCTGCTGGCCGGAAGGCACGTGGCCGAGATCGTCAACGTGAACGATCGGGAGCGGTTCGTGGACCGCTTCGGCTTCGACGGCGGTCGACTGCCGAGCGACGCCGCCCCGCTCGTCGTCCGTCTTGTTGATCATCGCGAGCGATCGATCTGGGTCGAGGTGCTGCCACTCGCCGATGCCGATGCCGGGAACGTGGGAACGCTCATCCTGTCGGCGCGGGCGTTCCGGCGGGGCGAACCACTCGGCATCGACATGGCCGATCCCGATCCGTACCACGCACTGGTGCAACGCTCGGCCGACATCGTCATGACGGTCGACCCCGAGGGGACCGTCCGGTTCGCCAACACCGCCATGGTCCGACTGCTGGGCATGGAACCGGACGACCTGGTCGACACCCAGATCCTCGACATTGTGCACCCCGACGACCACGACAGTCTGACCGACCTGGTCGTCCGACTCCTCGAGCACCCCGCGGAGGCATGCGCGTTCGAGTTCCGGGCGAGACACGCCGACGGTACCTATCGTTGGATCGACGGGTGGCTGCAGAACCTGCTGGACCATCCAGAGGTCGGCGGCCTGTTGGGCAACGGCCGCGACGTCACCGATCGGCATCACACCCAGGCGAAGCTCGCCGCGAGCGAGGAACGGTTCCGTTCGCTCGCTTCGTCGTCGCCGAGCGCGATCTTCGAACTCGACGCCGCCGGGCACGTGCTGTTCGCGAACGACCGGTGGCGCCACGTGACCGGACGGGACGTGACCGACACGGCCGAGGTGTTCGACGTGCTGCTTCCCAGCGACGCGCAACGCCTGCGTCGGATGTGGGCGGCCGGCGCCGCCCGCACCGGGCTCGACGAGGACGTCCAGGTGGTGCGCCCGGACGGTGAGGTGCGGTGGGTCGAGTTGCGCACCCGGCCAGTGCTCGACGCCGACACCGATACCGAAACCGACGCCGACGGCGCAGCACCCACTCACGTGGGGTCCCTCCACGACGTCACCGAGATCCGTCGAGCGCACGCCGACCTGGAACACCTCGCCCTCCACGATCCGCTGACCGATCTCCCGAACCGGGCGCTGCTGCTCGACCGACTCGAATCGGCGGTCGACGAAGTGACCGGAGGCGACGACCTTCTGGCGCTGCTGTTCGTGGATCTGGACCGTTTCAAGGTGGTCAACGACAGCCTCGGGCACCACGCCGGCGACGAAGTGCTGGTCGCGGTCGCCGAGCGCCTCACCGACCTCGTGCGTCCGACCGATCTGGTGGCTCGATTCGGCGGCGACGAGTTCGTCGTGCTGTGCGAGCCGATCGTCGATGCCGATCAGGTCGTCGCACTCGCCGACCGGATCCGACGCGAGGTCGCCGGCGGTGTCGACGTCGGCGGCGAGACGGTGCATGTGTCGGTGAGTGTCGGCGTGGTCATCGGCAACGGCAACTCGTTGCCCGAAGAACTGTTGCGTGACGCCGACGCCGCCATGTACGCCGCGAAGACCCGAGGGCGAGATCGCGCGCTGGTCTTCGACGAGACGATGCACCGAGCCGCCGTCGAACGTCTCTCGGTCGAGACGGGACTCCGGCGAGCGTTGGAACGGGACGAATTCCGCTTGTACTTCCAGCCGATCGTCGATGTCGATTCGGGCGATGCGGTCGCCGTCGAGGCGTTGGTGCGTTGGCAGCACCCCGAGCGTGGCCTGCTCGAGCCCGCCGACTTCCTGAGCGTTGCGGAAGAATCGGGCCTCCTCCGGGACCTCGGCGCGTGGATCCTCGATCGTGCCTGCCGGACCGCCGCGGTATGGCCGGTTCCGGCGTCGGGTCCGACACCCGCCCTGTTCGTCAACCTCGCCGCGGCACAGCTCGCCCGCTTCGATCTCGTCGAGACGGTCAGACAGGTGGTCGCGGACACCGGTTTCGAGGCCACCCGCCTGGTACTCGAGGTCACCGAGGGCATGCTGATGACCGGCGCGAGTGAAACCGCGGAGCTCCTGAGCGCGTTGCGCGAGCTCGGTGCCCGGATCGCGATCGACGACTTCGGCACCGGCTACTCGTCGCTCAGCTATCTGACCCGACTCCCGGTCGACGTCCTCAAGATCGACCAGAGCTTCGTGTCGGGCCTGGCCGAGTCGCCCAAGGATCGTGAGGTGACCGGCGCGATCATCGCCTTGGCGCACGCGCTCGGCCTCGCGACGGTTGCCGAGGGTGTCGAGCACGCCGGACAGCTCGCTGCGCTCGGTGAGCTCGGCTGCGATCTGGCCCAGGGTTACTGGTTCTCACCGGCTGTGCCCGGCGACGAGGTCGCGGCCGTGTTTCACGCCTGATTGCACGTGGCGGCGTCACGGAACGGAGCGCGATCGTCGTCCGCTCGTCCTGCGAAGCCGTACGTTGTGCATCGATGCGCGCATTCCGGATCGTCGAGTGGGAGCAACCTCCGCGCATCGTCGAGGTGCCCGAACCCACGCCAGGTGCGGGCGAGGTCGTCGTCCGGGTCGCGGCGAACGGTCTGTGCCACTCCGATGCGCTCATGGCGCAGACCCCCGAGGTGTTCGGACGCGCCCTCGGATGGCAGGTGCCCTTCACCCTCGGCCACGAGATCGCGGGGTGGGTCTTCGAGGTCGGTGCCGGGGTCGACCCGGAGCTGGTCGGTCGTCCGGTCGCCGTGGTGTCGCCCGCGTCGTGCGGGGTGTGTGCGGCGTGCCGCCGGGGCGCCGAGAACGCCTGCACCGAATCCGACGTCGGCCGTGGCTTCGGAGCCGATGGTGGGCTCGCCCCGCTGGTCCTCGTACACGACGTTCGAGCGCTCGTGCCCCTCGGCGAACTCGATCCGGTGGTCGCAGGCCCGTTGACCGACGCCGGGGCGACGTCACTGCACGCCGTGCGCCGGGCGCTGGACCTCGTCGACACCGCGCCGGATCACGCGGTGGTGATCGGCGTGGGCGGACTCGGTTCGTTCGCCGTCCAGTTCCTCCGGGCGCTCTCGACGGCCGAGGTCGTCGCGGTCGACCCGAACCCGGGTCGCCGTGAGGTGGCGCGCTCCTTCGGCGCTCACCGGGTGATCGACGGCGTCGACGACGACACCGCCGCGCACCTGGCGGACCTGACCGGCGGCAAGGGCGCGGAGGTGGTGCTCGATTTCGTCGGTGTCGACGCGACGATCCGCTGCGGTGTGGCGGCCACCGGCCGTGGCGGCGCGTTCGGGCTCATCGGCGCCGCAGGTGGCACGTTGCGCCGTCCCTGGTATGGGAGCCTTCCCCGCGACGGGGCCGTGTTCACGTTTCAGGGTTCGGACATCGCCGACGCGCGCGACGCGGTCGCACTCGCCGCCGAGGGGCAGGTCGTGTCTCGGGTGGATCGGTTCGCGTTCGACGACGTCGCCGAGGCCTATGAACGGTTGGCGCGCGGCGAGTTGGACGGCCGCGCGGTCGTGATCCCGGATCCGCTCGACTGAACCGACACGCGCCTCGGCGCGACCTCCGCCAGGACGAGCCGGTCGCGGCGTCGTCCATGCGGTCGACAAGTAGATTGCCGATCATGAACGACGTACCAGCCTCTGCCAGCGACGCCGACGGTTTGGGCAGGGTGCTGGCCGGTACCGACATCCGCATCCCCGAGATGGGCGTGGGTACCTGGGCCTGGGGCGACAAGCGCACCTGGGGCATGGGCGGCTACGACACCGACCTCACGCTCGACACGATCACCGCGGCGTGGCAGACCTCGATCGATGCCGGCATCACGTTGTTCGACACCGCCGAGGCCTACGGCGAAGGTGAGTCCGAACGGATCATCGGCCGTCTGCTCACCGAGGATCCCGGCAGGGCCGGACGCGCGGTGATCGCGTCGAAGTTCATGCCCATGCCCTGGAAGCTGAACGTGAAACGGTCGCTCGTCGACGCCGCAAAGGCGTCACGGGAACGGCTCGGGGTCGAAGCGATCGACCTGTACCAGATCCACGGTCCGATCAGCCTGCGGGGCATTCCCGCGCAGGCCGAAGCCCTCGCCGAGGCGAACGCCCAGGGGCTGGTGCGGGCGCTGGGCATCTCGAACTTCTCCGCCAAGGAGACCCGCCGCTTCGACTCGGAACTGCGCAAACGCGACCTGCGACTGGCATCGAACCAGGTGGAATTCTCGCTGCTGCGGACGATCCCGATCGCGTCGGGGCTGCTCGACGTGTGCGCCCAGCTCGACGTGGTCGTCCTGGCGTACTCGCCGATGGGCCAGGGCAGGCTCACCGGCAAGTACTCCGCCGAGCATCCGCCGCCGGGGAGCCGTAACTTCTCGACCTACCCGATGGCCGAGATCGACCCGCTCGTCGAACAGCTCCGTCAGATCGGCGCGGCACACGACCGGACCCCGGCCCAGGTGGCCTTGCGGTGGCTCATCCAGCGTGGCTCGGTGCCGATTCCGGGCGCGAAGAACGCGCAGCAGGCCGCCGACAACGCCGGCGCGACCGGGTGGGAGTTGACCCGGACCGAAATGCTGACGCTGAACGACGCGGCCTTCCCGGGCATCTGGACGATGAAGAACCGGATCTGGCAACACGGTTGACCCCGCGTGCCACCGGTGTGCATGGACCCTTCATGCATTCCCGTTGGCGAGATGTCGACCGAGATTCTCCAGATTCGAGACGTTCCCTCCGACGACGCTGGAACGATCCGTGCTCGCGCCGCCGCGCGCAACGATGGGCCGTACGCGGTCACGGCAGTACCGTGGGCGGTCATGGCCAAGACCAACCCGGGCAACTTCTTCGAGGACTTCTCGCTCGGTCAGGTGATCGAGCACGCCACGCCGCGCACCGTGACCGAGGGAGACCGCGCCGTGTACGGCGCGATCTATCCGACCCGCTTCGCGGTGGCGTCCTCCGCGCCGTTCGCGGCGTCGGTCGGGCTGGCGACGGCCCCGGTCGAAGAACTGATCGCCTTCCACATCGCGTTCGGTAAGACCGTGCCGACGTCTCGCTGAACGCCGTGGCGAACCTGGGCTACGCCGAATGCCGGTTCCACCGTCCGGTGGTGCCCGGTGACACGATCCGCACGAGCTCCGAGGTGATCGGGCTCAAGCAGAACTCGAGCGGGAAGACCGGGGTGGTGTGGGTGCGCTCGACGGCCAGAGACCACCACGGCGAAGTGCTGCTGGAGTGGGCGCGCTGGGTGATGGTCAACAAGCGCGACGTCGACGCCCCGGCGCCCGACACGGTCGTCCCCGAACTCGCCGACGCGGTCGCCGTCGACGATCTGGTCGTGCCCGCGGGCCTCGACTTCACCGGCTACGACTTCGCCGCGGCGGGCGAACCGCATCGTTGGGATGACTACGAGGTGGGGGAGAAGATCGACCACGTCGACGGCGTCACCCTCACCGACGCCGAGCACATGATGGCCACCCGACTGTGGCAGAACACCGCCAAGGTGCACTTCAACACCTCGGCGCGTGTTGACGGTCGCCGGTTGATCTACGGCGGGCACGTCATCTCGATGGCCCGGGCGCTGTCGTTCAACGGCCTCGCCAACGCGCAGCCGATCGCGGCGATCAACGCAGGCTCCCACACCGCCCCGGCATTCGCCGGCGACACCGTGTACGCCTGGTCCGAGGTGCTCGACAAGTGCGAGACCGCGGCGCCGGGAGTCGGCGCGCTCCGTCTGCGGCTGGTCGCCACCTCGGGACGCGACACCACCATGACCCTGCGCGCGAGCGACGGCAAGTACACCCCCGAGGTGCTGTTGGACCTGGACTACTGGGCGTACTGCCCGCGCTGACCGGGCGCCGAGATGTCTGTGGTCCCCGTTGTCGACATCGCCGCGTTGCGCAGCCCGAACGCGGCACCCTCCGCACGCGACGACTGCGCCCGTGCGATCGACGCGGCATGCCGCGACGTCGGCTTCTTCTGCATCACCGGCCACGGCGTCGCACCGGATCGGCTGGCTCGCCTCGACGCGTTGGCCCGCGAGTTCTTCGCACTCGACGACACCGAGAAGGCCGCGGTCGCCATGGCCCGGGGCGGCCCGGCGTGGCGAGGCTGGTTCGCCGAGGGCACCGAGCTCACCGCGGGGCGGCCCGACCACAAAGAGGGCATCTACTTCGGGGCCGAGCTTCCCGCCGATGACCCCAGGGTGCGGGCCGGGCTGCCGCTGCACGGCGCGAACCTCTTCCCCGCGCGGCCGGCGGGCCTACGCGCTGCCGTGTCGGCGTGGATCGACACGATGACCGCACTCGGCCAGGACGTGCTCAGCGGCGTGTCGCTCGGATTGGGGTTGCCCGCCGACTGGATCGCCACCCATCTCACCGCGGACCCGACGGTGCTGTTCCGCATCTTCCGCTACCCGGTCGTCGCCGACGATCCGGATGGTTGGGGGGTGGCCGAGCACACCGACTACGGCCTGATCACCTTGCTCGCCCACGACGGGACCGCCGGTCTGCAGGTACGGCCTCGGGGGACCGACGCCTGGCTCGAGGTTCCGGCGGACGAGGGTGCGATCGTGGTGAACCTGGGCGACATGCTCGAGGCGATGACCGGCGGCCGCTACCGCTCCACCCCGCACCGGGTCCGCCCGCCGCGCGCCGGCGAGGCGCCCGCGGGTGGCCGTCTGTCGTTCCCGTTCTTCCTCGACCCCGGCTTCGACGTTCCCGTCGTCCCGATCCCGCTGCCCGCTGCCGGCTCGATCAATGAGGCGCCCCCGGCTCGCTGGGACGGTCTGGATCTGACCGGGGTGTCGGGCACCTACGGCGACTACCTGACAGCCAAGGTCGCCAAGGTGTTCCCCGCCCTGGCGGAACGCACCGGCGCCGCCCGCTGAGCCGGTCCGATCAGTCGGTGTACCGCCGGAGCCAGGCGAGCGGGCGCCCCTGCCGACCCGGCGTCTCGTAATCGGTTCAGGGCTGGTCGATGGTTCCCAGCGGCAACTGCGGGTCGACAGCGGACTCCTCGACGTCGACCGCGCCGTACACCGCCTCGAAGATCGCGCGTGCCTCGTAGACGCGGTATCGGGCGCGCCCGGTGATCTCGTGGAGGTCGCCGCGCTCGACGAGTGCATCGATCGCGGCCTGGGCGGTCGGTCGGCTGACCCCGATCGCCACCTCGGCCTGCGCCGCCGTGACGACGGGCCGCGCGAAGAGTCGTTCGGCCAGGCGAACGACCGAAGTGGGTCGTCCTTCGTTCAACAGGTCGGTGCGGAGCCGGTGCTCCAGCTCGACGAGGCGTACGGTGCGCTCCTCGGAGTCCCTCGCCTGACGTCTGACGGCGTGAAGGAAGAACAAGATCCATGGCATGAGGTCGCCGGTCTGGCTGGTCGTCAGGAGATGGTCGTAGTACTCGCTGCGGTGCTGCTCGAAGTAGGCCGAAAGGTAGAGGAGCGGCTGGGGCAGCACCTCTCTCCAGGTCAGCATGAGCGGAATCATCAGCCGACCGATCCGTCCGTTCCCGTCGAGAAACGGGTGGATCACCTCGAACTGGTAGTGGGCGAGCGCGAGCTGGATGAGGAGCGGCAATCCCGTCTCGTGAAGAAACTGCTCGAGGTCACCGAGTGCGAGTTGCATCTCGTCGGGCGGTGGCGGTACGAAGACTGCGCTCTCCAGGGTGCTCCCACCGAGCGAAACCG
>Ga0182738_1005250_pt1 | contig 13940 bp, 9 predicted proteins | sample eDN5th30CBELigMG_FD_128876 | JGI IMG/M metagenome (GOLD analysis project Ga0182738, IMG submission 128876) | Enriched Miracle-Growth compost microbial communities from Emeryville, California, USA - eDNA 5th pass 30_C BE-Lig MG (version 2)... ...
AGATACTTTCAATTGTTTCCATTAAAAATGCTTTTACATAAGCCAGTTCCTCTTTTTCAGCAACGAGAGGAATCATAATTTCAGGAAAGACAGTATAACCTTCTTTTGTTAACTGGATTGCACTATTAAAGATAGCCTTTACTTGCATTTGATAAATTTGTGGTTCGGTTATTCCTAAGCGACAACCACGATGGCCTAACATCGGATTCGTTTCTTGAAGCCTCTTGATTTGTTCTTCAACAATCGATTGATGTTTATCTAACTTCGCAGCCAACAGTTTAATCTCAGATATGTCACGAGGCAGAAATTCATGCATAGGTGGATCTAATAAGCGAATAACCATTGGCTTATCCCGAACAACTTGAAACATCTTGTAAAAATCTTCTTGTTGGAAGGCCAGCAATTTTTCTAATGCATTTTTGATTTCTTCTTGATTCTCTGCTAATATCAAACGTCGCATTTCAAGCACTCGTTCTTCACCAAAGAACATATGCTCCGTCCTTGCTAAGCCTATACCAGTTGTTCCAAACTCGATAGCCGTTTTTAAGTCTTGAATTGTCTCAGCATTCGCACGTACTTGTAAATCAGCATATTCATCAGCCCAAGCAAGAAGAAGCTGTAAATTTTGATCATTTTCTGCTACAACAGTAGGAACTTCACCCAAGTACAATCTACCAGCAGTACCATCAACAGAGAGAAGATCCCCTTCGTTCAATATACGTTCTCCACAAGTAATGGTTTTCTCTTTCTCATTCACAATTAATGCTTCACATCCTGTTATACAGCAAGTTCCCATTCCTCTAGCAACAACTGCTGCATGTGAGGTCATTCCACCTCGACTTGTTACGATAGCCTCACTGACAACCATTCCTTCAATATCTTCAGGTGAAGTTTCTTGTCGTACAAGTATCACTTTCTTACCAAGAGCCTGACACTCTTTAGCTTTTTCTGAAGTAAAAACGATTGCTCCTGTAGCGGCACCAGGACTGGCCGGTAAACCTTCTGCCAATAAATCGACGTTTTGAATAGCTTTCGGATCAAAAATAGGATGGATAAGCTGATCTATTGTTCCAGGCGAAACACGTAATACTGCTTCCCTTTTTGTAATCAATCCTTCCTTAACTAAATCTAATGCAATTTGCAACATGGCTTTAGCCGTTCGTTTTCCATTTCTTGTCTGAAGAATAAATAATTTCCCATTTTCAATAGTAAATTCAATATCTTGCATGTCTTTATAATGCTGTTCCAGTATATTTGCATATTTTTTAAAATCTGCATATGCTTCAGGTAGAAGTTGCTGTAATGACTCGATAGATTGCGGGGTACGGATACCAGCTACCACATCTTCCCCTTGAGCATTTAGCAAAAATTCACCAAACAATTTGTTTTCACCAGTAGCAGGATTTCTTGTAAAAACAACACCTGTTCCGCTTTCATTCCCACTATTTCCAAAAACCATTGATTGAATATTTACTGCAGTCCCTAAATGATGAGGAATTTCATGTAATTCGCGATAAACCTTTGCTCGTTGATTATTCCATGATTTAAATACGGCTTTGGTAGCATCAATTAATTGATCTATTGGATTTTGCGGAAAAAATATATCGTTTTCCATATATAACTCTTTAAAGGACTCAATTAATTGCAAATGTTCATTTTCATGAAAATCTGTAATTGCCTTACTAAATTTTTTTTCAATTTTTTGAAGTCGTATAGTAAATTTGTCCTTGTGGATGCCATATACTACTTCACCAAACATTTGTAATAATCTTCGATAACAGTCAAACGCAAAATCCATACTAGTTAATTGAGCTAAAGATTGAACTCGAAGATCATTTAATCCTAAATTAAGAATCGTATCCATCATACCTGGCATAGAAGATGCTGCTCCACTTCTTACGGAAACTAACAAAATATTTTCATCACCAGTAAAAGATTTTTTCGTCCCCGCCTCTAATTTTACAACCGCTTTCAAAATATCATTTTTTAGCCAGTTTTCAAAAAAGGATGGTTCTTCAAGGTACTTCATACAGCTTTCCGTTGTGATAGTGAATCCTGAAGGCACAGGTAAACCTAAACGAGTCATTTCAGCTAAATTTGCTCCTTTACCTCCTAATAATTCTTTGTCCTCACTACTTCCTTCTTCGAAAAAATAAATCAACTTCGACATTGTCTACCTCCCCATTTTAAATATGCATCACATTACCTTTATTTAAACTTTAATATGCATCATATATAATTGTCAATATAAAAATAGTACACATATTAAAATTGAATAATTTAATAATCGTTGTATAATAGAACCCATAGATAATAATCCTATTATCTATTTAAAACTATCTATTTTTTGGGAGATAATAATGAAACTAAGTGAAAGACAAGAACAAATTATTAAAATAGTAAAAGAATATCAACCAGTAAGTGGAGAAAAGGTGTCTGATTTGTTAGATGTATCAAGAGCCACATTAAGATCAGATTTATCTTTTTTAACTCTTGTAGGAATCTTACAAGCTACCCCTAAAATTGGGTACACTTATTCTGGATCCAATTTAGAAAAATTTTTCTTTTTTAAAACTTTTAATTCAAAAGTAAATGATATAATGATGCCGCCGTTAATGATTAATCAAGATACTTCCATTAGAGATGCCATAACAACTTTATTTATGTACGACGTAGGTTCCTTATATGTCACTGGGGAAGAAAATCTTTTATTAGGTGTTTTATCAAGAAAGGACTTATTAAGAGCCTCATTAAATACGAATATTGACCATACACCTGTTGCAGTCTGTATGACTCGCGTACCTCATATTAAAGTATGTAAAAAGGACATGGATATCTTAGAAGTGGCAAGTATTCTTCAAGATTTTGAGGTGGACTCATTACCTGTTGTGGATGATGAAAATGAAAGGAAAGTGATTGGGAAAATCACTAAAACTAGAATATTAAATTTCATTATTCAACAAGCAAGAAAGGCAGAATTAAATGGATAGAGGAGATATTATGAAAAATGAAATCATTGTTTATACCGTTTCCGATTCAATAGGGGAAACATCACAAAAATTATTAGCAGCTGTAACTGCTCAATTTCCAGATTTGGTATTCAACAACAGCTACCGATTTTCTTTTGTTAACAAAGAAGAAGAGTTAGTTGATATATTACATGACGCGTTAAAAGACAATGCAGTAGTAGTTAGTACATTAGTTGATAACCATTTAGCTAATGTCGCTAAAGATTTCAGCAAACGAACAAAGTTACATTACTTGGATTTAATGAATCCCTTTTTTGAGATTATTAAATCTAAAACAGGTTATACCCCCATAGAAAAGCCTGGTATTGTACATAAGTTAGATACGGAATATTTTAATAAAATTGCAGCAATAGAGTTTGCAGTAAAATATGATGACGGAAAGAACCCCCAAGGATTTCTTCAATCTGATGCTGTAATACTTGGTGTTTCCCGTACATCCAAGACGCCATTGAGTATGTATTTAGCCAATAAAGGTTATAAAGTATCAAATTTACCACTTATACCGGAAGTACCAATACCTCCCATTTTAGATAACGTAGAAGGACAGAAAATAATCGGCTTGATTTGTAATCCAGAAAACCTATCCAGAATCAGAGGTAATCGCTTAGATTCTTTAGGATTGAGTCACTCATCTAGTTATACAAATTCAGAAAGAATTTATGAAGAGCTAGAGTATTCAAAACAAGTATTTAAAAAGCATAACGCCTATGTTATTGATGTAACGGATAAATCGATTGAGGAAACAGCATATCTAGTAGAAAAACATCTAAAGAATTTAAAATAACGCTGGAATTCAATTTCAATTTTACTTTTTTCTCATTTCTTTTGCTAGTTAGCAAAAAAGCTTAGAACCCATATAAAATTGGGGTTCTAAGCTTTTTTTTATTACTCCCACTCAATCGTAGCAGGTGGCTTACTCGTAATGTCATACACTACGCGGTTAATATGGGCTACTTCATTAACGATTCTTGTAGAAATCACTTCTAGTACATCCCAAGGAAGTCTTGCCCAGTCAGAGGTCATTCCATCTATTGAAGTAACTGCGCGAATTCCGATAGTATAATCATAAGTACGCGCATCCCCCATTACCCCAACACTTCGGATATCAGGAAGAACTGTAAAGTATTGCCATACATCACGTTCTAACCCAGCCTTTTTAATTTCTTCGCGTAAAATTGCGTCTGATTCACGCACAATTTCTAATTTTTCTTCTGAAATAGCACCTAATACCCGAATCCCTAAACCAGGACCTGGGAATGGTTGTCTCCATACGATATCATCAGCTATTCCTAATTCAGAACCTAGAGCACGTACTTCATCTTTAAATAGCGTATTTAAAGGTTCAATTAATTGGAATTGCATATCTTCAGGAAGCCCGCCAACATTATGATGGGACTTAATTGTTTGCGCAGTAGCTGTTCCACTCTCAATAATATCAGTGTAAAGAGTACCTTGTGCTAAGAAATCGATACCTTCTAGTTTAGCTGCTTCATCATCAAACACATAGATGAACTCATTTCCGATAATCTTACGTTTTTTCTCCGGATCACTTACGCCTTCTAGCTTAGACATAAAACGCTCTTTTGCATCGACTTTAATAACATTCATATTGAAGCCTTCTGTGAAAGTCTTCATAACCCCTTCCGCTTCCCCTTTACGAAGAAGTCCATGGTCTACAAAGATACATGTTAATTGGTCACCAATTGCTTTATGAATCAAAACAGCAACAACAGAAGAATCTACACCGCCACTAAGAGCACATAAAACTTTTTTGTCGCCAACTGTCTGACGAATTTTTTCCATTTCAATTTCAATGAAGTTTTCCATAGACCAGTCACCTTTGCATCCACAAACCCCGAACACAAAGTTTTTTAACAATTCGTTTCCATATACAGAATGACGAACCTCTGGATGGAATTGAACTGCATATAGTCCTTTTTCTCCATTACTCATTGAAGCGATAGGACAAGAAGCGCTTGTTGCATCAATTGTAAATCCAGCAGGAGCTTCTACAACTAAATCACCATGGCTCATCCAAACGATTTGTTCTGTTGGAAGGTCAGCAAATAATTTCGAGTTATTTTCAATATTAATCGCTGCTTTTCCATATTCACGATGCTTTGCTTTTTCCACTTTTCCTGCAAAATGCTGTGTCATCAATTGCATACCATAACAAATACCAAAGATAGGAAGCCCTAAATCAAATATTTTCTCATCAACACCAAATGCATTTTCATCGTAAACACTGTTAGGGCCACCTGAGAAAATTATTCCTAAAGGGTTTAATTCCTTAATCTCTTCAGCAGTAATGGTATGTGGATGCAACTCACTGTATACTCCAAATTCTCTTATTCTTCTTGTAATCAATTGATTGTATTGACTACCAAAGTCTAGGACAACAATCATTTCCTGACCTTCTATATGCGCTTTCCCCATTCCTATTCACCCCAATTAATCTATTTGAATTTCTCTTATTACTATTGCCAAACACCTTCATCATTCATGCCTCTTATCTCCATTTCACCATCTTTTTTTAAGAAAAAAAGACTAGAATCGGCCTCAAATAAAAACGAAGGCAGAATTCTAGTCTTTTGGATTCCATGAAGAAGCTAAATTGGAAAGACTTATCTGCCTTCATAGTCAGATCATTTAAGGCGACCCGGTAGAGACTCTCGAACCATATCATCGAGGATATATGAAGGAATTATATATAGATGAGAATATTGTAACAACATGTCGAATCGATGGTCAAGCTGTTGTTTTTTTAATTAAATTTTCCCATAATTCCCTCAAATCTTCCCAGCTGCCTTTTTGCAATTGACCTTTATACAGATATTCCTCATATTTAGCAGTCAACAAGCTCATTTCATCACTTGAATAGATGTGATCAATTTGCTTCGCATACTCTCTTAAGGTAACTTCTTCCTTTTTCTTAAGGCCTGCTATTTCTAATAAATGCAACAATACGATATACGCTTTTGGAAAGTTATTTTCGCCAGTTGCATGTTTGAATTTCCAAATATAATAATAAGGCAACCATTTATATCGAAATTTATAAATAGCAAGTCCTAACAACCCGATTAAAGCTAGTACAAAAGCAACCCATTGCCAATTTCCTTTGACTGCAGCTTGATAATTACTCCACCGCTCTGTAGTTTGGGATGTTGGTTCTAACGTTTGTTCTTGCTCTTCTGGTTTGTTTTCAGGAGTTTCTTGCTGTTGTTCTTGTGCATCTGGTGTTTCGGATTCTGTATTATTAGAATTTGTTTCATTTTCTATATCATTCATATACGTATTCGCATTGGAGAATCCTTGTGTTGGTTCAAAGGAAACCCAACCAACCTCCGGAAAATACACCTCTACCCAAGAATGGGCATTATTATTTGTTACTTCATAACGACGAATTTCACCATCTGTCTCTACAAAATCCCCTTCTGTAAAGCCCTTAACCCATCGAGAGGGAATGCCAATAGAACGCAGCAAGGTAACCATAGAAGTAGAATAGTTATCACAATACCCTAGTTTTGTTTCAAATAAGAATTGATCTACATAATCCTCCTCCCCATTCGGAATGGCAACATTACTTTGACTATAAACAAATCCGTTCGAGGAGAAATAGGTTTCTATCGATCTTACTTTTGCAAACACATTTTCATCATTTTTCGTTATATCAACAGCAAGATCCTTCACTCTTTGCGGCAATGAATCTGGAAGTTGAAGATAACGATTCGCAATAGCTGGATTATCCATCACAAAGGCTTCCATGTCCGCCGTTGTTAATGCATCTAAGCTGTATTCCGGTATATCATATGTTACGGAATAACTTTCAACATAGCCATTAAATACCCCGCGCTCATTCCCACTTTCAATTTCCATATAAGAATTCGCTGCAGTCATTTCTTTTACTCCTAACGGGTATAGGAAGTATGAAAAACCATTTGTAAATTGAACCGTGCTTTGCGATTCTGTCCGCTTCACATTTTCTCCATCAGCAAAAGAAATAAACGGAATCTCTCCACCGTGATCTAATACTTCAAAGTTATCTCGGCTCAATTGCAAAGATTCCTCTGACTGCACCCAGCCTTTTCCTGTATACGTATCTTTTGTTTCTACTTTCCAATAATGGGGCTCTTCCACTTCTGCGACAAAAACCATGGAGGAATCACCAATAAAGTCCCCTCCTAATCTAGAATCATCTACACTATATCCAACCCGATGAATACCATCTTCGCCGGTGCTGCCTCCTTCGTTCTCTCCACCTTTATTTCCCATCGTTTGAATAAAAGGAACTGGATCTGGCCAAATAGGATCTGCCTTTGGTGATAAGTAGCCAATTCCAGCACTCCCTATTACAAATAGGAGCAACGGGATCATCCATTTTACAGTAGAACGATGATTATTCCCAGAGCCTTCTTTGTCATTTAATCGAAAGAATGTTAACATCCCCATTACTGTAAAACCAATGATTACCGTCCGAATAATAGCACTATTAGCACTATATATTGTAAAGGTATCTAATACTGTAATATAGATAATCGTCAACAAAAAGAAAGTAAAAATCTTTCTTCTTTTAATTAGCCAGTAATCGATTAGGTAGGCCATTAGCCATAGTAAAATAAAGCAGAGACAGCTTTTAAACATATTGGTCATTTCCGGCCAATTTGTATCAAACACTAATACTAGATTATCAATAAATTCAGTAACAAAAGGCTGAATCCATTGGAAGGTTAAAAAGGACTCCTCAAAATATAAAGACTGAAGAACAAAGATAATATAAACAGTCTTTAATGTTCCGCTTAACAAGCTTGGTGCTCTCAAAAAGGCTAGTAATAAAGAAAGCGCAAGAAATAGATTAAATACAATCACATTCTCTGTATTCGTCAACGCTTCCAGCGGTCTAAGCCATTCCCAAATTAATAAAAATCCTAAGATATACAATAGAAAATTGGATATTGTGATGTGCTTTTTGCTAAAAGATGAACTCATTTAAGCCATCACCTCCAAAAAAGCCTCTTTATATCTTCCTTCAGAAACATGGATAACGCGAATCCCTCTTTTTACAGCAAAAGCACTTAATGTTTTTTCCCCACTAGATAAGCCTTCATTCTTACCTGTAATGACAAACACCGCTATATTATACCTTTTGCTAGAAAGCCAGCCTGCTTTATCTACTAGCTCTTTCGTTAACATGGATGTAATCAGCATAACTGTAGCTTGTTGCTGCAATTGGCTGCTTTCAATATCCAAAACCTCTGCAAGTGTTATCTCCTTTGTAGTCCGAATCTTTGCTAAATGATAGAGTAATAGTTGTTGTTGACTTTCTCCTCCTCTTATTGGAAAAATTGTTCGATCTGTATCAACTGATAAAAGCCCTACCTGAGCACCTTTTTTTAAAATGGCACGAATTACTGAAGCCGTAAAAGAAACTACTCCTTCAAATCTCTTATTCTCTTCGCAATCCACAACAATCATAATGTCATGGGTCTGCTTTTGTTCAAACTCTTTTGTCATCATATTATTTCGCCTTGCACTTGCCTTCCAGTTAATCCATGAGAAGCGGTCACCAGGCTGATACTCTCTTATTCCAACTGCCATTGTCGTATCTCTTTGCACTCGTTCCTTCGAAGAAGTCATCCCTTGTTCAAAATGATTTTCCAAAGGCTTGTAAACCATCTCTTCAAAAGGAGGATAGACAAGAATCCGATCAACTTGAATATAAACTTTCTCCTTTTCAACAAGACCTAAAGGATCTCCTATTTGCAGGAAAATCTGATCAAATACATGCTCTCCTCTCGACAACTCTTTTACCGTATATTTATAAGTAAGAGTACGTCTGAACCCAGGCATTAACAGCTTCTTTCCCATTATCTTTTCCCCTACAGTCGAGCTAAACGAATCTTCCACCATGACATAGAAAATAGGGAAGAATGTCTTTCTTTTTAATTCAATTTCTACATGCATTTCTTCTTTTGCACTGTACTCATATTTTTGAATTTTTCGTTTTACCTGCCAGTCTCTAATTGGGTAACCAGCAATCAGTAGTCCATATAAAGCAAAAGGTAAAAAACTATAGAATAAAAACCAGCTAACAAATCCTCCTTGGAACATAGCATAAGAAAAAACCATCGCTATTAATAAAAATAATAAAATTAGTTTCCAAATCCGATTTAATTTTTGCAAAAGTCTTTTCATTACTTCACTAACCTTTGCACCGGTACAGAGACTTCCCCAACAATTCGATTGATAATTTCCTCTGGCGATATTCCATCAAATTTTGTCTCTGATTTTAAAATAATTCGATGGGCAAATACAGCTTTCACTAAAAATTGAACATCATCAGGAATAACATAATCTCTTCCTTGAATAAAGGCATAGCTTTGTGATGCTCTCATTAATGCAATCGAACCTCTAGGGCTGACTCCTAAATAAATTCCCGCATGTTCTCTTGTTGCAGTAGCAAGCTCCACTATATATTTCTTTATTGTGTCATCCACATACACCTGTCTAACTTCATATTGAAGAGTAAGCAATTCATCCAAGGTCACAACTGACTCTAACTTTTCAATAGGAGCAGCTACCTGGACTCTAGTTAACACTTCCATTTCTTCTGCCACGGTTGGATATCCCATCTGCATTTTTAATAAAAATCGATCTAGCTGAGCTTCAGGGAGAGGGTATGTTCCTTCATATTCAATTGGATTCTGGGTTGCCATAACAAAGAACGGCTTTTGTAAATGATGGGTAATTCCATCAATTGTTACACTACTCTCTTCCATCGCCTCCAAAAGGGCTGACTGTGTTTTGGGCGATGTTCGATTAATTTCATCTGCAAGAATGATATTTCCCATAATCGGCCCTGGCACAAATTGAAATTCCAGCTCTTTCGGATTATAAATGGAGACTCCTGTTACATCAGATGGTAAAAGGTCTGGGGTAAATTGAATTCTACGGAAATTAGCACCAACTGATTTCGCCAAAGCTCTTACCATCATTGTTTTCCCGACTCCAGGGACATCTTCTAATAAAACATGACCTTGGGCAAGTAAAGCAATTAAACTAAGTTCTGCCACGTCTCTTTTCCCAATCATTACTTTTTCGATATTACCGATTATTCTGTCAATTACTAAACTATGATTTCCTGCCATCCTTCTCCTCCTGTTGTATTTCTATTAAAATGCACCTATACTCACCCGAGCAATTGGAGTTACTGATTTGACGGAATACAATAAGGAAAAACTTCCATCAGTAGAGAATTTCATCCCCTCCACTGATGATATGTTAAACCATTCCGACATTACGAAAAAGTAATCTCCCGCCTATCTTTCTTGTATACATATTTGCAAGAGATTCTTTTAGACATTCTCTCCCAAACTATTCTATTAAAGCTGTCTTCTATTCTATTATGTCCTATTCTTAAGATAAAAATTCCTGTGGATTCAATCCTAATTCTCGGCATATTTCTGTCACTACTTGTTTTTCTCTGTGATCAAAATGACCGTCTGCATAGCCAATAGCAATGCAATACCGTGCTACTAGTCTTGCAACCTCTGGCTTTGATCGCACTTTCCCTAATGCTCGAAAACACTCTGTCTGACCAATAATTTGATCGTATTCTATTTTGCGAACAAAGTGATTAAATTGCTGAACGACTTTATTTGTATCAAAAACACGCAATTCTTCACTTTGATGGATAAACTCCATCATTTTTCGTTCTTCTGAAGGATCTAATCTTCCATCTGCCATCCCTACTAATGCACATGCAGCCACAACCGCGTCTAAAACTTCCGGATTTTTGTATCGCATGAAGAGGTCCTTTGCCCGTTGCTTCTGCTGTCTCCCCCATTCAGCATAATCTGTCTGAGATGGAGACCAACTATAACCACAACTATTGCAGCTAATTTTTAATTGGCCTTTTCCAATAAAGCCACCCAGTAGTCCAACTGGTCCTAAAATTAACCCGCCAATAGCTGCTTTTCCAATTCCAAATCCTTTTTCACCTGTACGGACATTCGTGCTATGGCACCTAATACACTGGAAATGGTCACTAGAATGATGATTATGCTGAGAAGCTTGTCCATACATTTGCGGATTATTTGAATAAGCCGAATGACCGGTTGGCTGGTATGCCTCTCTATTAGAAGCGGGATACGTTTGTGTTTCAAACGACTGGAAAGGAGGTCTATTTGGTTCTTGATAGCCTTGTTGAATAGATGGAACAGGTGCTGTTGGTTCATCATCAACAGTTACCCCAAAATTGCGGCATAATGCAGCTAAACCACCTTGAAAGCCACTGCCAACAGCATTAAACTTCCATTCTCCATTATGGCGATATAGCTCTGCTGCGACTATTGCCGTTTCGATTGTATAGTCTCTTCCAAGATTAAAACGAAGAAGTTCTACTTGCTCTTCCTCATTATATACTCTGACATAGGCATTAGATATTTGTCCAAAATTTTGTCCTTTTTCATAAGCATCATGGATGGTAATGCTAAAAGCAATACGTTGAATACTGGATGGTACTTGAGATAAATTCACTCTAATTTGTTCATCGTCCAATCTACCATGACCCGTCCGATTATCTCCACTGTATATTACAGATCCATTTGGACCAGATGGATTATTGTAAAAAATAAAATCATTATCGCTCCATACTTTATGATTTTCTCCCAACAAAAAAGCAGAAGCATCTAAATCATAGTTGGCACCCTGTTGATTGATATCCCAGCCTAAACCAATTACAACATTGCTTAATCCAGGATGAGCTTTTGTTAAATCTACCTTTTGACCTTTGCTTAGCATGACCCCCACAAAGAATCTCTCCTTTTACATTCATATTCTTCCAACCATGTATTACCTATTATTTTACAGCATTATCTAGGCATTTGTACGGATATTCATTTACATTTGTATTACAACTATACTTATTACGATACAGCACATCAAAAAGTTTCTAGTTTTCACCATTTTCTCTTTCCATTCCTTTCTATATTCACCTATTCCTCTAGCAAGCTGTAATGTTTTTTTGGTGATTGTCATAAAAAAGATAAAGAAGACATCTTTGTAATGGATTTGGTAGGTTCGTAACGGTTATTTAACCAAATATTACTGACCACTATTGTAGAATGGATAAGTAAAGGAGTTGTTACTTTTGTTATTTGGTTCACTTATATGCAAAATACGAAAATATCATAAATATAATTATTATTACAGTGGGATATGCATCACTTGTGGAGATGTAAGAAAAGAGTATGAGAGAAAACAAGAAGATACAGAAGCGGAACAAGTAGAGGAGAAAGATTCTACAGATCAATCAATTAACCAGTAATCATTTATTATATAAAAGTTTTCCAACTACTTCATTTTAAGGCTTTGTTAAATAGAATGGTTTTTGTAATGTAAGAAGAACACAATGCTTCTCCTCGTTCATTTCCAGTACTTATTACTAATCTATTTACCAAATAAAAACTACATTTTATTTAACAAAGCCATATGAAGAGAGTATTCCCCTTGATTGACTATCGATTTACTACCCTTTGGATATGAATGGCTAAATATAACTTTTCATTATCTGTTAACGAATAATTGAATTGATTTTCAATGTATTCATTTATTTTTTCCGTACATTTAAAAGCTTCCTTATGCTTTTGTTTTACCATTTCAAAGAGATACGAGTCATCATCATCCATATAGGTTTTACTATAAAGTCTTTGAGCAAAGAACTTCAAATGAGTAAGAAATCGAAAATAGTTTAATGATTCTTCATCAAATTCCATTTTATAATGATATTTAACTATATTTAATATATTTTGCATTACCTTAGTTATGTTTGCAACATTGGGCATTTCTTGGTTTAAATCTGAGTTCACAATATGCATTGCAATAAAACCAGCCTCGTCCTCTGGCAGCTCAACACCTAATTTCTTCTTTATTAGGTGAACTGTCTCCATCGCAACAGAAAACTCCTCCCTATAAAAGCGTTTTATTTCCCATAATAAAGCGTTCTTAATTTCATACCCTTTTTCTATTCTTTGAACAGCAAAATGTAAATGGTCTGTTAGAGAGATATAAAAACTATCATTTAACTTTCTTCCTAGCCGACCGCTAGCAATCTTTATTGTTTCTTCTGTGATTTCAATGTATTCAACTGGCACTTCATATAAAAGCGTTTTAAATTTTTCTGATATATCATTATTTTTTAAAGCAAATATTTTCTCAATTTTCCCCTCATCTACTAAATCACCAGGCTTCTTTTGAAAGGCAATACCTCTCCCCATAACTACTAACTCTTCTTTTTTTTCATTAAATGTTCCAATAACATTATTGTTATAAACTTTTTCTATTTTCATTAGACCACCTGTAGTTTAATATGGATTTCCTTTATTATAATCGATAAGTGATCGTGATAGTATGATTTAAAAATAGGAAAGAAGGAAAGCTGAAAAATCAACTTTCCTATTTCACTTTTTTAGACGTTTTCTCCATTTGATGTGATTACTTGTTTATACCAATTAAAGCTCTTTTTCTTTGATCGATTCAGTGTTCCGTTACCGTCATTGTCTTTATCTACGTAAATATAGCCATAGCGTTTTTTCATTTCACCAGTAGAGGCACTTACTATATCAATTGGTCCCCAACTTGTATACCCAATAATCTCTACTCCATCCTCAATGGCCTCAGACATTTCTAATACATGTTTACGAAGATAATCTATACGATAATCGTCCTGTATCTCTCCATCTTTTGTCGGTAAATCGATAGGGCCCAAACCATTCTATTCTTTTATATCTCTCTCCTCTTTATCACTTTGTTTCTAGTTGAATTAAGGAATCTCCTTGTTGTATGTGTTTTTTATCTGTGACCTCTAAGTTAAATTCTCTATAATTGGTAATAACTATCGGTGTCGTTAAAGGC
>Ga0182738_1005252_pt1 | contig 13937 bp, 8 predicted proteins | sample eDN5th30CBELigMG_FD_128876 | JGI IMG/M metagenome (GOLD analysis project Ga0182738, IMG submission 128876) | Enriched Miracle-Growth compost microbial communities from Emeryville, California, USA - eDNA 5th pass 30_C BE-Lig MG (version 2)... ...
ACCGCCATTCCAAGACCGCCCGCTCGGGCGACAAGGAAGCGCAGCGCCTGGTGGCCGCGCTCGAAAAATGCATCGCCGCGCTCAATCAGGCCAAGCCGGTGCGCGCCGTCGAACTCAGCGACGAAGAGGCCGCGCTGATCAAGACGCTGTGCTTCATCACCGCCAAGCCCGCCATGTACGTGGGCAATGTCAGCGACGACGGCTTTGCCGACAACCCGCTGCTGGACCGCCTGACCGAATTCGCCGCCTCGCGCAACGCGCCGGTGGTGGCCATCTGCGCCGCCATCGAATCCGAAATCGTCGACCTGCCCGATGAAGACCGCCAGGCCTTCCTGGCCGACATGGGCATGGACGAGCCGGGCCTGAACCGCCTGATCCGCGCCGCCTTCAAGCTGCTGGGCCTGCAAACCTACTTCACGGCCGGCGTGAAAGAAGTGCGCGCCTGGACCGTCCCCATCGGCGCCACCGCGCCGCAGGCCGCCGGCGTCATCCACACCGACTTCGAACGCGGCTTCATCCGCGCGCAAACGATTTCCTTCGACGACTACATCGCCTGCAAGGGCGAGCAGGGCGCCAAAGAAGCCGGCAAAATGCGGGCCGAAGGCAAGGAATACGTCGTGCAGGATGGGGATGTGATGAACTTCTTGTTCAACGTCTAAGCAGGTGTTGCAGGTGTCTGACTCCCGCAGGGTGTCAGACACCGCGTTATTGGAACAGCTTTGACAACCTTCGGTATCTGACACCCTTGCGGGAGTCAGATACCTGCAACAGTTTTTCAGGCGCGACGGCTTGCCCTGCTGTTTAAGCCGCTTGACCGCAAGTTTTGGCGGTGGAGCTATTGCCTGCAGGCAAGGTGAAACTCTCTGCCATTGGCGGCTTTCCTCAAGTAAGCCTTGCGGAGGCGCGTGCGGTTCGAGATAAGGCGCGTGCCTTGGTCAAGCAAGGTATCCACTCTGCGCATGAGCGGCAGCAGGTCAAGCAGCGAACCTCGAAGCGCTGGAGGGGCGCAGGCGCGCCCGTGAAAGCTCGTTCGCCAAGGTGATGAAAGCGTACCAGGCGGAGATCAAGCCAATCTTTGCGCTCAGTTCCTACCGCACGAAAGAATCCCGCATCAGGAAGTACCTGTCGCCCAAGTTCGATGGGATGCCAATGAGCGACATTGGCGTGAAGCAGATTCGCCCGCTGCTGGAGGAGTGCAAGTCACACGGCGCGTGGGCGGCCATCCATGTCAAAGGCGATCTTTCGGCGATCTTTGAGTTTGCGGTGGTGCGGGGGCTGGTCGAGGCCAATCCAATTCCCAGCCTGCGCGGGCTGCTGCGCGTGCCGTTCAGCGAGAGCAAGGCAGTGATGACGCGAGAGCAAATCCAGAAGTTCTATCAGGAGTTGCGCGGCTACCGGGGCTATCCGGAAACCTCGTTGTGCCTGCGGCTGATTGCGCTGACCGCCTGCCGTCCAGGCGAAGCGGCGGATGCCGAGTGGGACGAGTTCGACTTTGAGGATGCGCTGTGGCGTCGGCCTGCGGCGAAGATGAAAGCGCGGCGCGATCATGTCAGCCCGTTGTCTGCACAGGCTATTGCCGTACTGAAGGATTTGCAGTGCATCACGGGCGGTGGCCGCTATCTGTTCCCACACCGGAGCGGCAAGGGCTTTACTACGCCCAACCGGCTGACCTACGCCATGCGCGACATGAACCTGGGCCGGGGCACGACGCCGCATTGCTGGCGGACGACCTTTTCGACCTGGGCCAATGAGAACGGATACCGGCCTGATGCAATTGAGCGGCAGCTTGCTCACGTGGAAAGCAACAAGGTGCGGGCGACGTACAACAAGGCGTTGCTGCTGGATCAGAGAAGGACGCTGTTGCAGGACTGGGCGGACTACCTGAGTGCTGCGGAGGGTAGCGGCACAGCATAGGGAAGAGTTGGCTGAGTGTTGCAGAACCAATGGACAGAGTGGCCTTTTTCCTTTTCTGGATAGGGCCGTTGTCCCTTGAGGACCGTTCCCTTGCCTTTGCAGAAGGATGGGCGCAGGGAATGGGGTAGTCCAACACCGTTAATGAGGCATTTTTAGAGGAAATGCCCCATTTAATGGGTATGATTACCCCATTTAGATGGTCCTGACTTACATTTCCATGCACTCGCTCACACCCGAGTACCTTGCCGCGCTTCGCTTCGATGGCACTCAGGCCGCGACTTTGCGCACGCTGGGCGAGTACCAGGGCAAGCAGCAACTCTACGCCGCGCAGTCGTCCGAAGCCCTCAAGGGGCTACGCCAGATCGCGATGGTGGAGTCCACCGAGTCGTCCAACCGGCTGGAAGGTGTTGTCGTTGCACACTCGCGGCTGAAGTCTCTGGTCATCCGCAACGCAACGCCAAAGAGTCGTTCCGAACAGGAGATCGCTGGCTACCGTGACGCCCTGGCGCTGATCCACGAGTCCGCTGCGCACATGCCTTTCAGCGAAAGCGTTGTGCTGCAACTGCACACCCTGTTGTACCGCTATATGCCGCAGGCGGGCGGACACTGGAAGGCCACCAATGACGACATCATCGAGCGTCACCCGGATGGCACTTCGCGTTTGCGCTTCCAGCCGGTGGCTGCGCGTTTCACGCCGATGGCCATGGCTGATCTGACAGGGCGCTACGCCACCGCACTGGACCAGCACCTAGCCGACCCACTGGTGCTGGCGCCGCTGGCGATGCTCGATTTCCTGTGCATCCATCCGTTTCCCGACGGCAACGGCCGCATGTCCCGCTTGCTGACCTTGCTGCTGCTCTACCACTTCGACTATGCCGTGGGGCGCTACATCAGCTTGGAACGCATCTTCGAGGACACCAAGGAAGGTTATTACGAGACGCTGGAAGCCAGCTCGCAGGGATGGCACCAGGGGCAGCACGACGTTAAGCCCTGGCTCGACTACTTCTGGGGTGCTTTGCTGCGGGCTTACCGTGAGTTCGAGGAGCGTGTCGGCACCATCGAGCGTGGCCGTGGCAGTAAAGGCGACCGGGTGCGGGCGGAAGTCCTAGGGCGCACTCTGCCGTTTTCGATTTCCGAGGTTGAAGAAGCTTGCCCAAGTGTGAGTCGGGACATGGTGCGATTGGTGCTGCGAGCGATGAAAGCAGAGGGTTTGATCGAATCAACGGGCAAGGGACGCGGGGCGAAATGGATCCATCTCGTTGACGTACAGGACGCCACAGAAAACAGAGGGCCGGTATCCAAACAAGCAGGCCGGCAACAATGATGGATATTGAAGTGACAAGCACCGAACAGAAGACTGACCGTTTTATCAGCAAGCTCGAAGCCGTGGGCGGTTCCGCTGGGAATCAGCGGCTCCGAGAGGCGTTGGGGTGGCAAGAATCCACCTATGACAGCATCAAGCAGCAACTGATCGAGGAGGGGCGGATCATTCCCGGTCGAGGGCGCGGCGGTTCGGTTGCGCTGGCTACGACAGTCTATACGGCCAACAAAAAATCAGCGACATCGTTGGACGTACGCGAAGCCCCCGTGCCGTATCTGAAGACGAAGACGAAAGCAGATTCGTCATCGCGGGACCGAGCGACTGCTACCCCAGCCGCCAAGACGCTTACTCCGCGCAACGGTGTGGTCAAGAAATCCGACCTCTACAGTTCCATCTGGGCATCGTGCGATGAGCTGCGGGGCGGCATGGATGCCAGCCAGTACAAGGACTATGTCCTGTTCATGCTGTTCATCAAGTACATCAGCGACAAGTACGGCAACAGCGACGACTTCGCCCCGCCGGTGGTCATTCCACCTGGCGCTTCGTTCAAGGACATGGTCGCACTCAAGGGCAAGGACGACATTGGCGACAGGATCAATACCCAGGTCATCCAGAAGCTGATCGACGCCAATACCAAGCTGGCACGCAGCGACTTCCCCGACTTCAACGACCCCAACAAGCTCGGCGAAGGCTCGGCAATGGTCGAACGGCTGGGCAACCTGATCGCCATCTTCGAAAAGCCCGAGCTGAACTTCGCCAACAACCGCGCCGACAACGATGATTTGCTCGGCGATGCCTACGAATATCTGATGCGCCACTTCGCGCAGGATTCCGGCAAGAGCAAGGGCCAGTTCTATACTCCAGCCGAAGTCAGCCGCATCATTGCCCAGGTGATTGGTATCTCGCACGCCAACACTAAGGCTTCTACCACTGCGTATGACCCGACATGCGGTTCCGGCTCGCTGCTGCTGAAAGTAGCCGCTGAGGCAGGCCGGCAGATCACTCTGGAAGGGCAGGAAAAGGACGTGACCACCGCTGGCCTGGCGCGGATGAACATGATCCTGCATGACTTCCCCAGCGCCACCATTCTCAGCGGCGACACGATGGTGAACCCCAAGTTCAAGGATGGCGAACACCTGCGCGCCTACGACTACGTAGTCGCCAATCCGCCATTTTCCGACAAGAAATGGTCCACCGGCCTCAACCCGGCCAACGACCCGTACCACCGTTTCGCCTGGGGTGAACCGCCCGCCAAACAGGGCGACTATGCCTACTTGTTGCACATCATCCGCAGCATGAAAGCCACCACCGGCAAGGGGGCCATCATCCTGCCGCACGGCGTACTGTTCCGTGGTAACGCTGAGGCCCATATCCGCAGGCAACTGGTGCGCTCCGGCATCCTCAAGGCCATCATCGGCCTGCCTGCCAACCTGTTCTACGGCACCGGCATCCCCGCGTGCATCCTGGTGTTGGACAAGGAAAACGCCAGCGCCCGCAAGGGCATCTTCATGATCGACGCCAGCAAAGGCTTCATCAAGGACGGCCCCAAGAACCGCCTGCGCGAACAGGACATCCACCGTATCGTCGATGCTTTCCGTCGCGGCGCGGACGAGCCACGCTATGCCCGCATGGTGCCGCTGGATGAAATCGCCAGCGAGAAGAACGACTACAACCTCAACCTGCCACGCTATATCGACAGCAGCGAACCGGAAGACCTGCACGATATCGACGCGCACCTCAACGGCGGCATCCCCGAACGTGATATCGACGCCTTCGCCGCCGACTGGCAGGAAATGCCCGCCCTGCGCCATGCGCTGTTCGAGGCCGAGCGTCCCGGTTATGCGCGGCTGCGCCAGCCGATGGCCGAAGTACGTTCCATCATCCTCGCCCATCCGCAGTTCCAGCGATTCCGCAGCAAGGTTGAAACCCTGTTCGACAAATGGCGGCAGGCCGTCATGCCGCTGCTTACTGGCATCCTGCTCGGCGACAAACCCAAGGCGCTGATCGCGCAGGTCTCCGAAACCCTGCTCACCACCTTCCACGCCGCGCCGCTGCTTGACCCCTACGACATCTACCAGCACCTGATGGACTACTGGGCCGAGGCTATGCAGGACGACGCCTACCTGATTGCCGCTGACGGCTGGGTGGCCCTGCCCCGACGTATTGTGGAAAAAGACAAGAAGGGCAAGACCAAAGACAAGGGCTGGACCTGCGACCTACTGCCAAAGCGATACATCGTCGCCCGCTACTTCGCTGCCGAGCAGACCGAGCTGGATGCCAAGCAGGCTGAACTGGAAGGCGTGACCAGCCAGATTACCGAACTGGAGGAAGAACACGGAGGGGAAGATGGTCTGCTTTTTGAAGCTCAGGATGAAAAAGGGGTACTCACCAAAGCCAGCGTCAGCAAACGACTGAGTGCCGCCGAAGAAGGTGGCATTGATGTAGCAGAGCCAGGTGAAATCCAATTGCTGCAACAATGGTTGGCATTGAAAGATAAAGAAGCCGCGCTGAAGAAAACTGTCAAAACGCTGGAAGTCGAACTCGACCAGCAAGCCCACGACCACTACGCCATCCTCAGCGAAGTCGAAGTCAAAACGCTGGTGGTGGAAGACAAATGGCTGGCCCGCCTGCAAGCCAACGTGCAGCAAGAGCTGGATCGCATCTCTCAAACCCTCGCCCAGCGCATCCGCGAACTGGCCGAACGTTACGACATCCCGCTGCCGAAGTTGGAAGATGAAGTGGCAGTCCTCAGTGCCAAGGTGGAAACGCACCTGAAGAAAATGGGGGCGACATGGAGGTGAAACCGGGGTGCAAGCAGACGGAAGTGGGGGTGATTCCGGAAGACTGGGACGTGAAGCCTTTACACGCGTTGGCTAATATTCGCTCAGGCCTTGCAAAGAACTCAAATACGACTGTATCTGATCCAATTCGTGTTCATTATCTTCGTGTGGCGAATGTCCAAGATGGTTTCTTAGACCTCACGGACATGAGCCAAATAGAAGTCTCACGCAGTGATCTCAACCGTTTTTCCGTTCTTCCAGGTGACGTTCTCATGAATGAGGGTGGAGATCTGGATAAATTGGGGAGAGGTTCCATTTGGCGTGGCGAGCTTCAGCCATGCATCCATCAAAACCATGTATTTGTGGTGCGCTGTGGTTCATTCGTTTCTCCGGAATATCTCACCATCTGGTCTTCTGGAACCAAGGCAAGGCGGTACTTCCTTATTGCAGGAAAGCAAACAACAAACCTTGCCTCAATAAACAAAACATCTTTAGGAGAGCTTCCCGTTGTTCTTCCAGCGCAGGATGAACAACGTGCCATCGCCACCGCCCTCAGCGACATGGACGCGCTGCTGGACGGACTGGGTCGCCTGATCGCCAAAAAGCGCGCCATCAAACAGGCCACCATGCAGCAACTCCTCACCGGCCAAACTCGCCTGCCCGGGTTTAGTGGAGAGTGGGAGGAGAAGCGGCTAGGGGATTTGGCTGACGTTCGCAGTGGTGGCACCCCTAGCACTGGAGATGCAGGAGCCTGGGATGGCACGATTCCATGGTGTACTCCTACGGACATTACTTCGTTAGAAGGCAGAAAGTATCTGACTACGACGAATAGAGCCATTACCGAGCACGGACTGAGCACCAGTTCGGCGGAACTGATTCCTGCCCGCTCGATCGTGATGACATCGCGTGCAACGATAGGCGAGTGTGCAATCAATGCCGTTCCCGTGACGACCAATCAGGGCTTCAAGAATCTTGTTCCGCATGATTCCGTAGATGTTGAATTTCTGTATTACTTACTCTCCACCCAAACGCAAGGGCTGATCGGGCTTTCCGCAGGAAGCACCTTTCTGGAGATCGGCAAGACGCAGCTACGACAATATGAAGTCAAGCTTCCAGCGAAGAAGGACGAACAAACAGCCATCGCCACAGTTCTCAGCGACATGGATGCTGAAATCACCGCTCTTGAAACCCGTCGCACCAAGACCCGGACCCTCAAGCAGGCCATGATGCAGGAACTACTAACTGGCAGGACGCGGCTGGTATGAGTATGTTGAGCGATGCCTATGCTTACGGGGGAGCCTCGTGACTGACAAGAAACACATTGCTGATAACGAGTCGGTAGCCAAGATGCTTGGGCTCATTCAAGGCGCCAGCGCTATCGAAAGCCTATGGCAGGCTTTCCCGTTGTTTCAGCAAGCGTTCCCGCGACGCTCGGATTTTTCAGAAAAGCTCGTGGAGCTGAAAGAACAATCCAAGATTCTCCTGTTACCTGATCGTTTTAACGAAATCTTTGCTTCGTCAGGGTGGATTGCTTATGAGTCCATGAGCCTGGAGGTGATGAAGAAAGCCATAGAAACATTCGAGGCGCATGACATGGAGGCGGCGGAAGATTATCTCGCCAGCACCTATGATGCCGACACCTTGAAATGGGGCATTTTACGATTCAATGGACATGATGAGTTCAGGAAAAGGATACGTCTGGTCGAACTCGCAAAAGAGGATTATCTGGCAGGGCGTTACCACGCCTGTACACCGCTGTTGCTGAGTTTGATGGATGGCTTGGCCAACGATGTTTCCCGGCATGTGGGGCTTTTTGCTGACAATGCAGACTTGACTGCATGGGATTGCATTGCGGCACACGAGTCAGGGCTTCAGGCTTTGGTGACGTTAATGACCAAAGGCAGGGGTAAGACAAGCGAAGAATCCATTTCTGTTCCATTCCGCCACGGTATTCTTCACGGGCGGGAACTGGCATTCGACAACCGTATCGTAGCTGCGAAGACGTGGGCGGCATTCTTCGCAATACGGGATTGGGCTGGGGCGCTGGCCGAAGGCAAGACGACTCCGACACCAAAGCAAGAACCGACCTGGAGCGAACTGCTTCAGTCGCTGAATAAAACACAGGAAACCAAGCGACTTCTCGATGCTTGGAAGCCGAGAGAAAAGGAGGATTTTGCATATCTTCCCTGCGATGGATTATCGCCCTCACTGCCTGAGAATTTGCCAGAACGCATGGTGGCCGAGTTCATGGAAAACTGGAGGCTAGGGAGGTTTGCTCCGCTGGCTGACTCGCTTTCCCACACCTATGACATGGCGATGGGAAAGAAGGCCGGAGAAGCAAAGCAGGATTTCGGAAAGTACAAGGTTGTTTCGTTTCAGATCGTAGACGCGGAAGACCGCACGCCTGCCTACTCCACCGTTACCATCAGGGCAACATTCAGCGCCGAAAATGACGTTTTCGAAGAGGAGCTGAAAGTGTCAGTGGGCTATCAGGATGGAAAAGGATTGCCCATGTGCCGTCTGGAGTCAGGCGGGAAATGGGCGCTGGTTCAGAACTCATTTCGCAGTGTGATCTACAGGAATGTCCAATAAGGGAAACAACGGATAACAAAGAAGATGGAAAGCCGATGACTGACAAACCAATCTCCCTAACCTCCACCCCGCAAGGCTACGCCGACTGGCTGGCTGACCTGAAGGGACGCATCCACACCGTGCAGCAGCGTGCGGCGCTGGCGGTCAATCGGGAGCTGGTGGGGCTGTATTGGCAGATCGGCCGCGACATCCTGGCGCGGCAGGCCGGACAGGGTTGGGGCGCCAAGGTGATCGATCGGTTGGCGCATGACCTACGCACCGCCTTCCCGGCGATGAAAGGTTTCTCGCCACGCAACCTCAAGTACATGCGGGCGTTTGCCGAGGCCTGGCCGGACGCCGAAATTGTGCAGCAGGCTGCTGCACAATTACCCTGGGGGCACAACCTGGTATTGCTGGATCGCCTGAAAGCGCCAACGGAGCGCCTGGCCTATGCCCGCGCGGCCATCGAACATGGCTGGTCGCGCAATGTGTTGAATATCCACATCGAAACCCGCCTGCTGGAACGCACGGGCAAAGCCGTGACCAACTTCGATCAGCGCTTGCCTGCACCGCAATCCGATCTGGCCATCGAGTCGCTGAAAGATCCGTACCGCTTCGATTTTCTCGGCCTGGGCGAGGAAGCACAGGAACGCGAAATCGAGAAGGCACTGGTACAACACGTCACCGATTTCCTGCTGGAACTGGGTGCGGGTTTCGCCTTCGTTGGCCGACAGGTATTGCTGGACGTGGGCGGCGAAGAGTTCTTTATCGACTTGTTGTTCTACCACCTCAAGCTGCGCTGTTACGTGGTGATCGAACTGAAGGCGGGCAAGTTCAAGCCCGAGCATCTGGGGCAACTGGGCTTTTACCTGACGGCGGTGGATCGGCAGGTGAAGCACGCGCAGGATAACCCGAGCATTGGCCTGCTGCTGTGCAAGAGCAAGAACAAGGTGGTAGCCGAGTACGCCCTGGGTGACAAGTCGCAGCCGATGGGCATTGCCGAATACAAACTGGTGGAGTCCCTGCCACAAGAGCTGCAAATTGGCCTGCCGACGATCGAACAGATCGAGCGGGAGCTGGGCAAGCCTATGGATGATGGCACCGAGGAATGATGCGATGACCCAACCCATGCCGCGCTCCGAGCGTAACAGCCAAAACCGCGTGGCGCGGCTGTTCACCACCCCACTGGCCGATGGCGGCCTGGGCTACGAACACCTGGGCAACTGGAGCAAGCGCGGCCACAACCGCGCCATCGAAACCGAACTGCTGTGCGCCAATCTGGCCGCGCGCGGGTACTCACCCGCTCACATCAGCGCCGCCTTGCAGAAGCTGGAAGTCGCAGTGGATGTCACTGGCATCACACCCTATCAGGCCAATCTGCGCACCTACCAGTTGCTGCGCTATGGCGTGCCGGTGCAGATCGCGGCGGGCCAATCGCATGAGACAGTGCAGTTGATCGACTGGGCGCAGCCGGAGTTCAATCATTTCGCGCTGGCTGAGGAAGTGACGCTGCGGGGCTGGAGCACCCGTCGGCCGGACATCGTGCTGTACATCAATGGCTTGGCGGTGGCGGTGATCGAGCTCAAGCGCAGCTCGGTCGATGTGGGCGATGGTATTCGCCAGTTGATCAGCAATCAGGAAGAAACCTTCAATCAGGGCTTCTTCAGCACCGTGCAGTTGCTGCTGGCGGGCAGCGATGCGCAAGGTTTGCGTTACGGCACCACCGGAACACCGGAACAGTTCTTCGTGCAGTGGAAGGATGAACAACCGCCAGCCATGGCAACAGCGGGCGCGCTGCTGGATCGCCCGTTGGCCCAGATGTGCGAGAAGGCGCGGTTGCTGGATTTGATCCGCAACTTCGTGATCTTCGATGCGGGTTTCAAGAAGGTGCCCCGGCAGCACCAGTACCAGGGCATCAAGGCCGCGCAGGAACGCATTGCCAAACGCGAGGGTGGCGTGATCTGGCACACCCAGGGCAGCGGCAAGAGCATCCTGATGGTGTTGTTGGCCAAGTGGCTGCTGGAGCATGACCCGCAGGCGCGGGTACTGGTGGTAACCGACCGCGATGAGCTGGACAAGCAGATTGAAGGCGTGATGCGCAATGCGGGGGTGATCGGCGAAGGATCGGCTCCCCCGCGCATCACTTCACGCGCAGACTTCGTGCGAAAACTAGGCGCCACTACGCCGCGCTTGTTGTGCGCGCTGATCCACAAGTTCGATGCGGCCGATCTCAAGGGCGAGCCACCGCCCATCCATGGGCGTTTCTACGTGTTCGTGGACGAGTGCCACCGCACCCAGGGCGGCAACATGAACAAGCAGATGAAGCGCTGGCTGGCCGACGCCATCTTCATCGGCTTCACCGGCACACCGTTATTGCGCAAGGATCGGCAGACTACCCGCGAAGTGTTCGGCACGTATATCCACACCTACAAGTTCCACGAAGCGGTGGCTGACAAGGTGGTGCTGGATCTGAAATACGAGGCGCGGGATGTGCCGCAGCGGCTGACTTCACGCAAGGCCATCGATGCCTGGTTCGAGAAGAAAACGCGCGGGCTGAACAACTTCCAGAAGTCCATTTTGCGCAAGCGCTGGGCCACGATGGAAGAGCTGATGAGCGCCAAGGAGCGCAAGGATCGCATCGTCGCCAACATCATCGAGGACTTCAGTCTCAAGCCACGCCTGGACAATGACCGCGGCACGGCGATTCTGGTGGCCGCCTCGATCTACGATGCGTGTCATTATTTCCGGCTGTTCCAGAACACGCATTTCGGCCCCTATGTGGGCATCATCACCTCGTACGAACCCAACCCGGTTGCCATCTCGAAAGAATCGGCCGGCAGCGACGAGCGCTACAAGTTCGACACCTACAAGCAGCATGTGTTGCGTACTGGCCAGACCACCAAGCAGTACGAAGACGAAACCAAGCGCCGGTTCATCGAGGAACCGGCCAACATGAAGCTGCTGATCGTGGTCAGCAAGTTGCTTACCGGCTTCGATGCACCCAGCTGCTCCTACATCTATCTGGACAACGAACTGCACGACCATAACCTGTTCCAGGCCATCTGCCGTACCAACCGGCTCGACGGTGACGACAAGGACTATGGCCATATCGTCGATTACAAGGAGCTTTTCGGTGACGTGCAGCAAGCCATTGCGGTTTACAGCTCCGACGAGTTGGACATCGATGCGGGCAATGGCGGCGACAACAACATCCATCTGAAAAATTGGCTGGAGGAAGGCCGCAAGCAACTGGACGAGGCCCGTGAAGCGCTGCATTACCTGTGCGAGCCGGTGCCGCAGCCGCGTGAGCTGGAGCAGTTCATCCACTATTTCTGCGGGCACGCCGGTGATCCGGAAGCGCTGCTGGAAAGCGAGGCACTGCGCATTGCCTTCTACAAGGCGGTGGCGACCTATCTGCGTGCCTTTGCAGATATCGCCCAGAACTTGACCGAGGCGGGTTATTCCGACAATGAAGCCGACACCTTGCGCCGGGAGTCCGAGTTCTATGCCGAAGTGCGTTCGGCCATCAAGCACTACAGCGGTGAGGAGCTGGACATCAAGCCCTACGAAGCCGACATGCGCCACCTCATCAACACCTATATCCAGGCCGAGCCAGCGCAAGCGTTGGGGGAACTGGCCGAACTGTCGCTGACCGAGCTGATCATCGAGACTGGCATCCACGATGCCATCGCCAAGAAACTCAATGAGAAGGGCAAACTGTCGAAGAATGCCATTGCGGAAACCATCATCAACAACGTTCGCAAGACCATCATCCGCGACCGCCTGACCGATCCGCGTTTTTATGAGCAGATGTCCAAGCTACTCGATGACTTGATCCAGCAAAGCCGTGAAGGCACCGAGGCTTACGAAGCATTCTTGAGCAAGGCGGAAGACATCCTGAAGAAGCACCGCGCGAAACAACACGACATCGATGAGCCTGCCATCTTGCACGGCAATGCAGGTGCGCTGGTGATTTATCGCAATCTGCCTGACATCATTTCCGGCGATGTGCTAGCCGATACGGATGGTGTAGTCAAAGAGCCACAGGCCGAATACGGAGATCCGTTGGCCTTGCTGGCGCTGAAGATCGATCGTGTGATGCGTGACGAAGCCCCGGCAGGATGGCGTGGCGACGAAGCCAAGGAGCGCATCGTGCAGAATTTCCTGCACCCGTTGACCGGACGCAACCGCGAGGCCACGCTCAAACTATTCGATTTGCTGAGAAATCAGCCGGGTTACTGATGGAGCAGACGCACATACGTCTGGGGGAACTGGACATCGCCGTCACGTTCAAGGCGGTGAAGAATGTTCATCTTTCCGTGCATCCGCCCGAGGGTGTGGTGACGCTGGTGGCCCCGATAGGCACGCGGCTGGAGGTTGCTCGTGCCTATGCTATTTCCAAGCTGCGTTGGATTCGCCAGCAACAGGCGCAATTACAGGCACAGTCCCGCGAAACTCCTCGCCAGTTCGTCACCAGAGAAAGCCATTACGTCTGGGGGCGCCGTTATTTGCTCACGGTGCTGGAGCGCGATGCCCCACCTTCAGTGAAGATGGACCACCATCGCATCACCCTGCATGTTCGCCCCGGCACCAACGCAGCCAAGCGCGAAGCCATCTATCAACGCTGGCAACGCGGTTTGCTACACCAGGCCATTTCACCCCTGATCGAATACTGGGAACCACGTATCGGCGTGAAGGTCAATGGCTACTTCCTGCAACGGATGAAAACCAAATGGGGTAGTTGCAATCATCGCCAGGCCCACATTCGGCTCAACACGGAACTGGCCAAGAAGCCTCGTGACTTGCTTGAATATGTGATCGTGCATGAAATGATCCATTTGATCGAGCCGACGCACAGTGAGCGGTTCATATCGTTGCTGACCCGACACTATCCTGCCTGGCGGGATGCTCGTGCGGAACTGAATGCGCTGCCGCTGGGACAGACGGTTTGAATATTGCTACCGGCCAAGATAAATCGAGACTACACCGACTCGCCCATGCCCTAGTTCAAGACTGATATGCAGTCGAACCTGGCGGTCTTGTAGGCGTTGTTCAGCAGACATGGCCGAAGAATGAATTCCCCCGGCCACAGGCGCCTTCCACCCCATCAGCATCTCATACCGCATCTGCGCATACCGATGCCGCAGCCCGTGCATGTTGCTCAACCCCGCCGCCTTGCACTGGCCGTCGTAAACATGCCGCTGCTGGATGTAGGTCTTGTGCGCCGGTGACCTGCTCCCCAATTTAGTACGAAACCAGATTAGAGTCTGCGGTTAAAAAACTGTCTGCAAACTGCTGGGGCGTCAAATACCCGAGCGAGCTATGTGGTCGTTCGCTATTGTATTCCCGGC